>ERZ808051.547-NODE-547-length-39103-cov-4.589812_pt1 | contig 39103 bp, 37 predicted proteins | sample MGYA00380199_ERZ808051 | MGnify/ENA primary metagenome ERZ808051 (study PRJEB31490, sample SAMN06133391) | mouse gut metagenome | isolation source: J11 | host: mice | place: China: Chengdu | collected 2015-05 ...
ACCTTCCCGAACAGGGATATCCCCCGCCGGAGTCAATCTTCATACCAAATATATGCAGCCTTTTTTGAAACTGTTCCAGCGGTTCCTTCATTCCTTAATGATCGTTCCGCCGCCCGCCACATACCCCCCTTCATAAAAGACCATTGCCTGTCCCGGCGTGACGGCGCGGACAGGCTGTTCAAAGGTGGCAAGCACACGTCCTCCCGGCTGCCTCTCTATCGTACAGTACTCGCCTTTGTGATTGTACCGGATCTTTGCAAGCACACGCATGGGCCGCTCCAGCCTCTCTATGGCCATAAAGTTCACCCTGTCGCAGACTGCACGGGTGGAAAGAATATCCCCGTTCCCGCCGATGACCACCTCATCCGTCTCCGGACGTATCTCCGTCACAAACACCCTCTCCCCCATGGGGAGCTCCAAGCCTCTGCGCTGCCCAACGGTGTAATGGGTAATTCCCCTGTGCCGCCCTAAAATTCTGCCGTCTGCCGTGACAAAATTGCCCGGCCCCGGCGTCCTCTCCCCCGCCTGCCTGTCAATAAAGGCGGCATAATCATTGTCCGGCACAAAACAGATCTCCTGACTGTCAGGCTTGCCTGCCACCGGCAGCCCCAGCCTCTGCGCTATGGCGCGTATCTCATCCTTTGTATACTCTCCCACCGGCATCAATGTACGGGAAAGCTGCTCCTGGGTCAGGTTATACAACGCATAGGTCTGATCCTTGGCGGATGCGGCGGACTGCCCCACCGCATACCTTCCGTTTGGAAGCCGCCCCACTCTGGCATAATGCCCGGTGGCAATATAATCGGCCCCCATGGTAAGGCTTTTCTCCAGCAGCGCCTCCCATTTCACATAACGGTTACAGGCGGTACATGGGTTGGGCGTGCACCCCCTGAGATATTCCTCCACAAAATAATCTATTACGCTCTGCCTGAACTCACGCTTGAAGCTTATACAATAATGTGGAATGCCCAGACACTCCGCCACCCTTGCGGCATCCTCCGCGGCGTCTCCGCCGCAGCATGCCCCCTCCGCTTCCCCCGCAGGACCGTCCTCCCGCCATAGCTGCATGGTGACGCCGAGAACGTCATAGCCCTGCTCCTTCAAAAGATATGCCGCTACGGAGGAATCCACGCCCCCTGACATACCGACCACTACTTTTTTTTTCATCCTGTCTTATTTATCCCGTCTTATTTATCCTGTTTTTTTCTGGGCTTTTTTATTGCCCGGCACTCCCCGTTTTCTCAGTCGATATTTCCGAAATTCACAATGATATAATCGTCCATCTCAACAATGGAGCCCTCCTTGGGCCACGCGGGCGCCTCCCGCATCAGCTCTCTGGCATACAGGTAATGCTCCACATTGCCATCCTCCTGAAACGTGAAGCCGTTCATTCTCCAAAACTTTATCATCTCCCTGTCCGTGCCAATAAAAGCATAGGACGCCCAATCGATAAGGGAAAGCTGCGGTGTTTCCGCCGCCGCATATCCATAGGGCGTATTATATTTATCAAAAATATCCTCGTCCACTCCCTTGACCAGCCACTCTGTCAGCATATATTTCTTCGACCAGGAGGGCGTGTACAGCTTGTCCAGCAGCGACGGCGGAGTCAGGTAGCTTCCCACCACGCAGACAGGCTTGCTCTCGTCGCAGTTTTTTATGATCTCCAATGCCACCGCGCTTGCCGTGCGCCTGTCATCCTCATATTTCATCGCGTCGATATACAGCCATTTGTTCATCTCATACCCCTGGCGGTACAAAAGCACCAGGGCAAGAAACAGGGCGGCGGTACGCACAGGCTTTTTGTTCAGCTTCTTCACCTCGTAGGCCATAAGCAGCACCGCAAAGCCCGTCAGCAGCGGCACATACTCACTGGCGCGGTAGTACGTTGCCGTTCCCTCCAAAAAAACCATCAGCCAGGGCAGCAGGACAATTCCTGCCGCAGCCGCAAAAATCCAGCCGTCCCTCTTACGGAGCGCCGACGAAAGCGCCCAGATCCCCAGGATTCCCACTGCCAATACCAGAATAAGCACCGGCACATAGACGATTCCATGAATATAATATTTTACGAAAAATTCCTTCAGGACCAGCCACAGCTCCCCCTGCCCGTTTCCAAAACCCTTGAGAATATCCAGAATGCCTCTGGTTGCCAATACCTCCCTCTGCTCCTCCAGCCGGAACAGGGAGACGATCCCTCCTATCGTCAATTCCCGGAACACCATGGAAAGCACGCAGATAATTCCCGTTTTCACCAGCCATTCGGATGGTCTTGCGCTGTAGCCGTCCCTGTCCAGGCTGCGGACAAGCAGAAAGTTCATCGCCAGAGCCATCAGGTACACGATCATAAACGCCTCGTAAAAGCCCAGCGCCGCCGTCAGGAAAGCCGCCGATGAAATCAGCTGCAGACACACACGCCGTTTATTCGCCCCCCCCGTTTGATTGTGCCGGAATGCCTCCATGCCAAAAAGAACGGCCAGCGCCGTAAAGCCATAGCCCATATAAATGCCGTCCTGCAGATACCAGACCACCACTTCGCTCAAAATGGGGCTGGATAACATGACCGCACCGAAAATCGTATAGCCCGTCAGGGAAATCTTTTCACCGAACATCCGCCGGAAAACCACGCACCAGAGCGTGATGGAAAGACAGAAGACCATCAGACCGCAGGCTTCCACAAAATGAGGATTATAGTCCAGCGGAAACAGCTTGTTCACCAGATACAGACACCAGCGCCCCATGGCCGGCGATACTCCCTCAACATAGTAAAGCCTGAAGGCGGTGTCATCCTCGCTGACAGTGGGGTTAATAATCAACGTCAGATAACTGAGCAGCATCATCAGCGGAATCCCCACGGCAAAGCACCTTTTTTTCCAGAAATATTTTACGTCCTCTAAGATTCCGACCATAATATAACCCCTTTAACCCTGACTAAAATTACTCGATAAGCAGATTTGCACAGCTGAGGTCCTCCAGCAGGTCATACACCCTTCCGCTCTTGAGCCCTACCACCTTGGGGCGCATGGGGTAATGGGGCGTATTCTTTACCACCCTCGCCCTTTCGCCGTTGCTTAGCTTCACCACGCTGTCCACAGGATAGAGAATGATGCTGTCCAAAAAGTCCCTCATATATCCGATATCCAGCTCCCCAGTCATCGCCATAATCATTTCCAGTGCGTCCTGCTGGGAAAAAGCCTTTTTATAGGGACGCTCCGTTACCAGCGCATCATAGATATCCGCTATGGACAGGATTTTCGCATAGGAAAATATCTGTTTGTCCTTCAACCGCAGCGGATAGCCCTTTCCGTTGATCTTCTCGTGGTGCTGCAGCACACCCATCAGCACCTCCTGCGGAAGCTCGTCTTTTTCCTTCAGCATATTATATCCAAACAGGGAATGGTTTTTCATGACTGTGAATTCTTCTTCCGTCAGCTTGCCCGCCTTGTTCAGAATCTCCCCCGGAATCTGGGCCTTACCTATGTCGTGCAGCAGCCCGGACACGCCTATTCTATGTATGTCGACCTCGGACATATTTGCCTTCCTGGCAATGACCATGGCCATAGTGGCCACATCCACGCTGTGCTTAAAGGTATACTCGTCGCTGACCTTCAGAGCGTCTATGTTCAGCGCCACCGCATCGTTTTCCATGATCGCGTCCATAAGGCTTGTGGTGACGTTTTCAGCCGTATCCGTGAAATTCTGGGAGCTGGTCTCACTGAAAAGATACTGCACCCCCTGATTGACCCGGCTCTTTACGCTCTCAGACAGCGTAACCTTCTTCCGGTCGGCAACCTTAAGCTTCTCTATTGTCTCCAACGTCACCGGAGAAACCTCTATTTCCTCCTCCGGGTCTTCCTCCCCCTCGCGGATATAGATTCCCGTCACGCCGATCTTTCTCAGCGCTTCTATCAGGAAATCGTCAAGAGGCGTTTTTCTTGCGATGAGAATACGTCCGGTCCTATCAACTATTGCCTGGTCTATCACCATGCCGCTCTGCAGAGCCCTTGTGCTGACATACTTTCTTCTTACCATCGTTTCTTCTCCTGTCAAAAGACAACACACACATTTATTATAAATCATTTGACAGACGAAATCCACTAAAATTGTAAAAAAGACTTATCAATTGTAACAGTCCGGCACTCAATGTCACTTAGTTTGGCACAGACGGCCTCGATTCAGCACCTTGTCCTTATAGCCTCCTGATACAGGGGCGACATATCCCTGAGCCTTTGTATGATCTCCTTCAGGCTGTCCACAGCCGTGTCCAGCTCCTCCCTGGTGTTCTCCCCGGACAGAGTCAGCCGCAGAGAGCCCCGCGCCTCCTCATGCTTTAAGCCGATTGCAAGCAGCACATGAGACGGGTCCGGCGAACCGGAGGTACATGCCGACCCGCTGGACGCACAAATGCCCGCCATATCCAGCATAATGAGAACGGATTCTCCCTCCACATATGAAAAAGAAAAGCTGACGTTGCCGGGCAGACGCTTTGATCTGTGGCCGTTTAGCCTGCAGCAGGGTATCTCGGACTCTATGCGGCGAATCAGATGATCCCTGAGCTGTGTCTCCCTCTCCGCCCTTTCCTCCATGCTGCCCAACGCTCTTTTGACGGCGGCGCCAAAGCCCACGATCCCCGGCACGTTCTCCGTGCCCGCACGCCTGCTTCTCTCCTGCGCGCCTCCGTGCACAAAAGCCGGCAGCTCTACGCCTGAGCGGATATAGAGCATACCGACGCCCTTGGGGCCGTTCAGCTTATGGGCGCTGGCGCTGAGCAGGTCTATCTTAAGCGCCTCCACATCCAGAGGTATCTGCCCGAACGCCTGCACGGCGTCGGTATGAAACAGGATATTCCTCTCCCGCGCAATGGCGCCTATCTGCCCTATGGGCTGGATACTGCCGATCTCATTGTTTGCCGCCATGACGCTGATAAGTATGGTGTCAGGACGAAGCGCTGCTTTCAGCCTGCCCGGGTCCACCATCCCGTTTTCGTCCACATCCAGATAAGTCACCTCAAAGCCCTGTTTCTCCAGATACCTGCAGGCATTCAGGACGGCATTGTGCTCTATCTTCGTAGTCACGATATGCCTTCCCCTGCCAGGGCGGCTCTCCGCTGCCGCCTTCACCGCCCAATTATCCGCCTCGGTGCCGCCCGAGGTAAAATATATTTCCTCCTGCCTCGCGCCCAGCGCTCCCGCAAGGATGCGCCTTGCCTCGTTGACCGCCTTTCTGCCCGCGGAGCCAAGAGAATATATCCCGCCGGGATTTCCGTAATTTTCCGTAAAATACGGCAGCATTGCCTCCACCACCTCCGGCGCCGTTCTCGTGGTCGCCGCGTTATCCAAATAAATCATCCCTTACCTAAGCCTCGCTTTTTGTGTTTGCCTGTCATTCCCGCGCCGGTCCCGCCCACACACCCGATAATATCCGCTTTTATGGTACTGCGTCTCCCGAATTCCGTTTCGCCCGTATTTCCTAGTGTATTGCTGGGAAATCAATCCAAAATATAGCACCATTGTTTTGTTCTGTCAAGCCCTCCGCCGGAATATATTGGAAAAAACATTGAGTAAAAGAAGTTGATATCTCTATGAAGGCAAAACAACGCCACCCCTTAATTGTAGGAACATTTATTCTCACGGCAACCGGAATGGTCAGCCGCCTGATTGGTTTTTTTTACCGTATTTATCTTTCGCGCCTCTTTGGCGAGGAGGGCATGGGCATTTACCAGCTGCTGTCCCCCGTGCTCTCCCTGTCCTTTTCCCTGACTGCAGCCGGCTATCAGACCGCCATTTCAAAGCTGGTTGCGGAGCAATCGGCAAGGGAAAAGCATCCGTCCCTGCGCCCGCTGGTTCTTGGCATGAGCGTGTCTCTGCCCCTGTCCCTGCTCTGCAACGGAATTCTTTTTACCTTTGCGGATACGATAGCCGCCTCGCTGCTGCAGGAGCCCCGCACCGCCGATATGCTGCGCATCCTGTCCTTTTCCGTGCCCTTAAGCGCCGTACACTCCTGTGTCAACGGATATTTCTACGGCATCAAGAGAGCAGGCATCCCCGCCGGCTCCCAGCTCCTGGAACAGCTTGTCCGCGTGGGGTGCGTCTACATAGTGTCGGCCTGGTATATGGAACGTGGGGTTGCCCCCTCCGTCAGCGTCGCCGTACTGGGCTTAAGCATAGGGGAATTCTTTTCCATGATAATGGCATTGCTGGCGATACTGCCCTATTGTATCAAAAAGACGCCCCCTGCCCTGACGGCAGGCGCCTTCTCCCGGGGCATACAGAGAATCACCTACGGCAGCCTCCTCTCCATGGCGCTTCCCCTGACTGCAAACCGCATCGTGCTGAACCTGCTGCAGAGTGTGGAATCCGTATCCATCCCCGCAAGGCTGCGGCTTTACGGTTATGATACCGTAACCTCCCTGAGCGTTTACGGCGTGCTCACCGGCATGGCAATGCCCTTTATCTTCTTTCCAAATGCCCTGACAAGCTCCGTAGCCGTAATGCTCCTGCCCATGATCTCCGAAAGCTATGCGCTGGGCGACATGGCGGCGGTGAGAAGCTCCGCCGTCCGCACCGTCAAATACTGCGCCCTCATGGGCGGCTGTTGTATGGCCTGCTTCGTGCTGTTCGGACGGTGGGCCGGCACCACGCTCTTTGACAGCCCTCTGGCCGGCTACTTTATCACCACACTGGGCTTTATCTGCCCTTTCCTGTACCTTGACACCACACTTTCCAGCATCCTGCAGGGCCTGGGGCTGGCAGGGCATATCTTTGTGATGAACGTGGTCTGCCTTTTAATCCGACTGGGCTTCGTCTTTTATGCGATTCCTCAATTCGGCATCACGGGCTATCTCTGGGGGCTGCTGGCCAGCCAGCTCACGCTGGGCCTGCTGTACCTGGGCTGTCTGAACCGTTTTCTGACCAGGCACCGCTGACGGTATCGGGCTGACCGCAAGCGTCCATATGCATGACCGCGCACTAAAATAAGAAAAGGGGCTGCCTCCCGGCAGTCCCCGCATTCTGCAGATTCAAAGCTACTGCAGCATCTTCTTTAATTCGTCCATAAAGGTGTTCACATCCTTAAATTCCCTGTAGACCGAAGCAAAACGCACATAGGCAACCGCATCCAGGTTTTTCAGCTTGTTCATAAGAAGCTCGCCGATAACCTCGCTGGGGATTTCCTTGTCCTCCATGTTGAAGATCTCGTTCTCCACCTCGTCCACAAGGGAAGTGATCTGCTGTGCGCTGACCGGACGCTTATGGCAGGCGCGCAGTATGCCTCCCTCTATCTTGGAGCGGTCATACGCCTCCCTGTTATTATCCTTCTTGATAATAATAAGCGGAATGGTCTCAATTTTCTCATAGGTGGTAAATCGTTTCCCGCACTCGTCGCACACACGGCGGCGGCGTATGGAATTGTTATCCTCTGCCGGTCTGGAATCGATTACCCTGGTATTTTCGTGGCTGCAAAAGGGACATTTCATTCTGCCATTTCTCCTTTTTTCCCGCAAGCGAGGTTTTTAATTACCGATTATAATACAGGCATTATTATACCAAAGTCAGCACCGGATGTCAACGAGGATGATATCCGGTCCGATCTGGCAGATATCCTTGAAGGGAATGACAATATTCGGCTCACAGTTCAAAAAGCTCAGTACCTTGTTGTTACCGGGAACCATAATTTTACAAATACATCCGCTGCACTGATCAAATTCCAGATCGCAGACCCTTCCCAGCTTTTTACAGTTCTTCACGTTAATGACATCCTTACACTTTAACTCGGAAAAAAGCATCTTTTCACATCCTTGCCAATATTCTACCGTTTTACCTCAATATATGTGAATGCCTGAAAAATGAGAATGCTTTTTAAACGCCGGGAGAATATTTTTGCCCCATGAGTACATACTACCACTAGAAAAGCGTGCACGTGCCGGGACCAAGGGCTCCCTGCGCATTTCCCGGCTTCCTGCACGAGGAAATTAAAACGCGCAGAAGCGCAGAAATGAGGATGGAAATGACACAGGGAAAAGTTGAAATCTGTGGTGTGAACACCTCCAAACTCCCATTGCTGGGAGCCGAGGAAAAGGAGGCTCTCTTTCAGCAAATCGAAGCAGGCGACTCAAAAGCCCGGGAGACCTACATTGAGGGAAATCTGCGTCTGGTGCTAAGCGTTATCAAACGCTTTGCTTCCAGCAACGAAAACGTGGACGACCTGTTCCAGATCGGATGCATCGGGCTAATAAAGGCAATAGACAATTTCGACTCGTCCCTGAATGTAAAGTTTTCTACCTATGCCGTCCCCATGATCATCGGAGAAATACGCCGGTTCCTGCGGGACAACAGCAGTCTCCGGGTCTCACGCTCCTTAAAGGACACCGCCTACAAGGCGATCTACGCCAGGGAAGCCCTGACAAGGCGCAACCTGAAAGAGCCCTCCCTGGAAGAAATCGCAGGCGAAATATCCATACCCAAGGAGGATATCGCCTACGCTCTGGATGCCATTCAAAATCCCATGAGCCTTTACGAGCCGGTTTTTACGGACGGAGGAGACACGCTCTACGTGATGGATCAGATCAGCGACAAAAAGAATAAGGAAGAAACCTGGGTGGAGCACCTCTCCCTCAGCGAGGCAATGAAACGCCTGTCCCCAAGGGAGCATGAGATCATCTCCCTCCGCTTCTTTGAAGGCAGAACGCAGATGGAGGTGGCGGAGTCCATCGGCATCTCTCAGGCACAGGTATCGCGCCTGGAGAAAAACGCTCTCAAGACCATGCGCAATTACCTGTCCGCGTAAAAGATTCCCTATACAGGGAATCAGCCTTCCTGCTGCTAAAGCCGTAAACGGGGCAGTTGGTTCTTCTCTCTTTTCGGGTCTTCACGCCCGCAATAGAACCAACCGCCCCATTCGTTTACGAAGAAACCGGAGCCGATACCCTTTTGATTGTCCTGTCATTTCTTAAGGCCGCTTCTCCTACTTATTCCGCCGAATTCAAAGTCTCCTCTATAATCCTGTGATATCTCTCTATCACATCGCTTCCAATGCCGGAATTCTCATACTGCCTTATGCCGATATTATCCATCTGCAGAAGATATTTTCCGATAAAGTCCGTCGCCTTCTCCGCGCCGCTTAGATTCATGTGCCTTAAGTCCGCCGCCACGTCGGTGGAAATATTTAAGCCTGCCGCCTCGATATATTCCCTGGTGTTGAAATCAATAAACGGTATATTATACTGGTCCGCATATTCCTGGAGCCTGTTATGATACCCGTCGTCCCAGCGGTTCAACTCGTTGCTTGCCATCAGCGATTTCACCAGAATCAGTTTAATCCCCTTTTCATCGCAGTATTCTCTGAGCTTGTCAAGATAGGGGAACTTCAGATAAGCCGTCGCCGTCTCGTCTCCTGTCACGAGCGGATTTTGATATTTCTCGCCCGCCTCGCTTGCCAGGGGCACGAAGCCCCGCAGATACCGGCGGTTTTCATCGATTTCAGACTTGAACGTAAGCTCGTTTATCTCCCATCCGTCATGCAAAACAAAGACCGGAAACACGACCTTATAAAAATTTCTCTTATAAACGCCCGCAAGCCTTAAATAATTATGATTGATTCCCATACTGTAAAGCGACCGGATATCCGTGGCAATATCCCCGTGAGACATGGGAACCGCCATGGCTTCCGCCACGATGGCCTTATAGCTATGGTGTTCTGCAGCCTCCAAAGCCCATATATAGCCTGCCAGCATGGATTGGTTGGAGGTGCCTAGATTATAGCTGCTTATTCCGTGCTTCTCATACAATTCTATCGGTGAAAAGGCGGTATATGACATGCTCCCCCCGATAAAAATCACATCGATCGTATCCGGCTCCCAGTCATAAAAGGTTTCATGATTATTCAGCACGCGCAGATTCCGAAATGCAATTACGGAACAGCCATACAGAGCCGCTGCCGCTAAAAGCAGAAAAAAAACACCCTTCAAAAATTGCCGCTTACTCATTATGCATCTCCCGTCAAAATATCTGGTATATAAAGTTTACCGCATTGTACTGCTCGCCGTACTTTCCGCAGATCACGACCGCAACCAGAAAGCCCAGCCATACAAACCACCGAAACGGAAGGATCTGCCGCGCCAGCCAAACTCTGGCATACCCGTCTTTTTCCCGCAATACCGCCGCCGTGATCAAAAGCAGCACCGAAATTAAAATAACGATCCAGTCAGATATGTTCAGCCCAAGCTGCAGCAGGCTTTTATTAAACAGATTTTCCAGGTGCAGATTGCCATTGAGGGTCATAACTAGCATATTTTTAAAAAAGGCAAGCGCCCCGCCGACGGTTTCCGCCCGGAAAAATACGGCTCCCACGGCATAAATTAGATAAGTGCGAATGGACTGAAAGAGATGCCAGCTGAAGCTGTCCTCATCGACCTTTAAAAACCGCGTGATTTTCTTTAATCCCGGCGCACACAGATCCCCCAGCATCAATAGCGCCCAATACCACAGGCTGACTCCCAGAATATACTTTACGCCTCCGTGCCATATGCCCATCACCAGCCAGAGCACAAGCATTCCCAAGGCGGTGGAAATAAATTTTCCGTATCTCTTTCCGAATTTTTTCTTTGCAGAGCTTCCCAGGCGGACCATCCGGTCTGATTTCAAAAGGGGATAAAGCACATAATCCTTCGCCCATGTTCCCAGTGTAATATGCCATCTCTGCCAGAATTCCTGTATCGAACGCGCAAAAAACGGATTATTAAAATTCTCCGGCAGCTTAATTCCAAAGCACTCCGCCGCGCCGATCACAATATCCATACACCCGGAAAAATCAGCGTACATCTGAATCGGATAGAGCAATAAGGCGATCCACAAAAAAACCGCCTCCTGGGTCTGCATTTCCCAGATTGCATTTACCACCGCTCCCACACGCTCTGCCAATACCAGCTTCTTAAAAAAACCCCATAAAATTCTCTGCGCCCCGAAGGTAATATTTTCATATGATAACGGATGCTTCTCATATAAGGCTTCCAGCTGACTATACCGACTGATGGGTCCGGTTATCATCTGGGGGAAAAAACACACAAACAAAAGCAGCTTCAGAGGATTTTTCTGCGGCTCAATACTCCCCCAATAGCAGTCCAGAATATAGCCGATAACCTGCAGCGTATAATATCCCATTCCCAGGGCGGCAAGATATGGCATGACGGCGGCTTCCCCAAAAAAGGGCATCCACAGGCCCTTTCCCTTAAAGACAAACCACAAGCCCACATTGATAAGAACCGCACCGACTCCAAGGCAGGCCGCAAGCTTCCTTCCCCTGTCCGTCTCCGCCCCTTTTCCACGCGCAAAGCGGGTGCTTATATATGCGGCAGCCGTGGATACCAGTATATATACAAAGGTGTAGGGCGCCGCCGACATGCAGTAAAAAATCAGGCTTAATGCCAGAAGCTCCACCCATTGCCAGGATTTGGGCAGTATATAATACAGCGAAACACCTGCACAGATCATTAACAAAAAACCAAACGAAGTAATCGACATTTCACTTTCATCCTATATTCCGTATTCTTTGATTCCCGCCTACTTGCCCATATCCAGGATAATGTCCACCATTTCTCCCACGTTTTTCATTGTGACGACCTTGCCCATCGGTATCTTAAAGGAAAACTCCTCCTCCACCGCCACCACCAGGTTAATATGTTCAAAGGAATCCCAGTCCTCAATATCGTCCGCCGTGGTTCCGTCAGTTATTTCGATGCTCTCATCGTCAAAAACATCCCTGAAAACACCTGTAAGCCTCTCGTACACTTCTTCCCTTGTCATTTTATGTTCCTCCTATTTTAAGTTCCGTCTCTGCTCTGCGACGCCCCCATTAGGGGAAGCAATTTCCATCTGTGTTTCTCACAGCTGTAAATTCCTTCCGGGCGTCTTCGTTTCGAGACTGTTTTTTGTTTTTGAGTTCCGTCTCTGCTACCTCAGAACCAATATTTTCATCTCGGCCCTGGAAACGCTCTCGTCTCTGTCATTTTTTATAACCGCCTTCACCCGGATCAGCTTCAGACTCTCCTGCTTGTCAACCACTTCCCCGCGGACGGCGAGCCTGTCGCCCGCATAGACCGGCTTCTGAAACTTAATGTCCAGGCTGTGTATCAGGCTGTATTTCCCCGGCAGATATACGCCTGCAAGGGTGGAGTAAAAGGATGCCGTCAGCATGCCGAAGGCCACATGCCCGCTGAATTTTCCGTCTCCCACGTCACTTGCAAAGGAATCGTCCCTGTGCAGCGGATTGATGTCCCCTGTCAGCTCTCTGAAGCGGTCCTCCATATCCTTTGTGACCTGAACCTCAAAGCTCTCCGCCTGTCCGATCATCAGATCACAGAACCGATACTCGTTCATAAGCACTCCCTCTCCACGGCACGCGCAATGCTTAACGCATCCAGATGATTCGCCTCTCTGACGATTTCCTGGGATTTTCCGTAGCCCTCCGCAAAGACATCGTTTAAGCCGATTCTGAACAGCCTTTTTCCGGCTCCGTGCCCGGCGAGAACCTCCGCCGCAATGCCGCCAAGCCCCCCATATATATTATGCTCCTCCACAGTCACAAGCATGTCCGCGTTTTCCGCATACCGCAGCAGATTGTCCCCGTCAAAGGGCTTTATGCGCGCCACGTTCACCACCGTCGCCGCAATGCCCGCTTCCTCCAGGATATCCGCCGCTCCCATCACATCCTCCAGGATGCTTCCCGTGCAGAAGACCACGACTCTTTTACCGGAGGCGGCGCCTTTGTCCCCCCGCAGGGCATCCTGCCCCGAATCAGGCAGGCGATACCCATCCTCAAAGAATTCCTTTTCATTATTCATGCCGATACGGATATATACGGGACCGGTACAGCTATGGGCTTCCTCCACGCAGGCTGCCACCTGTAAAGGCGTTGCGGGTGAAAGGATCCTCAGGTTCGGCAGCGCCCGCAGCACGGCGATATCCTCCGTCGTATGGTGGGAGGGTCCCAGAGAGCTCCATGCCAGCCCGCTTCCCATGCCCACTATCTTTACGTTCAGGTTCTGAAAGCATATGTCGTCCCTGATAAACTCAAGGGACCTGTATGCCAGAAAGGCGCCGGCCGTATAGACAAAGGGAACCTTCCCCGCCGTTGCAAGCCCCGCAGCCACGGCGGTCATATGCTCCTCCGCAATTCCGAAATTCAGCATCCGGCCGGGGAAATTGCGCCGAAACATCTCGTCAAAGCCCGTACCGCTGTCCGCCACCAGATGAAGCACCCTTTCGTCCGCCTCCGCCAGCTCCATCAATTTACTTATATACGCTCTCTGCATCGCCTATATCATCTCCTCGTCCGAAATGCCAAGCTCTGCCTGGAATATCTTCTTCTCTTTTCTGTTGGGCAGCTTAAAGTGCCATATGGGATTGTTTTCCATGATGGACACCCCCTTGCCCTTTATTGTATGGGCAATGATAAGAAGCGGCCTGTCCGTGTCGTTCCTTTCCCTGAACAGCGCTTCCAGCGCCTCCGGGTCATGGCCGTCCGCTTCCTTTACCAGCCACCCGAAGGACTGCCATTTTTCAGCCCAGTTGGTATGGGCTATGGTCTCTGCCACGGAGGTCATCTTCTGAATTTCGTTGCAGTCCAGAATAACCACAAGATTGTTCAGCCTGAAGGCGGGGGCGGAAAGCGCCGCCTCCCATATGGTGCCCTCCTCGCACTCCCCGTCCCCGATAATGACAAAGGTTCTTGCGTCCGTCCCGTCCATTTTCTGCGCTATGGCCATTCCCACGCCCATGGATAAGCCGTGGCCCAGAGAGCCCGTTGAAGCCTCTATGCCCGGCAGATCCCTCATACAAGGCTCTCCGCCCACATGAGAGCCCCGCTGCAGAAAGGTTTTTATTTCCTCCGCATCCAAAAGCCCAGCCTCGCACATCACCCAGTAAAGCGCCAGCCCCGCATGCCCCTTGCTCAAGATAAGCCTGTCCCTGTCCGGGCTTTTAAGGTTGTCCCTTGTGCAGTTCAAAATCCCCTTCACGTACAGAGCATACAAAATTTCCAGGCAGGAATAGCAGGAAGCGAGATGTCCCAGCCCGCCTCTTTCAGCTGTCAAATAAATCTGCTTTCTCAGTTCCCTGCATACGTTTACATCAGAATCCCTCAAAATTATTCACCTCGTCCGAATCTAACCCCAATCCGCCAAGAAACGGCAGCCCGTCAAGAATCAACATCTCGTCCCGGCTCAGCTCAAAATGCTTAGTCTCTATGTTTTCCCTCATCCGTTCTTTATTTGTAGTCTTTGGAAGCACCACATATCCATGCTGCAGAGCCCATTTCAGACAAAGCTGCGCGGCGGTTACACCCTTTTTTTCCGCCATCAGACAAAGCCTTTCATCTGACAAAAGCTGCCCGTTACCCAGGGGGCTTCCGGCCTCCAGCTGTATTCCCCGCTCCTTACAGTATGCTGTCAGCTCCGGGTTCCACATGCCCGGATGGCACTCCACCTGATTCATAAAGGGCAAAACGGAAGCCGTCTCACTTAGCTCCTCCAAATGATGCTGCTTGAAATTGCACACTCCGATGGCACGCACACAGCCTTCCCTGTAAAGCTGCTCCAGCCCTCTCCAGGTCTCGGCGTTGAGCTCTCTGTAATTGCCGCACTGCTTTGCAGGGACGGGCCAATGGATTAAATAGGCGTCCAGATAATCCGTTTTCAGCTTTTTTAAGGAGCGCTTACACGCTTCCTGGGCTTCTGCGTATCCATAGCAGGTCCGCCAAAGCTTGTCCTGTATAAACAGCTCCTCCCTGGGCAGCTTCAGTTCCCGGACCGCCCTTCCAAAAGCCATCTCGTTCGTGTATGCCATAGCGGTGTCAAACAGCCTGTACCCGCACTGATAAGCGCTGTCCACCGTCTCAAGCAGCTGCTCCCTGTCCGTGATCCTCCACGTCCCCAGACCCACGGAAGGAATAAGGACGCCGTTTCTAAGTTGTACCTTCTCCATTTACCTCAATCACCCTGTTCTTGACCGCATAATCACCCGAAACGGAGTATTCCCACACGGTCGCGCCGTCCTCATCCTCCGATATCTTCTCAAAGCCCTGTCCGGCATAAAAATCCTTAACCATGCCGTTTTTAACGGTAGGATAAAAATATCCCCTGATTTTTGCGATCCCCGATTCCTGACATTTTTTTACCAGCTCGTCCATCATGGCAAATTCCATGTCTCTCTTTAAGACACGGCAGCTCATCAGCCAAAGATCGATGTGAAGGATATCGCCCTCCCTCTTTCCTATGACGACGCTCACTACGCCGTTATCCCCGAATTTATCCTCCAGCCTCCCATACAGCGTGAGCTGAAGCGGGTCAGCCGCCGCAGCTTCAATTTCCGCCTGACTGTACCGCCTGGTGGTCAGATTAAACTGATTGCTCTTATTGGTCAATTGGGAGATACGAGACATATATTCCGGCTGAAATTCCCTGATTGTGCCTTTCATTTCAAGGCTGGACAAATATGCGCCGTAATCTGTATAGGACGCCTGCTGCTGCCTGCGCATGGCATTTTCCCGGTACATGTCGCTGCGCTTTAAATCATCCTCCGAAAGGCAGGTAACTTCAAAAAAGCCGCTTCTGTCAAGAATTTTTATATAGTGCTCCGCGCAGTCAAGCTCCGGCACCGCCGCCTGAGGAGCAGTCTGCCTGATGATTTCACGCTCAGCCGGATTATCGTCCACAAAAACAAAGCTCTCCGGCAAAAGCTTTAATTCCTCCGCCGTCTCCTGAAGGTTCCTTGCCTTGGTTTCCCAGTTTGCCTTAAATACCACGAAATCATCCTTTTTCAGAACCGAGTCCCGTCTCTCAAATCCCGTGGATGCCGCCGCCTCGTCATTTTTGGAATTTACGGTGAGAAGCACTCCCAGCTGCCTGTGCTGTCTGACGTACTCCTGAAACTCCGCATATACCTGTCCCAGGGAGGTTTCCTGGCCGATCTCGATATTTTCCATCCCGTCGTCGCCGATCACTCCGCCCCACAGAGTATTATCCAGGTCCAGGTTAAGCGCCTTCTTATTCTTTCCAAAAATGGATTTTATAATGTTTGCCAGCTGGAAAGCCACATAAGGAATAGCCGGCACACACATGGCATATTTATACATATGCCAGTAAAAAGGGTCCGACCATTTTTCCAGCCCGTAATAGGAAGCCTCGTAATGGATGTCATGAATAAAGAAATTGGCGTGGGACTCCGCAAAATCAGAAAAAAGCAGATTCAACCGGGATATAAAGTTTACCCTCCCCCTGTAATCTGCCGCATCCTTGTTACCCATCAGCCTGTAAAACGGAAGCTCAAAATTATTTTGGATAATGGTGCAGTGGTAAGCGTCGAAAATATGCTCCCACAACCCCTGAAACCTGTGAAACACCCCGTTCAGCTTGTCGGCAGCCATATCCTTTGAATCCGTCAAAGCAGGAAACTCGTTGATATTTCTGTTAGAAGTGTGAATATAGACAATATCGGGAGCAAATTCCTCCAGCTGCGGATTCGGAAACATCCCGTCCTCATAAAACCGGTTATATTCCGATTCGTAAAAGGACGGCTTAATTCCGTAGTTCAGCAAAAAAAGCTCCAGCACATTCCTTATGTCGTTTGTTGTGCTCCCGCCCAGAATGGCAATTTTCTTCTCCACGAACGAAATGTCGTCCCTTTGCAGAAGCTCTCTTTTTATGGACTTTTTCTTCTTGAGTATCCACTCCGCGTCAAACGGATAATCCAATTCTCTCATACGTCTCTATGCTCCTGCCCGCTGAAGCAGGCATCCATTTCACTTATTCACTATTTCAACTCAGTTCCAGGCCTCCGGCATTTTTCCCTGTGAAATATCGCGGTTATATGCCCCCACAGCCTCTGGAAATTATATCAAAAAAATTAAAATATAGCAAGGGCAATTTACCCCTGCGAAAAGCCCGCAAATCTGCCGCTGCCCATAGCCGCAGGCCGGCTGGGAGAGCTGATATGCCGTTAATCCTTTCTTTTTTTCCAGAACAAAAGCAAATAGACCATGCAACCCAGCATGGCTCCTATCATGTTCGTCAAAATATCATCCAATTGAAAGAAGCCCCGCCCGGTGACCAGCTGCAGGCACTCCACACCCACGCTGGTGGCTGCCCCAAAGGCGGTGCAGCTGAATATATTCCTCATGCCGCGAAAAGCCAGGCTGCTTACAAAACCATAGGGGATAAAAAGCAGCACGTTCTCTATCACAAAGGCATTGTTGCGGCTATTGATGCCCCAGGAGGAAAACAGCTCCAGGTCTATCACCTTGCTGCCCCCGCTCTCTCTGGACAAAAGAGTAATCAGCAGGATCACCGCAAAATAAATGCAAAACGCGGCAACGGGCATTATCCGGACCGGCTTTTGCTCACCGCGGCGCTTCTTCTGCACCCAAAGAACCAAAGCGGACGCCGGAATCCCGATTACCAGCGCCCACGGAAGGAACCTCATCACCGACAGCATATCCTTGTATATATACTTTATCATAAACCGCCCCGCAAAAGCACGGGAGACTACCGGTAGGATTCCCAGTTTTCTCCCGAACGCTCCCATCTGTCTTTCTCATCAAATAATCTGTTGTTCATCCACGCCACGGCGTCCACCACGCCGTCCTCGCCGAAATAAAATTCGGCGCTCTCCTTCTCCTCATCAGGCGTCTTAAAGAAGCAAAAGGGCTCCGGCCAGACCGTACAGCGCAGCCGCTTCTCCCCGTCCCCGCCGTCAACTCCCTCAAGCCGGTAGCGCATCCCCTGATGGCATCCTGTAAACTCAGTTTTCTTTAAATATTCCATCGACAAAATATCGTCACGCTGAATCATAGTATTTACCTCACAATAACAGTATATACCATTCTGAGATATTTTGCCAAGCCCTAAATGCTCAAAGCTCGTTGCTCATTTCCTTTTTGAGCTGCCGCATGATCTTTTTTTCCAGCCTGGATATGTATGATTGGGAAATCCCCAGCAGCGTCGCAACTTCCTTCTGCGTCATTTCCTGCCCGTCTCTCGTCCCCAGCCCGAAGCGCAGGTTGATAATCATTCTCTCCCTGTCGGAAAGCTTGCTCACCGCGCGCAGCAAAAGCTTTCTCTCCACCTCGTTTTCAAGGTCCCTGTATATGATATCCTCATCCGTTCCCAGAATATCCGACAGCAGCAGCTCGTTTCCGTCCCAATCCACATTCAGCGGCTCGTCGATGGAGACCTCAAGCTTATGCCTGTTATTTCTGCGGAGGTACATGAGAATCTCATTCTCAATGCACCTGGAGGCATAGGTGGCAAGCTTTATATTCTTCTCCGGGTTAAAGGTGTTGATAGACTTTATCAACCCTATTGTTCCAATGGAAATCAGGTCCTCCACCCCCACCCCCGTGTTGTCGAATTTCTTTGCAATGTATACCACCAGCCGCAGATTATGTTCAATGAGAATGGCCCTGGCCTCGTCGTCGCTGTCAGTTCCCAGATCGCTGATGACCTGGCTTTCTCTCTCCAGCTCCAGCGGCGGCGGGAGAACCTCCGCGCCCCCTATGTAAAAGATCTCGTTTTTTTTGTGCAGCAGCACATTGTCCTTATGTATCATTTTAAATTGTATTTTCCCTGGCATTGCCACCTTAAATATCATTTTTATACCTCCTTGCGCGCTTTGGCACGCATATTAACTTCTTCCCTTCCCGCTTGTTTATCCCGGTCCTTACTTTTTTCAGGCCGCCTGCGCAGCCTTCCGCTCCCCGTCTTTTCAAGGAGCCTTGGATTAATTATTATTTCTATGGCTTCCCCGCCGCCAGCCTCCGCGCCGGAGATCCGCTCTTTGCTGACTGCCACATATACATCCTTAAAATCCAGTCTCAGGCCGTCCACATCGAGTGTAAGCCCGGGAAGCAGGTATCCCTGCATGATCCCATGTTTCTTCCCGATGCTGTGGTAGGGAATCACTCTGTAGCCCGATTCCTCATCCCCCCAGAGACCGTCATACAATTTCTCATCCACCACACAGACGGGCTTCCCGCTGATAGGCTCTGTCAGTCCGTTCCCTGAATCTATCAGCGCCGCCGCAGTCATGCGCCGTTCTCCCCGAACCAGGGTGGCATGACACAGGCAGTGTTTCGTCTTTATTCCGTAACAAAATCTTCTGAAGAATAGAAAAAGCACACCTCCCACACATAACGCACCGCTGACACCCGTTAGATATTCCCTTAAGAAGGGTACTCTGGCTGTCAAAAACAGCATTCCCCCTCCTATTCCGAAGGAATACAGGAGCAGCCGCTCCAAAAGCTTCAGAAACATTCTTAAGCTCCTGACAGGAAATGTGATACACAGCATTCCGACCGTTCCCGTCAGGCCCCCAAATACAAGCCTTGCCCACGCCGGCGCGCTGCCGAAAAAAGGCAGTAAAAAGCACACGGCTCCCACCGCTGCTCCGGCCAGCAGTCTCCACGGCATGGCAGTACCGGGCAGACTGTGATCCACCAGCATCAGCAGATACAGGTTCATACATAGGTTAATCAAAAACAAACTGTCTACATAAAGCTCATAGTGCATTGGCATCATCCTTTTCATAATGATTATAAAGGGAATGTCTCTAAGAATTTGTCAAATGAGGGGGCAATCCCTTTGAATTTTTTCGACATAAGATAATATACGCAAAAAAGACCGGGCAGCTGCCTGCCCGGCCTTCCATGTGTGTAGCATTTCGTGTGTGTAGCACTTTTTGTGTATAATACTTTTTGTGTGTAGTATTTCTTAATTCAATAAAACTTTTTGTGTAGTATTTCTTAATTCAATAAAACCTCTTTGTGTAGTATTCCTTAATTGGAAATTTCTTTCATATTCATTTTTAATAATTCTTTTTTGCTTCTTTTTGTTTCGCTATTTTTTTTGTAAAAAGTCGGGAATTTTCAAGGTTTTCTCCTCTACGGAGCTGCGGATATCCACCGGCTTCTGGATACTCGGCATAGGCCTCACGGCAGGCTGTACGTTCGTACCTGTCTGAGCCGCCGGAACACCCTGCAGATTCAAGCCCTTCAAGGAACTGGGTGTAATATGGGCAGTCGGAGGCTTATAGGCCACGCCCGCTCCCATCCTGTTCTGGACCTGATTGTTGTTTATATCCTCCAGACCCGTAGCTATCACCGTAATATTGCAGCTGTCAGATTTAGCCGCATCATACATCGCACCAAAGATGATATTTACATCATCCCCGGCAAGATTCTGCACATAGCCGGCGGCATCGCTTGCGTCCGCAAGCGTAATATCCCCGGAAATGTTGATGATAACATGTGTCGCACCGCTGATATTCGTTTCCAGCAGAGGGCTCTCCACTGCCATTTTAACAGCCTCAAGCGCCTTGTCATCCCCCTTCGCCTGACCGATGCCAATGTGGGCAATACCCTTGTCCTTCATGACAGTCTGAACATCGGCAAAATCCAGATTGATAATTGCGGGCAGATTGATCAGGTCCGTGATGCCCTGAACCGCCTGCTGGAGAACCTCGTCCGCCTTCTTGAGCGCCTCAGGCATAGTAGTACGCCTGTCCACGATCTCAAGCAGCTTATCGTTGGGAATAACGATCAGAGTGTCCACAAACTCCTTAATGCGTTCGATGCCGTTCAGCGCATTCACCATGCGCGCCTTGGCCTCAAAGCGGAAAGGCTTCGTCACCACGCCAACCGTCAGTATTCCCATCTCCTTTGCAAGCCTTGCAACCACAGGAGCAGCGCCGGTACCGGTACCGCCGCCCATGCCGCAGGTCACAAACACCATGTCCGAGCCCTTAAGCGCTGCGGAAAGCTCTTCAGCGCTCTCCTCAGCCGCCTTCTCGCCCACCTCAGGCTTTGCCCCGGCGCCAAGACCCTTGGTCAGCTTCTCGCCTATTTGAAGAAGCTTGGGGGCCTTACAGAGCTGAAGCGCCTGTTTATCCGTATTTACACCAATAAAATCCACACCGTCAATCTGTTCGTCAATCATTCTATTTACAGCATTATTACCTGCACCGCCAACACCAACCACAATTATCTTAGCCGCAGATTCAGCGTCGTTTGTCTTAATTTCAAGCAAGGGTTTGTCCTCCTTATTTTCATCCATATTTACTATCATATAATCATTTTTGGATTTTAGCAACAGTTTTCTAAAAAAAATCGATCAGAAAACTCAGTCACAACCCTATCACTTGTTTCATAATCCTAAGACTTACTACGCAGTTCCCCAACCAGGGCTTCCAGCCTGTTCGCCTCCTCCTCGGAGATCGTGGCATTTCCCGTCAAAGCCGCACAGAAATTGCTCAGCTTGCCGCCGTAGAAGTTGTCCAGAAATTCCTCCGTCTGCTTCTGAAGCAGCTCCACCTCTGTGAGAGCCGGCTCAACAAATCCGCGCTTGCGGAAGACTATTTTCTTATCCTCAAGCCGGAACAACAGTGTGTTGAGCGTCTGGCGCTTCCAGTTTTTGCCGTTTTTGTTCATGATGTCCAGCAGTTCTTTGGTAGAAACAGCCTCCGAGCGCGCCCAGAGTATCTCCATGACATCGCGTTCCGCATCTGCAATCTTATAACTCTCTTTCATATTTTTCTCCTCATCTTGACATATTATGAACCTATCCATACATACTCAATATACGCCAGAGAAGGCGGCGCTGTCAATCAAAAATTGCGGCCGGCCGATTATTTGTGGCTGCGCGGAGCAATTTTACATTTCTTTCCCGACAGTTCTACCGGGCCTTACTACTCCGTCTTCTCGTGGGGACATGGGTTATATGTAGCAGTTGATAACAGCTCGCCAAGCTTTACCCTGGTGCACTTTGTACAGTATTGGCAAGCATAGGTCTGCACCTCACAGGTGTTATCTTCGTTCTTAATGTGAGCCTGATACTTTGCGTCCTGCCAGTTGTGGAAGAAGCAGATGACCTGTGGCTCCAACTGCTGCGCAGGATACACCTGCCCGTCCGCCGTAACAATCTGCTCGTCATAGAGTAACACCTCTGCCGGCGCTTCGGCGTCCTCGCCCAGCAGCAGCGTTGACATCACTTCCTTGCCAGCGGCCTGCGCCAGATCATCCGACGCGTTCTCCACATGACACACCTGCGGATAAGCCAGCGCGGTAAGCGAATTTGTAAACACCATCACCGCAAATACGCCTGCCACAACTATCTTTTCCCAGAATTCCCCTTTTCTCTTAAGCATAATGTCTCTAATCCTTTCTTCTGCATATTCTTCGTCTGAAGTCAGGAAATTACCGAATAACACTTTCTTTTTAGGCGCCTTCTTGGTATCTACCATGCTCCGAATGACCAGATGAGCATATATCTCCTTTTCATCCTCCGACATGCCCTTTACCACTCTTTCGTCGCATGCCTGTTCACACACTCTGTCAAGCCTTTTGTTCAGCTTATAAACGAGGGGATTGAACCAATGCAGACAGCACACCAGCTCCATCAGCAATTTAATCAGCAGGTCCCCTCGGGCAATATGGGTTAATTCATGGCGCAGAATCTGCTCAAGCTCATATTCCGTGCAGTCTTCCTGTACAAACACCACAGGTCTTATGACTCCCAGGGTAAGGCTGTGCTTCTCGGACGGTATAGTGCCGATTTTCACTCTGCCCTTTATACGCAGCTCCCGCTTCAGGCGCTGAACCATGTCCTTTGGAATGTTGGTTTCATAAAACTCCGCACGCTTCATTAGCCTGCTCTTGTTCTTAAAATACTTTCCGCATTTCATGATCATTACAAGCACCGCGCCAGCAAACCAAATGCCCATTATAATCATCGCAGTGCCGTATGTCTGTGTCGCCACAAGCCCGTCCGAAGTATGATACACCACCTCACCCAGAATAAGCTTACCGCCTACGGCTGTAACGCCGTCCTTCACAAACGCAGACCTTATGAGGGCATAAATGGCTCCGAACCAGCCCCACGGCACAATAAAGGCGAACAGCGCCACACTCAGCACCCTGAACCTGCAGGTATTACTCATATGCTTTCCCATCGCTTTCCCCGCCAGTAACAGCCCTGCATACAACAGACTTCCAGCACCTGTCATTAGTAAAATGTAATCCATGTTTCCTCCTTCAAACAATTCTATCTTACTACGATAAAATAATCCCGTCAATGGTTATTCACAAAAGGTCACAACGTAGAAGACCGGACCTGCCCGGATTCCGGGACAGGCAGTTTCACTCTTTCGACGTGTAATAGTCCTCCAAAAGATGAAAATATCTGTAAATGATATCCTTCCTGCCGGACTGCGACCTCTCCAGAAAAAATTCTATCTGGCTGACGACACCCTTCATATCCTTCAAAACAAGCGCCGGCGGCACCCGGTACAACGCATACAGCTTCCATATCAGCTCGCTGTCAGGCAGAATGCTGCCCCGCTCCAGCTCACGGTATTTTTTCACGTCCATCCCAAGCTGCTCCGCAATGGTGCACTGCGTCATTTTCTCCAGCCTCCTTATGATGGTGAAAACCGTCCCGTTCTGCCCGTCCTCCGCGCCCGTGATGAATTTAACACAATTGAGCTGTCTGTACAGCTCGTGAGCCAGCTGAAGCCTGTCTTCCTCGTACATACAGGTAAATAAAGACGCCGTCATATTAAGGTAGCATATCAGCTCCCTGTAGCTGCAGCGTTCAAAAAGGCTGTTGTACTTTCCGCTCATACGAATGCCTGTATAAATATAATACAGATCCAGCTCCGTTTCCGCAAGAGATTTTACCTCGTAAAAAGTAAAACGCTTAACTGCGTGTTCTCCCTTGCTGTAATGTCCCTGGGTAATTCTGAGCAGACTGCCAAGCTCCGCCTGAGACAATCCATGTTTGATCCTTTCTTCCTTTAGTCTTTCTAAAACAGCGGCATAATCCATACTCATGAGTAAAATCCTCTTCTATTCCCTATTTTACTCATTGTACGGTTTTTGCTTACCCCTCTGTTATCCTGTTTGTGAATGATTGCAGGAAAGTTTTTCTTTTTTCCCCGTCTGCGCTTTCGCAAGGCCCTGCCGAAGCCGTGCAAACAGCGCATATTTCAGGTATTTTCCAGAGTTTTCAGCCTTATTCGTCTGTCTTAATATACAGTATAAATCCATCTTCGCAAAATTACAAGCTCTTGTTCGCTTTTCTGAAAATTTATTTATTCGGGCTTAAAGACATACTTTCCGCTCTCCCCGTCATAGGTTTCCATCCGCAAGGTTCCCGCCTTTCCCTCAAGCGTTTCAAGAAATCCGGGCAAAAGCACCAGCTTGTCCTCCAGCGTGGCGGGATCATTCCCCAGGGACACCTTTACGTCCCCGAAATACAGAGTAACGCTTCCGGGCTTGCCAAAATGTATTTTATCCGCCGTGAGACCGTATTTCTTAAGGAGCATTGTGACCTTTAAAATGCTGTCGAATATCTCCGGGTTTTCCACAGGAAGCTTTTCCCCCACGATCACATGGTCAAATTCCAGCCCCGTGATCTGGGGCACGCCCAGCGTCCTGACGCCGGAGCTCTCCACCACCGCCCCGTCCTTGTCAAAGTACAAAAAGGAGTCCAGATATCTCACATAGCCCGTCAGCGCCTTCTCATACACCACGATTTTAATGGTGTCGGGGGCAAGGATATCCACGTCCAAAACCTCGATAAAGGGAATTCCCTTTACTCCCCTGTCCCGGTATTTCAGGGAAAGATAAAGGGAATTATCCCCAAACCTGCCGTCCATGACGATGTCCTTGATCTCCTCCTCGGTGTAATGGATATTGCCCTGGACATAGACGGTCTTTATGGTATATTTATTCTTGATATAAATGCAGGCTGCCCCGCAAAACACCATTATCACGATGATAATTCCTATCACGAATCCTATCTTTCTGCCTTTAGACACTTACCACCCGCGCTCCTAACTCTCTGAAATCTCTGCAGATATTTTCATACCCGCGGTATATATAAGGACATCCGCTGACAAAGCTCTCTCCCTCCGCCATCAGCCCTGCTATCACCAGCGCGGCGCCGCCGCGCAGCTCCTTAGCCTCCATATGCCTGCCCGCAAGCCTTTCCACCCCGCGGATCTCAACTATCCGGGGACTCTGTACCCTGATATCCGCCCCCATACCGTTAAGCTCGTCAACAATGCGGAAACGGTTTTCAAATATGGTTTCCTCTATGACGCTGACTCCCTCGCAGCAGACGGAAGCGGCCAGGGCGGCAGACTGCAGATCGGTGGGAAAGCCCGGATAAGGCTCCGTCCTGATGTGTACGCGCCCTACCCTGTCTGGAGCCTGCACATAGACGCCCTCTCTTGCTGTACACACCTTCGCTCCCATCTCTCCGGCGGCATTCAGCACCGCCCCGAGCTCCTCCCCCGGCGCGCGCTCCAAAAGTACGCTCCCTCCGGCGCCCAGGCAGCCAAACAGGTAGGTTCCGGCAACAATCCGGTCGGAGGGCACTCTGAAAGCCGTCCCGTACAGCGTCCTGCCTCCGCGGATCAGAAGCCGCCCGGTTCCCACACCCTCAATATCCGCGCCGCAGTCCTGGAGGTAACGGCAAAGCGCCGTTATCTCCGGCTCAAGCGCCGCTCCCGTAAGGACGGTATCCCCCTCCGCCATGACGCCTGCAAGTATCACATTTTCCGTGGCGCCCACGCTGGGAATGGGAAGCTGAATCTGCGCACCGTGAAGGTTCTGTGCCTGGGCCTTCAGCTTGCCCCCTTTTTCGGTAAATTCCACGCCCATTTTCTCAAGCGCCGACAAATGCAGGTCTATGGGACGCGCTCCGATGACGCAGCCTCCCGGATACTCCATCACCACCTCGCTGCACCTTCCGATAAGCGCCCCGAGAAGACACAGGGACGACCGCATTCCCGTCACCGCCTCCTGAGGCATTTCTCCCCTTCTTACCTGTGTAGAGTCCACCGAGACTCCCTTTTCATGCCAATGCACCGTACAGCCCATGCTTCTTAACAGACTTATCATGGCATGGACATCGGAGATCCTTGGGCAGTTTTCAATAAAAGAGCACTCCCCCACCAAAAGCGTCGCCGCCAGAACAGGCAGCGCGGCATTTTTAGAGCCTTGTATACGAACTTTTCCCTGCAGGGCAACCCTGCCCTGAATACGAATAGAATCCATTGCACACCATCCGGTTTCAGACTAAAGACCTATTCTATCCTATGCGGGAAAAGGGCATATGTACCTTGTACCAAAACGGCGCCCTACAGCTCCTTCAGCTGAATACGCCGCGCAACGCTCAAAACCAGCCCTATCTCAATCAGCAGAAATATCACGGACGAGCCTCCATAGCTGATAAACGGCAGCGAAATACCCGTGTTGGGTATGGAATTGGTCACCACCGCAATATTTAAAATAGCCTGGATGGCTATGTGCCCCATGACGCCCACCACCAACATTGCGCCGAAAAGATCCGGAGCGTTATTGGCTATTACCATCATCCGCCACAGAAGCATAATGAACATCACTATGATCGCCACCGCTCCGAACAGTCCAAGCTCCTCGCAGATAATGGAGAAAATCATGTCGTTCTGCGCCTCCGGCAGGAAGTTCAGCTTCTGCATGCTCTGACCCAGCCCCTTGCCCCATATGCCTCCGCTGCCTATGGCATAAAGCCCCTGGAGGGTCTGGAACCCTTTGTCCGTGGGATCGCTTTCCGGGTCAAGCCAAGCCATGATCCGGCTGCCGCGGAAGGCAAGAATTTCGCTCCCCGATACCACCAGATAGACCATCAGCGCAGCCAGCGCCAGTACCAGCAGCCCCATAACCACAAACTTTTTATAGTCGGGACTGGCCACGAACACCATCAGTACCGAAATTCCGAGAATTATGATTGCCGAGCTCAGATTCTTTGTGAGCAGATAGACCTCCGCCACGATGGGCATGGGTATCAGCACCATGAGAAAAAAACCCTTTGTCGTGCGGACTCCCTTTCCCATCTTGCACACCAGCACCCCGAGAAACAGGATCATACAGAGCTTTGCCACCTCCGCCGGCTGGATGTTGAAGCCGGTTCCCGGTATCCCTATCCACCGCGTGGCCCCGTGGGACTTTACGCCCAGGGGCGTCTTGACCAGCGGGATCATGCCTGCCGCCACAATATAGGCAAGCAGTGCGAACCGTTCCCAAAAATGATACGGGATATTCGCCACTACAATCATCACCACCAGCCCGATTATAACGGCCGTCAGCTGCCTTTCCAGATAATGCGCCGCATTCCCAAAGGTCTGCGCCGCAGTATAGGAGCTGGCAGAATAGATCATAACCAGGCCAAACCCCAGAAGAAACAGCACAATAAACAAAAGGCTGTAATCAAAGAAATATTCTGCCTGTTCTTTTTTCTTTCGTTTTGCCGCCCTCTGTTTTGCCATAGATACTCCTATTCCAGTTCCGTCTCTGCACTTCCGCGCCCCCTGGGGGGAAGAAATTTCCATCTGTACTAAATTAATTCCAGCTGGAAATTCCTTCCGGGGCGCTTTCGCTTCGAGACTGTTTTTATTCCAGTTCCGTCTCTGCACTTCCGCGCCCCCTACGGCGCCTCCGTTCCGAGACTGTTTTATTCCAGTTCCGTCTCTGCACTTCCGCGCCCCCTCACGGCGCCTCCGTTCCGAGACTGTTTTTATTCCAGTTCCGCTGTTAATTCCTGAGCCACTTGAGCCTCCCCGCCGGCTTACAGCCCGCGGACATAGCTTTTAAACAGTTCTCCCCGCACCTCATAGTTGGGAAACATGCCCCAGCTTGCGCACGCCGGGGACAAAAGCACCGCGTCGCCGCTCCGGGCCAGCTCGCTGCAGCGTTTCAGGCATTCCTCGTAGGTATCCGCGAAATAAATCCTGCTTTCGTCAAAGCCATGCCTTTTTGCGCACTCCGCAATCTTTTCCCTGGTCTGCCCTATGAGAACAAGATATTGCACCTTGCCGTCAAAGCTGTCTATCCATTCGTCAAACTCGCTGCCCTTGTCATAGCCGCCTCCGATCAGCACGGTAGGTCTATCCATCGCCTTGATCCCCTGGATCGCCGCGTCGGGATTCGTCCCCTTGGAATCGTTATAATAGTCTACCCCGCCCTTGCTTGCCACAAATTCAATGCGGTGCTCAACGGCGTGAAAGCCCCTGATAACCCTTAAAACGGTCTCGACAGGCACACCCATGCCCTCAGCGATGGCAATTGCCGCCATCACATTTTCCACATTACACATCCCCACCAGCTTCATGTCCCTGTGAATATCCATAAGCTCCCGTGCTTTTCCGTTCTCGCTCTTTACGATTTTATCTCCTCTAAGATAATAGCCGTTTTCAAGCTCTGCCGCCGAAGAAAAAAACACGGTCCTGGCAGGGCATCTGCCGCCGAAATCCCTGGTATAGGCATTGTCGTAATTCAGTACGCAGATATCGTCCCCCGACTGGTTCAGGGCGACGTTTTCCTTGGCGGCAGCATATGCCTCCATGGTGTGATGGCGGTTCAGATGATCCGGCGTAATATTCAAAATTGCGGAAACTCGGGGATGAAAATCCATCACGGTCTCCAGCTGGAACGAGCTGATTTCCCCTACCGTCACCGTATCCGAAGCGGTTTTAAGGCACTCTGATGTGTAGGGATTACCGATATTACCCACCACAAATACCTTTTCTTCCCCAAAATGCGCGCGCATGATCTCTCCTACCAGCGTTGTGGTGGTAGTCTTGCCGTTGGTGCCCGTTATCGCCGCCACGCGCCCTTTTTCCTCCTGAAATCCAAGCTCTATTTCTCCTATGATTTTTGCGCCCCGCTCACGCAGCTCATTCACAAGAGGGATATCCGTGGGCACGCCGGGGCTCAGCACCACCGTCTCCGTATTTTTTATGATCTCCTCAGGCAAAGCGCCCGTCACACAGCGCGCCCTGCTGCCCGCAGGGAGCTTCGCCCTGAGCGCATTCACGTCCAGCCTGTCGTCGCTGTCATACAGAACCACCTCTGCCCCCATATGCTCCAAAAGACCTGTGGAACCGATTCCGCTGACACCGGAACCGATAACCAGACACTTTTCTCCCGTCCTCATCTTCTCAATTCCTTTCTAAATGCTATCGCATTTTTTGAGTTTTATTCCAGTTCCGTCTCTGCACTCCTGTGCCCCCGTCTACAGCGCCTGGAGCGCAAGCAGGCACATCAGAGCCGTGATAATCGTAAAGAGCGCCGTGACCCTGGTTTCGGAAAAACCGCACAGCTCAAAATGGTGATGCAGCGGAGCCATCTTAAACAGCCTCTTTCCGCCGGTTATCTTAAAATAAGCCACCTGCAGAATGACGGATATTACCTCCGCAAAATATATAACTCCGATGATGGCAATAAACAGGGGCATCTGCAGCATATAGCTGCAGCCCGCCACAAAGCCTCCCAGGGCCAGGGAACCGGTGTCTCCCATAAAGACCTCCGCCGGATATACGTTAAACAAAAGAAATCCCGCCAGCGCCCCTGCCGCCGCACAGGTCACGGGCTCGATTCCCGCCGATGTGCCGATGGCCACCACGGAAAAGAACACCGCGATCATCAGCGTGACGCTTCCCGCCAGCCCATCCAGCCCGTCTGTGAAGTTTGTTCCGTTTGCCGTTCCCAGAACGATAAAAAACAGAATCGGCACATTCCAGACGCCGAAATCCAAATACCTGCCTGCGACGAAGGGCAGCTTCATGGCAAGCCCCACATCCGTATACTGAGTCAAAAACCACGCAAAAATACCGGTGACGGCAAGCTGCCCAAAAAGCTTCTGCCATGGGCTTAAGCCCATGGAACGCCTGCACACCACCTTTATGTAATCATCTAAAAGCCCTATCATTCCAAAGCCCACCGTCAGGAAAAGCACCGGCGCCGCCTTTGGATAATCTTCCACAAAAATCAGCGTCGTCACAACCACACTGGACAAAATCAAAAGCCCGCCCATTGTGGGTGTACCCGACTTTTTCAGGTGCGTCTGGGGCCCGTCATCCCGCACTGTCTGGCCGCATTTCAGCCAGCGCAGGAAGGGAATCACAAGCGGACCCAAAAGCGCGCTTATGAAAAAGGAAAGCATCACTGCCACTACATACACTTTGCCCATAAACTCTTTCCTTTCATTGATTATAACCCATTATACCCAAATACGGAAGAATATTTTCAAAAAGCTGCCGCACGATGGGCGCCGCTATCAAGCCGCCGTAATAGGTCCCCTTGGGATTATTTATGATGGCAATGGCAATCACCTGCGGATCGTCCGCCGGCGCAAAGCCGATAAAGGAAGATATATACTTGCCGCTTCCTCTGGGAAGGGTCTGGCTTGTGGCAGTCTTGCCTCCCACGCGGAAGCCCGCTACCTTGCCGTTGGAGCCGCCGCCCTCCGCCACCACCATCTCCAGTATCTCCCTCATAATAGCGCTGGTCTCCTCCGACACGATATCCGTTGTCACAGGATAGGTAAAGCTGTCCTTCACATTGCCCTCTCCGTCAACGGTCTGTATGCCAAAGTGAGGCGTGATGCGGTTTCCTCCGTTGATAATGGAGGATACCGTGGTCAGAAGCTGTATGGGAGTGATCTGAAAGGACTGCCCGAAGGATACCGTGGCAAGCTCCACATTCCCCATATTATCCTTTTTGTGCATGATCGTCCCCGCCTCGCCGGGCAGGTCGATTCCCGTCTTCTTTTTCAGCCCAAACTGCTCAAAATATTTGTAGTAATTGTCCAAGCCGATGCGCAGCCCCAGCGTGATAAACGCGGGATTGCAGGAATTCATGGTCGCGTGTACAAAGTCCTGGGAGCCGTGCCCTCCCACCCTGGCGCAGCGGATCTTTCTGTCGTCCACCACTATGTAGCCCGGGCAGTTAAAGGTGCTCTCCTTTGTCACCGCCCCCGTCTCCAGCCCTGCGGCGGCGGTTATGATCTTAAAGGTGGAACCAGGCTCATAGGTGTCGTTTATGCACGCATTCCGCCAGATACCGTTTAAGATATTCTGTTTTTCCTCTGCCGACAGATTTTCATCCGTCCCCTCCGGCAGCTTATAGGGATCGTTCAGGTCGAATTCCGGCACGTTTACCATGGCATAGATCTCCCCGTTCTGGGGATTCATCACCAGAATGGAAACCCTGTCGGCCTCCTTAGCGGCACACGCCTGCTCCGCCAGCTGGGTGGCATAGGACTGTATATTCATATCCATGCTTATACACAGATCAAGACCGCTGACAGGCTCTATCCTGCGCTCTCCTGCAGTCTCCACCTCGATGCCCTTGGCGTCCGTTACCGTAAGGATGGTTCCCGCCTTCCCCTCCAGATATGTATCATAAACGACCTCCAGCCCGATAATGCCCTGGTTGTCGCCGCCGGTAAATCCAAGTACCTTGCTCGCCAGATCTCCGTAGGGATAATAGCGCTTGTAGTCCTCGTCGACCTTGACGCCCGCCATGTCATACTCCCTGATCCTGTCTCCCACCGCCTTATCCACATTACTCTTGATACGCTCTATGGAGGTATATTTTTCCACGCGCTTCCGCACATATTCCTCCGACAGCTCAAGCTCCTTCACGAGCATGTTTATCACTGCTTCCGAATCCTCGATCTGGTTATAAATGACGGACACCGTACAGACCGTCTTATTGTCCGCAAGCACTACGCCGTTTCTGTCCAGTATCCTGCCCCTTGCCGCCTTGATGCTTCGTTCTCTTTCGTGCAGGTCCGTCGCAAGCTGGGAATAATGCTCCGCACGCCACACCATAAGATAGATCAGCCGTCCGAACAAAAGTACAAAAATGCAGGTACAGACGCAAAAAACCACAAGTATTTTCTTTCTGTGAAAAACCTTATTGCTGTCCGCCAGCATATAAAACCTCATAAAAAGGGTGTTGATATACTTTATTCCCATTTTTACGAGGTTATGATAAGTTTACTGTATGTTTGGATTGACCGGTATGTTCACATCCGGCACCGACTCGCCGCCCACCGTGATACCCGTGCCCGGATCGTACAGATCACCCGTCTCCGGGTCCTTTCGATAGCCCGTCTCCGGGTCGATGGGAAAATTCATCCACGGCTGGTTTTCAGGGTCTGCCGCCGGCTGCGTATTTCCCTGCAGGTCATTCAAGGCATCTCCCTCCGGCGTCTGGGTATACTGAGTGGTAATGGCCAGCTGCAGGGCTGCCAGCTCCTGCTTCTCCGCCTCCGTGGGCTCCTCTGTCATGAAAATATTAAGATAAGGCAGTACCTCCGTCAGAATGTCCCGCACAAGCTTGGTGGCGTACTTTGCGCTGGCCTGCTTTTCGGCATTGGGTCTGTCCACCACCACATAAATGGCAACCTTGGGGTCGTCCGCCGGCGCATAGCCTATAAAGGAGGTCACAAACTCCGTCTCCGAGCGGATATGGGTATTGGGGTCTATGGTCTCAGCGGTTCCCGTCTTGCCTCCTATCCTGTAGCCTGCCGGTCTGGCCGTTTTGCCCGAGCCGATGTCCACTGCCGCCCGGCAGTAATCCCTTATCATCGCCGAGGTAGATTCGGAAACGGTCTGCTTCAGCATTCTGGGCTCAATATTCGCCACCGTAGCGCCGCTTGCATTGGTGATTTTGTCCACCACATGGGGCTCGTAATAATAGCCCCCGTTGATAAGGGAACAAAAGCCCGTGATAAGCTGTATCATGGTGACGTTAAAGTTCTGGCCGAAGCTGTTGGTCGCCAGATCCGTAGGTCCCATGTCGTCCGCCGTATAGATCAGGCTGGCCGTCCGGGCCTCTCCGGCGAGATCGATGTTTGTCTTCAGCCCGAAATTAAACGTATTCTGATATCTGCAGAACTCGTCATTACCGATGGTCTGCGCAATTCTCATCATGGATACATTGCAGGACTTTGCCACCGCCTCCTGCAGCGTCAGCGTGCCTGCGGGATGATTCTGACATTTTATCTTATGTCCTCCCACCTCCAGAAATCTGTCACAGACAAAGGTCTGGTCCGGAGTGATGGTACCCAGCTCCAGCCCCATGGCCACCGTAAAGGGCTTGGCGGTGGAGCCGGGCTCATAGGTGTTGGTAATACAGAAATTTTTCCAGAGGTTATTCAGATTTAAATAGATCTGACTGCTGTCCAGGCCCTCCAGAACACTCTCCGTAATTATCGTATCGGTCTTTCTGTTTTCAAAATATCCGTTGGGATTTGTGAACTGCTCTATCAGTCTGCTGCCAATCAGCTTGTCCGTGTTGCGCACATCGTTCAGGTCAAATGAGGGATAGCTGGCCATTGCAAGAATTTCTCCCGTATCCACCCACATCATGACACAGCCTACGTTTTCCGCACCGTTGCCCGGAGTGTATGCATCCTTATTTTCTTCGTTAAACAGCCTTAAATGCTTCTCAACGGTCATCTGAACATTGGCGTCAATGGTAGTGTGGAGGCTGTTTCCGTCCACAGCGGCCTTCACCGTGCGCTCCAGGTTCAGATCCTCATTTAAATAACCGTACTCTCTGCCGTTTATGCCGTTCAGAGTATTGTTATACTGCTCCTCCAGACCGTAATTTCCCACATTGCCCGCGTTGGTAAAGCCGATCAAATCAGAGGCAAGGCTCCCGTAAGGATACACTCTTTTGTACTCCTCCTCAAACCAGACCCCGTTAATGTTGGAATCCTTCGCCGCCTGCGCCTCCTTAAAGCCCCTGATCTGCTCATAGGTCAGCCTTTTCAACGGCACATAATAAGAGGAGTTTTTATTGGCAGTCACATACTCCCTGATCTTGGCCATGTCCAGATCAAAATAATTTCCCAGTGCCTCCAACGTAGGCTCCAGGTACGGAAGCTTATCACGATAGGCATAGTTCATAACCTTCGCGTCGATAACCAGATTGTAAACCTTTTCACTGGTCGCGAGAATCGTTCCCTTGGAGTCCACAATGTCTCCCCTCCTGTAGGGAATGACGGTAGAATCGTATTTTTGCTGGGAAAGCACCTGCTTTTCATACTGGGTTCCCTTCTCTCTGGTAATCCAGACCAGCCTTACACAAAGTAAAACAAAGGCAAGCAGCACCGCCACATAAAGTACCACCAGCTTTTTCTGCATTTTTATGGAAAATCTGCTGTTATTTGCATCCTGCTTCTGCTTTTCCGCCACTCTACACCTCTATCCACATCCAGTATGCCGTCCCGCTTACATTTCTGTAAACCAAACGCACGGCACACTAGCGACCGCTTTCCGTCACCTGACGCATATAGTCATATTGCTCGCCCTCATAGACAACGATCTGCCCTTCCTGCGCATAAATCATGCCCAGCACGCCCATCGCCACCCTCTTGATCTCCTCCAGGTCGATGCTGCTGACAATTCGATTATACTCCTCCTCATTGTCTGTCTTCAGATTGATCAGTGTGCTTGTCTTAGCAGCCACGCTCTTGGTAAGGTTGGTCAGCTCCGCCTGCATCTGAAGATAATTCATCAGGATATATGCCGATGCCACAAGAGCCGCTCCCAAGAATAAAAGATAACCCGCGCTCATATAATGGGCCTTAGCCCTGTTCTTTTTAACCTCCGCACTGGGCTTTTTTGCCGGTTCCTCCTCTAGCTGCCTCTGCAGCTGCGCCGCAGTGTTTCCATATACATAGAATCTGTCGTTTCCGCGCGCGCTCCCGCTCCTATTGCCCGTATGTGCAGCATTCCCGTAGCTGCGCCTTTTTTTGCTCATAATGCATCCTGCTTTCTATATTTTACGCTTATTTTTTCTCTCAGTCCCTGCAGAAAGCTCTCAGCTTCGCGCTCTTTGAACGCATATTTTCCGCAAGCTCCTTCTCTCCGGGTATAATGGGCTTTCTGGTTACAACCCTTCCTTTGGAAACCCTTCCGCATACACACACCGGAAATTCCGGCGGGCAGGTACAGGGGTTTTCGTTATTTCTGAATATGGTCTTTACGATCCTGTCCTCAAGGGAATGAAACGTAATGACGCACAGCCTTCCTCCCGGGTTCAGCATTTCGATAAAGCCGTCCAGAGACTCCCTCAAGGCCTCCAGCTCCCTGTTGCACTCAATGCGGATGGCCTGGAAGGTCTGTTTGGACGGATGGCCGTCCCTGCGCATTTTTGCCGGGATTGCCGCCTTTATGATCTCATTTAATTCAAACGTACTTTCAACAGGCTTTTTTGCCCTGTTATTCACAATGTGCTTCGCGATATTTTTAGCGAACCTGTCCTCTCCGTAATCCCTGATGATGCGGTACAGATCGCTCTCGGAATAGCCGTTGACGATATCTCTTGCGGTCAGGGTCTGCCTCCTGTCCATACGCATGTCCAGCGGAGCGTCAAAACGATAGGAAAATCCCCTTTCCGACCTGTCCAGCTGATAAGAGGACACACCCAGGTCAAGGACGATTCCATCTACCCTTTCCACGCCCTCTGCCGCCAGAACCGCCCGCATATTGCAGTAATTGCTGCGCAGAATTTTCACCCTGTCCCCGAATACTGCCAGCCTTTCCCCGGCTGCCGCAATGGCCGCGTCGTCCTGATCGATCCCATAAAACCTGCCCCCGTCCAGGCGCCTGCACACCTCAAAGGCATGTCCGCCCCCGCCCAGCGTCCCATCCACATAGATGCCGTCAGGCTTTACGCAAAGCTGTTCAATGGTTTCCGCAAGAAGAACTGAGTAATGATTAAATTCCATCCGGTTTCCTTTTGTCCTCGCTCTCTTTCGCTTTCATGCTTATTCAGCCGCCCCTATATTGTCAGCCCCAGGTTGATCATGCCCTGGGATATCTTATTGATATCCACCTGGCTGCTGTTTGCATCCCACTTTTCAAGGCTCCATATCTCAATGCGCCCGCCCATGCCGGCAAGCACCACGTCCTTTTCCAGACCCGCAAATTCCCTCAGATCCTGAGGCATCAGAATCCGACCCTGCTTGTCCACAGTCACATACTGTGCGCCGGATAAGAAAAATCTTGCGAACTGTCTTGCTTCCTCGTTGATAAGTGGCAGCGATGCGAGCTTTCCTTCAAAAACCTTCCAATCGTCATTTGCGTACCCAAACAGGCAGCCGTCCATCCCCTTTGACACCACAAATTCATCTCCCAGAATTTCACGGTACTTTGAAGGTATGCTCAACCTGCCTTTGGGGTCAATTGTATGATTGTATCTGCCCATAAACATCGCAATCACCGCCAATCAAAGTGAGTCTGCCATAGAATACACACGTCAAAAGCGCCGTTTTGTGGTTTTTCATCCCACTTTATGGTATTTGACGCCATATTCATCCCACTTCAAAAATGATTTTACCCCATTCCCTGACATTTTACAAGAAGAAAGTTTCCGTACAAATTCGACAAAAACAGGCATTCCGCCTGATTTATGCGGAACACCTGTTTTATTTACCCCAGATATAGTGGAAAGGTTCATCCTCTTATACCACTGATATGGGCAAAGAAAATGAACCTTCCTTTAAAAATATATTTGATTTTATAACTATGGCAATATAAGCTCTCTGCAAAGCCTGAAGCGCCCCTCTGCCTCCGCCCGGGCATCCCCAAGGCTTACAGCCCACGCCCATGCCTGCGCTCAGGCGCGTTTTCTCATAAGCCTGACACGAACCGCGATATCCGCCGCCACTGCAAAAACAAACATCACCATTGCCAGCACCTGAGACACGGGAAGGGCGGTTCCCGGAATAAGCAGGGTATCCGTGCGTATTCCCTCGATAAAGAATCTTCCCAGCCCGTAGCCGCCCAAATAGAGCAGGCAAAGCTCCCCGTCAAACCTTTTATGCCTGCGGTATACCAGCAGCAGACCCAGAATAAACAGGTTCCACACGCTCTCATACAAAAATGTGGGATGGACATTGATGTAGTTTGCCCCCTCAGGAATATGGGCAAGGATTTCCTCCGTTATGTCCGACTGATCCCGCACCGCCGCAACAGGCAGCTGCATGGAAAACAGCCCGCCGCTGTACCCGCCGAATACCTCCCTGTTCATAAAATTGCCCCATCGCCCGATGGCCTGCCCCAAAATCAGCCCCGGCACACAGGTATCTCCCACCAAAAGGGCGTTCAGCTTCTTTATTCCGCAGAAAATAAACAATGTGATAAACGCCGCAATCACACCGCCATATATGGCAAGCCCTCCGTTGCGGATATTAAAAATACTCAGCAGGTCATCCTTAAAGCTGTCCCATTCAAATATCACATAGTAGATTCTCGCCCCCAGCACAGAGACAAAAATGACGATCAGCGCAAAATCCCAGTAGGTGTCCGGGTTCTGCCCCGTGATCTTCGCCAGACGCAGCGCCAGAAAGAAACCTGCTATCATGCCGATAACAATAAAGACACCATAATAGTATATTTCAAAACCGAAAACCGAGAAATATCTCGGCACATTTTCAAGATAAATTCCCAGATTGGGAAATGCAATATCACCTGCGTTCATAATGCCTCCCTGCCCGCCTCACAGGACGGTGTGCAAGCGCCCCTCTTTGACATTTGGCACCCGCTCAAAATACCAATAAAGCGCTTCGATTTTCCTTCCGTTAGACATTAAACCTGAAAAGAATCACATCGCCGTCTCTGACTACATAATCCTTGCCCTCAATGCCCACCAGCCCCTTTTCCCGCGCGGCCGCCAGGGAGCCCTGCTCCAACAGATCCTTGTAATTGACTACCTCCGCCTTGATAAAGCCTCTCTCGAAATCGGAGTGTATCCTTCCCGCCGCCTGGGGCGCCTTGGTGCCGATCCTGATGGTCCACGCCCTTGTCTCGTCCTCGCCCGCGGTCAGAAAGCTCATCAGCCCCAACAGCGAATAGCTGGCCCTGATCAGTTTCTCCAGACCGGACTCCTTTAATCCCAGATCCTCCAGAAACATCGCCTTCTCGTCATCGTCCAGCTCGGATATCTCCTGCTCGATCTGGGCACAGATCACAAACACCTCGCTGCGCTCTCCGGCAGCAAATTTTCTGACCTCCTCCACCCCTGCGTTACCCGCTCCGTCATCCGCCAGATCATCCTCGGACACATTTGCCGCATAAATTACAGGCTTATAGGTCAACAGGTTGTAATCCCGCATCAGCGCCAGCTCGTCCTCATCCTCGATCTCCAGCTCCTTCGCCATCCTGCCGCTCTCCAGATGCGCCTTTACACGCTCCAAAAGCGCCAGCTCCTTTGCACAGGTCTTGTCCATCCTCGCCGCCTTGGCAACCTTTGACAGCCTTCTCTCAAGAACCTCCAGATCGGAAAAAATAAGCTCCAGGTTAATCGTTTCAATATCCCTCAGAGGATTGACGCTGCCGTCCACATGGATGACGTTTCCGTCCTCAAAGCACCTGACCACATGGACAATGGCATCCACCTCGCGGATATTGCTCAAAAACTGATTGCCCAGCCCTTCCCCCTTGGAAGCGCCCTTCACCAGACCCGCAATATCCACAAATTCGATCACCGCCGGCGTTACCTTTTTTGACTGATACATATTCCCCAAAAGCTTTAACCGCTCGTCCGGAACCGCCACGATCCCGATGTTGGGATCTATCGTGCAAAACGGATAATTTGCCGATTCCGCTCCCGCCTTTGTCAAAGAATTAAACAGTGTGCTCTTTCCCACGTTGGGCAGCCCTACAATCCCCAGTTTCATTTCTTGTTATACCACTCAGAAAACCTTTATTTTCAATGTTTTCTGCCTTTCTCTATATTTTTACTACCTCTTTGAACTTTTCTTCTGTCACATCAACATACAGATTCATTGTATTGCCTGCATTAGCATGACCTGAAATCAACCATGCCGTTACTGCCACATCTCCAGACGCATTGATTACAGTGTATAAACCATCCTTTCTTTGGCAGATACCACTCCACTCCAAGTTCTTTGCCCTTCAAGTCTTTACCCATAAGATCAACTCCTTTCTGCTGTATTCCAACAAAAAGAGGTTGATATAATCTAATATTATAACATATCTCCTGACATTTTGGAATAATCAAATTGAATTTTCTACCTGAACCCTGCCTTAAATTTCCAAACTCTTGATAGTGTCAAGATTTTTTCGCAAATTTAATTTCTGCCGCTTGGTATCCGAAAGTCAGCCGGCTATGTTATCAGGTTCTGTATCCGATTCCATGTGATAGAGATGATCCATGTTCATGTATCGCTTTGTTCCCCATTGCGTTCCCGCTACATGAC
>ERZ808051.548-NODE-548-length-39068-cov-5.593419_pt1 | contig 39068 bp, 40 predicted proteins | sample MGYA00380199_ERZ808051 | MGnify/ENA primary metagenome ERZ808051 (study PRJEB31490, sample SAMN06133391) | mouse gut metagenome | isolation source: J11 | host: mice | place: China: Chengdu | collected 2015-05 ...
TGCAGGTCAACACCATTGCCCACCGGCAGTTTGGGACCCATTTAAAGATCCCTGCGCCTTATTATGACCGGATGCTCACGGAAAAGCCGGAACTTCTGGCCGCAAATGTGAACGCCTGGCTTCAGCATTCCCCGTCCAAACGGCTTCTGCGTACCATGGGAGGCACCGCAAGGGCATTCTTAAGCAACCGTTACCGGCGGATCGACAACATGGAGATCGCCACCGCCGTCCTTCCCATTATAGGACAGATGGAGGGCGCCAGGTTTGAAAGCTGCCAGATCACGGACAGCCGGATGTATATGAAAGTGGTGAATCCCCGCCTCGAAGCGGAGGTTGTTCCGGGAGACATTGTACAGGCCGGCGTCATCATCTCCAACAGTGAGACCGGCATGGGGGCAGTCAGTATCCAGCCCCTTGTCTACCGTCTGGTATGCAGCAACGGCATGATCGTCAATGACGCACAGACCCGCCGCAACCATGTGGGCCGGGTCAATGACATGGAAGAGAGCTTCCAGCTCTATTCAGAAAAGACGCTGGCTGCGGATGACAAAGCCTTTATCCTGAAGATCCAGGATACCGTCAGGGCAGCCGTGGAGGAGGCACGTTTTGCCCAGGTGGTCGGCATGATGAAGAATGCCACCCAGGCGGAAATGAACACCAAAGACGTTCCCGGCATCGTCAAACTGGCCAGCCGGGAATTCCACATCACGGACGATGAGGGGGAAGGCATCCTCCAGCATCTGATCGAGGGAAAGGACCTTACGCTGTACGGGCTTTCCAATGCAGTCACCCGGCACAGCCAGGATGTGGAGAATTATGACAGAGCCACCCAGCTGGAAAGCATCGGCTATAACATTCTTTCCATGCCCGCCCACCAGTGGAACCGGATCAACCAGGTGGCTGCATGACGCAGCCATCCTGATAACATTTCAACAAGATTTCATTATTAAGGAGGAAAACAATATGTATAACACCCAGAACAACGCTTTGGCAGAACAGAAATTTATGCTCCCGGCAGCCATGCCGGAAGGCGAATTCACTCAGGAAGAACTGGCAGAGGATATGGACGGCCTGCAGATGAGCTTCCCCCGGGTAAAAATCCCGGCAGGCGGCGCACTGATGTTTGAACTCCCTTCGGATGATCCGGAAAACCCGGATTATGTAAAAAATCTGGAAGGAGTAATCCTCTTCAACCACCCCAACAATGCCTACTGGCCGGAGGGCAGCGAGTATGATGACAGCGCCACTCCCCTGTGTTCTTCCGTGGACGCAAAACAGGGGATTGGGGAACCGGGCGGTTCCTGTGTTTCCTGCGCCCTGAACCAGTTCGGCTCAGCCGCAGAAGGGGCAGGAAAAGCCTGCAAGAACATGCGTGTGCTCTACCTGCTCCGCAGCGGTGAATTTATGCCGTTACAGGTGACCCTGCCGCCCACCAGCTTAAAGCCCTTCCGTGAGTTCATGAACCAGTCCTTTATGCTCCGCCGCCGTGCAACCTATGGCAGCGTGGTACAGATCGGGCTCAAGAAAATGAGCAACGGAAAAGACGATTACAGCGTTGCCACTTTCCGCCGTCTGTACGATTTCAGCGGTGAGGAACTGGCACAGATCCGGCAGTTTGCAGACGGTTTTAAAGAGCAGATCCGCATGATGCTCCAGCAGCGTGCCACTATCAATGAAACCCAGCATGACACTGGCTGTGATTATGGTAACAGTAATGTGGAGGTCCTGCCTGCCGGCAAGGGCACGCAATTCACTTACGGACAGACACTTGACGGAGAACGTGAAGCACTGCCCGCATAATCGAATGTAACTGATATGGCCTGATGCCATATGCAACATATGGAAAGGATTCTCCTGGCTTATTGCCGGGGGAGTCCTTTTTCTTATTTGAAGGAGGAAATTTTATGAAGTGTGAAGTACCTTTAACCCCTGAGCAGCGTTTGTTTGCTGCGGAACACCATGATCTGGTTTATAAATTTCTACGGAAAAAGCGATTATCCATAGATGAATTTTATGATGTTGTTATTTTTGCTTATCTTCGGTCTGTTCGTCGTTTTTTGACAGAACCTAAATTAAAGCAGTACTCTTTTGTTACGATTGTCTGGAGTTCAATGAACTGTGCTGTGTCAAATTATTACAGATCCCAAAATGCCTCTAAACATAACGCTTTAGTATTAAGCCTGCATACCAATCCCTTTGATGACAGTGGTTATGCATTAGAAGAAACAATAGCGGCTTCCAATCCCCTCATGCGTCAGCTGGAAGAACAGCTGCTCCTGCATGAGCTGGCAAAACGGGTATCCAGTCAGCAGATGAACATCGTGCATCTGAAATCCTGCGGCTATAATGACCGCGATATTGCCCGCAGTCAGAATACCACCATGAAACGTGTCCAGGAGCTTCTGGAGGAAGTACGCACTGCACTGAAGGAGATATGCTGTGAACAATAATACAATCAAACATTTTGAATCCTTTTTAGAGAAACGCAATGATCTTCTGGACAATCTGGCATACCAGCTGCTATGGCTTTTGACACAGCCCGAAACTGAGCAGACGGAAGCTGTTCTGTCAGAGTTTCCATGGGATATGTCCCTGATTGGTCCATTGCTGGAAACAGCGGAATCTTTGCTTCAAAAGGCTGGTTTTTCAACCTGTTATCCCTTTTATGGAGAAAATGAAATCCCCTGCATCCATGCCGGTCAATGCCAGCACCCGGTCTGTCCGCTCCTGATAACAGACAGCACCACTTTTTCCAAAGAAATAATAGATAAACAGAATGGAGGCCAGAAAGAATGAGATTGAAAATGAAGACAAAAAACATGAGAAAAAGAAAAAAGTAATGCTCTGCGGAATGCTCCTGTGCCCGATCACTATCGGAAAACCTGCTGTTTTTGCAGCCGGGGGAAATCTCTACCGAACATCCAATGTTGTTGCACTGCATGAGCAGACAGAAGACAACATCCATTTTGAAACCAGAAATACACATTATCATTTATCTATGAGCCCTTTTCCGCTGGCGGCCATGAGTCCGCTCCCTGTGAGACTGGCCGCATGTGCGTAAATGGACTCTGAGTAACCGTGGTGGCTGCACTATGCTGTCCCACCTTCATGTTCCGGCCGTGGCTTATCCAAACCACGGCCTTTTCACATTGATTCCGTATGCGTATGCATACAGATTGGAGTTGTTATGAATATAAAAGATTTTGCGGACAGAATGAAGACTGTCATTTCGGATACCCTGAAAAAGGAAGTGCGGATTGTGAACCCATTAAAGCCTAACAATGTCCGCCTTTACGGACTCAGTATTGTAGAACCGGATTCCAATACCAGCCCCGTAATTTATCTGGAATCATTTTTTGAAAGGTTTCTGGATACGGATAACTGGGCGGGAACCGTGAAAGACATCCTTGAATTTTACCGTGATAACAGGGTGGAAGATTCCTTTGATATGAATTGGTTCCGCGATTTCAGTAAGATTCGAGAGAATCTGTTTTACCGGCTTATCAATTACGAAAAAAATCAGGAACTGCTTTCCATGGTTCCCCATACCAGATTTCTGGATCTCGCAAAAATATATTATGCAGACTGCCGGATCGGGGGAACGGCCGGCAGCATCCCGATTTATCACAAGCATGTGGAGGAATGGAACATTACAGAAGACGAATTGATAACAGCCGCCGAAGAAAATACTCCCAGACTTTATCCGGCGAATCTTCATCCCATATTCGATACTTTGGGCCTGGGCGGTGATATCAACCTATTCCTCAAACTGCCATTTCCTATGTTTGTCCTTTCAAACACCGGAAACCATAATGGAGCCGCCGCTGTTTGCTATAAGGATGTCCTGGAGCGTTTTTCACAAAAAATAAAAGATGACCTTGTGGTTCTTCCCAGTTCTGTCCATGAAATAATGCTCCTGCCATTGCAGAAGAGTAACAGCATAGAGTCTCTGAGAGAAATGGTCTGCGATGTTAACCGCACCATGTTGGACCAGTCAGAGTTTCTTTCAGATAATGTGTACCTTTACAGCAGGAATGACAGGCAGCTCATGATTGCCTAAAACTTTGGCAGGGCGGCTCGAAAAATGCCGCCCTGCCTCTATTGAAAATCAAAGGAGGTTATGATGGATTTACTACAAAAATTTGAAACCGTTGAAATGAAAGCAGATACCCGTATTTCAGAATCGGACCGGATATTCTGCGAAGCACATCAGGCGGCTTATGACAGCGCCAGAACTTCTCTTCCGGAGCTGGGTTTTATCTGGAATGATATGCTCAGCCAGCAAAGGGAACTGCTGGCACCGGCAGGCGCATCATCTGAAACTTACCTCGTTACCTATAACGACTTGAAACTGTCTGATGATATTATCCAAAAGCAGATTCATTCCCTGCATCCCCTGTTTATATGCCAGCTTGCGTCCTATTTCAGCAAGACTTACCATTTTTCCATAAATACAAATGATATCGTGGATCATCTCGTTCCCCGGAAACCAAAGGACAGATGGACGGATAACTATGCGGAACTGGTTGAAAAGTATACAAAGGACATGGATGAACTGGCACTCTGCTATACCGATATTCTGGAACAGATTTTCCTTCAGACAGGTGGACGTGCCTTTTTCGAGCAGGCACTGTTTGAACTCAAGGAAAAATGCCGACAGGCTTTCTCTAACGACAGCAGCAAATACTCACAATATGAACAGAAAAAAAACACCATACAGCTTACCGGCTATGCCTGTAGTTGTCGGAGCCGGTACAGTGGAGATGTTTGGGAACTGTCTGACCGGACAAAGGATATCTTACACGGTATCGCACATTTTGAAACAGATTCTTTTGATCTTATTCCCGGCAGTTTATCAAGGGCTCTTAACAGGTATGATTCCCTTGATAATCCGTATGAATTTAACGGCTGCAAAAAAATCCAGTCCCTGCGGATGTTCAAGAACGGCCGGGTAGATCTGAAATTTACCAGTGAAGCTTATGCCTCCCAGTTTATAGAGGATTACATGAAAACCATATGTTAGCGAGGTGATACAGATGAAATACGCTTACCAGGGGGAACCCATCCCCCAGGATAAACGAAAAACACTAAATGAAAAAGTCCTGTACCTGATCGACAGCGACTGTTGTGAGGAATGTTCCATCAGCCCGGAGGATATCTACAATGCCTACACCGGAGATGGCGGGCTCCACGGCCTGGAACGGGCAGACTATGAGAATTACCATACATACAGCGAGGCAAAAAAAGAGGTTGAAAACGGCCAGTTTTTCACACCGCCCCGTCTGTGTGAATTTACAACAGCCTGCCTGAAATTATCTGAACACAACCTTGTGGCAGACCTTACCTGCGGTATGGGGAGTTTCTTCAATTTTATCCCAACAGAGGCAAACATCTACGGATGTGAGCTGGATGTAAAAGCCGTAAAGGTAGCAAGGTTCCTTTACCCAAAAGCTACGATTGAGTGCAGGGATATCCGTACCTGCCAGCCGGAAACACGGTTTGACTATGTAGTGGGGAACCCGCCTTTTCATTTAAAATGGTGGACCAAAAGCGGCAGGGAGATCCCTTCACAAATGTATTACTGCCTGAAAGCGGCAGAGGTATTGAAGCCTTTGGGCATCCTTGCTCTGATCGTGCCCCAGTCTTTTCTGTCAAACAGTTTTACCGACAGCGGACAAATACGGGAGATGGCAAAGCATTTCAGTTTTTTAGGACAGATTCTGTTCCCGGATAATGCATTCTCTTATCTGGGTGTCAGCCGTTTCCCCACAAAGCTGCAGTTCTGGCAGATGAAGACGGCTGACCAGGGGTGGAATCCTCACCCATACCGGACAGAGGCTGATCACATCCTGCAGAAAGACTTTGATATCCAGGAAAATGCAGAATATATTCACCAGAAGATACTGGCTTTTGCCAAATCAGCCCTGGAAAATAACCAGTCCAAAATCCTGCTGGAACTGGCAAAGTCACGCCATACATCCGGGGATTTCAGATACCGGACGCAAAAGCTCTTATATCATATCAAAGCACATCCGCTTACCAGGCCATTGTATGCAAAATGCTGTGAATACCTGCACCGCTTTTATACCCAGCGGAAACCGGATGAAATGAGTTATGAACAATGGTGTAAAGTCCAGCTTACGGAGAAAAAGGTACTCACCTATCTGAGACTGGCGTTAAAAAAGCAGAATCCCATAGTGGAAACGGACGCCATACGCCTCGTCAAACGCAAGGGAGAGTTTGCCTACAAAGGATACAGTGCAGCCGCCCGCAGGCAGATCAAAGACAGTAACCGTATTCCTGTGCCAGTCTATCAGGCGGTCCTTGACAATACCCCGGAATCCTATCCCGGTTATGAACGGCTGCTCCGCAGAAAACGGGCAGAATACGAAGCTCAGAACATCCCCTATACAAAGATGAATGAAGACCCGGCTATTGCAGAATGGCTGGATGACTTTTCTCTGTGGGACTCCTCCCGTATGGAGGAAATCCGCCTGAATGAAATCCAAAAGCACGATATCAACCTCACCCTCCAGAAGCGCTATGCGCTGCTGCAGTGGGAGCAGGGGAGCGGAAAGACGCTGGCAGGTATTGCCACAGGGTTATACCGGATGCAGAAGCAGAACGTACACAGCACATGGGTTATTTCATCTGCTATCTCCATTCGTAACAACTGGAATGTGGTACTGGCGAACTATGATCTGCCATGTGTGTTTATCAAACGGCTTGCGGACCTGGAACGTGTCCGTCCTGGAGATTTTGTTCTGCTGACCCTGAACAAGGTGAGCTCCTACAAAAAACATTTACGAAAGTACATGAAACGTCTGCACCAGAACATCCAGCTCATACTGGATGAAAGTGACGAAATTTCCAATCCAGGCAGCGCCCGGAGCCAGGCGGTACTTACCTGTTTCCGCCGATGCCGGATGAAGCTGCTCACCACAGGCACCAGTACCAGGAATAATATTTCGGAATTTGCTCCACAATTGGAACTGCTCTACAACAACTCCATCAACATGATCTCCTGGAACAGGTATATCTACCACCATGATAAGAACGAAAATTCGGACGGGGAGCCTGACTACGACAGCAATCCGTATTTCGGCCAGCCGATACCGGCCTACAAGAAAGGCTATTCCCTGTTTGCATCATCCCATCTCCCGGAAAAAGTGACTGTATTCGGAATGGAGAAACGCACCCAGGACATCTACAATGCGGATATCCTCAGCGATATTTTGGGGAAGACCGTAATTACAAGGACTTTTGAAGAGGTGTCCCGCAAGGATATCAAGCAGATCCATCAGGTGCTGCTCAAGTTCCCACCGGAAGAAAAGGAAGTCTATCAGAAAGCAATCAATGAATTTTATATGATGCGGGATAACTATTTTGCTTCCACCGGCAACTCCAGAAAAGATTCCATGATGCGGCTGGTCCAGCAGATCGTTCTTCTTCTGCGTATCAGCGCCGCTCCAGACACAGTACAGGAATATACGGGGGATACTCCGGTCAAGGTTATGGCCGCTGTTGAAATGGCCGCCGAATGGGAGAATGAGATCATCGCTATTGGAGTTCGGCACGTTACCGTACTGGAATCTTATGAAAAGGCACTACGGGAATACCTGCCGGACCGGCCTTTGTTTGTAGTCACCGGTTCCGATACCAGCTTTGCAAAAAGGCGAGCTCTTCAGCAGACCCTGCAAGACAGCAAAAATGGGATACTTCTCTGTACCCAGCAGAGCCTACCCTCCAGCGTCAACTTTGATTACGTCAATAAAGTCATCATACCGGAACTGCATTACAACAACTCCGGCATGAGCCAGTTTTATTTCCGGTTCATCCGGTATACCTCAACAGAACAGAAGGACATCTATTTCCTTACCTATGCCGGAAGCATCGAGTCCAACCTGATGCAGATGGTGCTGGCAAAGGAAAAACTGAACCTGTTTATGAAAGGGCAGGATGTGGACCTGGATGAAATCTATGACAGGTTTAATGTGGATTATGACCTGCTCTCCCTCCTGATGCGTCAGGAACGGGACGAAAACGGAAGACTCCACATCCATTGGGGTGAACAGAAAATCGCATGAAATGCCACGGATTCTATTATGCCCTGAGAATATGGGCAGAACAACGGAAGGAGGATCACAGATGAATTTTCACGAAACAAAAATGGGCCATATTTTCTTTAACCATCAGCTCCCGGAACTGATTAAAGCGCTCCGGGAGATTGCAGCTGCCCTGTCAAAGCCCTCTCCTGCGGCTGTGCAGCTGACAGATGTAGGGGAACCTGATTTTTTACATAACCTTTTTTACGGTAATTACGAGCCGGATATCTACGGATGTGTAACAGCACCCTCAAAACTTGACCAGAACGTGAAAAGAGCAGAAAATGCGCTGCTCCCTGCCCTGGGACAGTCTGTCAGGCTTTTTGAGCAGTATCAGGAAGCGGTCTGTGAAAGAGATAATGCCATAGCGGAACAATCCTATTGCTGTGGATACCGCACTGCCGTCCAGATGATCATAAGCGGGCTTACAGCTTTGCCACCACAGACAGGAGGCGTCCCGGATGAACAATGAGAACACCACATCAACAAATACGCCGGAATTTCCCAGGGAGATTTATGAGACGGTACTGGCACATCCCATGGAAATGGAAGCTTACCTGAAACAGGAGCTTACCCTATCCTATGTGGACCTGGATGGTTCCCATGAATTGCAGACCTGCTATGGCGATATCCTGAAAACCATCAACGCACTCATGGATTATATCCGTATGCTGGATCTGGTATGTGAACAGTGGAACCTGACCGGATTTCACAGAGCCACCTATGAATACCAGTCGGGAAAGCTGAGGGAGATTGCCGAAAAGTTCCAGACAGCTATTGGTTATGATTACACTGCCGCTGTAGAAAAATGCCGTAAAAAACAGACAAAGAAACAACGTTCTGACGATGTAGGGGAAGATGCCCTGACGCTGGCGGTCCGCAGACGGCAAAAAGCAGAAGAGAAAAAAGCAGACGGGACGGAATCTGAACAACCGGAACCTGTGGCAGAAAGCGATTCCCCTTATCCGGCAGAAAATGCCCTGCCACCATGGGAAGATGATTTTTAAAAACTTTTTACAGAATTGGAGGTATCATATGGAAAGCACTGCATTACGAAAAGAACTGGAAGGACATCTTAATTATTTAAAAAGGAACCTTGCCGTGGCATCCCTGGAGGTGTTAAAAACCAAATATAAAAAGCCTTTTGACGAACTGCGGCACAATATCAGCTCTACGGCAACGGCCTATGTAAAACAAGTCACACTGGAGAATATCCGTATCCGTGCAGACTTTATGGGCGAGGCACAGCCATTGATTCAATCAACCGTTGACCAGTCCGGCATCCTGAAGCAGATTTCTACTGCTGCTTTTAAGCGGCAGGATATTGAGGAGATCGACCAGCTTGCACTGGTATTGAAAGAGCAGATCCATCAGGCGCTTATCCCCTTTTACGACAAACATATCTGCCTGTATCTGGATGATGAATGTTTTGGGAATCCGCCCAAAGCACCCAAGTTTTACAATGAAGCAAGCGGCTGTATGTGGAAAGACAATGCCTGGACGCCTGCAGAGGTGGAAAAAGGAGTAATCCTCCTTCCGGCGCAGGATAAGCCAAAAGCAGCATAACATCAACAAAAGGCCTGTAAGTTAAAAATGATTCAGAAAAGCGCCGGGCGATATACTCCGGCGCTTTTCCTTTTCATGTTGTCTTTCCAGCATACAGAAATTTTGACTTATCTGTCATATCCTGAATTGGGCAATACACTTTAACAGGCTAATACATAACTCCTGATACAAATCTTCATCAAATCTTCCGTTAATGATCGCATACTTGACCAAAAGCGGCTTATACATCTCCAGTAACTCTATAACTGCCGGCTCTCTGCCGGACTTTGCCTGTAAAAGCATTTCTTTAAAATTCATTTTGTCACCTCCGTTTTCTTTTTGATCTTCTGCACCGTCCGGTAATAAACGGCTGATACGCCCTTATAACCCAATCCAGTTTCCTGTGCCAGCATCTCAAAACTCTTTCCCTCTAATGTCCTTTCAAGGAATATGTACCGTTCTCTCTCACTAAGTTCCTTCAGTGCCCGAAAGAGTACACTGTCTTCTATCTGCATAAGGACAGGTAACCCCAGAAGCATGTCCTGCTCTATGCTGCATTCCGGCATAAACGGGAATCCATCGGTCAGGCTTTCTGTCTGCTGGCGTCTGTTTATTTGCTGTATATAATCGTTCCTGCGGCGTTGTACTGCAGTTGCCAGATACGCCGTAAACTGATTTTGTATGATCTCTGTTTCACTTTTTCCGTTATTTTTCTGCCACATGGCTTTTCCTCCTTAAATTCCAGACTTTTAGCTACAAAAATCTGGAATTGGAGGTGAGCGGCACCCGACAATATGCCTCCTGCAGAAAAACGGATTTATCTGCATAAGTCCTTTTAATACAATAGAAAAAGAACCATTATCTGTTCCTTTTCCCAGATAACAGTTCTTTTGATATAAACAGATGGTGTCCTCTAAAAAGTAGTGTGTTGAACTACCATTCTGGGCATCTTCTACATACCGAAAACTTATGATTTTTTTAACAAAAATCCTTTGTTATAGCCCAGCTTATAACGATTTTTCACTGCAAACCATGTACCTCTCCCATGGCCGCAAAAAGACACCCAAACAAGACCCTGATGAACCATGTTTTTTTTGTTCACCAGATGTCTGGGCGCTTAGTAGTTTGTTACTCTACTTTTTAGAGTGTTCATGCCATTTTTACTTTTATAAGGTATGGCACTACACTACTTATAGGAGGTGAGCATAATGTCTCTATCTATCAATGATGCCCAGGTTTTCGGTGCTGCCTTGAAGAAAGCCAGGAAGAAAAAACATCTGACTCAGGCACAATGTGCAGAACTACTTGACCATTCCGTGTCTTTTCAAAAGGACCTGGAGCGTTGCCGCTGTTCTCCCAGCATTGAAAATTTCTACCATATCTGCAGAACTCTAAACATCTCTGCGGATGACTGTATCTTCCAGGACAACCACGACAGGACCGGTTCTACATACCAGGAGCTTTTAAGGCTACTCCCTCTCTGTGATGAAAAATCCTTATCCGTTCTGGTTGCCACAGCTTCTGCCTTGATAAAAAGCGCTGCCCCACCCAATGTTGAGGCCGAACACTCATAGGATGTTAAAAAAGAAAAGCCAGCAGTTCAGACTCATATCTGTGCCGCTGGCTTTGATTATGCTGTATGAAAATGCCATTTTCATATTCTTTTGTATTGTAAAAACTTTAATTAAGCAAGTACAGATATCTATATTTCTTCTCTAACACTATGCGTATTTTGTAGAAGTTTTCCTACCTGTCAATTCCTTGCTGCATACATTCCCCTACATAACATCAATAGTTTAACAGAAAGATTTATCAATGATATCTCTCTGACTTATCAATCGTATAATATTTTCTAAAAAACTCATTTTTATTTTTTGTGCATACAAAAAGGAGAAATTTCTAAGCAATGCAAAGATATTCTCCCTTTATGGTTCAAATTTATAACCACTGTTTATTATTGTTTTGATATATCCATCCTTTGGATTTTCTGGATTCAGTTTTCTCCGGATACGGCTGATGACATTTGCCACAACTGCCTCACATTTTTCGCCAGGCTGTTTCCATACTGCTTCATAAATCTGTTTCTTTGAAAACACCCACCTAGGATACTGAGCCAAAAATAAAGTGTAAAAAATTCATAGTAGCTTAAGGGAATCAACAGGCCATCTTTGTATACAGTCTGCTCTTTTACAAAAATATCCAATCCGGAAAAGGAAAGAATGTCTTTCGATGTATCGGTCAGAATAGCCTCTACATCTGAAAAAGATACCAAAACAGTTTCCGATATATGATTGGTTTCTTCAATCTCCCGCATAATGATTTCTATTTTCTTTATACTTTATCACCTGCCTTTTCCCTTTTGCCAGGCCATAGATTTATCCGGATGCTCTTATATTTAAAGCCAAACTTATGTTCCCCCTCTATTCTTCCGGGTAGATGATTAAGCCAAATCTTTCTATACCGGTTCCTGAACAATTTTCGTATCTTAATCGGAAAACGTCATCTCATCGAAAACCTCCCATACCCTGTCTTCCAGCTCCCATGCCTCTTCTGCCCATAAGTTGAAAGCATACAAATAGATATAGCCATTGGCCTCCGTGGCGTAAACTCTCCAGATGCGGGTATCCTCATTCCATCCTGTGGTAAACTGCACAATATAAACAGGATAACCGGCCCAGCTTAAATTTTCGGTGTAAGTTTCATTTTTTTCAATAGAGAAATCTCTTGTCTCGTAAGCTGACAGGCTTTCTGCGCAGCTCGCGATGTAATCCTCTAAATCTACCTCCGCTTCCTCGCTCATACTGACATAAGCACAATGGATCACCACCGCTGTTCCGCCATTAGTCATATCCTCATAATAGTAACCGCCGTCCGGATTGTGGTCTTCAGAAACAACGGATTCCATATCGTCAAAGGGAAGATATCCGGGAGTCAGCACCGGGATTCCGTCATATTCCGCTTCCATTTCTCCCCCTCCTCTCACCACAAAATCGAAATACTCCCGCACTGCCTCCCGCACCACAAGAGAGCCGTCCCTGCCGCTTATCTCTATGGCAAAACGCAGCGTATTTCCATTTTCATCCACATACTGGAAACCGTACTGGGGAAGATCCCCCGCGAAGGAAAGCTCTACTACAAGGGGCCTCTCAAGACGGCTATCAAGCGCAGGCGTCGCTGGATAAGGATAAAACAATATATCTCCGGATTCACTCACATCCACCACATCAAGATAAAGTACGCAAAATTCCTCCACCGGCTGTTCCGAGGTGAAAACGATGTAAGAAAGCGCATCCTCCCCGGAAGTAATGGAACATTCATCATACTCTATCAGATTCCCCGCTTCCTCCAGCCACTGAACCGAAATAGGCGCTACCTCGAAATCGAAAACGAAAAATGGAGTCAATTCCCAGGCGCCTGCCGGCAGTTCCCTCATCCAAAACTCTTCCGCAGACATCTCCGCTTCCTCCGATTTCGCAGGATCCCAGCTCCCTGTCGTGTTATAATAAACCCGGATGTCGCCGGAATCCTCATCGAGATGCGTGAAGAAAAATTCCTGACATTCCAGGGTCGTCCCGTCCTTTGTGATAGAGAATTTTCCAAGGCAGCTCTCTGACGCACTGCTTGAACCGGAGTTATAGAAAATTCCGTCGCCGCAATAGACATACGTATTGCGGTACCACCCCTCAAAGACGAATTGGGGCTTGCCGTCCACCAGCGTGTAGACTGCGTTCACCGTTCCGCCGTACTCCAGCTGGGTGCCTATCATCAATTCCGGAACGCCGTCGCCGCTGATATCTCCGATGATGTATCCCAGGCCACCCAGCGCACGGTCCCCTATGTTTCTGGCCGCTTCCGCCACGCCCATTCCCCCCGGGATATCGTCATAATCCTCATAGGGATTGGAAATAATCGTGTAAAAGCGCTCCAGTACCTCATCATAAGTCGATGCATCCGTCTGCACAGCTTCCTCCGGTTCTGCTTCCTCTGCCTCTGTTTCCTTCGGTTTCTCCATAAGCGCACCAGGAGAATCTGCCATATCTGAAACCACATCCCCCTGTTTCGCCTCCACATCATCCAGTACAGGCTCAGCTTCTCCTGCCCCGCATCCGGATGCCGCAAGAACCACCAACAGGGCAATACACCCTGCAATCATTTTTTTGTAACTACTTTTCATTGTAAAATCCTCCCTTTTCGCAATACGAAAGATGTCATCCAAAAGTCCGCAAGAGCACTGTCACATCTCCGGTCTCGCCTTCAAAAAGCGGATTGCCGCCAAGTTCTGTCACATACAGCAAAGTGATCGGTTCCTCCCCACTGTAATCGGACTCCACATACAGTGCGACTGCCCCCTGCCATACGGGACCGTTGCTGTTTATTCCGTTTCCTACATAGTGATAAACTACCCCCTGTTCTGTAATCCCCAGATAAGTAAAAGAACCGTCAAGCCCTGTGCGGTACTCCTCGCCAGGCACATTGTACATCAATTCAAAGGAAAGAAAGCCGTCACTGTCATTCCTCAAAAAAAACTCCGGGCCATCCTCCACGCCGCTGCCGGTTCCCCAGCTGCAATCCAAAAGATCATATGCTATGTTTCCCATATTGCCCCATATCATTTCACTCAGGTCGATTCTTTCTCCGCTCCCGGTAACGGCGTAAATCATCTGGTAGCCTATCTCGTTTTCGCCCAGTTCAAAATCCTTTACCTGCGCTGCGCCCAGCAATGGTCCGTTGGCGCAGAAATACCCTGCATACAGGCAACCCATGACATTGATATACTCTACACGCCCTTCCTCAGTCAGCAGAAACAGGTATGGTGCCCCCATCTCGCCGATACACTCACAGAAAATGCGGGTATAGTCGCCATAGAGTCCATTCACTTCAACTTCTTTCCCATAAGGCACTGTAACCTCATCATATGTGTAATAAGAGGTAGCCGCCAGCAGTTCATTGAAGTAATCCGTCTTCTTAAAGCGCAAAGTAACATTGCTTCCCTGCCGTTTTACCGTCAGAAAGTCCATGTATTCTACAGTTTCCACATCCATATCTTCCTGTTGGAATTCAGGTGTAATGATCTCATTCAGCCAGTCTGCTCCGATGTGGCTGCCAATGGGAACTATTGTATGCAGCTTGCCACTGTTATCGAAATAAAGAGGCAGATCCATAGTGATATTCCGCTCCGATACCGTAAAAGCCCGTCGTTCCTGATAGGCACCTGCAAGACACCACTCTCCCATCTCGTCCCACTGGTTAAAATAGAGGTTGTCATAGTATTTTACCGCAGCGCGGCGCAGGGCAGACAGGTATTCCTCCCCGGTCAGGCCTTTCTTTTCAAGAACCTTCTCATTCCCAAGCCTCACACTTTCCCTCGTGTCATAATTATAAGTGCCATACTCTTCATATCCTCCGAAATACTCGGTGCACAGCAATACCAGGGAAAAAATATCCCCGCTCTGATAAGCCTCGTAGGTGATACTGGCACAGCCTGTCAGCTCCCCTTGTTCTATCTCATTCAGGCTCCTCTCCACAAGTCCGCCGTATACAGCGGCGATTTCACTGTTGATTTCCGCAGCGCCCGGCGTATCATCGTCAATCTGTGGCACATGATAGGAATATTCGACCACATAATCATACTCTTCGTTTACTATCTCATCATCCACGCTGTAAAGCTCGGTGACAGTTACCTCCCGGCCTGGATATGCGGTATTCTCACCGCTTTCACCTTCCGCTGCAGTATTCTCACCGCCTTCACTCTCCTCCTGCTTTTGGAAATTCTCTGGCACAGATGAAAGGTTCTTCCCCTCTGTGTTTTCCGTCTGGGAACTTGCCTGCCGCCCGCAGGCTGTCATGACCATCAGCAGTATAGCCGCTGTCGATAGTGCGGAAACAGTTCGTTTTATCGTTCTCTTTTGTTTCTTTCCCATATTTCTTATTTCTCCCATAACATTATCCAAAATCGACAGGCTCCGCTGTATCTCCTGTCTGTTCCTCTCCCCGGTTAATCTTCATACATCCATATTATTTCTTCTCCAATACAAAGCTGCAGATAAAACAATTTTTTGCTGTCTTCCGCTTCTTCAGCCACCAAAAAAGCACTGGCACCATATCCATCGTCCATTTCAATGTCTATACTGTGCTGGCTGTCACAGTACCATGTAAATCCTATTTTCTCGCCATAATAATCCATTTCGCCCGTTTTGTCAGCATGGATTGTTATAGAGACATTTGCCTTTTCTCCGTCAGCATCTGTCCTGGGAAGATAAAAAGAATTACCGATTTCGGGAATTTCTGCATAAACTCCAGTCCAGAATGTCCCTGCCACCACCTGTTCGTCAAAAGGCTGACTCTCCATCTGCGCATAACAGGGATCAGAATCGTGTTCCCCACCACCATGATTTTCAGAAGTTATCTCTTTATCCCCGGCAACTGCTTCCTCTACGGGGCTTGTCAAAACCCGCCACCACTGGGTTATGCTTTCTCTGTAATTTTCCCCATCGCCAAGGAAACCCTGATATGTCAGATTCTGTACCTCTTTTCCATCCGTTGTAAATAATTTGGAACTGGTATCGAACACATACAGCTCATCCGCACCGTATTCCATATTGAGATAGTCTCCCGTCGATGTATGAAGAAATGTTGGGCGTATGGCAGTATAATCATATATTTCTTCATAAAAATCCCGATAATCAGAAATCCAGTCCAGATTAAGCCAGGCTGTGTCTGCCGGGAGCTCGATGCCGTAGTACCTGGGAGTCTGCGTGTATTCTTCCTTTACAAGCCCCGGCGCACTGTCAAAGGAAATGGTGGCTGTCACAGGATACCAGAAAATCTGCTCTGCCTGAAAATAAAAGGTAATGCTGTCGTACTCAAGAGTCCACTCAAAACTCTCCCACCAATCATTTCCCTCCTCAAAGCAATCCTCCAGGTTCACATAATCATATGATTGATTCCTCCAATCGGGATAACAGTCATCCAGCCTCTTCTCAATCAGCGCAGGTATGGCGCTTACGTCGTTTACCACATCTTTCAGAGAAAGCCTCTCTCCCGTCTCGGTATCAAAAGACGCTGACCGACAATAGTGAAATTCCGTATTTCGAATGTAGGGCATATATCCGCTGCCCTCGAACAGAAGGCTGACTGCATGCTCATCCCCCCGTCTTACCCGCACATCCTCCCATACAAAACATCTTCCCATCTCATCCACAGATACGCCGTCACCAAGCCCTTCACGCACTCCTTCCACTGCCTCCTCAAAGACGGAAAGACGCTCCTCATACTGCTCTGCCGTCAAATCTTCAAGGGCGCTCTGCAATCCGGGATAGAACTCCTTTTCGTCATCGGCAAGGCTGATGAGCGGGACGCGGAAACTTCCCAGACAGACATACTCTCCGTCTATCTCATCCTCTCCCCACTGAAGAGCTTCCCCGGAGAGAAGGTGAAGCGTTCTTACTGGGTTGTCCGTATCAGATTGTTCCGCAGCGGGTATTTCCTCCCAGGAATCCGTGACAGGAGATTCCGCCTGAGAATCAGCGTCAGTCTGTTCTTTTTCAGCAGAAGCGGCGGGTTCGTCTTCCTCCGAACCCGCTCCTCTGTTTCCGCAGGCGGTCAAACATAAAACCGTCATGAGTGCCAGCAGCATTGCTGAAATCTTTTTCATTTTCATTGCATTTTCCTCCCTCCTGTAACCGGATCCCATCAGAAGACATCCTTTTACGCCCAGGGGTCGTCGGCTTTCGGCTGACGGATATCGGTCAGCAGGTACTGCTCCCACAGGCACCACTGTCCGTCTGCCTTTTTCCGAAGTTTAACAGGACGGGGACTGTCCGCACCGCCGCAGGCGATATAGAGCCTCGCATATCCCTGCTCATCAAAGGAATGAGCGTCCGAGGTGACCGTCACGGTATAGGGCTGGGAAGGAGTATAATTGTTCTCCGGTTTCGCACCGCCGAAATAGGAGAAGATGATATAATTGCGGGCTCCTCCCCGGAAACGATCCTTGATAAAAGAAATATCCTGACCGGTCAGCGGACGAGGCCCGCGCAGGAAATTCAGTAAATCTATTCCCACAGCCTGATCCGCAGCAAAGGCGCACAGGGCGCAGACAGTCAGCGACGCCGTTTTGAAGGGTGTGTCCATCGCAGCCTCTGGCAGCGTTTTCATCTGTTCTACACTTTCTGGCAGTACAGGAAAGGTAAAGGTTTCTCTCTTATTTCCCAAATTGTTAATGGCGGTGCCTGCCGCTATCGTTGCTTTACTTTTTAACTGATCAAAAATGCTCATTGATTTTCTTCCTTTCTTAACTCACTTTGAGTAACGGATGTGTCTTTTTAGTCAAGCAGTCCAGGGCTGGTCTCCACCGATTGCAGTATCTCAATCCCGGCGGAGTAGTTCGTCACTTCAAAGACCAAAGTGGCGTACTCCCCGCTCTCAATAGACCACTGATAGACATGTGTCTTGCCCGTATCCCACCGGGGATCGTCGATCAGGGGCTTGCCGTGGATATAGTTGCCCATGGTATTATAAAGACTGTCGTATGGAGCAGAGCCAATCTGAGAATCGGCGTAGAAACCGATTCGATCTGCCAACTCATCCCGCGTCAGCGGAACAATGCCGGTGGCGCTGGCTTTGGACAGACCGTAGTCACCATAAACGGGTGCCTGCCAGGTACCGTCCACCGCGGAAGCATTGGGATCAGACATCTCCCCGCCCTGAGGCTCCATCTGGCTGTCGGGCACTTCTCCAGGGGCAAGACCGCCGTAATCTCCGCCGATCACGTCCGGCATCCCGCTCCCGGCCTCGATGGCGGGCAGATACCAGTCATAGTAATGATCCGGCAGGTTGTCGGGCTGTTCTTCCTCAATATCTGCCCAGTCCATACCCCAGGGGCGCAGATAAATCTTGTAATCATAACCGCTAAAAAAGTCATCTGGATCCTTATAGCTGCCCTCAATGCAGATGAGATTTTCATAGCCAAGGCCATCCGGATCCACCAGCCAGTCAGCGTCTCCGACATCACCGCCCGAGAACAGACCTTCCACGCTCTTGAGTCTGCCCTGTGCAAAACCGCCGTCAGAGACAGAAACATACACACCGGCTCGCGGATCGTCTACGGAAGTGGCTTCATCCCAGAGGATTAGACCGCCCTCACCGTTTTCATCAATCTCAATCCGGGCCATGCAGTCCCAATAAAAACCATCCAGGGACTCATAATCATTGGTACCGTTGCTGTAAGATGTAAAACCGTACCAGTCACCGTTCCAGTATTCCTGAAAGGGTGTCTGTTCTTCCGCTTTCTTACTGACATTTTCCTGTCCTGATCCGCCGGAAGGCGCAGCGTCAGTTTTTGTGAACACCATGGTATCGCCGGTAGTCTCTGTGAGAGTAATCATACCGTCCCGGAACTCGTAAGTGTAGACCGCACCGCTTTCGTCCACGGTGATCTTCCCATCCCCCCAGGTAAGGGTGCCTTTGCCATCTATCTTGATCCAGCCGGTACCATCTGCGGCCAGCTCCATGGTATACAGCTCGAACCCCGAAGTCTCCAGAAAATCATTGTCGAAAACCTCTCCATCAAACGTCATCTCATAGAGTACAAAAGTCCCAATTTCCTCCGGACCGGCTTCCTCCGAACCTTTTTCTTTCCCAACAGCTCCGGACATTTTGATAGTCTGGGTGTATTCATGATCATCAAAATCAGAGAATACAATAACCACATCATCCGTCGTGTTGACCAACGTGAGGGCAATCGCTACCTCCAGCGTCTGGCCTTTCTGAACCTTCTCCTCATAATTTCTGGTGATCTGGTTGTCGTTCTCATCATACATAGGGGAACCAAGCTCCTCGCCGGCTTGCGTTGCCTCAAAAAGGAACGCCCATGCGAAGGATTGCTCTTCTTTGCTCCCATTGGTATAATCATAGGTCAGGACCATCGCATCGTTGCCTTCATCGTCTTTGGTAAGGTTATATCCCTTGAATACGGCGGTGTACTTGCCCAGAGTGATGGTTTCTGCCTTGTCGCCGCCGTCATCGGTGCCGCCCTTGCCCTTATCTTTGCCGCAGGCGGCCAGGGAGAGCGCCATCACCAGCGCCAATATCGCCGCAAGAGACCGTTTTATCTTGATTTTCATCTGTATTTCCTCCTTTTCTATGGAACAAGTGTTTTTGAAGCGCTCATTCCTGTTTTGGTTCTTCCAATGCTCCACGGGATACTTCCCCCGCGATGTCTTGAAGCAGCTTCAGCAGCTCGTGGGCATAGATACCACTGTAGCTGTTGGTAAACTTTTCGCCGTCCTCCTGCCATGTGACCTGAATCTTACTGTCGGTTGCGTCCATAAGGCCTGGTTCCGGCGAGTGGTAGGGGGATAGCTCCGCCGTATGCAGGAAATCAGCCAGTTCTTCCCAGTGTTCTAAGGGGACTGGCGGACACGCCGCACTGTCAGTTCGTGTTCCATCCAGCCCGAACCCCTGAAAACCGGAGCACTCCTCCCCAACCTCTATGCGCTCACCGGTCTCCGGGTCCGTATAATCGCAGTACAGGCGGGGCGCGGCGGATTCCTGTTCAGAGGATGTGATCCGGAAATCAAAACAGCCATCGTAGTTCATGGCGCTTTGATGCCATGAAAACTCCACTAATTCTGCCATTTCAGAAACCTTCCGCATTTCCCCCAATTCGCTTTCAGCAGGCTTGGGCTGGCCGCTCTTTTGGGAATTTGCTTCTCTTGCGATGTCCTTAAGCAGTTCCAACAGCTCATCGGCGGGTGTACCATCGTAGCTGTTGGTAAACTCTTCGCCGCCGTCCCGCCATGTGACCTGGATTTTGCTGACGAATGTGACCTCGTGTACCTCCATATCGTCCGTAAGACGCGGGTCCGGCTCACGGTAGGCCGGCAGCTCCGCCTTGTGCAGAAAATCAGCCAGTTCCTCCCATCGCGCTGAAGGAATGGTTGGACACGCCTCGATACTACCCTCATCCCCGATTTGTATAATTTTATTGGCCTCCTGGTCCATATATCTGCAGGACAGGCAGGAATCAATAGGATCCTGTCCGGTACAAACGATGTGGAATCGAAAACCGCTATCGCCAATGGTAATTTGATTCCATGAGAACTCCACTAATTCCGCCATTTCTGAAACCTCCCGTATTTCCTCCGATTTGCTTTCAGCGGGCTTACCGTACTCCACCCGGTTCAGAACAACCTGCCGTCTGGTCCCGTTTTCCTGTTTATATTTGTCGAATTTTATATCCAGATACATCATGCCATCCTCCGTATAGAGTTCCTTAATAACCCCTGAGAAATCCCCATTCTCGCTGTCAAAGCTGTTCTGATCCGGATACATCTGCATCTTTTTGTTGACATCCTCTCCTGGAGAATAGGAAAAGTCAAATGAACCCTGATATATCTTCTTGTCCGAGAAAAATATTTCCATTTGATAACCGTCTATCGTCACCCGCCATCCGCACGGTTCCTCCCAATCGGCGCTCAGATAATCCAGCATAGGCCCTGCCGGATCTTCCATGCCAGTTCCCCCATCCATGATCCGATCTGTGATAAAGCGCCGATACAGAAACTGAATCCCCGCAAACAGCACGACGGTCGCCGCGATACCAATCAAAATTTTCATTCCTCGTCTCCTCATTTCTGTCCTCCGCTTTCAATGGATTTACCGCACCGGCAGCCCTAAAATTTCCCGCCGCCTCCATGGGTTGTTCCTGAAAAAGATGTATGGGTACTGCTTCCTGAATCCGTCTCCTTCGCCTTCTTTGTCTTGCTTACCGTCTGGTACAAGAACATATCCCGGCTTCTGTAAAAGATACAACAGCCAGTTCAGCATCTCGTTGCCGATCTGCTTATCCGCAACACAGGCACCTAACGCACACACCGTTCCAGTTCCCTATCGGGAAACACTTCTTCGCCGCCCGCATAGTAATGAATACAATCATCGAAGTTGGATCCGAAGTCCTTAGCTTCCGGTGAGGTATCTGTTTCAAACAAAAATACATAATTGCTGCCGTCATAGGGAACAAAGACGCAGGAATATTCAAATTCCTGGTTCTCGTAAGACTGGAATACTTTCAGATTGCTGCTCTGCGCCAGCATTTCCTCATCAGGGAAATATTTCTCCGCGTCCTTTATGTGGATCACCCTGACACAGTACCAGTCGATTCCGTTGAACTGCATCGTGACAATCCCGCCTGATTCCGTAAAATGCGGTCTCCTTGCAAGAATCATACCGTTCTCATATTCAATTCTGCAGTCGGCGTCTTTTCCTGCAGGCTCCGGGCGGAACCAAGTCTCTTCAGCGTTTTCGGGCACAGTCTGTGCATCCGTTTCGCTGCCGGCTGTGCACTCCTCTTTTGCAGAAGGATTATCGTTATCTATGCGGAGATACTGGCCCACCTGATAAGCCGGATTAGCGGTAAAAAATTGCTCAAAAGCCTCCTGCGTCAGAGCATTGGCCCTGTCGCTGTAATAATGGCAGCCTATCCTGCTGACGATGCCGCCGTCAAAACCTCTTGCGGCAAATTCAGGCAGATCCGCTTCCGTGATCCCTGCCGGCAGCACGTTCGATATATAGACATAGGTATCTGCCGTAGTACTGCCGCCAATCCTGATATCGTGAGACTGCACCAGGTAATAAATATCCAGGGCCGTCAGATCGAAATCCCTGAGATCTTCTTCCGGGAGCTCATCTTTCAGATATTCCAGAATACGCGCCTCTTCCTGCTTCCTCAGCTTTTCAAGCAGCTCGCCGGTGTAAAATTCTCCGGTCTCCCTGTCATAGACCAAGTCCCAGGTATTTCCCGCTGCAATATAACTTCCTCTGACAACATTGCTCCCAAAGTGCCCGAACAGAGGTTTTTCCGGCTCAATAAGACCTTTTTGCAGATGGAACTCTCCCAGCTCATATTCGCCGCAGTGCTCCGCAAGAAATTCATTGACGGCAGGCAGGCAAGCCTGAACCAAAGCCTCTTCCTGTCTTTTGGAGTACCTTTTCGGCACGCATCCGCCAAGCAGAGTGACCGCAATCAGGACCCAAACCACCAGTTTCACAATTTTTTTGCTAATAATTTTCATCAGCTTTCCCTTTTCTGTCATCTTGGTGAACGACCAGACTCAGCGCCTTCGCTTCGCCATAGTACCGTTATCCTTTCCGAATTCGGGATTATCAACATCTATTGGGACAAGAGAACAACCGTCTCCACATGGCTCGATACGTCCATTTTGATGTCAGCGACCCTCGAAGTTCGCGGAAATACATCCAGTCTAAATCCGGATGAATGACCGTTCAATGATATCCCTCCTCGTCTCAATCCTTGAGGATCAGGCGCGGCTCCCCGGAAACGGTCACCAGCTCCATCTGGCTCAGCTGCTCGTTCAGGGTGTCAAAGCAGCTAGTGGTGACCGCCTTGATCCGTCCGTTCTCCTCCACCTCGTCTCTGGATACGTTCATAAACGCCTCCATATTGGCAAAATGGAAGTTCTGAAGCCCCAGGCTGATGCGCTGGTCGTCCTCCACCGGTTTGCCGTCCAGCTCCATAATCCGGCGGGTTCTTTGCAGACTTGGGCGGCTCCTCGGAAGGGGCCACCCGAGTCTGGTTTACACGATTTCGATTTCTGAAGCGCGTCCGGCTCAGCCGCCGATGGCGCACTCTTTTTTCTCAAACAGTATTCAAAACAGTGCCATAATCCTTGTTCGTGCTCACCAGCTTTTCGCCTCCCTTTTCCGGGATCTGGAGGCCCGGTGTGCGGGCGGGCGTCGATTCCTCTCCATCGGGCGAGCTGCTGGCCACTGGCTGGCCGCCGCAGACCGTTATGGACACCAGCAGCAAAAGCAACAAAAAGAGCACGGCATATCGTTTCATTTCATTCCCTCCTCAGTCTGCGGAAAATGGGATCATGGGCAAGTTCTCATACTCCTCCTCCCAGGTATAGAAGTATTCCATGGTCCAGTCGGTCAGTTCCGATTCCGCCGGGTCAAGGCTCCCAGTAGTGTTGTGGTAAATTGTGACGGCGCCGCCGCCAGAGATGTCATCCAAGGTGAAATAGAAGTCCCCCCAGAGGAGCTGTGTGCCGTCTTTAGAGAGGGAAACGGTTCCCAGTCCCATCCCTGTCGGGGGACTGGCGACATAGTGAAATGAACCGTTTCCCAAATAGCCCAGGGAACCTTCCTCGTCCTCAAAGACCACTTGAGGCCGTCCGTCCACCAGCGTATAGACGACATACTGCCAAATGCTGTAATCCGGCAGGAACCCGATCACCAGCTCAGGCACACCATCGCCGCTCAGGTCCTCGACTGCGTAGCCCAGGGCTGTCAAGGGATTTTCGTCCCACTCCAGCATATCCCGCGCGGCTGTGAGAACACACCGTTCCCCAGCGGTCTCGGTGAAGGAGTTGTACGGGTCCTCCACGATCTGGCGGTACCACTGGATCAGCTCATCATAGGCATTTCCTGCCGAGACTGGGGTGGGGGCGGAGGAAAGGTCGCAGTCCACGAAGGCGGCGCAGGGCCAGTCCTCGGGCGCGCCCATATCGGGGTTGTCCCGGAAGGTACAGTTCCGGAAGGTGACGCGGACGTTCTCCGGGTAGCCCTGCAGCAGGAGACCCCAATTTCCGGTGATCTCCGTGTCTTTAACCAGCGCCTCCGTCTCCCCCCACAGGAAGAACATCCCGTTGTTGTCGTAGAACCGGCAGCCATCAAAGACCGCCTCCCCGGTATCGACCAGGCTGAAGATGCTACTTGTACATTCGTAGATGTCCGTTCCAGTGACGGTGAGGCCGCCGGCATTCTCTGCCCAGATGCCGTTGGAACCGCAACCAAACAGGCCGCAGTCCTCCACGCACACGTCCTCGCAGGCGTCGATCCGGAGAACGTCGGCATCGCACTCGCCCCGCTCGATCTCATGGCCCAGGATCAAGCCCTTTAAGACGGCCCCGTCGCAGAGGGTGAGGGTCATCACATCCGCATACCCGTTCTCGGTGATCAGGCGCACGGACCCGCTCTCCTCCGCCTCCAGGGTGAGGCCGGGGGCGTTATTGATCGCGATTTCCCCGTTTGCCAGGCTGTCCGGGCTTACATATCTGCCACACTCTCCAATTTCCTCCTCCGTCAGATCGGAGAAGTTGTAGTCGCCGGGTTTCAGAATGATATGGGCGTCCGGGGCGATGACCCGGATTAGCTCGGCGGCGGTGGATACAGTGACCGTATCGTCCGGCCCATGGGATTCCACTACCTCTTTTGGAGGCGGGGGATCGGATTCGGAATCCTGTTTCGTATTTGCTCCGGTACAGGCCGTCAACGCGGCCAGCAACAGGGGGGAAACGCAAAGCGTAATCCATCTTTTCATGGTATTCTCCTATATTTTCGTTCTCTCAACCAAAGCTGGACATCAGGACCATCGTATCGCCTGTCTGCTCTCCAAGGAGAGGCGTACTGCCCAGCTCTGTGACAATCAGTGTGCTTTCATAGTCGTTCCCGCTAAATTGGGATCGCTGATCAAAGGCGGCCGCTCCGGTCAGGCCGGGGCCATTGCTGAATGCCCCCCACAGCCCCGCTCCACCACATGGCCGCAGGTCAAACCCCGCAGCGTCACATTGTCGCTTTTCCTAATATCCAGCACCGATGCACCGCCGTTCTCCGTGACAAGTTCGACCATCCCGTCTTCTGCTGCCTCCAGAGTGAGTCCCGTCACATCAGAAATCAGGAAGTACTCGTAGTTCAGCAGATCGTCCTGGTCCACATAGTCGCTGCAGCCCGCAATCTCCTCCTCAGTCATCGCGGAGAAGTTGTAAGTGCCAGGGGCCAAAATGATATGGGCATCCGGAGCAATGGCCTCCAGCAGTTCGGCAACAGTGGACACGGTGACCGCATCCAGGCCTGTTTTCGCGTCGGTTCCGATCTCCGCCGCTCCGGAGTCTTCTTCTGTTTTCTGATCCATGTCCGACACCTGCCCGCAGGCGGCCAGCGCAGCCAGCAGGAGGAACGACAAGCAAAGCGCGATCCATCTTTTCATTGCATCCTACCATTTTTTCGTTGTCTCAATCATAGCTTCTGGTTCCCCCTGCTAAACTTCTCAGCCATAGCTCCGTGTCAATTCCATGGAGGTCATGTCATCGTCAAAAAACGGCGGACAGGTATAACCATCCCTGGACTGCTGGATGTAAAGATGATCTCCGGACGGGTCGATCAGTACCGGGAAGCTGCCGCTGGCAGAGGTCCCTACCCCCGCTGAGAGCTCCAGACGCAGGCAGTCGTCCTCCATTCGCCAAACGCCGGAGTAAAACAGCTGATACTCCTGTCCGTCCGCAGACTGGTAATACAGGTCAGCGATACCAGCATAGTCAGGATCACAGTTGCCTCTGCCGAGATCCATGTACCAACCCTCGCCGCAAAACCATTGGCTATCCGCAAGTCCCTCGTCCGTGGGCGGCAGCCACCAATCATCACCGTCAGGATCCCATTCATCGGAATCACTCCAATAGTCCAGGCCGGTAATATCGCCAAAGCGGGTAAAATCCAGAATTAGGGGGCTGTAATCCACACCGGTAGGAATTGGCATATCGCCACTCTCGACATCCAGAAACGGATACCACTCCACCTGGGCACCGTTGCCGGCGATGGCGTGGATCCCCACATCCGGTTCGTCCCGGAACTCCTCATACCCCACGAACACCAGCACCGGCTGGGCGTACTCGTCCCGGTAGAGCACCTCGTCCACCTCAGGGCAGACGCCACTATTCCACGTAGATTTCCATGTGACATGATTCACCGCCAGGGTGGTGTTGTCATCCCGCGGCACAAGGCAGTAAAGGTCGCCATAGCCCGCGCCCAGGATGCGGTCCTCAGGGATCGTCAGGATAAAGGGCATTTCCTCCATCAGGGCGGGAGAGTTCACCCACATCCAATCGCCGAGCGGCGTGGGATCGTCCGCTTCCCGATATCCGAGATACGCTGCGGCCAGTGCGATCTGCGGTGCGTTGTCCATGCACGCCCGCAGCCAATCCAGCGCAGCCTGGGCCTGCTCGTTGTCTGCCGGGGCAGGACTGGCAGGCGGGGTATCGCTTTCGCCTTTGTTCCCCTTAGAGGTGTGATCATGCGGTAATTTGGAATCTGTCTCGACCTGCCCGCTGTCCTCTGACTGTTTTACACTGCCCTCTGACGGTTCTGCGCTGTTATCCTGTTGTTGCTCACTGCCCTTCCCGCCGCAGGCGGCAAGACTCAGCAACAATAGAAGCGACAGGAACGCAGCCGCCAGCCGTCTTATCATTTTTTTCATGTGGGCGCTCCCCTCTCAAAATTTTCCGCTGCGTCCGCTGCCGTCTCCGCCGCTGCGGCTGCTGGAGCCGGAGCTCCTTTCGATCTTGCGGCTTGTCTCAGTGGTATGGGTATAGTGGTCATGGCTGGCTATCAGCATCAGGCCGCCATCTGAGATGTAGGCATCCGCTTCTATCTTTTGCCGGGCGGTTTTCATCTTTCGTTTCATCACCATACACACGGCCAAAGCAACCAAACAGGAGAGTCCTGTACTCAGGCCGATCCCCCACAAAGGATTAGCGCGCACCGGCTTGCCTGCCTCTGCCTTAGCCAGATATTCGCCGCAGGCTTCTATGTAGTCGGAAAAACCGCCGTACCAGTCATTACCAGCGAAATTGTCCAGAAAGACCTCCTCCAGCTGCTCCTGCCCGTAGCTGTTAAAGGCATATTCGGCATTCTCACCGTATACGAACATGGCCCAGTCCCGGTCATCCATACTCAAAAGCAACATGATACCGTTTCTGCCGGTGCCTACGCCAAAGCCATTGTCATCGTTGTGATAGATCTGCGTGGCGACATCAAAGACATCGCCGGAGCCATAATCCTCATAGTCGTCCACCGTCACCATATAAACGCCACAGCCATAACGTGTGGATACCATTTCCGCCATATCCTCCAGTCTGTTCCACTCTCCGTCGTCCAGGAGCGGCACCGTGTCAATGACATAGCCGAGTTGACTTTCTGAACTCTCCTGCTCGGGAGCAGGTGTATGCTCAGACCGTGACCCATCGCCGAAACAGTCCTCTACGGCATTGGCCATGGCGTCCACCGCCTGGGAGAGCGCAATGGCGCTCATGTCCATGTCGCCTGACCAGGCTTGCTCCGCCATATATGGTTCCACCGCATCGGCGATGTCCGTCAGCCAATCGCCGTACATTAAATCTTCATCTGTACCACCCAGGTATATGCACCAGTCTCCCGGCTCCATCCGATAGCTGTCCCCGGAGGGAGAAAGCAATAGGGTCAGAGTGATTCCAGACCGGTCTTCACCATAGCCGTACTCGTATTTCTCATAAATGCCCTCCGCCGCATCCAGAACGGTGTCATAGTCGCTCTGGACCAGCACATCTACCCGCAAGTCAATACCATACTGCTCGGTCAAGGCAGGGAACGTTGTCTCTCCCGCATACACCAGCGGTTCTGAGCGCAGCTGATCAGTTTCGTCGTAGATCACACCGTATTCCACAGCCGCCAGAGCCGGAGTTGTCCAAAGCAGTGCCATCAACAACCCCAGAAGGGGAATTGTCCATTTCCGTGTCATTTGTTACACCTCCTTTTCATATAAGCAGCAGAGCCATCGCTACGCTGATAGCTGTCAGCGGTGCTGCGATAGCGGCGAACAAAGCCCAGAATTTTCCACGGCTCACGGGCAGGTCACCCACCAGCTTGCCAGTCTGACCGTTCATGGCAAAAAGGAAGTCCTTTCCGTCCCATTTTGTGTTGAGCATCCACACCGGCATGAGTGCGTAATGTACTTTGCCGCGCCGCAGACGGACATGGCTGTTTATGGGAATGCAAGTGTTATAACCGGTAACGCTGTTCTGCAAGGCCCGCTCCAGCGTCCGCTGGCATCGTTGATCCGCCCTATCCCTGCTCTGTTCCACCGTTATATCGAACTTATCTGCCAAAAAGCCGGGTAGATAGGCGGTGGAGAAGGGCTTCAGCTCGCTGTAGTCATAGGGTTCGATGGAATCCATGTGGTCATCCGGCATTTTGGAGGAGGCATCCACCGGAACCTTTTCAAACGCCACAGACCCGGCGCGGAAAATATCGTAGTGCTCTGTTTCAGTAATCTCATAATCCCCGGAACGGTAAGAGCGGGAGCGCGTGGCCTCATAACGGGCATCGCCCTCGGCTACGCCGTCGAACATCCAGAAGGGGACATAGACGCCCTTGATCTCCTGAATGTGGTTTCCACTGGTAAAGGACCTGGGAAGGAGAAATTTGCCCTTGTAGTGCTGTTTCAGCGCATGAACGGCATCCTCCTTGCTGAGCTTGAAGGGAAGCACAAAGTCCGGCTTCAGGGTACCGCCAAACTGCCCCGGCACTACAGTGGGATTGCCGCAGTAGGGGCAGGAGGTGGCGGCAGTGCTCTCATCGCAGATCAGTTCCGCCCCACAGGAGGGGCAGCTGTAGGCTTTCATACCGGCGGCGTCCGCACCCCATTCATCGCTTAGGCCGGAGGTGTCCCAGCTGTCGCCGCCCTCCTCTGCTTTGGCCTGCGCCTTTTCATGGGCTTCGACCGCCTGTTCCTCTTTTTTCTGGTACAGCGCCTCAATCTCCGCCACATCATAAGTGTTCCCACAACATTCACACTCCAGCTTGCCGGAGCTGCCCACGAAATGCAGCGGCCCTGTGCAGGATGGGCACTGGTAATTTGTAACTTGTGAAGACATCTGTTATATTCCTCCCTTCGGTTTATTTCATCGTATCAGGCCAGGTGCCGCAGAAACGAATCCCGGATCATATCCCTGGGATACCGCCCCAGCAGAGGCTTGTTTTCTTTTCGGATCATTCCGACTTTATCGTAGATCTTAATGCTTTCGATGGCCGCGCCATATGCTTTCAAGTCATTAAATTCCATGTTGTTGCGCTCCAGCCGCGCCAGCTTTTCCAGCATTTTTTTATATACATAATAATCCTTCACGTAACAATGACTATTTTTTCTCCAGCACCTTCAAAAACAGATCCCTGATAAACTCTTTCGGATAATTTCCAAGTAACGATTCCTGATCCTTCGGGATGAGCCCGCCAGCCATAGCGGCATGTCCGCCGCCGCTCCCGATTCCCGCCAGTGCCTCATGAATCAGATTCCCCGCATGGACTTTGGGATCTTCCGAGCGGACAGAAAACTTGATTTCATTCTCTCTTTGGGAAAATACCACTGCTACTTCCACTTCTATTAAAGCCAGAATGAAATCTGATATGATTGCGATCAGTGCATCCGGACAGGAGAAGGGAATACAGGAAAATCCCGCCTTATCGTAGAGTTCAATGCTCTCAATGGCCGCGCCGTAGGCTTTCAGGTCATTGAATTCCATATTGTTTCTCTCCAGATCGGAAAGTTTTTCCTGGTCGGAATAAGAGAACAGGAAACGAAACATCTGAATGTCCAGATCCGTCACGCCTCTGGTAAACTGCAGCGTGTCCATCTTCATCCCGTAGAGGAGCGCAGTCGCCGTATCTGAATCCGGTTCATACCCTGCTTCTTTATAATACCCGGCGATCAATGTGGCACAGGCGCCGGTGATGCGGACATCCCGATAGCGGTACTCCATAGGCGTAAAGGTGGGATGATGGTCGATGCAGGCCACCTCGTCCCCGATAAAATCCGTCACATTCCCGCTGTGTTTCTGAGTGTCCACACACACGATATAATCTTCCTCCCTCAGGGTGGAACGAAGCTTCTCGTAGGACTGCATGCGGATCCCGAAGGTGTCCAGCATTTTGGAGGCGCTTAGTTTATCAATCCTGCCGTCATAGCACAGTTCTGACCCTATGCCATAGTGTTTCAGCAGTTTCTGAAGGCCGAAAGCGGAGGCGATGGCATCCGGATCCGGAAAGTTGTGTGTCTGGATATAAATCTTATGGCCCTCGCACAACGCAATCAGTTCTTTTAAATTACCCATATAATTCCTCCTTAGTATAGAATTAGTGCAACGCTTCCCACCAGAAGAAACAGGATGAATCCGCCCACAAAGATTCCAATCCCGCCCATCATGCTCAGTGTCCGGAAGAAAAAGACCACTGTCCCGTTCTCTTCCTCTCCGCCAGAGTTGAACATGGAGAGGACACTGAGCCTTCTGGAAGAGCGGGTCCCCAATATCCGAATAGGAATCCGGTCTTTTAAGCTTACCCAGACAGACAGTTTCTCCCGTGGTGATCCCTCTGCTCCAGAGCTCATACTGATATGCAGAACTATAAATATCCTCTGTATCACGGATCCATTTAGCAGACAGAAAGAAAAGAAAATTTTCATTCTCAAACATCCGCCTCCTCGTCCAGCAGGCCGTCTCTTTTACAAGCCAGAGCAAGAGCCTCCATCTCTACGGTCAGATCCAGCTTGTCATCCTCAAACAGATTTTGATATTGCTTGTCCATAGCGCGTTTAATATCCTCCAGGCATTCCATCACATGCACCGTAAGGTTCGGCTCCAAAACGCCTCCTGCTTCCATCCTTCCATATTTTGACAGGATGCTCCGGAATGTGGGCAGATAGTAATTCAAAAACTGGCGTATGGCGGTGATATCTTCCGACTGTTCTTTCCATGTTCTCAGAATACGATCCGCCGTATTGCAGATTTCCCTGCTCAGATTCTTAATTCCTGTATCCTCTGCCTGCATGGTAAGCCGACGCAGTTCCATCAGATCGGAACGGCTTTTCGCAAATACGGCCTTCCGTTCTTCCTCTTTCTTCATTTCCGGCGTAGCCTTCGGCTTATAAAGGGCGAGGAAAAGCATCAAAGCCACGAATAGGATGAGCAATAAAACCAGGATCACAATCATCTTCATTAAAAAAGAGGTAAGTCCCGGAAAATATTGGCGGCCTCCCCACCAGAGGGCTCCAAGGGCAATCAGCACTACAACTCCTGTCACTCCAAATGAATCTCTGTCATTCATATGTCTTTTCCTTCCAAGAGCTTATGTTTCAGCTCCGTCTCCATGCGGACAATCTCTTCCTCAGCTTCCGCCCGCTTTCTTCTGCCTTCCTCCTGAATGGCAAGTACTTCGTCCAGGGTCCCGATCAGCTGTTCATTGGTATAACGAAGGGTTTCCAGATCCACAATGCCCCGCTCGCTCTCCTTTGCCACCTCCAGGGTTCCGGCTTTCAGGGCTTCCGCATTTTTGCGAAGCAGTTCGTTGGTCATATCGGTCACTTTTCTCTGTGCTTCCATGGCCTGCCTGGAACGTTCCATCCCCAGTGCCAGCACCATCTGGTTTTTCCAGAGAGGAATGGTGTTGTTGACGGTAGACTGGATTTTTTCCGACATCAAGGTGTTGTTGTTCTGGATCAGACGTATCTGGGGAGCCATCTGCATGCAGATGGTCCGCGTCAGGTTCAGATCATACAGCTTTTTCTCGAAGCGCTGGCAGAGGGCTTCCAAATCATTGGCCGACTGGGCGTCCTCCGCCAGTCCTGATTTTTCCGCCTTTTCCCGAAGATCTAAAAGAGTAACCTCCCGCTCTCTTTTCAGTCTTTCTTTTCCTGCCAGAATATACATACTCAGATCCCGGAAATATTCCAGGTTCATCTCATACATTTTATCCAGCATGACAATATCTTTTAGCAATTGGTTCTGATGCTTTTCCAACTCTTCTACAATTTTGTCCACATTATTTTCTGCCCGGTCATAACGTGTTTTCATTCTGGCTATAGGGTTTCCGCTTTTTTTAAAGAGTCCGAAAAATCCCCCCTCCTCCTTCTCGTTGGCGGAAAATCCCTTCAGCTCCGCCACCAAATCCGAGATCATATCTCCCGTTTCCCCCAGATCCTTTGTGCGCACATTGGCCAGGGCGGAATCGGAGAATTCGGCAATTTTTTTCTGCAGGGCCGCTCCGTACTGCAGCACCGCCCCAGAATCACTCAAGTTAATCTTCTCGGAAATGTCCGCCGCTTTTGCCCTCTCGGCCTGGGAAAGGGCCGTTTCCTCCTGCATCATATTGCTTATTTCCTGCATCTTTTTCCCCCTTACTCTGAACCCCATCGGCTGTTTTTCCATCCCCACAGGCCGCCAGGCACCATAAAACCACAAGTCCTGTCAAAAACCATTTTATCCTTGGCGGCAAATGCCTCTTCCGTGGAGCGCTTCACTCTCTCGTTGGCCCGCTCCACGCTTTCTTCAGCGTCCACGTCATATTTATCTGCCATATAACCTGCCAGGTATGCGGTCTGGAAAGGAACCGCTTCCGAAAAATCAAAAGGCTCGATGGATTCCATCAGTTCGTCCACCATCTTGGAAGAACCGTCCACCGGCACCTGGTTAAAGCCAAGGCTGCCGGGTCATTGGAAAACATCCTAAAAACGCTGCGCGTATGCCTTCCTCCTCTTAAAAAGGGGACATTTTCCTGTCCCCTATTTTGTCAATGTCAGAAACCTGTCAATTGAAAGAACATAAGCTCATCTGATGACCTGTCCTCTCTTCTCTGGGTCAGCAGAACCAGTAAGGAACCGTCATCTAAAAGCTGCATATCTTCCAGCCATGGATAGCCGGTACCAAACATGTCCTTTACCGCGATGGAGCCCAGATGGGTTCCTTCTTTATTCCAGAACTGGATCTTTCTCATATTTCCATCGATGGCCACGAATCCGTTTTCCGTTTCCGCCATGCCGGTAATACTTCCCAGGGTATCCGGGCTGCCCGATTCTACATCGCCCAATACCATGAGCTCATTGCCATTCAGATCATAGACAACGATGATGGTTCTGTTTTCCGGTACCTTATTCCCGGAAACCATAATATGGCTGTCTGTGACCTCCACATCTTTTATCTGGGAAAACGGTCCCTGGCGGTCATCCTTATTTAAATTGGTCAGGATCCAGGGCTCTGCAGTCAAAGTACCGCCCTGATTGGCAGCCTTCTGAGTATCGCTTGCTACCCAAAAGCTGATTCCCCACTCTCCCGATGGATGCATGGCCAGATCTCCGGTTACCGTTGTCTTCAGTACCTGCTGTCCGTCTTTCACACCGATCACTTCACGGATACCCTGGGAGAGATACAGCATTCCCTGGCTGCCTGCGGAGATATACTCATATTTGGTATCCAGATCCATAGTGGAAACATATTTCAGTCCGCCCTCCCCATACTCATAGGTATCCAGCTTATTATTCAATAAATGAAATATCTGATCCCCCATCTTGAAGAATTTGTGATGCATGATATCCATGATCCCCTGGGACTCTTCAAAGGGAATATACGCCGGAACAATGGTATAAGACCCTACCATCTGCTCCGCCAGTTTCGGCTGGAAAGGTTCACCGTCCCAGGGCCAGGGAGCATCTGTGTTCCCCTTATCAGTCAATGTAAGCTGGATGCCCTCCAGCAATTCATCCACCACATCATCCGGTTCTGTTTTTCCCAACAGTTGAACCTGGCAGGTAAGCCCTGACGGCTCGTCCCGGTATGTATAGAGGTCGCCATTGTTGTCATTGGGGATAAATGTAAATTCCGTGCCTGAAATGGTCTTTTTATCTAATTTCCCGTCTGCCAAATCTTTTAAGTTTACACCATAAGAGGAGTACAAATCGTACCGGTACCGATAAGCATCTTCCTCGTAAATCTTGATTTTTACCCTATGATCGGATTCCTTCTTTTCTTCTCCGTCAAAGAACTCGATCTCCCCATTGGTATCGGTTTGTTTTACATTTTCTTCATCATATTTCCAGTTTTCCGGGTAGAACACCTTAAACAGCCCCAGTTCCATGTTCTCTCTGTCCGCAAAAGCATCGGTCTGTGCTTCTGTGGCGGCTTCCGTCTCCCTTGCCTTTGTGGTTTCCGGCATTGCAGACGCCGCAGTGCTCTCCGTCCGTGCCGTAGTACCGGATCCGGGTTTTTTCTCCCGCTCAGAACTGCCACATGCGGTAAGATTCGCCATCATCATCAAGGCAAGTAGCATTGCCATCCCTCGTTTCATCATATCAAGTCCTCCTTCTTAAATTGAGGTTCCGTCATCCTCCATAGACCATGGAAAAATAGGAATAGTCTCCCATGATGCCACCGGCATCGGCTCCTGACACTGACGGAAAATCTGCTGCCTCTCTGCCATACCAGGTTACTTCTATGGTGTTATCAGCACGATACTCTTCGAAACTCCTGTGAAATACAATTGTAATGCCATCCTCTCCATATGCTTTTTCTTCTGCATAGACTCCATACCACAGATATTCGCCGTCCTCTCCCATGAAGGATGCATATATCGTTCCATCGCCGCTGAACTGTCCGATCTCCATCATAATGACACCATAAGGCTGTAGGGGCTCATTGGTACAGTAAAGAATATTCGCCACCTCCCAGGCGGTTAATCTTGGGGTACTGTATCCCGGCATCCATGCTCCGTTTCCATCCACATAATAACCGTCCGGTGTCTGGGTATCCGCCGCCATATAGCCGTCTCCGTAGAAATAGTACCAGATACCGTTAATCTGCTCCCATTGACCTGCCGGATAGCTGTTGTCCTCCCTCTGATACCACCAGCCACTCATGTCGTCATGGTGCCACTGCCCTGCGAAAGCGGTACCGGGCATAACCGCCGCCAATGTCATGGCAAGCAGGCCTGTCACTACCCTTTTTCTCCCTTGCTTTGTCATCTTATTCATCCCTGCCCCCTTTCCAATTTGAAGTACGATGCCCATGATCACATATTTTGAAAGTGTCCCTTGTCATAGCTTTTCAACCTCCACGTTTCCTTATCCACCCAGAGCGCCGCCGCAGAATTCACAGCAGCCATTGGCGTTCGGCGTTGTGGTCGCGCCGCAGTACGGGCAGGTCACAGCCGCCTTGGGGGCGCTTGCCGCCGCAGCGGTGTCCCGCGCCTTTTGGCGTACTTGAAGCAGAGCTTCCCGGATCTCATTTCCCGTTTCCTCATATTGCCGGTATTCCACGCTGGCGCGGACTTCATCGGCATTGGACCACGCTCCGCCCCTCATACCCATTCCGCCCATGGGAGGACGGCCAGGCATTCCGGGCCTGATCCCGGAACGGGGGCCGGCGGCGGACCGGACCCCGCCTCTGGCGCGGGGCATGGCCTGCGGGCCGTCCAGCAGGGTCTCCTCGTCATTGTCCACGGAGGAGCTGTTCAGCTTGAAACGGATCTCGTTGAAATAGGGATTGTTGACATGGATCACGATGTAAAAATCATAGGAATAGGCATAGCGCCGGGGATTAAAGCTCTGCCGCTTGCCCTCCTGATCCTTGTACTCGATCTCCGTCTTGTGTTCTTCAATGTCCAGCTGGCAGCCGGTGACATCGGAGAAGGATAATACATCCGGGTTGGCCTCCTGCCAGCTGCGGGCAGAGGTCACCATGAATTTGCCGGCATCTTCGTCCAGCAGGACTTTGGTGCCCTCGCCCAGCGTGCGGGTCGCATGAAATGCCGCCACCTTCTCCTGGTTGGCCTCACGATAGGCCAGCTGCTCCTTGATCTCCTCCACCGTACTCTGCCGTCTGTCGCTGAACCAGGGGGACAGCTTTGCCGCGCATTTCTTACAGCAGTTGCCGTCCTCCAACTTGCGGTTGCCCAGCAAGCCGATCTCGCCGCCGCAGATTGCACACTCTTTTTTCTCAAACAGTTTTCCAAATAGTGCCATGATAGCCACCTCCTATTTTTATTACTCGCAGATCAGTTGGAAAATATCCCGATCTCTTATGGGTTTGTGTACTCAGTCTTTTCAGGAACGTGCCTGCGTCCACCTGCGAGGAGCGGGCGTAGGACATAAGAAGATCTCTGCTTACCAGAGGCCGTTTATGACATTTTCACTCATATTGCAGGACCAGTACCACTCATCGCCGTCAACCGGCCCGGCAGTATTCTGCCCGCCGTCTTGTGGCCGTAAACAGTCCATCCCCCCATCATCGGCCACATACTTCTCATAGCCGCCGTCAGCTCCGGTGATGCTCCACCAGCCGTACCAGTCGCCGTTCCACCAGTCGAGCAGTGCGTCACCGGTCAGGGCAGCGGTCATGGGATCGTCCGTTTCGGCAGCGGACGATCCCTGCTGTGTTTCTTCGCGTGTGAGCGTTGTCGGATCAACGGTGATCGTTTCCTTATACTTTTCAAGCAGATCGGTAAATGTCACCTCCACGGGGTTTTCCGTATCTCGCAGCGTATAGGCTGAGTGAACCTCGATTGTCTTGCCGGAAGCGATTTCCGTGAACTGAGAATCAGTCACTGTTTCATAGGAATCCTCACTGACATAGACAATGGCGCCCTCCAACTCGATACCGTCCTGCATTGCCTTTTCGTAGATGCTCCACAGGTAATCGGCGGCATCCTTCCCATTGTTCGTGAAATCCATGGTCAGGACAACGGCATCTTTCCCCTCCGAGTCCGTCATGATGCTGGCGCCCTTGTATTGCAGCTCATAGTCGCCGATGACGATGTGATTGGGATCCGAAGGTGCCTCCTCTTTGCCACAGGCGGCGAGGGTGAGGATGATGGTCAGGCAGTAGATGACAGATAACAACTTCTTCATGACCATTTTCCTTTCTTTTATGTAACATGGTCTATTGGATCCACTGGAGGCTGCCGAGGATACTCTGTACCTCCTCGCTTCCAAAATCGCACTCGTAGCCTTTTACCATGAACACTTTTTCGCCAATCTGTGCGCTGGCTGCAGTTTCAGCCAGATACCAGGTGCCGTTGGTCAGCTCTTTTTCCCCATAGTAGGTTCCATAGGGACTGCCGGATTCCAGAACCGCCTTTGCACTGTCCAGACCCTGGGGATATTCTTCAATCTGCAGATAGGGGTCGCCATATTCAAATTCCTCGGCATGGCAGATGAAGTCCGCCATGTCATCCCCGTTCATGTCGGTGCCGGTCACCAGGCTCCAGCCGGAAGGAAGTTCCGCCGTCACCATGTCGCCAGAAGCCGTGGTCGTCTTGGGCGCACTGACGTTGCTGCTGTCGGCGCTGTTGTTACCATTGTCACTGTTGTCACCGTTGTTGCCGCCGCAGGCAGCCAGAGCCAGCACCATCGTGAGTGCCAGAAGGAAAGCCAAAATTTTGTTTATCTTTTTCATAGTGATATCTCCTCAAAAATGGTTATGAGGTACTGCCAGTTATCCATTTACATTGGACTTCGTTTTCAGCGCACCATAGACATACAGACCGGGCACCAGCAGATTGAGCGCCAGATTGGTGATGCTGAAGTCTCCGCCGCCAATCAGGCCGATCACCAAGGAGATAATGCTCAGAACCGCGATCACGATGCCCCAGGTCACGCACTTCCCAGCGGTCTCAGGAGCCTTGCACGCCTTGAGCCCTTTCGCACCGGCGATGATCTGGATCACCGAGGAAACCGTCACAAGGATGGAACTGGCGTAGAGAAGGCCGGTTCCCTCTGCACTCCCCGCGAGTGCTGCCAGGGTGCTGATGCCGAGAATTGCGATTACCCCGGCGATAACAGCGATGATGCCGCCTATAATCATCAGTATAGAAGTGATCTTCAAAAATTTCTGTCCGTTGTTAGTCATTGTAATTTCCTCCGTTTTTGTTGATTTAGGATACTGTTTTTCTCAGTATCTTTGGCTATTTTTCTTGCTTTTTGAATTCAATGGTTTTGCTGTTGCCCGCAAGGTCAATCTCCACGATCAGGCTGCCGCTGGTATCTTCATCAGAAACTTCTTCATCAGAAACTTCATGGTAAAAGGATGTGATCTCCCCCGCAGGTGATCCATCTTTCCTCTGCAATACGCAGGAATCCAAGGAAAACTCCGTAGACTGGACGATTCCCGGTTGAAGATAGACAAATTGGATATGATCATCCAGCAACGGCTCGCCATCCAGCGAAAGTATGATGCGGCAGTCGCTGTCCAGCCTTATGACATAGTGCCCGTCCTCACTTGACCAAGTGCCTGTGATCGCTTGAAGCAGTTTTTCATTATCGATGTATGTATAATCGCCGTCCAGTATATGGGCATCATCTGTTCCATCCACATAGTCCGGCTCCATCATGCCGCCCTTATCCATGATCTGGTCGGTAACGAAGTGCTTAAAAAGTCCCACTCCTGTCAAAGTGACCAAAGTCAGTGCGGCCAGGACTCCCAACATGATCTTCACTCGTTTCATCCCTGGATGTCGCCATCGTCAAAGGGATCACCGCACTCCGGGCAGAACTTGGGGGGATGGGCAGGATCGGACGGCTCCCAGCCGCACTTGTCGCACTTGTACTGGGGCACACCGGCGGGCTTGGGCTTGCCGCACTCGGCACAGAACTTACCTTTGTTCACCGCGCCGCAGGAGCAGGTCCAGCCAATGTTGTCCGCAAGCTTGGGCTTGCCGCACTCCGGACAGAACTTCCCGGTGGCTGTAGCGCCGCAAGAACATTGCCACGTTCCGGCTGGGGCGGGCTGGGGCTTACCGCAGCTCTGGCAGAACTTGCTTGTGTTGCCT
>ERZ808051.549-NODE-549-length-39061-cov-6.221835_pt1 | contig 39061 bp, 40 predicted proteins | sample MGYA00380199_ERZ808051 | MGnify/ENA primary metagenome ERZ808051 (study PRJEB31490, sample SAMN06133391) | mouse gut metagenome | isolation source: J11 | host: mice | place: China: Chengdu | collected 2015-05 ...
TTATGACTTGTTTTTGTGTACATTTGCGGAAGACGGAAGCTTGACTCCTATAAAAGCTTCTAACTTGGGAACTTATATTGATCCCGATACAGGAAAAACCGTTGATGAAGCCATTTCTTATGTTCATGATCAGGATGACGCTGGAGACTATGCAATATTGATAATGGCAACAGATGGATACAGTGAGACGGATAGCTTTACATTGACAATCAGCTTTGATGTGCCGGGCTCATATGATGGCAACGAACCAAATGACAGCGCATTTGAAGCTACAGCTCTTTCGGGAATGAGTGCGGATGGCTCACTGCATGTAGTCAATGACCAGGATTGGTATGCAGTAAAAGCAACAGAGGGAGTATACCATGTAACAGCAGGAGAATACCAGGCAGAAGTCTATTATGCTGTTGAAGGAAATAAGATGATCCGTGAAACCAAGACGGAACAGGATAATTATGTGTTGGATACGGGAACATATTATGTCAGGGTTTACTCGGATGCATCAACAGAGGAATTTGCTTATGGAAATTATACACTGCAGATGGAGGATCAATCGAAATATTCATCCATGCAGACAGCGTTCGATTATGGCGCATGGGAATATGCTTATAACAAAAGCCCGAGTGCGATACCTCTTGGACAGCAGCAGGCATATTATAAATTTTCTATTGATTCATCTGACAGGGCATACGCAAGCCTTATGCTTCCTTCCGGCAATATAAGCGGAAGCCTGATAGAAATTCTGAATAGCGCTGGAACCACCGTCAATTATGGATTTACTGGAAATTCAGCCTTAGAGGCCAGAGGGGTCATAACGAAAAAGAGTGGTTTAAAATATCTGGTCGCAGATATAAATGGTAGTGCCGTAGGGAACGTTGGTTATATTAGAATTACAAAATTAGACCCTCTTGATGTGACATCAAGCAGTATTCCATTCATTAATAAACGTATATATACGGGAAGCGGAACATATAAAGTTCCCGGAACTGCTCAGAATTCAGGAAATGGTTATTCTACTATTTTAACATTGAATTTGACAAATAATTCTGAGATACCAGAAGGGGCAATTGTAACGTCTGCTAATACAACAGGAACTATGTCAACCAATGTGGGTGGTGTTCAGCATATGTTGGGGCCGGGCAATGCCGGATGGTTAGCTTCATCAGCCACGAGTGGCAGGGCGAGCTTTGATTTTTCACCATATAATATAGAAGTGAAAAATTTATGGCAGTTTAGGTATTATCAAAGTGCATATTCCAGTACCCGTTTAAGTAATTTAAGTCTGAGGATTAATTGGGAATATGATATTAGCAATACCAATTATGATTTGTTTTAATTAGGAATAAAAGTCATTAATGATCACTATGGCGGTTTTACTAGAACCGCCATAGTTTCGTGGTTATATGAGGAGATGCTTTATGAATGCAAATATGAATACCAGTTATCAATCCGTAACAAACTATGAAGGAGCGGTCAGCAGACGGAGGAATTCTACGCAGGCTCCGTACTCGGCGGCAAAGACTTCCGGAGATGCACAGCAGAAGGAAATCCCTGCTTCAAAAGACGAGGTACTGATATCCAGAACCGCCCCCGGCCAGGCAGAGAACCAGGCGGCGGATATTCAGGCGGAGCAGAAGCCTGAGATGCAGATGAAGAGCGGAATACTTTCCTCCACTGATAAGACATTTATCCAGCTGGCAGGAAAATATCGTGACCTGACAAAGGACCGTTCCACATGGCCCAGTATCAAAGAACTGGAACTGCTGACAAACCGTACTGTACGCCAGGAAACAGAACAGACGGTGGAAAACCTGCTCAGAGAAAGCGGAATCCAGATCCCGGAAGGGCAGTCTGTCCGCCTGACGGTAGATTCCTGTGACTATTACATCCGGGTGGAAGGGCTGGAGGATCAAGCGCTGGCAGAGTCGATCGAAAAAGCGCTGAACCAGGGACAAAATGGATTCAATTTATTTACCCATATCCAAAGGTGCGCGCCGTCAAAATTCGGATATGATAATCCTTCCCAATTTGATCCGGAGGCAGCTGAAAAATCTAAGATTTACCATCTGGTGAAAGAAATGACAGGCTATGATCTCCGCGAGCTCCGAAATGAAGACGGGAAGTTTTATACGCCGGATGGTGACGACCTGTGGCTGGAGCTAAAGGAAAAAGCGAAAGCCTGTGTTCCATTCCAGCTGGAGAAATACCAGGAAGGCTATGAGAAGTTGGCGAAAACCGGATGGGAAGGCTCTCCGGATTATGCCCTGAGCCTGGAGTACACAGACAGGCATTTGCTGGATATTGATACGGAATATGGCTATGGCGTCGGCCAGATGGACTGGCAGGAGGAATTACTTCCGGATCTGCCTGCGGAAGCGGAAGGCGAAGAGGAGGAAACGATACAGGGAGAGAACGCGTCACAGGAGCAGACAGAAGCAAAAAGTACCGGGGAGGTATCACAGGATGAAAAGGTTTCCGGGAAACCAGCAAACCCGAATCACGCATTTCCCCAATTTAATCCGGCGCTTAAGTATGCAAAGTACCTGAAAGTATTGGACGAATATTATGAAAAACAGAACGAAGAGAACCTGAGATTTGCAAATCCGAAAGAGCATATCCGTGATAAATACTATAATCCGAAATCCCCCTATTACATCCGGGGATTGTCACCGCTGGAACGGGAGATCGGGATGGAGCAGGAGCTCGGGATGCTGCGCGGCAAGAAGCCGTCTCTCAATGGTTACGATCCGGTGATACAGAGAACATTCGGAGGCTGTAATTCCTTTCAGGCTGATCAGGAATACAATCAGGAAATGCGCGGACAGATCAATGACTGTATCAATCAGATCTTTTCAGCGAACGGAATCGTAATCCCTGACGGCACAGAACTGCGTCTGACAGTAGATCCGTATGATTACAGGATCCATGCGGAGGGAGTGGAAAAGGATCTTGCCGCGGAGATTGAGGCGGCATTGAATTTCGGAGAGAATGGCCATTCTCTGTATAGTCATATTTCATACTGCAATCAGAGCAATGCAGGACAGCAGGGATCAGGCCAGTATGTGCAGGGGGGTCAGGCGAAAGCAGCGGTGTACCATATGGTAAAACAGCTTACCGATTATGATCTGAGAACGCTGGAAAATAAAAACGGCAGATTCTATACTCCTGACGGCAGTGATCTGTGGGAGGTTCTTTCAAACAGGTAAAAGAGATGGTTGAAAGTGGAGAGGCAGGCTCCTTCCGGTTGGCGGATTACTACGACCACTACCGTAGAATCACAAAAGCGGGATGGAGCAAAGGAATGGATGCGAACCTTACGATCGGATATAAAAACGGGGTACTTTATGATCTGGGTTAGTATGCAATGGGAAGGTAATATATCATATACTAAATATATGGAGAAAAACATTGACTACAACTATATATTGTGTTACCCTGTAATAGGATTTATTTTATGCATGACAGACCATGCATCACACATTTTGTTCCGGTGAATGGATCGGGAGAGAAATTTAAGGCATCGGCCTGACCGCAAATAGAAAGACACCAAAAATTTAGTTCGGATTTTTGGTGTCTTTTTTTGCGTTCAACAGAATTTTAATGGAAAGGAGGGTAGGAAAAATCTAAAGAAAGGTGAACAAATGATTCTTAAAGAAAGAGAGGATGTAGATTTATGGTAGATTACAAGATTGTGGCAGGGATTTTTAATGATTTTATGGCGTTATATGTTGGCAAGGAAAAGTTCCGGTACGGAATCGAACAGCTATACCAGAAGTATCCCGATAATACGTTATTTCAGGCGCTGATGGCGAATATGAATGAGGCGCACAAACTTCGGGTTCCGGAGGTCTTACGGAATGTATATGAGCTTTTCAAGCCATACCGTGGGCGGATGCTTTCAGATACGGAATGGGAAAAGATCGTAAACGATACGGGGAAAATGAATAAAATGTATGGAAATAATGTATGGTGTCGTCAGATACTTTTAGAACTGATGAACCTCCTTGAACTGGACAACAAGGAGCTGAGGAATCAGGAGAAAAAGGCGGCATAATAAAAAGCGGAATAGTTGTGAGAGAACGAAAACAGAGTAATTTTACAGTACCGCTTCTGAATGGAGGAAAAGATCATGATTGAAAATGCAGTAAAGAGCATTCAGGAACTGAACCAGGTGGCAGGCTATCTGAGAAAGAACCAGGAATTTGACAGGATCAGGAAGCTGGCATATACATGGCTGGTGCCGGAGGAACACACAGAAGATTTTATTGCAGGAAAGCGGTGTCTCCTGGCAGATACAGACATCGAAGAAAAGGAGTATCCAAGTCCGGCCGCAAAGCTGGCGGAAGAGATGGGGATTCTTTCCGATGAATATTTTGCAGATATTATAGGAGCTTATATCAGCAGGAAATGCAGTGACGAGTCATACGCTGCTTTGGTAATGCAGCATCATAAGACGCTGCAGAAATGTCTGGACTATATCCTGGGAAAGGTCTATGCGGCTGCCGAAGAAAAGAAGGGAAAAGAAAAGATGAAAAACCGGCAGGGGGTCGGTATTGCAATGTCCTCAGCAGTAATCCTTTCCTGGGCAGAAGAGTATTATCGGCTGGATGATGCAAAGGAGGAGGCAGAAAAGAGAAAAAAAGCCCGGGAAGAATACCGCGAAAAGCGGGTAAGGCAGGAGAAGAAGAAGGAAGAGCAGACGATCCATGAAAAAGAGAGGAAAGAGCGTGAGAAGAAAAGAGAAGCCAGGGAACAGGAGAAAAAAGAACAGGAAAAAGCAGCCAGGGCACAGCTCAGTTTATTTGACCTCGTAGCGGAATCTGTAGAAAAAAGCGGGCAGGAGGAAAGAAAGGCATCATGATTGCATATAAAGGCTTTGAAAAGAACCTGACCTGCCGAGGATACCATTTCACTACAGATGGGATCAATCGGACCAAAGAGGCAAACTGCAGGAGGAACGGACTTCATTGTGCGGAGAATCCGCTGGATTGTCTGACTCATTATCCGAAATGGGACTGCTCTGTATACTATATTGTGGAGGCCCTTGGAGATGTGGATGAAACCGATAGAGACAGCCAGATCGCATGTACAGAACTGCGTCTTTTAAAAGAGCTGACATTACAGGAGCTTCTGCTGGAAGGGGCAGGCTATATGGCAAAATACCCGGAAAGATGCTGGAGCGAAATTGTGAGAAAAGAATCAGGCACGGCATCAAACGGCTATGTCATAGTTCGGGGAAAGAATCCGACGGCAAGAGGAAGAATGGGTTCAGTCCTTGTACTGGTAAGGGAGGAATATGGAAACGCCAATATCCGGGATATTTCTGTTTTTCAGATTGACGGAAAGAAGTATCTGCCGGATACATGGTATGACATTGACGGAATTCTATTTAAAAGGAAGGAGACAGCATGAAAAGAAAAAAATTACTGGAAATGAGTATTATGGATGCGCCAGACGAAGCGATGCAGGCCGCGGCCATGGATGTACCCAGGAAGCACAACTTTTATTGGGGAAAGGATACTTATGAGTATGGGACATATGTGTGTGCCGAAGTAAAGGGAGACTTGATGGCGGTCTCCCTTTTCTACACGGAAAATATGCGCCTGGGGGCAAGGAAGCCGGCTTTTACTATTTTTATTGACAGGGAGAAGGAAGCGTTCATTACTTATGACTTCCAGCATGAAAAATGGAGAGAGGCAACACTGGAGCGGATTGATCAGCCGAGATCTGCATATTACAGCAGTATACGGATCAGTGAGGCGGAGAAGGAGAAAATAAGGAGCTTTTTTGATACAAAGGATGGAGGCCTTGAGGATGTCAGGAGCTATCAGAATAAAATTCGGAAAAACCAGCTTCTGGAACGACATAAGAGAGAAACAGATCCATGGGACAGGATTATGGAAGCAATGCCGCCGTATCCGAAGGATTGGGAACAGTGGATCGCAAAATCAGCCATTACCAGCCACTTTATTTTTTACCGGTATCGAAAACATGTGAAGGAAGGCTATTGTTCGTGGTGTGAGAAGCGGGTTCCAATCACTGCTCCGCGGCACAACAAGGAAGGGCGATGCCCCCGCTGCAGGCATAAAATCCAGTATAAAGCGATCGGAAGGGCAGGAAGGCTATGGACAGAAAAAGAGAACGCTTATCTGCTGCAGCCGTTAGGAGACAGGATGGTCATCCGGGAATTTAGGGTATGCTCACATTATGAAAAAGGAGATTACAAGAAGCCGGAGTATGAAGTCTTGGAGATCCGCAGAGTGATTTTGGATGAAAAGCTACAGGCGCAGGTATTTTATTATGGGCGGTATAAACAGCAGTATTACCGATGGATTCAATATACGGGGAAGTGGAGTTACAAGCAGTTTTCACCTTATTACATTTATTATGACGGACGGGTATATCGAAGAACCCTTCCTTATTTAAATAAGAAGATCTTAAAAACAACAGGGCTGTATGAAATCCTAAAGGAGATAAAAACTATAGATCCGGAAATTTATTTGGCATACCGTAAGCAATACCCATACATAGAACAGATCGCAAAAGCAGGGCTGGGAGAACTTGCCCATGAACTGATCCGTACAGCTGCAGTGCTGGAAATGCGGGATGAACGTGAGCTGGGGAAGACGCTTGGAATTGACCGGCAGCGCCTGAAAAGGCTCCGTAAAAATAAAGGAGGGCGCAGGTATCTGGAATGGCTCCGTTTTGAAAAAATACAGGAAAAAAATATTCCAGACCAGCTACTGCAATGGTTTATAGAAAAAGAAATCAGTCCATTGGAGGTGGCTTTTATCATGGATAAAATGCATATCCAGCAGATAAAGAATTATCTGATCCGGCAAAACAAGATTACAGGGAAAGATTACAAATATCTCCTTACCACATGGAGGGATTATCTTTCGATGGCAGAATTACTGGGATTCGACACAGGGGATGCGATTGTGTTCCGGACCAGAAAGCTGCTGGAGCGGCACAGGGAAATGGTTAAGCTGACAGAGAAAAAGAATCTGGAAAATCAGGTGAAGGATCTGGAAGCGAAGTTCCCGGATGTGAAATCTGTATATCAGGAAATCCGGGAAAAATATGAGTATCTGGAGGATGACGAATATGCGGTTCTGGTGCCTTCTGGAATCCAGGAGATTGTGGACGAAGGCAGGAGCCTGCATCATTGTGTGGCAGGGGAAGAACGTTATTATGACAGGATCAGCCGGCAGGAATCATATATCCTTTTCCTTCGAAAGAAGGGAGATATCAGGAAATCTTACTATACGCTGGAAGTGGAGCCCGGCGGGACAGTCCGCCAGAAGCGCACGGAATATGACCGCCAGAAGAAAGATATTGCAGATATCGAGAAATTTTTAATACGATGGCAGCATGTGGTTCGTAAAAGGCTTTCGGAGAAGGATCGTACTTTGGCTGTGAACAGTAAGGAGAAACGGAATCTGGAATTTGCAGAAATGCGCAAAAATCAGGTGGTGATCCGAGGCGGGGACTATGCAGGGAAGCTGCTGGCTGATGTGTTGCAGACAGATTTGCTGGAAACAAGGCTCGTTCAGATGGAGGATGCGGCATGATCATGGAGTACTGGCAAAATTGAGGAACAGAAAATAAACAGGATTAAAGAAATGACTGTGAATACAGCATAAAGAAAGGAGTACAGGATGGGTTGTTTTTTATGGATATATTCTGATACACAAAAACTGTCATGTGAGGATCAGGGTAATCGGGGACTTCCGTATCCGATAAAGATATGCCGGTATCGGGAGAATGCGGAATACGGGAAATTGATGCCGTCAATGGGAGATCTTGGACAGGGACTATAAGAATAGATATGAATTTTTAGTGAAGAGAGTGCACTTGAAAAACCTATTGACATTGTATTAAAATAAATATATAATGTATTAAATGAATTTAATACATTTAGAGAATTGGATATAATTACCAGCTTGATAAAAAGATATATTTTCAGAAAACATAATGATATTTAAACAATTACTTTAAATTGTTTAAATAAATATACTTAAAGGAAGGAGGAAAGTATTATGAAGCTTGGAAAAAAAGCATCTTCTTCAAAAGGTACTTTGATGGCTTATGCTTGTTACTGTGGAAGTTGTCCTTGTTCAGCTGCTTCTTGTACATGTCGTACAAATGCATTAGCAGCACATAGACAGGCAATGTCTAATGCAAATTATTCACGGTTAACTATGTCATATGCTGCCTTGCAGATTGGCTAATTAAAGTATGGGGAGCTGTTAATACAGTTCCCCGGTTTTTTTAGACTATTGCTATGAAGAATATCAAGGCATTATTAATATAATAATTCGTATCAAATGAAAGGAAATATGGTATTTAAGATAAAATTTATTAAAACCATAAATAATAGAAAATGAAAAAACCATTTATAAAACTCTTAAAATTACCTAAAAAATATTTTTTTTATGATGTTCAAACTAATAATTTCGTAGAGATAAATAAAAATATATACTATTATCTGGAAGCACTATTGAACGATAAGCTGTTACCAGAATTAGAACATGATGATGAAAAAATAATATTAGATATGGAAAATTCTGGGCTGTTAAAAACGAGAAAAGAAATAGAAATAGAACATGTTATGACTAATCAGCTTGATAATATCTTGAACAACGATCTTTCAAAGTTATGTCTGCAAGTGACTCAAAATTGTAATCTGAGATGTGACTATTGTGTGTTCTCCGGAAGCTATACTGGAAGGGTGCATAATAACAAAAGAATGTCTTGGGATATAGCTAAAAAAGCGATAGATTATTTGGTTGCACATTCTGGAAAATCACGTGAAGAAGTGTGGATCGGATTTTATGGTGGTGAACCGCTATTAGAGATGGAATTAATTAAAAAATGTGTAACATATAGTAACAAAGTACTTCAAAACAAGAAAATTATTTATAATATTACTACAAATGGAACTTTGCTGACACCAGATGTAATAGAATTTTTAATTAGTAATCACTTTATTATAACAATTAGTATAGATGGACCAGAAAAAATCCATGATATTAACAGACGTCAGATCAATGGTAATGGAAGTTTTAGAATAATAATGAAGAATTTACAAAACATAATTTCAATAGATCCTAGCTTTGCATTCGAAAATATATTGATTAATGGTGTACTGACAGAGAGAGCAGATTTAAAAACTATTCTAGACTTTTATAGTGGAACGGAGTTAAATCATTTTTCCTATCAAATATCTTCTCAAAATGAAGCAAATTTAAAGTCCAAAATAGAGAAGAGAAATAAAAGGAATGTAGAAACAAGTAAATATGAAATTTTCAAAATGTTTTTATATGGTATTGGTAGAATCCCAATTGGGATGACCTCTCATTTTTCTGAAAGTTATGTGAAATTAATTACTGAGAACTTTTATGAAAGAGCAACCGGGGAAATGAACAGTAATAAGGCACACCCAGGGGGACCTTGTGTTCCAGGACAACATAAACTATTTGTAAATGTTGATGGATATTTTTATCCTTGCGAAAGAGTAAATGAAATTTCATCTATTATGAAAATGGGAGATGTAATTAATGGGATTAATGTAGAGGCTGCAAAAAAAATATTGAATATTGCTAAGACTACGGAGGAGCAATGTAAAAAATGTTGGGCTTTTGATTTTTGTACACAATGTATTGCTGTGGCAGATGGAGGTGATAAAATATCAGCCAGTAAACGTATGGAATTATGTAGTGAGGTTAGAAGTGATATTGAAATAATGATGAAAGATTATATTGTATTATGCAATTACAATTGTGAATTTGAAAAATTCAAGGGATTTAAAATATAAAGAGGTCTAAAATATGAGAGAAAAAATATGTGTATTTCCATTTGATGAAGAATTTATTCCATTTTTAAATATGGTGAAAGAAAAAGTAAGAAGTAATAATATTACTTGCTATACAGTAAAAGGAAATTACTATTATAATAAGGAAGTTACGCTTCCAAATGGAGAAGTTATTAAAGTATATGACATTAAGTGTTGCTTTGATAGCGACTTTGATATATTTCTTTTGACTGAGACAAACATAGATGTTGATTTTAATACTGAAATTTTACCCGTGATGAAAAGAGCAAATGATTTACATAAAGAAATAAGAGTAAGAAGATTCCTATCAAAAGAAGAACTAGATTTATGTAAAGAATTAGGAATAAAAATGTCGCTGATGCAATTTGATGAAATTGAGATAGACAAACAAATGACTGAACGGATTTTTCCAATAAAAACACCTATTATATTTGTTTTTGGGATTTTTGAGAATACAGATAAATTGTACACAGAGTTGTATATCCATCAGTATTTCAAAGATAAAGGAATTCAAATTAAAAGTATCTTGTCTAGAATTAATGGAATGGAAATAAACGACTGCTATTCTTTTCCTGAATTTATACTTAATAATAAATATTCAGATAACCAAAAAATAATAATGTTTAATCATTATATAAGAAGGATGGAATTGAAAATGAACCCAGATGTTATTTTGGTCGGAATTCCTGGAGAGATAATGCCATTAGATGAAAAACATTTTGGACATTTTGGAATTACACCTTACTTGATTTCTAATGCTGTAAAGTGTGATTATGCTGTTTTGCAGGCATTTAATAATCTTTGTGATAAAACATATATTAATGGATTAAAAGAAATATGTAATTCAAAGTTTGCAATAGAAATAGATGCTTGTTGCATTTCACACACAGTTTTAGATTTCAGTAGTTTACGTGATGCAGAAATAAAATTTTATAATTCAAGTTCTAAGCCAATAAATGCTGAAATTGAATACTATTTTGATTTTAAGAATGGTTTTGGAGAAGAATTAGGGGAAAATGTATTAAGAACTTTGGCAAAGTATGGAAACTTTAAATTATTATAGTTCTAAAGGAGTATAAGATGGAAGAAAAACTAAATGAGATTATTATGGATTTATTTGCTATAGAGATTTTAGAGCAATATAGAGATATTTCATTTTTACTACCTCCATTCAATATGAGTGCACATAATTTTTTGATATTATTTATGGAGGTTGAAAGGAAATTCGATATAAAAATACCAGATAACAATATTTTGGATATGGAAATTACTACTTATAATAATCTGTTAAAAACAATATATAATTGCTTAAAAGATAAAAAAAGTTTATAAATATGAACAGTATAAGTAACTTTTTCTCTCTGAATATTATAAAAATGAAAAAGGAGTAGCTAAATATGAATATATATAGGATTGAAAATCAGGATTTAAATACAAAACCATATAGCTATTATAATACTAAAGAGGCAACCTCTTTCTCTGAATATATTTATAAAGCAAATGAAAGGATTGATATTAAAACAGATCCATGGCAGATATTACAGAATAAATATTTCAATGTTGTATATAATGTGGGTGATATTGCAATGTTTGATAAAAATAATTTAGATAGACAGGATTTTCCAGTATCAAAACTTTTTGAGGAAAATATAGATATTGAAAAATTGGCGTCATGGAAACCAAAGATAAATTCAAATATACCTACAGGATTCGAAGATTATGTTCAAGCTGATAGGGCACGTATTCCAAAAGGAACACGTGCAGTTATGATTCATCCTAATGTAAAGGATAGAATGGAAAAAGATATACAATATGCAAATGATATACTTAGTAAAGTTGATGATTTTTTTCAAAAAGAAATTATGATAAATGAACAATTAGTACCTGGATGCACTTTTGGAATGAACCAATTTGTTGCTATAGATGCAGATGGGAATATCGGATATAATTGTTCAGTGTCACATGGAAAAAATAGCTATGAAGAACCTTGGCAGAAAAATATAACGCCATCATTAATTAGAAAAATTGAAGACCTATATAAAAAAGATGATGTAACATCAAAAAGTGATTGGATACAGCCTATAGAGAAAAGTTTTAAACTAAATATGGATGTAAATAATTGTCCGGAGGATTATCTAAGTATATTAGGAATAGCTAGTGAAGAAATGTGGAAGAAAAAGTATTTATTCTCTAAATATGAGGCTTGATTATGAATAATAAAATAATTATATATGATTTAATAAAGCTATTATTTATAAGGAAGAAATCTTTAATTGCTATTTTTTTGTGTATGCTTATTACAGCTCTAATAAGTGTAAGTATTCCTTTGATTAGTCAATCAATTATGGACTATGGTTTTATTACAAAAAATTTTTATATAATAGTTCAATTTACAATTTTGATATTTACGTTACATTTATGTGAATGCTTTTTGAAAATAGTACAAGAAAAAAATCGCCTTTTAATTTCTAACGAAATAGAGAATACTTTAAATAAAAATGCATTTATTCATCTGATTAAGCTAAAAATAGATTATTATAATAATAAAAATATGACAGATATTATAAATGCATTAAATGTTGATATTCAGAATATTTTAATAATTGCAGAGGAAAGTACATTTTATATCATTTCACAAATTTTAAATATGATTGGAGGTGTAGTCGGCCTGCTTGTTATTAGTAAAAAATTGTCACTTTTGGTAATATGTTTTATCCCATTAAAGATTGTTGCTTCAAAAAAAATGTCTAAAAAAAACCAACAGAATTTGAAAGAGTTTATTGAAAAAAATCAAGCATATAATGCTTGGTATGGGGATACTTTGGGGGGAGTAAAAGAAATAAAGCATTATAACATATTTAATAAAAAATTAGAAGAATTTAATTTTAAAATAAATTCTGTAATAACAGCTAGAAATAAAATGGATATACTAAACCGATGGAATGAAGTCTGCAATTTGTTTTCGGTATATTTTTTGATTGCTATTATTTATATTATAGCAGGTAAATTTGTAGTTGATGCGGAAATTAGTATAGGCGGCGCATTTGCTTTTATTAGCTATACAACCTATGTTACAACACCGATTACGTCCATTTTGAATATAGGATACATTATATCAGGTGTTCTACCTTCTGCTCATAGATATTATGAATTTATGAATAGGGCTGAAGAAGAAAACCGAGGAAAGTGTAAAGAAATATGTCATATGGATATCGTATTTAGGAATGTTTCTTTTTATTATAATAATCAAAAGAAGGTTCTATCTAATATTAATTTTACGATTAAGGAAGGTAGTAAATGTGCAATAATAGGACGCAATGGGTCAGGTAAAAGTTCAATAATAAATTTAATTATTAGGCTATACCATGCGACTAAAGGTGAAGTTATAATAGATAATAAGAATATTTTGACATTAGATATAGACGAGTATAGAAAGAAAATTTCTTTGGTAAGTCAGAAGGTATACCTATTTAATTCTTCGATAAAAGAAAATATTTGCTTATATGAGGATATAAAACAGTCAGAAATTGACCAGGTTATTGAAGATAGCGGATTAACGGATTTTATACGAGAGGTTACTTTAGATTATAAAGTTGGAGAGAATGGAGCAAAATTATCAGGTGGGCAAAAGCAAAAAATAGCATTAGCAAGAGCGCTTGTTCATGATAGACCGATTTTGATATTTGATGAAGCTACATCTAATACAGATGTATATTTAGAATCTCATCTTAATAAATTAGTTGAAACCAAATTAAATAATAAAACACTTATTATAATAACACATAGAAAAGAAATTTTAAGAAAAATGGATCAAATAATTTTAATCGAAAATGGTGAAATAGTGGGGGAAGGAGATTATAAAAATCTTTATTTGAATAATCAAAAATTTCAAGATATAATCAATAGTTCTGAATAGTGCTTGTGTATATTGAATACATGCTTATATGATTAATACTGTAGGTTTTAAAGCAAATGAGATATGAAAAAACAATAATTGCAATAATTGATAATGGAATTAATAAAGATCAATTTGAAGGTGAACTGTTATTCGATATTTCTGTAAATGATTTAGGAGAAATTGAAGAAGAGTATGAACAACCAGAAATATTTTTACATGGAACATATTGTGCAATGATAATCAAAGAGATTTTTCCTGAATGTATTTTGGGAAGTGTAGCTATTCTAGATGGTTTTGGAAAAGGAACATTTGAAAAATTAGTGATAGCGTTAAAATGGTGTTCCGAGCATAATGCTAAAATTATAAATTTGAGTTTAGGAACAACTTGTTTTCAAGATAAATTAGAAATGCAGAAATTAGTAAATCAATATGCTATGAATGGAATGTGTTTTGTGGCTGCAGGAACAAATAGAGATTATACTATTACATATCCAGCTAGTTTTACTAATGTTCTGGGTGTAGAAATAGGGAAGAAATTTGATTTGTCTACGAAAATTGATTTGGGTCTAGACTTTCAAGCACCATGTGAAAAAGAATTGATAATGAAAGACGGTGCTATTAAAATTGATTTTTTTAATAGTTATGCATGCCCATATATAACAGCAATTGTAGGAAAAATTGTACAGATAGGAAAGATTAATAATATATGTTCGATAAAATGTTATTTATATTCTTTATTTTATAAATCTTATGTTCCATATTTTCCTGATTGGATTTATAAAGCGTATATATATGAAGATACATCAGGATTAGAAAAATATTATGAATTTTTTGTTGTTGAAAATTTCGATGATGCGGATACAGTGATTGTTAAAAATGTAGAAGTATTGAGAAAAGTAGCATCTAGTAAAAAGCATATTGTTTATTTGGGGAAAGAGAATAATGAATTACAAAGTGATTGCAGATTCTTTTGGTCTAGAAATAGTAAAATTAAGCAAATATTTAATTCTAGAATCATGAATAAAAAAATAACTATTCCAATTATTACATTTGAGGTTGAGAATCCAATAGAATATATAAGATATGCTTATTATTTAAAAAAAGTGCTTATGAACGAGGGATACAATATATATATAATTACTTTTATCCCAGAAAGTATTCTATGTGGAATGGAATTCTTACCTGAGGAAATATTGGAACGTGATAATTTTGTTTTAGAAAATTATTTGGTATGTGAGATAGAAGAAAGACAATATGATGCAATTTTATTAGTTGCTATACGATATAATATAATTCGATTGCTAAACAATATAAATAAGCAAGCAAATATAAGAGTAATCATAGAAAGGAATATTTATATTTATGAAGATGGTAATTTTATCAAGAAAATAGTATCACCAAATAAAGAGATACAGCTAATTAAATACCTATTAGAATTAATAATATAATTAACAATCAAGTTGTATTTTAATCATATAATAATTACAATTTATACGGACAGGGTTATTAAGAGATAAAATAACCCTGTCCATATTTTGATTCTAGCTAGGTTTAAAATGGACTAATCAATATTTATAAAAAGTAAAGAAATATAAATTGATTTGACAAAAAAGGTCAAAAAATCTGAACTGCCACTGTAAAGAAAAAAAGGACACAATTAGTCACTTTTCAAAACAATCAGATACATTTATAATTAACACACCAATTGGGGAGGTACGGTAATATGATGAATATCGAGGGTACATCACTCGGAGAAACTATAAGGACATTACGAGAAACAAGAAAAATCACCAGAAGTAAATTGGCTGAGGCTGCTGGAATCAGCGAGTCCCATTTAAAAAAGATTGAAACAGGTTCTAGAAAGCCGGGGATTAATACATATCAAAAAATTATTGAGGTATTGGGGGCAGACGTAGTAATAAAAGATGAGGAAAAAACATTGAAAGGAAGCTGTGTTGCGAAGGTTGAAAATATCTTGATGAACAGTACAGATGAACAGGCATTGTATCTTACAAAAATTGTGGAGTGTGTATCGGAAAATATGGAATTAGTTTTATGAGCAATAAGAGTTATTATTGTAGATTTGACAAAGTATACTGAGAATCGGTATATTTTGGCGGCCAGATAAACTGATTGGAGTGAACCTTGAAAACTAAATATCAGTATGGTGATATTTTTTTCAATATATTATGTCTTTTTTGACATTAAAAATATCTTAGAGAACACAAAACATCCGATACATTTTAAGACAATGATGAAGGATTAAGCTGCGCCAGGAAACACTTGTCCGCATCCGGGATTTATCCAGAGTATAGAAGAAATCTACAATCATAATGGATCCAATCCCTTTATCAGACTGATGCGGATCAAACAAGGAATCGTAATAGAAGAAGGAAAAGTGTGAGCGGCATCCCGGCATAGGCCATTATTGGCAGATGGCCTGAAAATTCGGATGATAATGATACCTCTGCCAGATAAAAACGAAAATATGGCAGTCAGAGCAGCGTCTGGGTCATGCTGTGGCGGGAAAGGGTGCCGCAGGGTGTCAGGCGGTCGGCCAGACCGGTTCTACATACTCCGTTTCCACACCGGGGAGAGAGAATGAAAAACCATGCTGGTATATGAATTGTACCGGCATGGCGTGTGGAATATTTAATTTGTTTTATTCCAAAGATATGCGGAAAAGAATTGTATTTTCCTCATATCTCTGGGATAAACCAGAGGAATCATATATGGAGGAAGATCATGGAAAAGGACAGACTTTACAGATTACTTCCAAAAGATAAAGACCCGATACAGCCTGCAAAGGCAAAATGTGTCGGGTTTATTTCTGAAAACGGCAATTTTGATTGTAGGCCTGTGCCACAGGAAAAATTGGTAAATTCGGCGATGTATCTTTGTGTCCGGCAGCCCCATGGCGCGGAAAAACTTCTGGAACATGAGAAGCTGCGGGGAATGCGGTACTGCAGGCTGCAAGGCTATGAGCCATTAGTGCTTCTGGAATCCACAGGGGGTGATGCCTTTATGGAGGAGAAGGCGCTGGGAAAGCTCCTGGAGCTGGCAGAACAGGGACTGATCAATGTTGTCGTATTATCTCATTTAAATAATCTATTTCAATTTCTGGACCATGCGGCCCGGATCCTGGATGAACTGTACAGCCACGATGTGATGGTGGACTGTGTGGGATGCGGTATCCTGGAGCGTGGTGTCTTTGAATCATACCAAAGAAAAAGCTGGAAGCAGGAGCGGGAATTCCGTGTGAAGCTGATGGGGCTTGCCCTTTACAGAAAAAGGATGGAAAGGGCAGGTGGCTGTATATGCTGACACGGGAAGAACTTCTGCGTATGCGGAACATGTCTTTTGAGGAGGTTAACCCGGAGGAGATACCGGATCTGAAAGACATGGATATTGATGTAACAAAGAGTAAGAGAGAAAAGATTCTGGGGGTACTGGAATCCGGGAGAAACCCTTACTTCATAAAGACAGGAAATGTAGTTGTGAAGATTGGGTTTGCTTCTACAAGCCGTACAATAGAGGAAGCACTGGAAAGCCTTGTGCAGATGAAATAGGGAGCCACTATGAACCATAACAATGGGAAAGTTACAGTTGTCAGCAAAATTGCGTGTGGACAGGGTGAAAAATCTATGGTAAGATGATGGCAAGTAGAGGACAAGCGGCCATGGCTGCCAATCATCGGATTAGTGATGCTGACTAATTTAGAGATTGGAGATAAAAGCTATGGAGAAAAAAACATCAGTAAAAATCTATCGTGTTGTCATATACCTGCGCCTTTCTGTAGATGACGGGGACAGCAGGGAGAGCGACAGCATTTCAAATCAGAGGCTTCTGATCGAGAGTTATCTGGCAGGGAAAGCGGAGTTCATCGTGATAAAAGTCTGTGTGGACGATGGCTTTACCGGCACCAATTTTAACCGCCCAGGTTTTCAGGAAATGATGAAACTTGTGGAAAATGGGGAGGCAGACTGCATTATTGCCAAAGATTTATCCCGCTTCGGCAGGGACTTTTCCGGAGTATTGCAGTACGTGGAACGTATCTTGCCCAAGATGGGGATACGGTTGATCCTGCTGAATGATAACTACGACAGTATAGCTGACAATCATGATTTTATCACCATAAGGTTAAAAAGTTTTATCAATGACATCTATCCGGCTGACACGTCAAGGAGCATCCGGGCGAATCTGCATGCTAAAATGACGGCAGGGCAGTGTGTGTCTCCGTTTGCGCTTTACGGATATGTAAAATCGCCGGAGGACAAGCACAAGCTGATTGTTGATCCGGTCGCTTCTTCTGTTGTTCAGGATATTTTTCATTTAAAGCTGAATGGACACAGCATGAGTGACATTGCGGCGATCCTGAATGCGCGGGGGATCCTGACACCATTGACATATAAGACTGTATATTTGAAACAAAAATTAAATACCGGCTTCCAGAAAAATGAGGACAGCCGGTGGTGTGCGACTATGGTACGCCGCATCTTGCTGGATGAAAGGTATACTGGGGTGCTGATCCAGGGGAAGAGGACAACGCCGAACCATAAGGTTAAGAAAGTGATCTATAAAAGTGCCGACGAATGGATCCGGTACGAGAACGCATTTGAGCCAGTGATAGACAAACACACCTTTGAAGTGGTGCAGAACCTGATGGATTGTGATGCAAGACGGTCTGCGGATGGAATCGCTCTGCTGAGCGGCCTGGTTGAATGTGCGGACTGCCATCAAAGCATGGTGCGCAAAAGCCCCGACCGGACACACCACTATTATGTATGCTCCACTCATTTGTATGAGAAGAAATGCCAGCCCCACAGCTTCAGTGAGAAAAAGCTCCTGCCGGTAGTGCAGGAAAGTATTTTGTATTATATTTCCCTGATCGTGGAATTGAAAGAGGTTTTACAATATGTGGAGAAAGCGGAGATCCCGGAGAGGAGGATGTATGAAGCGGATCAAATGCTGAAAATGCAGAAGTCAGAGTATGAAAGGGTCTTTCAGATGAAGAAAAATCTTTATGACACATACTGTGAAGGCTTACTGACTGATAGAGAATATGAGAAATATACGAAAAAATATGATGTCCAGCTGCAGATGGCAGAAGAGGCCGTAAAGAAACAGCAGGCGGCGATTTCCGATATGCTGGATACTCTCGAACAGCAGAAGGCATGGATGGAATATTTCCTGTGTTACAAGGATGCCCGGGAGGTTGACCGGATGGCGGTATCCATGCTGGTAAAGCGGGTCAGGATACATAATGGAAAGCAGATATCCATTGATTTTTGGTTTGCAGACGAGTTCGAACGCCTGGTGTCCCTGCTGCAGACGGTCAACAGTATACAGCCGAATCAGGAACTGGAAGCCTTTCTGGATAAGAGAGGGGGAATCAAGAGTGCCTAGGGTGAGCAAGAGGAATAAGCGAAGAAATCCTGATACTCAGCCGGTACAGCAGGTGAAATATTATCGCGCCGGTCTATACATACGGCTCTCTGAAAAGGATGGAGGCCATGGCCGCAGAGATTCCATTTATATCCAGCAGCAGATTTGCGCAGACTTTGTGAAAGAACATCCCGAAATGCTTCTGCAGAAAACGTATACCGATAACGGAGTGACAGGGACTACTTTTGCAAGGCCGGGATTCGAGCAGCTGATGGAAGATGTACGAGGGGGAAGCGTGGATTGTATTATCGTGAAGGATTTCTCACGCTTCGGCCGGGACGCAGTGGAAGCGGTGGATCTGATCAATGTAGTGTTTCCGACTTTAGGTGTGCGGTTCATTTCAGTACTGGATGATTACGACAGTGAAAATCCGGCCTGCGTGCAGGATCGGGTGAATAATATTCTGAAACATTTTATGAATGACTATTACGCCCGGGAAGTATCTGCAAAGTTAGTGCAGGCACATAAGCTTTCAAAGGAAAAAGGCGAGTTCTGGGGATCAAGACCGCCGTATGGATATAAAAGATCAGAAGAATCCAGTAAGAAGCTGGTGCCGGAAGAAAGCGAAAAAGAGGTTGTGCAGAAGATATTTTACTGGTATGTATTTGATAATATGTCCAGCTATGATATCGCAAAAAAACTGAATGATATGGAAGTTCCCAGTCCGGCAAAAAGCTACGAGATGCGTCGGTATGGGGAAGTGAAGTCTGGAAAGAGAAGCTATTGGCTGGCAGACCGTATCCGGAACATTTTGCAAAACCAGGCATATATCGGCGCTGCGGTTTATGGAAAAACAAAGAAGCAGCTTCATGAAAATGTCCCATTGAACAGGCTTCCCAGAGAACAGTGGGAAGTAAGGAAAAATGCGTGGGAACCGTTAGTAGAGCAGACGATTTTTCAGGAAGCCCAGAGGATTCTCAAACAGCGGCAGGAAGAGAACTTAGAGAAGAAATGGAAAGTGAACCCAGGTATGAAAAGGGCTGCGGACGGACCGTTTCGCGGCAGGATTTATTGCGGAAACTGCGGTAAGAGACTCCAGCGAATAAAAAATACTGCGGGGAAATACCAGACAATGATCTATAGGTGTACTACAGTTCCAAGCGTAGAAGGCAGCGGCTGTATTGCGTATGCAAAAGAAGGATATGTAATGGAAGCGGTCAAACTGGCGATGCAGTACCAGATTCGGCTGGCAGCGGATTATAAAAAACATTACGGGAGAAAATTTTATACGAAACTGGAACAAGAAGCCGAGCAGGATATAAGAATTGCGAAAAACAAATATGAGAAGTGCGGCAGGAGACTGGAAATGCTGTCCGAACATTATTTTTCTAAACTCTTGAATAAAGCGGAATATCTGGGAAACAAAGAAATCTATCTGAAAGAACAGGAGGAAGCACATGAGGCACTGGAAAAAGTGCAGAACCATTGGCAGAAGATCCTGGAATACCAGCAAGTAAAAATGGAATGGGCTGAGAAACTGATAAAATGTCAGAAGATTACGGAGATTACCAGAGAAATTGTAGACAGGTTCATTGAAAGCATTGTGGTGGAATCGAAATCTGAGATTACGGTCTGCTTTTGGTTTGGAGATATTTTTGAGGAAGAGATGGCAGAGTCATCTGATCTGGAAAGGAGGGCTTTGGATGCGGTATAGAGATCTGTATGGATATCTTCGCCTTTCCAGGGATGATGAAGACAGCAAGGATGAAAGCAATAGTATTACGAACCAAAGACTCATGATCCAGCAGTATGTCGATGCTGATGAAGAACTTTGCGGGGCAAAGATCCGCTTCTTTGTAGACGATGGATACAGTGGGACGAATTACATGCGCCCCGGATTTCAGGAGATGATGGAACTGGCCAGAGCCGGAGAATCCTGCTGTATCCTCGTAAAGGACTTGTCCAGGCTTGGAAGGGATACAGTAGATACGCAGAATTATATTGAAAAGATATTCCCCTTTTTACAGGTACGTTTTATAGCGATCAGTGATCACTATGATAGTCAAGATTCGGCTGCTTCCAGCAAAGATATGGAGGTGAAATTTAAAAACTTAGTGAATGGGATATATCCCCGGATCTGTTCTCAAAATATAAAACAGACAAAAAGAAAACAGGCAGAAATCGGTAAATATCAGGGAACGATTCCTACATATGGATATCAATTCCAGGGAATCGACAGAAATGCCCTGATACTCGATAAAGAAGTTTCCTGGGTCGTGCGTTTGATTTTTGATAAAAGACTGGCCGGAGACAGTTATTCCGCAATTGCCAGAGAATTGAATAAAAAGGGAATCATCACTCCTGCAGAATACCAGAGGAACAAAGGATATGTGTGTCTGAACAAAAATGTGGTGCCGCTTTGGACAGCTGGATCTGTTAAAGCAATTTTGACGAATCCGGCTTATACCGGAGCAGTAGTAAACCATAAAACAGAAAACGCAATTGTGGCAGTTAAGTCGGCAGTAAAGATTCCAAAAGAGCAGTGGATTTCTGTTCCGGGGATGCATGAGGCGATTATAAGCCAGCAGGAACTGGATCAGGTGCTGTCTATGATAAAGCCTGGAAAACAATACCCTGCAGCTAAAATTCCGAAAAATATTTTTAGAGGGAAATTAAGATGCGGATATTGTAAGCGGCTTTTACGGGCACGGTGTGACTGCAAGAAAATGCGGGCTTACTGCTACACTCCGAACTGGTCAGATGAAACGGCTTGCTATAAGCATTCGATCCATTTGCCCGAAGTGGAAAGTGTAATTCTTGCGTTGGTAAAACAGCAGGCGGCTCTGGCAGATGACACACTGAAAAAGATGAAAGTCTTAAACAAGACTCTTGATATCTCAAAACTATAAAAGGAGTTGGAAAACCATGAAGTGAAGATCCGGCAGATTGACTTGGAAAAAATGAGCTTGTATGAGCAGTTTGTTTCTGGAGAAATCTCTAAGGAAACATTTATGAAACAGAAAATGGAACTTACTCAGGAAGCAGATTCGTGTAAGGAAAAAGTTGAATCGCTGTGGGAACAAATAAAACAGGCGGATGCAGGAAAGAAAAAAATATCCAGTCCGATATTACAGGAATTTGCAAAGTACGTCGATCTGGACGAACTGTCTTATCCGATTGTACAGGAACTCATAGATGTGATATATTTTTATAATCCGGAACGTCTGGAGGTGGTCTGGAAATACAGGGATGAATTTCAGGAAATTCTGGATATTTCGGATCAAGAGTGTGCAGGATTGTGCAATAAAAAGAACAAGACAGGAGACGAAACATGAAAAAAGAGTATATTTCAAAGGAAGAACGTAAGAAATGTGCGGCAGTCAAGGCAATCTTTGACCAAGCCCTGGCGGATGATTCTGAGATTTTCATTGCGGATGCAGAGAATTACGGATATGTCATTCTGGCATGGTACGATGAAGAAAGAGGTTTTGATTCCGTAGAAACATACACCGAAGCAGAAGACTTATTCCAGGATCTGCTGGAACGGTGGGAAACCTTAAAACTGTATGAATATGCAGAAACCGGAGACTATGCGGATGATTCGTATGAAGAAATGGTAAGTCGGCTGACAGCAGAACAGAAGGAAGTGATCCGAAGCGGGAAGGAGACATTACGGAAAGAGTATGAGAAGAAAATAGAAAATCTCTGAGTGAGAAATGAGAGGCTGCGCAAGATGTGTGGTCTCTTATTTTTTACAGGGAGGCAAAAAACGACATTTTTTTATGGAGAGGGTTGACACTAGCAGGGAAAACTACATTTATGAGACTGCTGTGCAATCTTCAAAAACCTACTTCTGGAAGAATATTTCTGAATGGGAAAAACATTGCAGGGCTTGGAGAAAAGTATAGGAATCTTTTGGGATATCTGCCGCAGCATTTTGCGTATTACCCCGATTTTACCGCACTTGATTTTCTGCTGTATGTTGCAGCTCTAAAGGGAGTGGGTGAAAAAGCGGCGCAGAAAAAATCAAACGAATTACTTGAAGAGGTAGGATTATCTGCAGAAAGCAGACATAAAATTAAAACCTTTTCCGGCGGTATGAAACAGCGATTGGGAATTGCACAGGCAATGTTGAATAACCCGCGTATATTAATCTTAGACGAGCCGACAGCAGGGCTTGACCCTAAAGAGCGTGTCCGTTTTCGTAATCTGATCAGTGCATTTGCAAAAGATCGTATCGTAATCTTATCTACCCACATTGTTTCTGATGTAGAGTTTATTGCAGAGGAAATTATTATGATGAAATCCGGTTCAATTATTCACTTCGGGAAACCACAGGAGATCACGTCTGAAATCAATGGGCAGGTGTGGGAGTGCATTGTCCCATCGGCAAAGGCGGAGAAATATGCAGCAGCATTTAACACCAGCAATTTGCGCAACATGAATAATAACAAAACGGTTTTACGGATCATTGCAGATCATCCGCCTATGGCAGATGCTTCGCAGGTGCAGCCTAATTTGGAAGATTTGTATCTATTTTATTTCAAAGGAGGCACAGAAGAATGAAAAAACTAATTCAATTTGAATTACGAAAAATATTTTCAAAACGCCTGACACAGATTGCTTTGCTTTTTGTACTGTTTTTTTCTGCCATTTTGGGGTTTTCCAGCTATCAAAATAAATACGCATTTGATGGAGTGAGCAAGGAAGGGACAGGAAAAACAGCCGTAGAGATTGATAAGGAGATTGCGGCGAAATATGAGGGAGTATTGACAGATGAAAAAGTTCAGCAAATGATGAATGACTTTGCTGCCCAAACGAACTTACATGGAATGAATGCTGCGTATCTCTATCATAACGCTCTGCAGTCTGCAGTTTTTACGCGGTTTTCTGATATGAATGGAAATTGGAACGGTGTTCGTGTTTCGGATGCATTTGGCGGTGAGGAAGTCAGGATTGGTTATGTTGACGGCTGGCTTACAACGAGCCAGAACATGGTTAAGATTTTTTTCATTCTTTCGCTGGTTATTGTTATTATGACCGCACCTGTTTTCTGTGGTGAATATGGCGGAGTGGATAATATTATCCTTACAAGTAGATATGGAAGGACGAAATGTGGGGCGGCGAAAGTGGGCGCTGGTTTGATTGCTGCATTTATAGTGACACTGGCAGTAGCTGCCGTCAATATTTTGTTTGCATTTGTTCTATATGGAAGAGATGGATTGAATTGCAGCGTTCTTTTTGCGCCTATGCCATTTGATAATGGGTATATTCCTTTTAATATTACCTGTGGAACTTTGCTGAAATATCAAGTTTTGCTGGCTTTTACGGGAACATTGAGTGTTGCGGGAATTACGCTGCTAATCTCAGCTATCAGCAGGAATCAGATGGTGGCTCTGGTTGCTTCAGCGGCAGTGTACTTTTTCCCTGCTGTATTACCCATTTCGGAAAGTAATCCATTGTTTCGGTTTATAGGGCTTTTACCTATGTATCATGCTCAATTTGTTTCTCTCATGTCAATAGAACAAATGGATAACGGCATATTATATGCAATATGGGTTATTCCGACGGCATTTATTTTTATAGAAACAGGTGCTTTTGCTTCCCGTAGATTTTTTGCGAATCATCAAGTCACATAAAGAACGGGAGAAATAAATGAAATCACAAATACTATAATATTTCCTGTTAGGCAAAGGAATGCCAAGCTGGTGATAATTTTTATAAATCCAAGGTTACTTTCTATTATATTTCAGGTATCTGAAATATAATAGATGCAGGAGGGATGGAAATGGATTATCTCACTGCTGCAGAGATTGCAAATAAATGGAAAGTGTCCAGCCGGATGGCTGCTTATTATTGTGAGGCCGGAAGGATAGAGGGCGCTGTAAAAAAAGGAAAGACCTGGTTTATTCCGGCCGACGCTCCAAAACCCTTGGATAAGCGTTATTCCAGAGATACTATCAAAGCAAAAGAGAGTCAGGCAGTTGGCGACATACTTGTAGATATTGCGGAATCGGCGGTTTATCATATGAAAGATATTTTTGAACATCTGGGGTTTACCCGTGAAACCCTGCGGTATTATGAGGAAATCGGACTTATCAAGCCGAAAAGAGGGCAGTATAGCAGATATCGTGAATTTGACTTGTTTGACATCTCCCGTCTGATGGCGATTGATTTCTATAAGAAACGGGGATTTTCACCAGTTGCCATCAAAGGAATACTAGAGGCAAAGCCAGAGGAATATGCCGAAAAGCTTCAGCAACAGTCAGACAGCCTGCAGGCTCAGATAGACCGGCTTTCTCAGATGCAGAAGCGTCTGAAGGAGACACAGCGTTTTTATCAGGAGTTTTCCGAGAATACCGGTAAGATTGAGATCCGGGAACTACCGCTTTATTATGTGGCAGAGCGGTTTCCTTCCGTAGCTTCCTTTGGAGAGTACAGGAATAAAGTGCTGCGGTTTCTCAACGTGGAGAATGAGGATATTCTTTCAAGCATGGTTCGGACGCTTACTTTTGATGAAACAGGTTACAAAGGCTCAGAAATGTATGTAGTAAAACCTGCCGGAAAAATAGAACATGAGAAGCAAAATGTTTATCTGGAGCATGGAAAATGCCTGTATACCACATTGCTTGCAGATAATAATGACACTTCGGTTCCGGAAAAGATGTTTTCTCTGTGCCATGCATGGGCAAAAGAAAATCAGGCAGCGTTTCGCGGTATGGTGTATATTTTTGTCCGTATGGCGATGCCAAATGAGGATATAGACAAACACATTTACGAAGTATGGGTTCCTCTAAAATGAATTACACTTTCCTCTTGACTTGGGGGATTCCACCGGCTTTACAGTATTATTTGCAGGGCCGGTTTTTTTTGGCCCTATTGAATAGAAGGGAGAAAAAAGAATGCGGCTGTTAATTATCAATACATTGCCTAAAGAGCATCTGCTGGCAGAAAAAGCAATATGCCGCCTGGAGGAAAAGACGGCGGAGTGTAAGACATTTTATATAAAAGATATGAAGATAACACCTTGTATTGGCTGCAATGCCTGTTGGTTAAAAACACCTGGTATTTGCGCTGTCAAAGATGATTACGAACAGATCCTAAGGGCTTATTTGCAATATGATGTTACTGTTTTTATCTCTGATACGACACTAGGATTTGTTGGCTATAAAATGAAAAATATAATAGACCGGATGCTGCCCATGGCGACTATGTATACCAGAATTGAAAACGGACAAACACGCCATGTTCCTCGTTATAAAAAAGAATTCCAATTCGGGCTTCTATATGCAGGTGAAGGAAATAAGGATTATTTATCACACTGGATGAGTCGGTTTTGTTTGAATTTTCATGGAATCAGTCTGGGGGCATATCCAATTGAAGCGTGGAAGGAGATGGCTGTATGCATTTCGTAATGATCAGCGGTGCTGCCCGTACACAGTCTAAGAGCAACACTGCGAAGATCCTTGCTGCATTTGGCGCGGGTTTGAATAGCAGCGGGAATACATCGGAGACTTGGTATCTCTCAGACCGAAAACAGTGGAAGAGAGCAAAGGCTGCGTTTGAAGAGAATGAGAATGTCCTGTTTGCCCTGCCGCTTTATGTAGAGAATGTGCCAGGGATTATGCTGGAATTTTTAGCAGGTGTATCTGCAAAGGAACAGCCGGGAACCCAAATATCCTTTCTCCTGCAGGGAGGATTCCCGGAAGTATCTCAAGGACGATGCTGCGAAGAATTCTTAAAAATGCTTCCGGCACAGCTTGGATGTGCGTATGGCGGAACGATCATCAAAGGAGATATGTTCGGTCTCAGCCTGATGGGAGGAAGACTAGGAGCAAAACTGTTGCAGCCATTTGTGGAAGCCGGACAGCAGTTTGGAAAGGATGGTTATTTCCGGCCTGAAATCATGGAGTCTTTCTCGATACCGGAATATCTTTCGGCAAAGCAGATCCGCATTGCGAATGGCCCGCTCCGATATGTTCAAAGATTCGTGATGTGCTGTATTGCAAAAAAACTTGGGTGTAAGACAAGATTGGATGCAAGGCCATTAAGCGGAATTAATTCATGTGGTATGTAGGAGGAAACGAAGATGGTACAAGTTCGTGAAGTAGTCAAGGTCTTTGATGGAAAGGAAGTGCTGCGGCATCTCAATATGAGTGTGGAACGCGGCACTATCTATGGGCTACTCGGTGCAAACGGCGCCGGAAAGTCCACCATTGTGACTGGGCTCCTGTTGACATTTAATATGGTACGGAAAGTCGAAAGAATGGAAATATGATATAAAAAACAGAAAGAACAGTCTAAGCTATTCAGAGAAACATTGACAAACGAAAGCCTTTTCCATATAATTAAACTAATAGTTTAATTGTTGGAGGGATTATGGGAAGAAGAAAAAAAGAACCGAGAGGCGTGCATCGGGAGAACATTGCCTCTGCTGCAGCCGTGCTTTTTATGGAAAAGGGAATTTCCCAGACATCTATGGATGATATTGCAAAAGCAGCAGGTTACAGTAAGGCAACGCTTTATGTGTATTTTGAAAGCAAGGAAGAAATTGTCAGCGTATTGGTATTGGGCAGCATGAAAAAGCTCTGCGCCTACATCTCATCTGCCATACAGCATCAGGAATCCACACGTTCAAAGTATGACCTTATCTGCAAGGAACTGGTACGGTACCAGGAAGAATATCCGTTCTGTTTCAAAATGACGCTGGAAAAAATAAAGTTTCATTTTGAGAGCCAGGACTTCTATCCGGAGGAAAGGGAAACTTTTCAGGTGGGAGAAGAGATTAATGAAATGATAAAGACTGTTTTGATGTCCGGTATGGTAAAGGGCGACTTGCGGGCAGATTTAGACATTGCGCCTGTTTCGTTTTCCTGTTGGGGAATGTTGTCAGGGCTGATTCAGTTTACGGCAAGTAAAGCGGATTACATCAAACAGTCCATGGGATTATCCAAAGAACAATTTCTTCAATGTGGATTTGATATGATCTACCAGTCTATTGCAGGTATGGAGGTAAAACAATGATCCAGAAGCAAGCGCTTGCGATTTTAGGGAGCCCTCATTCGAGTGGAATTACAGCAACTATGTTGAAACATTCTGTTAATGTGGCAGAAAAAGCGGGATATGCCGTTACCAAAATCAATTTATATGAAAAAAATCTTGCCTATTGTACAGGATGCAGGGCATGTTTAAAGACAGAGCAATGTGTGCTGAAGGATGATATCCATGAAATTACTTCTCAGCTTGGGGCATGTCAGGTCGTGATCCTTGCTGCTCCCGTATATTGGGCAAATGTTCCGGCTCCTGTGAAAAATCTTTTTGACCGGTTGCTTGGAATTGCTATGGAAGAGACGAGAGCTTTCCCCAAACCAAGATTGTGCGGAAAGAAATATATGCTGCTGACCGCCTGTAATACCCCGGCTCCGTTTTCCTGGATATTCGGGCAAAGCAGAGGCGCAATCCGTAATATGGATGAATTTTTTAAAACTGCCGGTATGAAACCAATTGGGAAAATCGTCTGTGCCAATACAGGAAAGAGGAAGGCCGTACCAGACCACATCTTGAGAAAGATTGAGAGGCGATTCAAATGAGACAACATAATAAAAAGTTGCTTGTAGGCGTTGCTGCAGCCACGGTTTTTTTAGGACTGATTGTTCTGACAGTTTATTTGAAAAGTGTATGGGATTATAAGCAGGCAGTACAGGAAATTTCCATTGGAGATGTCCGTATCAGTGATGTTGCCGACGGAGTTTATATTGGAGAATGCAATGTCAATTTCATTTATGCGAAGGTTGAAGTTACAGTACAAAATAAAGAGATTGAGAAGATCAGGATATTAGAGCATAAAAATGAACGCGGACAGGTGGCAGAGACGATTGTGGATCAGATTGTTTCGGAACAGAAGATTGATGTGGATGCCATATCGGGTGCGACCAACTCAAGCAAGGTCATAAAGAAAGCTGTTGAAAATGCTCTGGAAAACGGTTTGCAATAAATTTTTCTGCTATCGTGAGGGAAAGCGCTGTCTAATGAGACAGGAGAACCGGATTAAAAATGCCAAAAAAAGTCGAGACTATATTCTGGAACAATGCTATACTGCGAACAGAAAATTTAAGAAAGGGGAACAGATATGCCGCATCAAGACAGCATTATCATAAAGGGATTGTGCCAGAATAACCTGAAAAATATTTCTCTTGAAATTCCAAAAGAAAAAATTATTGTATTTACCGGAGTTTCCGGTTCCGGAAAGTCCAGTATTGTATTCGATACGATTGCCGCAGAGAGCCAGCGGCAGATGAATGAAACGTATACGGCATATATTCGGAGCAGGCTCCCCAAGTTTGAGAAGCCGAAAGCAGAGAAGATTGAAAATCTGTCTGCATCGGTCATCATTGACCAGACAAGGCTTGGAGGGAATGCCCGGTCTACCGTAGGGACGATCAGCGATATGTATTCTGCCTTGCGTCTTCTCTATTCACGTATCGGGGAACCGTATGTGGGTACAGCTTCCTATTTTTCTTTCAATAATCCAAACGGGATGTGTCCGGAATGCTTTGGAATCGGTAAGGTGATGGAGCTTGATATTTTGCCGTTGATTGCAGAGGACAAGAGCTGGAATGAGGGGATGGTGGATCTCCCTACATTTCATGTGAATAACTGGTATTGGAAACAGTATATAGGAAGCGGTTTATTTGACCCTGAAAAAAAATGGCGTGATTATACGGAAGAGGAACGCAACCTCCTGCTATATGGCTCCAGGGAACAGGGCGGAGAGCGTGTGTCGAAGCAAGTAGAGGGAATCCATAATATGATGAGCCGCCTGCTTCTGAAACGTGACAATTCCGATATGAGCGAGACATCCATGAAACGTCTGGCAAATTATGTGCATCCTCTGGAATGTCCGCTCTGTCATGGGAAACGCTTAAATTCTGCAGCGCTTTCCTGCAAAGTCGCAGGTTACAGCATTAACGAGATGTGCGGGATGGAGCTTACAGAGCTTCGGAAAGTGTTGGAAACCATTACAGATCCAAGGGGCAAGTCGATTGCAGAAGGGCTGGTTACAACTCTGAACCGGATGATCGACATTGGGCTTCCTTATCTTTCCCTGAACCGGGAGTCTGCCACTTTATCAGGCGGTGAGGCGCAGCGTCTTAAGCTTGTGCGGTATATGGGAAGTGCGCTTACCGGAATGACTTATATATTTGATGAGCCGAGTACCGGAATGCATCCGCGGGATGTCCACCGTATGACAAAATTGCTCTTGTCCTTGCGGGACAAGGGGAACAGTGTTTTGGTGGTGGAGCATGACAAGGATGTGATTTGCATTGCAGATGAAGTGATTGATATCGGACCGTTGGCGGGGAGAAAAGGCGGGGAAATCCTATATCAGGGAAGCTATACCGGGCTTTTGGATTCTGGCACTCTAACAGGTAATGCCATGAAAGCGTTGATACCATTGAAAGAAACGACCAGAAAACCGGAAGGGTTTCTTCCGGTCCGAAACGCAAATATCCATAACCTGAAGAATGTTTCCGCTGATATTCCACTAAATGTATTGACCGCTGTGACCGGTGTGGCGGGTTCGGGGAAGAGTTCTCTGATTCGTGATATTTTTGCAAAGCAGTATGAGGAACGGCTGATTTTAGTGGATCAATCTCCGGTGACGGCCACAGGACGCTCTACGCCTGCAACTTTTTTAGGATTTTTCGATGATATACGTAAACTGCTGGCGAAAGAGAACGGTGTAGGTGCAGGCTTGTTTTCCTTTAACAGTAAAGGGGCATGCCCGGACTGTAAAGGACGGGGAGTGATTGTGACAGAGCTGGTTTTCATGGATCCGGTGACGACCACCTGTGAGGCCTGCGGCGGCAGCCGGTACAGTGAAGAAGCCCTTTCGTATTCCTATCATGGAAAAAATATTGTGGATATTCTGGACATGAATGCGGAAGAAGCAGAAGAGTTTTTTTCAGGCTGTCCAAAGATTCGCAAAGCTGTACATGCTATGGTGGAGGTTGGGTTATCCTATCTATCATTGGGGCAGCCTCTGTCTACGTTATCCGGCGGAGAGCGCCAGAGGGTGAAACTGGCAAAATATCTGGATAAGAGAGGCAATATCTACGTGCTGGATGAACCGACAACGGGGCTTCATGCTTCAGATGTACAGACAGTCATGGAGCTTTTAGACAGTTTTGTAAAGCGGGGCAATACGGTAATTGTGATAGAACACAATATGGATGTGGTAAAGCTGGCAGATTATGTGATTGACATCGGCCCGGATGGCGGAACATCCGGAGGGGAAATTGTCTTTACCGGAACTCCATCAGAGATGGCTTGGCATGGGAAAACGATTACGGCTGAATATTTACGGAAGTCTTTGCAATAAATCGAGTGTTTTATCTGGCCGGAATCTAGTACAGCATTGCATAATTAACAGTGAATTCTGCGAGGTTGTACTAGATTCATTAACTGTATGGTTTTTGAATCTGGATTCTGACAGGGTGGAGCATTAGCAGTATATCAGGAGGATGGTATGAACGAACAAATGGAGGCTGTTCAGAGGATGCAGGAATATATTGAGGGACATTTGGAAGAAGAACTTACATTAACTCAACTTTCGGAAGTTTCGCTCTATTCCCCATGGCATTCCTACCGGCTGTTTAAGAATTATCTGGGGGCAACTCCGGCGGAATATATTCGGAAGCTGCGTCTTACACGTTCCGCTATGCGGCTGAAGCAGGAGCAGTGTCTTGTTTCAGATGTAGCTTATGAGTGCGGCTTTGGCAGTGTGGACGGATATACACGAGCCTTTTACAAAGAATTTGGCTGTAATCCAGGAGACTATGTAAAGGACCCGGTTCCTATTGCGCTTTTTATCCCTTATGGCGTGAAATTCAAAGAATTAAGGAAGGATGTTGTTGATATGGAAAATTTGCAGAGTGTTTTTGTACAGGTAATCCGAAAGCCAGAGCGCAAGGCAATCATCAAGCGGGGTATTTGCGCAGAGGATTATTTTGATTACTGCAGCGAGGTAAACTGTGACATATGGGGAATTCTCACGAGTATGGATTCTCTCTGCGGGGAGCCCGTCTGCCTTTGGCTGCCTGAAAGATTTAAGACGCCGGGTACGTCTACTTATGTACAGGGGGTAGAAGTGGAGTCAGACTATGCAGGTGGGATCCCGGAAGGATTTGATATCATTTCCCTGCCTGCTTCGGAGTATCTGGTTTTTCAGGGTGAGCCGTTCAGGGAGGAAGATTATTCCCAGGCAATCCTTTCCGTACAGTATTCTATGAACCAATATGATCCGGCAGTGATTGGTTACGAATGGGATGACGATAGCCCACGTATCCAGCTGGAACCGCGGGGGGAACGGGGATATATAGAATTGCGTGCAATTAAGGCGCTTAATGTGCATTGTCAGAGCGATAGAATAAAGTAAATATCTAAGATTCTAATTATCATATAGGGCAACTATATTATGTACTTTATATTTTATTTTTTCACGGATATGTAAAGGTTCCAGACATTCGCACTTATCGCCAAAACTTAGAAGTATATCATAGTAGTAGTCTCTATCAATAAAGGGGAAGTCTACAATGTAATATTCATCGTCATCTGGCGTAAAGTGTTCATAAGCGCAGAAGTCAAGTACTCTGTCCATTATAGATTTATGGATACGGATTTTGATTTCTATTTGCAGTGTTTCCACAATTTCTGCGATGTCTAAAATAGGTTTTTGATAAGCCCGTGGAACAAAAGTATCTTTTTTCATTTGCAAATCTGTCATGCGAGACAATCGAAATAAGCGGTAATCATTTCTGCTATAACAGTATCCTTGAAAATACCAATGATTGCTTTTTAGTACAAGCTGATATGGTTCGACTGTTCGTGTTGTTTTATTTCCATGACGATCTATATAACTAAAGGAAATTGCCCTGTTTTCCTGCAAAGCAGTTTTTATAATTTCCAAATACGATTGAGTATTTCTGTTGCTTACCCACGGGCTCAGATCTATACATATTTGGTTCACTTTTAGCTCTATATCTTTCGCTCTGTCGGCAGGAATAAAACTTTTGACTTTTGCCAAAGCGTGTATCAATTCATCCCCCCGAACTATATTGTAAAGGTTGGAAAGGCCCATCAAAAGTGCTGAGAGGTCATCCGCCGAAAAAACTTTTTTATCAACCTTATAATCTGGCATAATTTCAAATCCTCCGCCTACTCCTGATGTAGAACGGATAGGAATACCTGCCATGCTAATTGTGTCTATATCGCGGTATATTGTGCGGGGCGAGACTTCAAACGTATCTGCTAACTTCTGTGCGCTTACCCTCTTTTTTTCAAGGAGTATCATAATAATACTAACAAGTCTATCTACTTTCATTCGAGAGCCGCCTTTCAAATTCTTTTATTATCACATAAATGCTGACATAATGATGTCAACAATTACATGATACAATAAGGGAGCAGACTAATCAACTATGAAGATGGAGGAGAGTTATGTTTACGATCTATGTCTATACTCTTGACACTATGGCAGACTGGGAAATAGGGTACGTTACCGCGGAATTAAATTCTGGTCGATTCTTCAAAAAGGATGCACCAGACGTATCGGTCAAAACGGTCGGTATTTCAAAAGAGCCCATAAAAACAATGGGCGGTCTTAACATTATTCCAGATTGTGTAATTGATAATATTGTGATGAATGATAAGAGTGTTCTACTGTTGCCAGGGGGAAACACCTGGGATGATCCGAAACATGGTGCTATTATCAAGAAAGCGACTGAGCTACTTTCTGTGGGTGCTACTGTGTGCGCTATCTGTGGCGCTACTGTTGCTCTGGCCCGCGCAGGACTGCTAGATCAGCGCCCGCACACAAGCAACGGAGCAGGGTTTCTTGAAATGTTTTGCCCCAACTATAAAGGGACAGATTGCTTTGTGGACAAGCTTTCTGTTGTGGGTGACAATCTCATTACCGCAAGTGCATCTGGAGCCTTGCTGTGGGCAAAGCAGATTATTGAGCACTTAGGCGTTTTTAGACCCGACACGCTGGAAGAATGGTATGCGTATTTTAATACTGGCGAGACACAACATTTCTTTGCGCTTATGCAAACACTACCAAAGGCTAATAAGTAACATCAATCTGCCCAGCGGCAGAAAAGAAATTTCCACCATAACTTATCTCATACAAGCTCCATCAGCTGAAAAGCGCGGCACCTCAAATATGCCAAAAAAAGTCGAGAAGATATTTCCGGGTAATGCTATACTGCAATCTGAAAACAGGAGTAAGAGAGGAGATAAAAATGAGAAAAGCGAAAGAAGCCATCAGAGTAAGCGGCCTTACAAAAATTTATAACGGGAAAAAGGTATTGGACGGCTTGAATCTTTCCGTTAAGAATGGCACAGTCTTTGGGCTGCTGGGAGCAAATGGAGCAGGGAAAAGTACAACGATTGAATGTATCTTAGGAACCAGGCGGGCCGAACAAGGGACAGCGCTTGTATTGGGACGTGACCCAGGAAAAGAACGCCGGGCACTGTTCCAAAAGGTAGGCGTCCAGTTTCAAGAAGGAGATTATCAGCCAGAGATTAAAGTTTCCGAAATATGCGAGGAAATAGCATGTTTATATGACAGCCCGTCAGACTGGAGGGAACTCTGTGAGCGGTTTGGAATTGGCGATAAGCTGAAAAATGCGGTAAAAAGTCTGTCAGGGGGTGAACGTCAGAGGTTGTTTATTGCCTTGGCGCTTATCCCGGCGCCGGAGCTGGTTTTCTTAGACGAGCTTACAACGGGGCTTGATGCGAAGGCAAGGAGGACAGTGTGGAAGATTCTGGAGGATTTAAAAGCGCAGGGGCTGACTATTTTTCTTACATCGCATTTTATGGATGAGGTGGAAGCGCTCTGTGATGAGGTCTGTATCCTGAAAAAAGGTAAGACGGTGTTTTATGGAACAATAGAGCAGGCAAAAGAGCAAAGCGGATGTGAAAAATTTGAGGATGCTTATTTAAAATTTTCAGATGAGGAGGCAGATGCATGAGGACTTTTACAAATCTTTTGAAAACAGAACTAAAATTGAATATCCGAAATATGAATATGGTTATTTTTGCGGTGATTATGCCGGTAGTAGTACTGGTTGTCCTTGGGATTATTTATCAGTCCAGGCCGGCATATCCCGGAGCAGAGTATACGTTTCTGGAGCAGTCTATGAGTGCGGTGTGTACCATATCTATTTGTGCCGGAGGCCTTATGGGTCTGCCGATTGTGGTATCGGAATATCGGGAACGTAAAATCCTGAAACGTTTTCAGGTGACTCCTGTGAGCCCGGTCATGCTTCTCGTTGTAGAATTTACGATTTATGTATTGTATGCCCTTGTTTCTATGGTTCTTCTCTTTCCGGCCGCTGCATGCTTCTGGGGAGTGGCGTTTCGTGGGAGTTGGCCTGCCTTTATTGGGAGCTGGTTTCTTACATTGATTTCTACCTTAAGTATCGGCATGATGGTAGGCGGGATTGCAAAAGATACGAAAATAGCCAGCGTTATAGCCAGTATCCTGTATTTCCCTATGTTGATATTTTCAGGAGCAACTGTACCGTTTGAGGTAATGCCAAAGATGCTGCAGAAGATTGTCGGATTGTTTCCTTTGACACAGGGGATACAGCTTATGAAAGCGGCATCACTGGGGCTGGCTGTTGATAACCTGTGGCTGCCGGTAGCGGTCATGGGGGCTGTTGCTATTGTTTGCACGGGAATTGCGGTGAAGTGCTTTCAGTGGGAATAAACATTAGCAAAATATAATCAGTGATTCTGACTATAGGGACTGCGGTGTATAAATGACAGCTATTTGAGGAAAAATAAAATATCTCTCAATGGAGGACAGAATTTATGCGTAATTTTTTTTATGGATGGTATTTTAAATGTCAGTCTGCGACTCAGACGCTGGCAGTTATACCGGCAGTCCACAAGTCAGAACAAAAGAAATTTTGTTCCATTCAGATCATTACAGAACATCATTCATGGAAAGTTGATTTCCCTGTTGCTGCATTTCATCGGACAGGAGAGGATATTCGGATAGGACAAAATCGCTTTGGAAAGAGAGGAATCCTTTTGGCAATACATACGCCAGAGTTAAATATAAATGGAAAATTGCATTTTGGACCGATTTTTCCTTTAAAATATGATATTATGGGGCCATTTTCCGTACTGCCTTTTCTAGAATGCCGGCATAGTGTGCAAAGCATGCGGCATTTTGTTCAAGGCAGGGTGTACGTTAATGGCCAGGAATATTTGTTTCAGGATGCATTCGGATATTGGGAGGGTGACCAGGGATGTTCATTTCCTAAAGAATATGTGTGGACACAGTGCGGTTTCCCGGACGGGTCGCTGATGTTATCTGTGGCCGATGTTCCCGTTGCAGGGTTTCATTTTCGCGGCGTCATAGGTGTTGTGTTATGGAAGGGCAGAGAATATCGGCTGGCAACTTATTTGGGGGCAAGAGCAGTACAGGCTCAGAATGGGAAACTTCGAATTGTTCAGGGAGATTTGGAGTTAGAAGCAAGATTGCTGGAGGGAGTCAAGCGCCCTCTTAAAGCTCCTGCTAATGGAGACATGACGAGGACGATTCACGAAAGCGCGGCTTGCCAGGCATTTTACAGATTTCGGAAGGGAGAACGTATTTTCTTTTCCTTTAAGACAGACAGGGCTTCTTTTGAATATGAATTATCGAAGTAAATGTTGGTTGCCAGCGGATTTTCCGTTGGCAATTTTGCTTTGGCTTTCAGATTAAGCATTCACCTTACATTTTTGTAAGAAAATATCCCATGAGAATAAAATTGCTCTTAGTATTTGTTGCCGTTTCCCATCGTCAATACGTTATATCAAAGCATTATATATCGTCTATGCTCGTATATTATTGACTGATTTACAAAAAAACGGTGTCAAAATTGGTGTAAATGGTGTCAGAAATTTAGCGGAAGAACTGCAAAAGAAGAGTCTGAAGATTAAAGAAAGGGTACTGGGAGAGGCCCATCCAAATGCACAAATTATTTTGGAAAATATGAAAATAGCGTTTTATAAGTGGAATCCAGAGGGAAATTTTGAGCAGTGGTTAGAAGAAAATAAGAAAGAACAGTAGAGAATAACAGAAAATTACATAGACGGAATGAAAGACATATGCAGCGGAGCACATGCCTTTTCTTTTGGCTAAATATTCAGCAAACCGGCAATATCAGAGAAATTGATGTACAAATCATCATAGATATTAACCTTAATTGTAGAATCAAAGGAATATTGAACATTGAGCATATTTCCCTCAAAATAGTTAACCGTCACAGTCTTACGGCGCGGATCTACAATCCAATATTCACGGACTCCAGCATTTTTGTAGTAATAGAGTTTGCGGATATAATCATCTGACGGATTCCCAGGGGAAACAATCTCAATGATGAAGTCCGGGGCACCATTGCAGCGCTTACCATCTAGCTTGTCCTTATCACACACAATCATGATGTCAGGCTGGACAATGGTAAGCAGCTCCGTAGAAAGCTTCACATCGAATGGAGCCGGGAATACTTGGCATCCTCCGCCCTTCTTCCGTATATGATTACGGATAGAGACAAGCAGTTCTGTGAGAATAGTCTGGTGATCTTGTGATGGGCTGGCCATGTAATAAATCTGTCCGTCAAAGACTTCTGCTCTTGTATCCTCCGGGAGTGCTTCATATTCTTCCAGAGTGGTAATGATAGGTTGTGGTTGTAATGCTGACATGGCAACACTTCCTTTCCGAATTACTTTTTGCTTAATTCATCAGCGAGTACTCCACCGATATGCATAGCTTCAATCTTAGAGCCTGGATATGCATTGCTTGATTGAAGTGCATGAAGATAATTCAAGGCGGTATTAATTTCTTTTTTTGAGACGGATTGCCTGTTATCAATTTTTACTGTTACGGTTTTAATAAAATCATATTCTGTCATTTGAAATATTTCTCCCCTTTCTGAACTAGTGTTAGGTACATGCTCCATGATATCACCAGGTTGGCAATTAAAAGCTGTACATATACGGTCTAAGACTTTAGGGGAAATGCCTTCCCCTTTACCCATTGCTGCTATTGTTGTAGGAGATGCTTTGATTAATATACGGAAATTTTCTTTAGTCATTTTTTTATCTATTAGTAATTTCCAGAGTTTGTCATAAGAAAAAGCCATTTGCTCACTTCCTTTCGGTGATTGTATTATAGCGGATGTTTCTATATAATACAATAATAAATCTACAAAAAAATATAGATAATCTGTTACTATTCACGGTCTAAATGTTTTTTGTAACACAAATAGACTGGTATTTCGCCGGCCATTTGTTTCAAACAGGCTTAATGCTTTTATGGTTATCCAAACTTCATTCTTGTGCCGGAACGGGAAAATGGAAAAGACTTACTTGTCTTGACCGTTATATCCGGGCGTACCACACCCTATTATTACAAGGCTGACGGTGTCATGGAAGCCTATATCCGTATCGGGAATGAAAGTGTCATTGCGCCCGATTATGTGTATTTCCAGTGCTAATTTACGCTGTTTTCCGCTATCTCCTTAACCTTTTTTGTTACTTGTTCCCCGGCTATCTGCTTGAATACCGTTTCCGTTTTTTCAGTGCCTACATAGTGCCTTGCCACGATAATTTTTGTGGGTGGGTGGTGTCGGGTGGCTCTTTGTTGTGTGCTACTGTCTTTGCCCATAAAATTCTGCTCCTTTACATAAAAATAGAGCGCATAGACTTGTTTTCTATACGCTCTGACGCTATGTTACTTATTCAGTTGTGATTGTGGTAATAGTTGACAGTTATTCTAATATTTAACCTAACCCGGATAAACCGGAAAAGTTTTTTTGCATTTCCTCCAAATTTCAAGTACAATAAAGAAAAATATTGGAGGATGTGTTCATGTTACTTACGGATAA
>ERZ808051.550-NODE-550-length-39013-cov-4.904510_pt1 | contig 39013 bp, 40 predicted proteins | sample MGYA00380199_ERZ808051 | MGnify/ENA primary metagenome ERZ808051 (study PRJEB31490, sample SAMN06133391) | mouse gut metagenome | isolation source: J11 | host: mice | place: China: Chengdu | collected 2015-05 ...
TCAAGGTTACCATTTACAGTCGATCCTTCCTGCAATATATTCATAGGTCTGCTGTTCCGTCGCCAAAATATCCTCTACCGTGGGGTCCGCTATCACGGAATGCCGCTCCATCGCCTCCCCGATCAGCTCCGGTATCTGCAGATACCTTATTTTTCTGTCCAAAAACAGAGCCACCGCCTTCTCATTCGCCGCATTATATACAGTGGGCATACTGCCGCCCGCCTCCGCCGCCATGTAGGCCAGCCTCAGCCCCTCAAAGGTATCCGTATCCGGCCTTTCAAAGGTAAGCTGCCCCAGCTCAAAAAAATCGACCCGTTTCCCCGGCATGGGTCTCCTGTCGGGATAGAACAGCGCGTACTGTATGGGAAGCTTCATATCAGGCACTCCCAGCTGCGCCATGACGGCCCCGTCCACATACTGTACCGCAGAGTGGATAATGCTCTGGGGATGCACCACCACCTGAATCCGGTCAAGAGACGTGCCGAACAGCCACCTGGCCTCCATTACCTCCAGTCCCTTGTTGACCATGGTGGAGGAATCCACTGTGATCTTTCTCCCCATCGCCCAGTTGGGATGCTTCAAGGCGTCCTCCACCTGAATACCCGCAAGCTGCTCTCTCTTATATCCCCTGAACGGACCGCCTGACGCAGTCAGAATAAGCTTTTCTATCCTCCCGGCCGGCTCCCCGTTCAGAGACTGAAAAATAGCGCTGTGCTCGCTGTCCACCGGCAGGATTGCCACACCGCACTCCTTTGCGAGAGGCATGATAATATGCCCCGCCGTCACAAGAGTCTCCTTGTTTGCCAAGGCAATATCCTTCCCTGCCCTGATTGCGGCGATGGTGGGCCTGATACCAATCATGCCCACAATTGCCGTCACCAATACCTGGCTTTCCGGCAGAGTCGCAATTTCCAGCAGCCCGTCCATGCCTGCCGTCACTCTCACATCCAGGTCGGAAGTCCTGGCACGCAGCTCTCCGGCGGCTTCCTCCGTCCACATGCACGCCACCGCCGGACGAAATTCTCTGACCTGCCGTTCCATCTTATCAACGCCGGTTCCCGCGGCAAGAGCCGCCACCTGAAGCCCGGCAGACTGCCGCACAACCTCGAGCGTCTGCGTACCGATGGAGCCGGTAGAACCTAATATGGCTATTTTCTTCATTTCCATTCCCTTCACATTTATCCTATGGTCCTGTAATTCAATACCAATATGGTCAAAAAATAAGTCATGGGCGCGGTCACAATCACACTGTCGAACCGGTCCATAATACCGCCGTGACCGGGAATCAGCTTCCCATAATCCTTGATTTCATGATCTCTTTTGATTGCCGACGCCGCAAGGTCTCCCACCATGCTCATCACCGCGCCCACCCCGCAGATCAACGCAATAGCCCAGGCGATGCTCTCGCCCGGAAAAATCCTCTCCACGAGAAAATAGCCGTAAAGCCAGCCCAGGAGCACCGCTCCCAGCACGCCGCCCACACACCCTTCCAGAGATTTCTTGGGGCTGAGCACCGGAAAAATCTTCTTTTTTCCGATCAGTTTACCCACCACATAGGCGAAGGTATCGCACCCCCAGGAGCTTATCAGTATCATCCAGACCATATAGGAGCCCTGCTCGCACATCCTGGTCTGATAGATAAAGGAAAGCATCACCGGCGCATACAGAAAGGCAAACACGGTCTCCGTCACCTGCAGGGACTTAAATTTAGGAAACGTGATCACATAGGCGAACATCATCGCCAAAAAAACAAAGACAATACACATAAAAAGCCATGTATCCTTGCCGGAAAAATATAAAAGCAGATAATATGCCGCAATTCCAGCCAGCCCGATAGCCTCCAGCACGTTCATGCGTTTCCCGCCCCGGAGCTTATCAGCTCCGGATTGGGCGGCAGGGACATGCTGCAGGGCCCGGGTGAGCTCCCTGAAGCCTACCATGGAAATCACCCACAAAACTATGGCAAGGGGAAGTCCGCCTATACTCATAGTCGTTATGGATAACAAAAGCAGAACAATTCCGCTTCCCAGCCTGGTCCAAAACATAAGGTTAGCCCTCCTTTAAACCGCCATATCTTCTGTCTCTATGATTATATGCCTCAACGGCTTTAATCAATTCTTCCTTTGTAAAATCCGGCCAGGGAACCGGCGTGACATAAAATTCCGTGTACGCAAGCTGCCACAAAAGAAAATTGGATATTCTCTGCTCGCCGCAGGTACGGATCAGCAGGTCCGGGTCAGGCACTCCCGCCGTATCCAGGTCCGCCTCCAGCATTTCCTCCGTGATCTCCTGAGGCTTTACCTCACCGGCGGCAATCCTGGCCGCCACCCTTTTAACCGCCCTGACGATCTCATCCCTGCCTCCGTAGTTGATGGCAATCTGAAAATGAAGACCGTCGTTATTCCTGGTGGCTTCCTCCAGCTCCGCAATCCTGGCGCGGATATCTCCGTCCAGCCTGGACTTCTCTCCCAAAACCCGGACACACATACGATTCTTTGCCGCCGTTTTCAGACATGTCTGCATGTAGCTGCGCAAAAGCTTCATCAGGGCGTCGACCTCGTCTTTGGGACGGTTCCAGTTCTCTGTTGAAAAAGCATATACGGTAAGATACTGTATACCCATTTTATAGGCTTCCTCACAGATAGTCTCCACTGTCTTCGCTCCCTGTACATGCCCGTAATTGCGGGGCATCCCCTTTGCCTTCGCCCATCTCCCGTTGCCGTCCAGGATAATCGCCACATGCCGGGGCATTTTTAATTCTTCGCTCATTCATGCTCCTTTCCTGTAGACAACGGGGGAGCAGATATCATCTCCTCCCCCGTTCCTTGCCATGCATCCCTATACGGTCATAATTTCTTTGGATTTCGTTTCCATCAGGGCATCAATATCCTTGATATATTTGTCGGTGAGCTTCTGAAGCTGCTCCTCCAGCTGCTTCACCTCATCCTCGGATATCTCTGTCTTTCCAAGCTTTTTGAAAGAATCATTTCCGTCCCTGCGGATATTTCTCACAGCGACCTTGCCATCCTCCGCCTTTTTCTTTACATCCTTCACCAGATCCTTTCTCCGTTCCTCGGTAAGCTCGGGGAACACCAGACGGATCACGTTTCCGTCATTGGTGGGATTAATGCCCAGGTCCGAGGTAAGAATCGCCTTTTCGATCTCCTTGAGCAGAGACTTTTCCCAGGGTGCAATCTGAATAATGCGCGCTTCGGGTACAGTGACGTTGCCCACCTGCTGAATCGGTGTAGGCGTGCCGTAGTAATTTATACGCAGCTTGTCGAGCACATGGGGATTTGCCCTGCCCGCACGGATCGAACCATAGTCAGCCTCCAGAAATTCCAATGCCTTTTTCATTTTATCTTCATACTGCTGTAATCTAGCGTCCATATCTTTTCACCCTTTCCAAATCAAAGACATATATGCTACACTGTAACCTTCGTGCCGCTAAAGCTGCCCTTGACAGTGTTTACAATACTGTTGTCCTCATTTAATCCAAACACCCACATGGGCATTTTATTGTCCCGCGCAAGAATGGAAGCCGTCATGTCCACGACCTGCAGGTTTTTTGCGATAACCTCGTCAATGGTCACTTCACTGTACTTTTTAGCCTCAGGATTCTTGTTTGGATCGTCATCGTACACGCCGTCAATGGATTTTGCCAGCAAGATCACCTCCGCCTCCACCTCGATGGCGCGGAGCACAACCCCTGTGTCCGTCGAAAAATACGGATGCCCCGTACCTCCCGCAAAGAACACCACCTGGCCTGCCGCAAAATACCGGTTCGCCCTGTCCTTGGAGAAAAGCTTTGTGAAGGAGCCGCACTCAAAGGGCGTTAATATGTTTGTTTCCATTCCCGTAGAACGGAATATCTCTGAGACATAAATACAGTTCATAACGGTTGCAAGCATGCCGATCTGGTCGGCCTTGGTCCGGTCGATACTCTCACTGGTCCTGCCTCTCCAGAAATTGCCGCCTCCGATGACGATTCCAACCTGAATACCGTCCCCGGTAAGCTGCTTTACCTGAAGGGCAACCTTTCTGACGGTCTCCTCGTCGAAGCCGGTCTTTTTCTCTCCGGCAAGCGCCTCGCCGCTGAGCTTCAATAAAATTCTGCGCATTCTCTATGCTCCTTACCTGGATTTGGACTTGGTCTGTACCTCGGGCTTATAATCGTCGAAGAAGGTGACCGGATTGACGTCCGCATAGCACTGGGAGCACATGCCCTCAATTACCGCGCCGTTATTGATCTGCACGGACTTGGACTTAATATTGCCCATCACGATTGCCGAAGCGTCCAGAATAACCGGTCCCTTTACGTCGATATCTCCCTTTACCGCACCTGCAATCGCAGCGCTGGTAGCCGTGATATTTCCGATGATGACCGTGCTTGACTCGATCTTTACCGCTCCCTCGCTGACAATCTGACCGTTGATCTTTGCGTTTTCCGCATAGATCTCCGCCGCCTTGGAATTGCCGTTCACATATCCTGTAATATTCAGCTTGCCAAACACATCTATGTTTCCGTTTACGGTGCCCGCCACATCCACGGAGCCCTCCGTGTTAAGATCTCCTGTAACTACCATTCCTGCCGTAATAACGGATGTTTCATCCAAAACGACTCTTTCATTCATTTCCATTGCTTCCTCTGCTCCTTTGCTATCTTCCTCTTTTTCTTCCTGCGGCTCTGCTGCAGGGTTCCCGTCAAACATCTGTGACAGCATTCTCTCCATATCCTGCTCCTCTGCCGTCTTTAACCCGGCCTCCTCCGACACGGCTTCCGACGCCGTCGGCGTCTCCTCCGATGCCCTTTGGCCCCATTCCGCTTTCGCTTCCGCTGTCTCCGCTTCCGGCTCCTTCCAGACCTGCCCTGCGCCCGTTGTCTCTGCCTCCGGCTCCTTCCAGACCTGCTCTGTTCCCGTTGTCTCCGCTTCCGGCTCCTTCCAGCCCCACGCCGATCCTGTCACTGTCTGTTCTTCCGCCGCACCTGCTGCCTCTGCTTCTGTGTCCTCTGCCCCCGCTGCTCTCGCTTCTTCGTTCGCATCCTCCGGCAGTTCTTCCACCGTCCAGAGCCTCTCTGCCGGGTCCGCAGACTGCTGCGCCATGACATCCGGCTCCCGGCTCACTGCCCCGTACATACCCGGTCCGGCATTCTCCGCAGACTGTGCGGCAGCTTCCGCCCTGCCTGTCTCTTTTTCTTCGGTTTCAGGCTTGGCCTGCTGTCCCTGCGGCATCAGCTCGTTGACCGCCTGGGATAGATCTTCTTTTAAATCCGAGAAAAAACCCATGTCTAACTAATCCTCCATTCTTTCTTCTGTCTGTTGCTCCTCCGTATCCGAGCTCCAGTTTATATGTTGAACCGGCTTGGTATTCTCTGTAATCGGCAGAATCACCGTATCCTCCAAAGCCAAAATGTTCTCCAGCAAAATGGGCAGTGCTTCCACCGTTGTTTTCTTTCCGGCCGAATCATGCATCAAAATCACCGTTGTTTCGCGCTTCTGTATACCCTTCATGCTGTTTTCCACCAGCATATCCGCCGGAAACACTATGGAGCCTCCGTCTCCCGACGAGCTGTTCCAGTCAAAAAAAACGATTCCCTGTTCGTCAAGATACCTTGCAAACGTATCCATGGAAAGCTTGCTCACCTTGTTGGAGCTCCCCCCCGGGAAACGGTATATATTGCTCCAAACTCCCGTTGTATCATAAATGTAATTGCGTATTTTATCCAGATCCGCGGCAAAGCTGTCAACGGACGCGTAAATTTCCGAATAGTTATGGGTGTAAGAATGCATTCCAATTGTATGCCCTTCGTCCGCAATGCTTTTCAGCATCTCCTTTGAGTCTTCGCTCTCCTTGCCCAGCACAAAAAACGTCGCCTTAACATCATATTCTGCCAAAATATCCAATATTTCCCGGGTATATATGCTTGGACCGTCATCAAAGGTCAGATATACCTTGTGCGCCGCCGTTACCTCCTCGTTCTCCCTGGGGTCCCGGACATTGATATTTCCCACCGGGACAGTGGCATCCGGCGCTTTTTCCGTCTGCTGCTCCGAAAGGTTCTGCTCCACGGTCTGTACCTTCTCCGTCAGCTGTTCCAGCGCCTCCTGCTGCCCGGCTGTGACCTCCGACAGCCTGTCCACCTGCGCGGATACATCCTCCAGCGTCTTTCTGAGGCTGTAAACCTCCGCCAAGACACATGCGCTCACAGCCAACGGTAAAACAACAGCCGCCGTCAGCATTAGAATAATACACCTTTTCAGCCGTTTTATACATTTTCGCCTATGCTCGGCTTCCATATTATCTTCCGACATGATATCTCCCAACCCGCTTATAAAGCTTCCGAGTCTTAGTATAGCATATTCTGCTATTTTGTGAAAGAGAAAAATTTAAAAGGAGTTAAAAAGGTGCTAAAAATTCAAAAGCCGGAAAATGCACCTCAGACGAACGCATACGCCTGAAGTGCATCTTGGTTTTCCGGTCCTATTCATTTCCTTCAGGGGCATCCATGCCGCCCTGACATCCCGTACAGCTTCCGGTGCATCCCCCACAGCCCCCGCAGCACTGTCCGTTGCGAAGCCTGTGAAGCTGGCTGCGCACAATAAAAAACACCGCGATCGCCAAAACCGTAACAACAATAATATCTGTCATACGCGCCTACTTCCTTTCCTGTTCCGATAACTGTCTGTCATTTTCCTATCATTCATATTATATGAAAACCTTTATTTAAGGTGAATGATGTTTTTGAGAATTATTATCATTTACAGTATAAGGCACACTCAACATCCTGTCAAGGCATTTCTGACATGGTTTTTATGCTCCGCCAAATTCGTACCGCGCCGAAGCCGTCATACCGCCCTCCCGGTTCAGCCCTCGGGAAAGCACCCGCAGATATATCTGCGGTAATATATATCCGGGCTGGCATTTTCCCTGAAGCAGTACCAGATCTCCTCCGGCACCTCCCTGTACCTGCATACCCTGCCCTCCGCCGTCAGTCTTACCTCCAGCAGCGCGCACTGCGCATCATAGCCAACCGTTTCGATCAATGCGCTGAAAACATTGACATACGTCATGCCCGTTTTAATTTCCATTTCAATATCTGTCCTTTCTCTTTGGTAATATTGAAGGAATCCGCTTTTCCCTTCCCTCGCTTTCCGTTTCATATTTTCCTTCCTCCGTATTATACAACATTTTCCAAAAATACTACACAGAGGTTTTATATTTTCCCAAAGAATTTTACTACACATCAGATGTTACAGAAAATCCTTCATGTACCGTTAATACCTTTTGTTTTATAAATATTTGAAGCAGCTTTGATTTTACGTGTATTTTATAGAATTATTTTACACGGAACAGGTTTTTCTTGCAGGATTTTTTTTCTTATAATATAATGTATGCTGTTACAAAATGAAAGCGAAAGAAACTTAAGATGGCTGCGGAGGGCTTCACACCTGCCGCCGGTGCAGATAAAGCTGCAGAAAGGATTTACGCAATATGAGCTTTGAATTTATAGGAAAGCTGCCCACGCCGGAGGATATCCGCGAAGAATTCGCGCTTCCCCGGGAGCTTGTAAAAATAAAAGAAAAAAGAGACGCCGAAATACGGGATGTATTTACCGGCAGGAGCAGCAAATTTGTGGTAATAATCGGGCCCTGCTCCGCGGACAATGAGGACTCCGTATGCGATTATATCGCCCGCCTGGCGAAGGTAAACGAAAAGGTAAAGGACAAGCTGATCCTGATTCCCCGAATCTATACCAACAAGCCCCGGACCACCGGGGACGGTTACAAGGGAATCGTACATCAGCCCGATCCCGAAAAAAAGCCTGACTTTCTAGCCGGCTTGATTGCCATGCGCAAAATGCACATCCGCGCCATCGCGGAGTCCAGTCTTACCGCCGCGGACGAAATGCTTTATCCCGAAAACTGGGGATATGTATCCGACATTTTATCTTACGTGGCAATCGGCGCCCGCTCCGTGGAGGACCAGCAGCACCGCCTTACCGTCAGCGGCTTCGATGTGCCCTCCGGCATGAAAAATCCTACCAGCGGGGATTTGTCCGTCATGCTCAATTCCGTCTATGCGGCGCAGCACCCGCACTCCTTTATCTACAGAGGCTGGGCGGTAAACACCCCGGGGAACGAGCTGACCCACACCGTACTGCGCGGCGCCGTAAACAAGCACGGCAATAACATCCCCAACTATCACTATGAGGATCTGAATCTGCTTTTGGAAATGTACGGGAAATTGGATTTGAAGAACCCCGCCTGCATTATCGACGCAAATCACTCCAACTCCGGCAAAAAATATGAGCAGCAGATCCGCATTACAAAGGAGGTTATGCACAGCCGCAAGCTGAGCGCCGACATACGCAGGCTGGTAAAGGGCGTCATGATCGAAAGCTATATTCAGGAAGGGTGCCAGAAGGTAGGCGGCGGCGTTTACGGCAAGTCCATCACAGATCCCTGCCTGGGCTGGGAGGACTCCGAAAGGCTGATCTACGACATCGCCTCATACGAATAGAACCGCCCAGAGGCACGGATAAAGCCCCGGCTACGCGCGGCCGTCTCAAAATATTTTCAGATATCCCACCAACAGCATGGGATTAATATATGCTTCCATCAGGCAGCCTATTGCAAACGCACTTAGCACCGCAATAAGCTGCCCGCTTTTTTTTACCAGAAAGCTCTTATCCTCCGCCGCAAAGGCGCCGCCGCTTCGGGAGTATATCCCCCGGTAAACCTCCTCCGCCCACCTAAGGAAGAACAAAAGTGCCGGAACGTACACCAGATACTGCGGAAGAAGGCACACCACCGCAAGCAGGATTCCCTTTATCCCATACCTCAGCGCAAGCGCAGTCACAAAGGCCCCCGCGGACATACCGTACCAGAACACTCCCCCAAGGCAGGCCGCCAGCCCCAGATAGGTGGTGGAGAGGACTGCCATCGCAACGATTCCCAATATTCTTTTTCTGAAGACAAAATAAAAAAGAGCATTTTGATCAACGGACATATCTCTGATCTGATACAGCGTATACGCATCAAAAAAACCCGTATTGTCCAGCAAAACGCTCTTTCCAAAATTCATTATCAGAAGACCTGCCAGAAGACCCGCGCAAAAAACAGGCAACACAAAACGCTTCATCAGCACCACCGCCCTTAAAAATAGTTGTCATCCAGACAATCCATTGTATGCGGCGGCTTTTCCTTCTATGCCGGCTCCCGTTCCGAAGCTCCTTCAATTCTGCAGGCTCACCGGAACAGCCAGGTTATTCTGCCATGGTGATATAACACTAATTTGTTCCAGAATCAAAGCCCCCGCGGCATTCGCCAAACGGATGCTGACACCTCCGCTTGACTCATTGCCCGCAGGAATACAGCAAATGCAAAAAAGGGGCTGTTTATGTCCTGCCCCTGTACGTCTTCACACCTTTATGCCTGCGGCCTCGTCCGACAGCTTCGCGGCATAGGTCATAATTGCGCAGATCGTCTTGGAATCCTGTATCCGGCATTGATAGATCATCTGTTTCAGCTCCTCCAGCGAATACGCCTCCACATTGATATATTCGTCCTCATCCAGGTGCTGCTTTCCCGGCTTTAGATCCGTCGTGAGGTAAATGTCTATCTTCTCATTACAGAAGGCAACGGTGGTATAGAGAGAATTTAAAAGCTCCATCCTTCCGCAGACAAAGCCCGTTTCCTCCTCCAGCTCCCGTCTGGCAGCCGCATCCGTGGGCTCCTCCCTGCCGTTTAAGCCTCCGGCGGGAATCTCCAGCGTCTCACGTTCCAGGGCGTTGCGATACTGACGCACCATAAGAATCCTGCCGTCCTCGCGCACTGCCAAAACCGCGGCAGCTCCCTTGTGGTCGATCAGATCCCATTTTGCCCGATTGCCGTTGGGAATCTGCATGGTATCCTGATAATAATCAATAATCGCACCCCTTGCGATAAGCTCTCTGTTTAATCTCCTGTACTGCTCCATCTTACTTTCTTTCCCTGCCTTTCCTCAGCATGCCAGCAGCTTTTCCACGCTCACCAGCTTTACGCAGAGAACGAACAGATCCGTCGCCATCGCCATCTCCTCCGGCGTGGGGAAGGAAGGCGCAATTCGGATATTGCTGTCTCTGGGGTCAATTCCATAAGGATAGGTTGCGCCTGCGCTTGTCAGAACCACACCCGCCTCCCTGCACTTCGCTACAATTGCCTTTGCACAGCCCTCCATAGCCTCAAAGGAAATAAAATAACCGCCGTTGGGCTTCGTCCATGTACCTACACCTGCACCGGAAAGCTCTCTGTCAAGAACGGAGAGAACCGCTTCAAACTTGGGCCGCATCAAGGCGGCATGCTTTTTCATATGCTCCCTAATCCCGTTGAAATCTTTAAAATAACGTACATGGCGCAGCTGATTGATCTTGTCATACCCGATGGTCTGTATGGTCATTGCCTTTCTGATACAGTCCAGATTGGGCTTGGAGGACGCAATGGCAGCCACGCCTGCCCCTGAAAAGCTGATTTTGGAGGTGGAGCAGAACTCGTATACCATGTCAGGATTTCCTGCCTTCTCACATTCGCTTAAGATTTCCAGAAGCTGATCCTGCCTGTCCTCATAAAGATGGTGAACCGCGTAGGCATTGTCCCAGTAGATCCTGAAATCCTTTGCCGCAGGCTTAAGAGCCGCAAATCTCCTCACCGTCTCGTCGGAATAGGTGTAGCCCTGGGGATTGGAGTACTTAGGGACACACCATATACCCTTGATGCTCTCGTCCTCGGATACAAGCTTTTCCACCATATCCATATCGGGTCCCTGGGGAGTCATGGGAACAGTAATCATCTCTATTCCGAAAAATTCCGTAATGGCAAAATGCCTGTCATAACCGGGCGCCGGGCACAGGAATTTCACCTTGTCAAGCTTACACCAGGGAGTGCTGCCCATAACGCCGTGGGTCATGGAGCTGGAAACCGCATCATACATGACATTCAGGCTGGCATTTCCATACACGATCACATTCTCGGCGGAGGTTCCCATAATATCTGCCATCATCTGCTTTGCCTCTGCCAAGCCGTCCAACACACCGTAATTGCGGACATCCGCCCCTTCCCTGCTTGTCATATCGCTCTCCGAATTCAGGGCGTCAAAAATATCCATGCCCATATCCAGCTGCGCAACGGAAGGCTTTCCCCTTGACATATCCAATTTCAATCCTTTTGCCTTTGCCTCATCAAACTCCCTGTCGAGCTGTGACTTCAGCACCGACAATTCCTCTTTGCTCATCTCACGATACGCTTTCATACTTATACCTCCCTGTGCGTTTCTGTGCACATTTCATTCAATACTTGAAAGTTTACTTTCAAGCTTGTTCCTCCCTGTGCGCTTTAGTACGCATTATTTCAATATTTTGAGCAAAACATTCAAGCTTCCAAGCCAATACCGTCAAGTTAAGCTTCCCGGATGAATGCCTGCCCACTTCAGCGGACACCAATATATTATTTGCTGTTACATTGAAACTTCCGGCAGGCAGCAAAGAGAACGCCGCCCTTACCTGGATAATCGTATACAATCATACACTTGCATTATAATACTATAAGATTTTCCATTTCACAAGAGAAATTTTTAAAATTATTAAAAAAACCGTCGTACTTTCGTACAACGGTTTTTGTTAGGATAAGACATCCTGACTGAACATCTTGTCCAATTATTTCTCATATTAAATTTTCAAGCCAAAACTGTTCTCTGGTTATTTCGCATAATCTATTACGCGGCTTTCACGGATGACATTTACCTTAATTGTTCCGGGATATTCCAACTCAGCTTCGATCTGCTTGGAAATATCGCGGGCCAACAATACCATATCGGCATCTGTAATCTGTTCCGGCACAACCATTACACGAACTTCACGACCTGCCTGAATAGCAAAAGATTTATCTACACCCTTGAAATTGTTTGTTATTTCTTCTAACTGCGTTAATCGGCTGGTATAGGTTTCCAGCGTTTCCTTTCTTGCTCCCGGTCTTGCAGCGGATATTGTATCAGCAGCTTGTACAATACATGCGATCAGGGAAGTGGGCTCCACATCTCCATGATGGGATTCCACGGCATTAATTACAACAGCATTTTCCTTGTATTTCTTACAAAGCTCTACGCCAAGCTGGATATGGGAGCCTTCCATCTCATGGTCGACAGACTTTCCAATATCATGGAGCAGACCCGCACGTTTCGCAAGCCTTACATCCAACCCCATCTCCGAAGCCAGAAGACCTGACAGCTGCGCTACCTCGATTGAATGCTTCAGCGCGTTCTGTCCATAGCTTGTCCTGAACTTCATCTTGCCCAGCAGCCTGATAAGTTCGGGATGAATACCATGTACGCCTACCTCAAGCGTAGCGGCTTCTCCCTCTTCCTTCATCATTATTTCAACTTCCTTTTGCGCCTTCTCAACCATTTCTTCAATTCTTGCAGGATGTATTCTTCCATCCACAATCAGCTTTTCCAGCGCAATTCTTGCCACCTCGCGGCGAATAGGGTCAAAGCCGGACAGAATAACGGCTTCGGGCGTATCGTCAATAATCAGATCAACGCCTGTCATCGTCTCAAGGGTACGGATATTACGTCCCTCTCGACCGATAATTCTTCCCTTCATTTCATCGCTCGGAAGCTGTACGACGGAAATAGTGGTCTCAGAAACATGGTCTGCCGCACATCTCTGTATAGCTGTCACCACATATTCCTTCGCTTTTTTGTCTGCTTCTTCTTTGGCGCGACTCTCCATTTCCTTGATCATCACAGCCGTTTCATGCTTTACTTCATCTTCAACAATTTTCAATAAGTAGTCTTTTGCCTGTTCAGAGGTTAACCCGGAAATTCGTTCCAGTTCCTGTACACGTTGCTCATTCAGCTTTGAGACTTCGTCCTTCATTTTGTTCAGGGATTCTTCTCTCGCCGTCAAATTCGCCTCGCGCTTTTCAATCGCTTCTGCCTTCTTGTCGATGTTCTCTTCCTTCTGCTGAACCCTGCGCTCATATCTCTGCGCCTCCGCCCTGCGTTCCTTGATCTCCTTGTCCAACTCGTTTTTAGTGCGAATGGACTCTTCCTTTACCTCAAGGAGCGATTCACGTTTCTTGGTCTCGGCAGTCTTCAGAGCTTCATCAATAATTTCTCTCGCCTTGTCCTGAGCGTTTCCAATAGTTGCAGCCGTCGTCTTTTTATGATAATTGGAAACAAGCAACGCGGTAGCAACAGCGGTTATCACTACAGACACAATCACAGCAATTACAATCTGAAGCATCTACAGGAGCACCTCCTTATTTATTTTTCATTGTACACTTTACCGCAGACGGTCCCCCATCACGGTATTTATAGAATGTATGTACATACCTCCGTGGAGGCTGAAAACATTCTAACAAGCAATTTACAACACTTAAATTTTATACTCAAATTGTGATTATGTCAAGTAAAAGTCGCTGTATCTTTAAAATCTGCCTATCCTTTTATACCCGCAGGGCCCTGCCAATCTGCTCTCCCGAAAATCCCTTGCGCATGAGAAAGGCATAGGTCCTCTGCTTTTCCTTCATATCCGCGGTGTCCGGGTCAAAATGCCGCTTCTCCAAAAGCTTCAGGATCATCTGCATCTCATCCTGGCTGCCGCCCTGTTCTTCCCATTCCTGCCATGCTTTTTCCAGCGTATCTCTGTCGATTCCCCTTTCGCGGAGATCCTGCTCTATCCGCCTGCGGCTTCTCGAACACTCCTTATCAAAAATATATCCCGTGGCATAGCGCAGATCATCGGTATAATGATAACCTGCCACATAGGACAGCGCAGTCTCGATTACCTTCTCCGGATAGCCGCCGTCCTTAAGCTTATCATGCAGCTGCTTTACCGTGTACTCCCTGTTCTTCAACAGATTCATTGCCCGCAGCTTCGCCCTCTTGGGCAGAACCTGATTTAAGATGTCGTCATAATCCTTCTGACAGATCTCCTCGCCAACAGCCACATGATACAGACGCAGCTCGCCTTTGTAAAGCACAAAGGCAAACTCGTCATCTATATACACCCTGCTGCGGGATCTGGATATTTCTTCTATGCCCGTCACTCTCATTGCCATACTCCCACACTTCGCAGACCTGCCCGCAGCACCCCGCAAGCCGGCTTAACCGACTGCTGTCTTTAACCCTATTCCGCGCTCTCGCCGGTCTTTTTCCTTGTGCCCTTGGTGCTTTCCTTTGCGGGCGCCTTATCCGCCTCCGGGGCTCCTGTGTCCGTCTCCGCAGGCTTCGCACCTTCAAAGCCGTACCGCTGCCTTACCTTGGCGCTGACCTCTTGAAGCATCTCCGGATGCTCTCTGAGATACTGCTTGGCATTCTCGCGTCCCTGACCGATTTTATTGCCCTCATAATTGTACCATGCGCCGGATTTTATAATCACGTCAATGTCGGCTGCCAAATCCAGAATATCGCCTTCCCTGGATATCCCTTCGCCGAACATAATATCAAACTCCGCCTCCTTAAAGGGCGGCGCAATCTTATTTTTTACCACCTTGACACGGGTGCGGTTGCCGATGACCTCTCCGCCCTGCTTCAGGGATTCGATCCGGCGAACGTCCAGGCGCACGGAGGAATAAAATTTAAGCGCCCGCCCGCCCGTGGTAGTCTCCGGATTCCCGAACATAACGCCCACCTTTTCGCGCAGCTGATTGATAAATATAACCGTACAGTTTGACTTGCTGATTACGGCGGTAAGCTTACGCAGCGCCTGGGACATCAGACGCGCCTGCAGCCCTACATGGGAATCCCCCATGTCGCCGTCGATTTCCGCCTTGGGAACCAATGCCGCCACGGAGTCCACAACGACGATATCTATGGCTCCCGAACGGACCATTGTCTCGGTGATCTCCAGCGCCTGCTCCCCGTTGTCCGGCTGAGATATGTACAGATTGTCGATATCGACGCCTATATTCTTGGCATACACGGGGTCAAGGGCATGCTCCGCATCGATGAAGCCCGCAATACCGCCTCTTTTCTGGACCTCCGCGATCATATGCAGCGTAACCGTAGTCTTACCGCTGGATTCCGGCCCGTATATCTCCACGATTCTTCCCTTGGGAATACCGCCCAGACCCAGCGCAATATCGAGGCTCAAGGAACCTGTGGGAATCGTTTCCACATTCATCTGTGCGGAAGGATCTCCCAGCTTCATGACCGCGCCCTTGCCGTACTGCTTCTCGATCTGGCTTATGGCCGCATCCAATGCTTTTAACTTGTCATCACGATTCAAGGTATCATTTTTTTCCATGTCAATCTCCCTTTCTCCAAGGAACAAACGTTCTGTATTGTTTTCAGAATAAAACATTTGTTCGTATTTGTCAACTGTTTTTTGTTTCTGTTTTGTTATGATCCTATCATATCAGACTTTATGTCCCTTAAAACTCTCTCAATAGCATTCCCCCTCTGTTAAATTTCGCCCACGCACCGCGGCGCCCGGTAGCTGTCCCGTTCCGGGACCGTTTTCTTTTACTGAAATCTGAGTGGCGAAATGCCGGAACATAAGAATCGGTAAAGCCGAATATGTCAACAGAGCTTCAGATATAAAAAATGTACCATAAAACCTGCGGAAACGCAAGCCCTGTGGCACATTTTTTCCGTTCCGCCCATAACCGGCCGGCAGCCGCCCGGTTATGAACCGTTTACTCTTATTTTTCCTTCTTTCCGAACGTGACCTCGCTGAAATACTCCAGAATGCATCTGCGCATAAGCGCAAGCGCCGCCGCAGCCGCGGATTCCCTCACCTTGGAGCGGCTCCCGGAGAAGCGGTATTTCTCCACCGTGGTCTTACCCTTCACGCAGCAGGCGATAAAGACCAACCCCACAGGCTTTTCCTCCGTTCCGCCGTCCGGCCCGGCGATACCTGTAACCGCCGCCGCCACGTCCGCCTTGGCGAATGCCGCCGCTCCCTTCGACATCTCCTCCGCCGTCTGCCGGCTGACCGCCCCGTATTTCTGCAGGGTGGTTTTCTTTACGTTGAGAAAACGTCTTTTCGCCTTGTTTGAATAGGTGACAATGCCCGACTTATACACATCGGAAATGCCGGGGACGTTGACCAGCCTGGCCGAAAGCAGACCTCCCGTACAGGATTCCGCGCATGTAACCGTCAGATTATTGGCGAGAAGCAGGTCCGCAACCGCCTTCTCCAGCGTCACTTCCTCCTCCGTGGTATAAATATCGTTTCCAAACCTGGACTTTAATTCCTTGACCACGGGCTTAATCAGCTTCATTGCCGCCTTTTTGTCCTCCGCGCCGGCCGTCACACGTATATGTACCTCTCCCGTCTTTGCGTAGGTGGCAATAGTGGGGTTGGTCTGCGCGTCGATCAAATCCTTCAGCATGGTTTCCGCCCTGCTTTCCCCCACGCCGCAGACCTTCACCGTCTGTGAACAGATAACCTGCGTAGTCAGCCTGCTCAAATAGGGTACCACACTGTTTTCAAACATGGGGCACAGCTCGTTAGGAGGACCGGGAAGGAGAATCACCCTTGCCTGGTCCGCCTCTATGATAACGCCGGGAGCCGTTCCGTTGGGATTGCCCAGCACAATGGCGTCCGCCGGAATCATTGCCTGCTTCCAGTTATTCTCGGTAGGCGCCGTCCCTCTCTCGGCAAAGAATTTTTCTATCGCCGCCCTGCTGGGCTCGTGAAGGACCAGCTTCCTCCCGCAGACCCTTGCGGCCACTTCCTTGGTCAGATCATCCTCCGTGGGCCCCAGACCCCCTGAGAGGATCACGATATCGGAGCGTTCCATGGCTGTTTTCAGCACCCCCTCCAGACGCCCCTCATTGTCGCCCACAACCGTCTGGTAATAGCTTTCCAGACCCAGAGCCGCGCAGCCTTCCGCAAGAAACGCCCCGTTGGTGTTTACTATGTTTCCCAACAAAAGCTCCGTACCCACACATACAATTTCTACCGTCATCACTTCTGCTCCTTCAGCACGTTCCTGTTTTTCACAAGATAATCGATAAGAGATACCACCGTCAGCGCCAGTGCAACCCACATGACCGCGTCCGTCAAGAGCCGCGTCCATGCATTATACGTTCCCAGATCCGCAATCATCAGGCAAACCATGACCATCTGGAAGGTTGTCTTGAACTTTCCCCAATAGCTGGCAGCGATCACCACATGGTTGTCCGAGGCGATCAGGCGGAATCCGCTGATAATAAATTCACGGCTGATAATGACGATGACCACCCATGCGGGGATACGTCCCATTTCCACCAGCGCGATCAGAGCGGCGCAAACTAAAAGCTTATCCGCCAGCGGGTCCATAAACTTGCCGAAATTAGTCACCAGATTATATTTTCTGGCAATTTTGCCGTCTATCAGATCGGTCAGGCTTGCAATAATAAAAACAGCAAGCGCAAGCATATCCGGAATAAGGCTGCCGGCGCCAAACCATCCTGCCTCGCCCCCCAGAAGGAGCACGATAAAAGGCACTATCAAAATCACGCGGAAAAGCGTCAGTTTATTGGGTAAATTCATTTTACTCATGATATATCTCTCCTATTAAATCATATTCGTTGGAGTCGGTGACCAGCGCCTTTACAAAATCACCGGTTATAAGCGTCGCCGTAGTGTTCAGGAAAAGATAGCCGTCCACATTTGGCGCATCCCGGTAGGTCCTTGTCACATATACGTCCTCGTCCGCCACCTTTCCCTCTACCATCACCGTCAGCACCTGCCCGATCATGCCCTCCGCCTTCTCGAAGGCAATCGCCTGCTGCAGCTCCATCAGCTCATCCCGCCTTGTCTCCTTGACAGCCGTCTCTATCTGATCCGGCATCCGTGCCGCCGGCGTATCCTCCTCCTGAGAGTAGGGGAATACACCCAGCCTGTCAAACTCCATCTCGTTGACAAAGCGATACAGCTCCTCAAAGTCCTCCTGGGTTTCCCCCGGGAATCCGCTGATCAGGGTAGTCCGCAGACAGATATCGGGAATCCGCTCCCTGATCCTGTCTATCCTTTGCCTGAGCTCCTCCTGATTTGTGCGCCTCCCCATGCGCTTCAACACACTGTCCGAGGCGTGCTGGATGGGAATGTCAAGATAATGGCAGATTTTCTGCTCATCCGCTATAACGTCTATCAGCTCATCCGTAATTTCCTCCGGATAGCAGTAAAGAAGCCGTATCCAGTAGATTCCGCTTATCCCTGCCAGCCTGCGAAGCAGCTCCGGCAGACTTTTTTTCCCGTAGAGATCCATGCCGTACAGGGTAGTCTCCTGCGCCACCAGAATCAGCTCCCTGACCCCGTCCTGTGCAAGCGCTTTCGCCTGTTCTTCCAGTTCCTCCATGGCAATGCTTCTGTAATTTCCCCGAACCCCGGGAATAATACAGTAGGTGCAGTGCTTGTCGCAGCCCTCTGCAATTTTCAGATACGCGAAATGCCCGCCTGTGGTTATTACCCGGTCCCGGCAGGCGGCAGGCGGAGCATTCAGGTCGCGGTAATGGTTCCGCGCCCTTCCGGAAAGAGCCTCCTCCACCGCCTCCGCAATCTCCGCTGCTGCAGCGGTTCCCACTATGGCATCTACCTCGGGAATTTCCTTTTGAATTTCTTCCCTGTAGCGCTGGGCGAGACAGCCCGCCGCAATCAGAGCCTTTATTCTGCCGTCTTTTTTGAGCTCCGCCATTTCAAGGATAACGCCTATGCTCTCCTCCTTTGCGTCGCCGATAAAACAGCAGGTGTTAACCACGACAACGTCCGCTTCTGCTTCGTCATCCGTAAAGGAATAGCCTTTTTTCTGCAGTATGCCCAGCATCATCTCCGTATCCGCCAAATTCTTGTCACAGCCCAGCGATACAAACAAAATCTTCACCATATTCATTAAACCTTTTCTTTTGATTGCATTCCTGTATCAAAATTTTTTTTCTAACTCAAAAGCAGCTGGCAATATTACCAGCTACTCCGTATTATCTTATTCTTCGCGTTCAGAGCTTTATTCCTCGTCTCCGAGAATTTTGATCTTGCCCTGGTTCAGTTCCTCCACTGCGATGGACAAAGGGCTCTTGCCTCTTTCCTGGACCAGAGCCTCCTCCCCGCCGATAATCTGCCTCGCCCTTTTGGACGTAGCCATAACGATGGAATAGCGGCTGTTTACCACCGGCGCCTCGCCCGGCTCTACCTGACTGTTTACTACCTTCATTAAATCTGAATAGGATGGATGTAACATATTAATCTGCCCCTTTCTGGAAACCTTGCAGTTCCTCTCTGATTTCTCCGATCAGCTTTTGTGACCTGACAGGCGCCCTGAGCGCCGCACCCGCCAGCCTGTGAAGTTCCTCCACGCAGGTGTCCAGGTCGTCGTTTACCACAATATAATCATAGGCTTCTATGCCTTCTGATTCCTCTGCCGCGCGCGCCAGACGCTTTGCGATCATCTCCGCGCTCTCCGTTCCCCTGCCCTCCAGCCTTCGCTTCAGCTCGCCCGCACTGGGAGGAGTCACAAATATAAGCAGGCTCTCGGGAAATTTCTTCTTGATCTTCAGGGCGCCCTGAATCTCAATCTCCAGGATCACATTCTTTCCAAGCGCCATCTGTTCCTCCACATAGTCTCTCGGGGTTCCGTAATAATTACCGCAATACGGAGCGTACTCTATCAGCCCGCCGCGCTGTATGGTTTCCTCAAACCTTTCCTTTGTTGTAAAAAAGTACTCCACACCGTCCCGTTCGCCCTCTCTGGGAGCTCTGGTGGTCATGGAAATCGACAGCGCATAATTGTCATATTTTCGCAGAAGCGCTTTTACAAGTGTACCCTTTCCCGCGCCGGAAAAACCGGAAATTACGATAAGCAGCCCATTTTTTTCCATGTCATGCCTCCATTCTCTGTTCTTCGTCCTCCAAAGCAGGCGCTTCCTGCCCTGTCTGCACGCGTCCGGCTATGGTTTCCGGCAGCAGCGCAGACAGCACTACCTGACTGTTCTCCATCACCAGCACGGATTTCGTCTTCCGCCCCTGGGTGGCATCGATGGCCATGCCCTTCTCCTTTGCGTTCTGCACTAGTCTTTTGACGGGCGCCGACTCGGGGCTGACTATGGCAATGATTTTGGAGGTATTCACAATATTGCCAAACCCTATATGAATAAGCATCACAATACCTCACATGCCTGTATTTAAAATCTACTCGATATTTTGAATCTGCTCCCGCACCTTCTCAATCTCCGTTTTCAGCTCGATACCGCAGTTGGATATTTCCAAATCATTGGACTTGGACAGAATCGTGTTTGCCTCACGATTCATCTCCTGTGCGATAAAATCCAGCTTCCGCCCTATAGCGCCGCCGTCCGTCAGCGTATTCTTCGTGGTCTCAATATGGCTCCTAAGCCTCACCAGCTCCTCATCCACGCATACCTTATCCGCAAAAATTGTCACTTCCGTCAGCAGCCTGTTCTCATCCACCGCGGTCTCTGCAAGCAGCTCCTTCACCTTATCCTTAAGACGCGCCCTGTATTCCTCAATAATTCCTGGGGAGCGCTCCGTGATAAAATCCACCAGCTTAAGCATCCCGTCCAGCTTTTGAGTTAAGTCCTCTTTCAGATGCTCGCCCTCCACAATACGGGACCCGACAAACTTTTCTGCGGCGCCGTCCAAGGCCTTCTGCAGCTCTTTCCAGAGCTCCTCCTCATCTAAGCCGGCATCCTCCATGGTAAATACCTCCGGATATTTCGACAGAGCAGATACCCTGATATCGTCCTCCAGCCCAAGCTCCTCCGCCATCTGGCGCAGATATTTCAAATATTCCTCCGCCACCTCTCTGTTATAGCGCACGGAGGTTGTCTTCTCGGAAAAATCCTCGTAGGTGATATACAGATCCACCTTTCCGCGGGAAATGTATTTCTTAAGCTCGCTGCGAATTGCAGCTTCAAAAAAGTTGAGCGCCTTGGGCATTTTAATGTTTACATCCAGATACCTGTGGTTTACAGACTTCATCTCCACCGTGAATTTCCTGTTATTTTCGACGATTTCACATCTGCCGAAGCCGGTCATACTCTTTATCATGAGTGCTCCAATCCCGGCAGCAGCCGCTGCCGACTTCACTGTCCGCCACGGACGAGCAGGCTCCCTCCCGCTCTCCTGCGCTCATTTCATGTTCATTTCATTATATGATAAGTTCCATGGCGCGTCAAGGGCGAAGAAAAGACTCACGGACTTTTTTTATTTCCGCGGTTTTGCCTATCCTGCCTCATTTCCAATACAGCAAAAGCTTCCGCCGATTTTCTGTTTTATTTCAAAGAGAAAAATCTGACAGAAGATGTCTCGAATGTGCGAATGCAGGCCTGTTAGAATTTCTTTGATAATGTCATTTTATCCCATTACTTAAAGAATGTCAAGACTTCTTATGAATATAAACCCAAAGACGGCAGCCGGATATTTTAACAAATTATTAACATTATTTCAAAATATTAATAAAATAACTATGGACAACTTACATTTTATCTTGTATAATACAGAAGAATTCCCCTTTTACAAAACGATGGAAAGCATATTCTCTATGATTTCTGTTGGCACAAGCAAAAGCATCCACCTTGGTGGGTGCTTTTGTGGTTTTATCCGTTTGCGGCATCCTGCCCCGATTCATACTTCATCTTATCCGAGAAACGAGAGGGATTTTTCTCCATCTCCAGCAGGGTCTCAAATGCGGCAAGCACCAATCTTTGACTTCTGTACCGATTCATCTCGTCCGGACGGTCCATATAAAGCTTAAAGTGATCCACCTGCCACACAAGCGCATCTGCAAGCGTATATCCCGCTACCTTATATCTGCACAGAAGCTCCCCATAATCGTGATAATAGGCAAGCTCCTGCAAAAGCCCTGAGGACCGGCTGATCCCCTGCCAAAGCAGCCTTCCGTATGCCTCCTCCCTGCCCGCCTGTAGCGCCAGTGTGACCACAAAGTCCTGAAGCACAGCCAGCGCCTGCTCCAGCTTTTCCTGTTCCGCTGCTTCCCGTGCTGATGCTCCCTGTGCCGTTCCTTCCCGCTCCTGTCTTTCCTGTTCCGCTGCTTCCCGTGCTGATGCTTCCTGTGTCGTTCCTTCCCGCTCCTGTCTTTCCTGTTCCGCTCTTTCCTGTGCCATTCCCTGTCCCTTCCGTTCTTATTTTTTCTATCTGGTGCTTTCTGCCGATTGCCGGCGCCAAAAATTTATATTGCAAAAAAGCTCTGGAAACACCGTTTTACGATATCTTCCAGAGCTTCACCCAATAGCAGGGGAAGAGAGGATCGAACTCCCATCAACGGTTTTGGAGACCGCCGCACTACCATTGTACTATTCCCCTAATTCTCAGCCATTTGCTGACGAATGATATTATAACATAAAGCCCAAAAATATGCAAGCAGTTTTTTGCCTCACCGGCTGCTCGCCACACCCTCGAAGCTTTTCAGCGCATCGTCAGCGCCCTTTTGAAGCTTAAGCGTAACCTTTCCGCCCTGAAATCTTAACCCGGCTGCCAGCTTCGCCATATTCGCCCCCAGTATGTGACACCGGATATACAGATAATCCTCCATCACCCATGCACCGTGGCAAAGGCATTCCGCAGCCTCGTCTCCCAGCTTCCATGGAAAAATCCCCCCTGCATACCCATCCCATCCAAAGACAAGCTCAAAATCTCTGCCCTCCTTGGTCATATACAGGCTTCCTCCCTCCCGGGAGAAGCACAGCCGAAGCTTCGTCACCCGAAGCTGGTTTTCCTCAAAGAAATATTCCCTGCCGCCTACCTCACCCTGTATCCCGGAAAACCTTTTTCCGGGCACGGGCGCCAGGGCAAGTCCCCGCAGCCGGTCTTCAAGGCGCATGGCTTCTGCACGCTTCACGCCCCGGGTCCCCGTTCCGCCTGAAGCATCCGCCCCCGGCCCTTCTGAAACCTCCGCGCCCTGGGTCCCCGGCCCTCCTGTCACATCCGCCCCCGGCACCTTTATTTCGTCCGAGTTTTTCCCGGCGATCCACGGATAAATGCACGTGTCAAAGGCGTCAAATATATCCTTGATGCCGTTTTTGTTGTCCAGCGTGTCCCCCATGGTAACCATTACAAACCGCTCCCTGGGAAAGCACACCGCAAGCTGCCCGCCGATACCGTAAAAATAAAAGCTTCCATGCCGCCCCTGCCAGATCTGATAGCCGTAGCCAAGCTGCTCGTCATATACAGGCTGCTGTATGGTTGTGATCTGGCACCGCAGCGCCTCCTCAAGATAAGCAGCAGGCAGAAGCCGCTCTCCCTGATAGCACCCGCCGGCTGTGACAAGCTCTGCCACCGCCAGCAGATCCCTGAGCGTACAGTTTAAGCCGGAGCCCCCCTGAGACACTCCGTAGGGGTCCTCCATGAAATACGCCTCCTTCGACACACCTATCCTGTCAAACGCCTTTACCCGCAGATAGTCCATGAGCTTCCTTCCGCTCAGCCGCTCAGTCAGCGCCGCAAGCACATGGGTGGCGGAGGTATCATAAGAAAATACCGCTCCCGGAAGATGATCCGGAGCCACACGAAAAAAGGATTCCACCCAGTCGCCCTTATAGCGCTTATAGGTGGTCTGCCTGTGGCAGGTAGTCATGGTCAGCATATTACGGATGGTCATCTGTTCTATCCAGGGGTGAATCCCCTCCTCAGGGCATTTGTCCCGAAAATATCCGCAAATCGGGTCATCCAGGCGCAGTCTGCCCTCCTCCTGCAAAAGCCCTATGGCAAGGGATACAAAGCTCTTTCCCACGGAATACATGCGATGCAGGGAGCCTGCCGTAAACGGCGCCCAATACCCCTCCGCCAGAAGCCTCCCCCTGTCTGCCATGGCAAAGCCGTGCATTGTCAGTCCATCCGCCTCCAGACTGTCTATGAAATCCGATACCGCGCTCTCCGGAACCCTGGCCTGCCCCGGCAAAGCCTTTTCCCAGTTTCTGCCCATAAAAAATCTCCTATTTCAGTCGCATACATGCTCATGAACCCTGCTCTCGTGCGCCTTCATGGCTCCACTTTTCCAGTCGCTGCGCGACGGCCCTGAAGCGTGAAGCCCTTTTGGCTTCACTGAAAGATACTGTTCATGGCGTCCTGTACGTTTTTCACCCCAATGACCTTAATCCCCCTGCTTTTCCTGCAGCTCTCTGCACACACATAGGGAACGATACAGGTGTCAAAGCCCAGCTTTTCCGCCTCCGCAACCCTCTGCGCCGCCAATGCCACCGCCCTGACCTCGCCGCTTAAGCCCACCTCGCCAAAGGCCACAAGCTTAGGGCTTAAGACCCTGTTCTTGAAGCTGGAGGTCACGGCCAGCACAATCCCCAGATCGATGGCGGGCTCCATGATCTTCATGCCTCCCGTGATGTTCACATAGGCGTCGCAGCCCGCCAGCTGTATTCCCGAACGCTTTTCCAGCACCGCCATCAAAAGATTTACCCTGTTGAAATCCGTGCCGATCGTCTGTCTCCGGGGAATGCCGAAATTACTGTTGCACACAAGGGCCTGTATCTCTACCAAAAGCGGCCTGGTCCCTTCCATGGTACAGGACACCACAGAGCCGCTGGCATTCTCCGGCCTGCCGTCCAGCATATATTCCGAAGCGTTCAGCACCTCCTTAAGCCCCTGCTCCCGCATCTCAAAAACACCGATTTCGTCCGTGGAGCCAAATCGGTTCTTCACTCCCCGCAGAATCCGGTAAGATGCGTGTCTGTCCCCCTCAAAATAGAGCACCGTATCCACCATATGCTCCAGCACTCTGGGACCTGCCACCGTGCCCTCCTTGGTCACATGCCCCACGATCATCACGGACACCCCCAGCCCCTTCGCAAGCTGAAGCAAAACCCCCGTAGACTCCCGCACCTGGGAAACGCTGCCCGGCGCTGCGGACACGTTTTCATTGTACATGGTCTGAATGGAATCGATCACCACCGCCTCCGGCTTCTGTGTGCGGATAACCTCGGAAATCGTGCCCAGATTTGTCTCGCACAAAAGGAGCATGCCTTCCGTAAAATCTCCGATTCTGTCGGCACGCATTTTGATCTGTGCCAGAGATTCCTCACCGGATATGTACAATACCTTATGACCTGTGGAGGACAGGTTTCTGCACACCTGCAAAAGCAATGTGGACTTTCCGATGCCGGGGTCTCCGCCCACCAGCGTCAGTGAGCCCTGGACGATGCCGCCCCCCAGCACTCTGTCAAGCTCACCTATTCCCGTCGAGATCCTGTTCTCCTCGGTGACGGAAATCTCCGACAGAACGGATGGCATTGCCCCGCCGTCCCGCCTCTCAGGCTTTGCCCCTGCCGCGCCCGCGTAAGGGGATTTGCTCAAGGTCTCCTCCACAAAGGTATTCCATCCCTTACAGCCGGGGCACTGCCCCATCCACTTGCTTGATTCATATCCACAGCTTTGACAAAAGAAAACCGTAGACGACCTGCTCTTTGCCATACCATTCTCCGATCCTGCTATTCCCCGTATCCTCCTATAAGGAGCTGTCCGGCAATAGCTCCTGCCTGTAACCAGCCTGAATGTCCGTCTGATTTGTTAAAAAACAAGTAAATTACGCGGGAGGCACCTGACCCACCCGCGCAATCTTCTTTACTTCTGTGTTATCTTTACCGGAACCTCTCCTGCCACTTCCAGCTCCACGCTCAGGGAAAGCTTCCCTCCAAGCCCCGTCTTCATGGCGCCGACGCTCCTGCCGTCTACAAATACCTCGTACTCGGTATCGTCGTTCAGCCCGATGGTTATCTGTGCGTCCTCGTCTCCCTCCACGATGAACTCCACGCCGTCCGCTCTTTCCACAAACTGCAGGACGCTGGTGCCGGGTACGGATTCATAGAGAAACATACCGTTTTTTTCAAGCTTGGTGATTTCATGATAGGTTTTAACCTTCAGCAAATCCCCCGCATGCTCGTAATCCTCCACCTTTGCTTTCTGCGCCAGTTTGTGATTGCCAAAACTGATTGCCCCGTCCGGCTCGCTGCGGAGCAATTCTTCCACCACTGCCATGTGTGTATCCTCCTGTCTTTGGTATCTATTGTCAATCTGATATTCACATGTCTGTAAAAATTACATAACGATTTTGTGCGCTTCTGCGCCATGCCATAATTGCCGCCAGTCCGCAATGCGCCGCTCCAGTCCGCTTCGCTGCTCACTGCCTTCTGTGTCAATATTATAGCATATATCCTCTCATTTTTCTACAATTTTTTATTTTCCTTCACCGCAAAACATACTTTTCCGTTTTTGTAGCCGGCGGTTACCGCATCGCCGGGCTGCACCTTTTTCTGCAGAATCTCCTCCGCAAGGGCGTCCTCCACCACCGACTGTATGGCGCGCTTCAGAGGTCTTGCCCCCATCTTATTATCCGCGTATTTTTCAACCAGATGACCCTTGAGCGCTCCGGACATGGAAAGCTTAATGTCCATCTGCGCCTCGCACCGCTTATAAAGATTCGCCGCAAGCAGATTGACGATCTCCTTCATATTCTCGGTGTTTAGCTGATGGAAAACGATAATATCGTCGATTCGGTTGATAAATTCCGGCTTGAAACTGCGCTTTACCTCCTCCATGACATTGGACTTCATTTTTTCATAATCCTGTTTCGCATTGCTTCCCGTGGCAAAGCCCAGATTCTTCGGGTCCACAATCCTCTGTGCCCCGGCGTTGGAGGTCATAATCAAGATCGTATTTTTAAAGCTGACCTTCCTGCCCTTGGAATCCGTGATATGCCCGTCATCCAGCACCTGAAGCAGAACGTTAAACACGTCGGGATGCGCCTTTTCAATCTCGTCAAAGAGCACCACGGAATAGGGATTGCGGCGCACCTTCTCGCTGAGCTTACCGCCCTCCTCAAAGCCCACGTATCCGGGCGGCGAGCCAATCATCTTGGACACGGAATGCCCCTCCATATACTCGGACATATCCACCCTGATGATCGCGTCCTCGGAGCCGAACATGGCCTCCGCCAGCGCCTTGGACAGCTCCGTCTTTCCAACGCCCGTAGGTCCCAGGAACAGGAAGGAGCCGATAGGACGCTTCGGGTCCTTCAAGCCGACCCTGCCCCGCCGCATTGCCTTTGCAACCGCCGTCACCGCCTCCTCCTGGCCTATGACACGCCTGTGCAGGATGCTCTCCAGCTTCAGCAGCCGCTCGCTTTCCTTCTGTGCCAGCTTCTGCACGGGAATTTTTGTCCACATGGCAACCACTTCCGCAATTTCGTTCTCACTGATACTGCAAAGCTTCGCCTGCTCCCTGCCTGCTTCCCGCTTCTTCATGCGCTCGTATTTTTTCAGAAGCTCATCCTGATTGTGCTTGATCTCCGCCGCCTGCGTAAACGCCTCCATGCGGATAGAGCGTTCGATCTGCAGATCCATTTTCTTTATCTCGTCCAGAAGCTCCTTCTGCCTGTCGGGCATATCCATGGAGCGAAGCCTTGCGCTTGCAGCCGCCTCGTCGATCAGGTCAATGGCCTTATCCGGCAGATTTCTGTCGTTGATATAGCGGCTTGACAGCCTTACCGCCGCCTCCACAACCTCCTTGCCGATAACCACCTGATGATGCTCCTCATATTTTCCCTTGATACCCTCCAGAATGCGGATGGCCTCCTCCTCGGTGGGTTCTTCCACATTCACCGGCTGGAAACGCCTCTCCAACGCCGCATCCTTCTCGATATACTTGCGGTACTCCGCAATGGTGGTCGCCCCGATCATCTGCAGCTCTCCCCGGGCAAGGGAAGGCTTTAAAATATTGGAAGCGTCGATGGCCCCCTCCGCGCCTCCCGCGCCTATGATGGTATGCAGCTCATCCAGGAACAGCACCACATTTCCGTCCTCAATGACCTCCTTGATAACCTTCTTGATCCTCTCCTCAAACTCGCCCCGGTATTTGCTGCCTGCAACCATGCCGGACAGGTCCAGGGTCAGCACTCTCTTGTCCTTCACCGTAAAGGGGACCTTTCCCTCCACGATGCGCTGTGCCAGCCCCTCAACCACCGCCGTTTTTCCCACGCCGGGCTCTCCGATAAGACAGGGATTATTCTTGGTGCGGCGGCTTAAAATCTGAATCAGCCTTCTGATCTCGTCCTCTCTGCCGATGACGGGGTCAAGCTTTCCCTCTCTGGCCATGGCCGTCAGATCCCTGCTGTACTGCCCCAGCGTGGAGGTCTTGGTTCTTCCGGAAGATTTTCTTGCCAGATCCTCCTTGTACAGATTTCCGTCCTGACCGATGGCAATCAGGGTGTCCACATATATTTTCTGCACATTTGAGCCAAGGGTATTCAGAAGACGCACCGCCACATTTTCACCCTCTTTAATCAACGCCATCAAAAGGTGCTCCGTGCCTGTCTGGCTCTGCCCGAAGCGGTCCGCCTGCCTGTGAGCTTCCTCAAGGATCTTCCGTGCCCTGGGAGAATAGCCCTCCCTCTCCCTGACGCCCACTCCCCCGTCAAAGGCGATCAATTCCTGAATCATATCCAGCACCTGGGACAGCTCCACCCCGTTGTCAGTCAAAACCTTATGCGCCACACCCGTCTGCTCCTTCAAAAGCCCCGCAAGAATATGCTCCGTTCCCACATACCCCTGCTTTAGACGCGCGGCAAATTTCGATGCGTAACCCAAGGCCTCCTGTGCCTTGTCCGTAAAACCTGACTGCATTATTCCCTCTCATTCTGCCGTTTTCCGGCTTCCGTTACTTTATTTCGGCGGTTCTTATGAATTCCTATATTCTAAAACGTATCCTGATATGCCGTAAAATCATCGTATATTTCTTCGATCAATTCGTGTATTTCCTCTTTGCTGATATTTTTGCAGCTGCCCTTGGCAAGTATTACCTGCAGCCCCCGTTTTAATTCCTCAAGGGTGCTCGCTTTGTCCTCGTCTATGGCAATCACCGCTCCCCTTCTGCGGTCGACCTTCACATAGCCCTCCTGCTTCAGCACCGTATACGCCTTGTTTACCGTATGCATATTGATGCCGATGGAATCGGCCAGCTGGCGGACGCTTGGAAGGGAGTCGCCCTCATGAAACTGTGCGGTGGCAATGCCCATAATGATCTGATTCCGCAGCTGCAAATACAACGCTTCGTCACTGTTAAAATCTATCTCTATTATCATTATGCCTCCTCCCCGCAAAGCCTCGCTGGAGCGTGCTTGAAAAATGCCTTCCGCGGGGCGTGCAGACCGGGGGAATGATTTTTCAAACAGACTCTGATGTTATATTTATATTATAACAAGCTTTTGGCACTGTCAACCAACCCTCCGAAAAGTTTATAGGCTTTTAATGAATCGATATACCTTATCTCCTCACGCATAAAGAGGATGCCTGCAATAGACATCCTCTCTGCGCCGCCTTATTAATTCTCGTTGCCGTCCACATTTAAAAATTCAAATTCAAATTCGTCGTCATCGTCTGTCATAAAGTTTTTGGACTGCCAGCCCTGGGCCTGCTGGTTATCCTTGGGCTGGGGTTTCAAACCGCTGTTAGGAACGGGCTGCCCCTGACCGGCTGCTTTCTGTCCCTGGGCTCCCACCGGCCTTTGGCCCTGAGCTCCCGCAGGTCTTTGGCCCGGCGCTCCTGCCGGTCTTTGGCCCTGAGCCCCCGCAGGTCTCTGACCTGGCGCTCCTGCCGGCCTCTGGCCCTGAGCCCCCGCTGGTCTCTGACCCGGCGCTCCTGCCGGCCTTTGGCCCTGAGCCCCCGCTGGTCTCTGACCCGGCGCTCCTGCCGGTCTCTGGCCCTGAGCCCCCGCAGGCCTCTGACCCGGCGCTCCTACCGGTCTGGACGGCTGCTTCTCGGTGCCGACCGTATGCATTACCCTCTGACCGCCTGCCTGCGATACCGCTGCGCTGCGTTTTCTCAGAGTCTCGCTTTCCACCTGATTAAAATACGCCGAATCCATCACATCCTTGATCTTAAAGATCAGGTAGCCCACCGTGGAAAGAGCCGCCACAAGAAGAATCACCAGAACAATAATTATAATTTTCTGATTCTTCACTATGTCGTTATTTGCGTTAAGCAGATCCTTGATGGACCAGGAATCATTATTGGAAGGCTTATAAAGCTTCCAGTCATCCTGTATAAATATGGTATCATACTCTTTCTCCGGAGCTTCCGCAGGAGGTTCAGTCGCCGCGGGAGGTTCCTCAGGAGAATTTGTTTCTTCGGGCTGCTGGGGCACATCAGGCGGCGTCTGTGTCACCGGTGTCAGCTCGCCGGAAAGCGTTACATAGTTTGAGCGGATAAATCCGCTTATCTGTGTGCCGTTGGAAATAAAGCTTACCTTGTACCAGACAGCTCCGTCTGTTCCATTGGCCTGACCGGTCACGGTAAGCGCCAGCTCATTTGACACCATTGCCACCATCTCGCTGGTGGTGGAAGCATTGCTTCTGATCCTCACCTGTGTGCCGCTTGTAACCGTAGCGCTGACAGGATTTACCTCTGTGACCTCCACCGGTGTCTCAGGAGGTGCCGGCGTGGGATTGCTGGAAGAAGGCACATCGCCTCCTGTGAGCTCCACCAGATCGGAACGGATATATCCTCTGGTGGTGGAATCAACCCAGACCTCATACCAGGTACGTCCGTCCGCGCCCTGAACCTGACCGAGAATTGTGATCGTGCTGTCCTTCTTCACGCTCCCGAGGCGCTCGCTGCTGGTGCTTGCCTCCGAACGGATGATGGCGCTGGTTGCCTTAATCCTGCCCTGGCCCTCCGCATGGCTCACAATGGAAAAGCCTTCCGCAAATATTCCCAGCATGATTGCCAGACATAACGCAAACGCTCCGGCCAGAAGCCCCCCTCTCCATTGTAATTTACCTTCTCTTTTCATACGCATTTCCTTTCTTTATCCTTGTCGATTGTATGAATCTGACCCTGTTACGAGTCCCTTCTGAATCTCCTCTGTCCTTCTTCGGCCTTCTGTGGTCCGCTGTATCCCTGGGCATTCTTGCTCTTCTGCGCCAGCTCGCGCTGCTTTTCCTCCAGCTTCCGATGGACATTGATCTCACACTCCGGACAATACTGCCCGGAACGAATCTTCTTTCCGCAGACCTCACATGTCAAAAACGACTTGGAGCCCTCGGCAACCTCCAGCCTCCCCTCCTTTAAAAGCTTTCGGATCGTTCTCTGGGACACGCCGATAGCGCCTTCAATTTCCGCGGCCGTAGCGCCTCTATGCTCCTCGATATACAGCCTTACCTTGCCGTAATCGTCATAGTCCACCTCACCGCACTCCTCACAGCGATATTCCCCTACACCTTTAAACACCATAACTCCGCCGCAGTTCTTACACACCCGTGGGATATTGTAGCTATCCATTCCCCCCGCCCTTTCAAGTATTTCTGTCCGATCCATACACAATGCCTCCCCTCTAACCAAACAATCATTGACAATACAAGGTTTTATGCCTCGTCTATCGCCTTTCCGATATCGTGCCGCATATATTTGTTCGCAAAGGAAACCCATTCCGCCGCTTCGTAAGCCTTCTCCCGGGCCTCCTTCAGGGTCGCACCCTTCGCGGTCACACCAAGCACACGGCCTCCGTTTGTGACAACAGACCCCTTATCATCAAATTTGCTTCCGGCATGAAAGCAATAGTAATCCTCTTTTCCCTCAAACCGCTCCAGCCCTGTGATCTCGAAGCCCTTTTCATAGGACACCGGATAGCCGTCGGACGCAAGCACCACGCAGACTGCCGCATTGTCCTCAAACTGCAGGTCCACCCTGTCGAGAGTGCCGTCGATACAGGCGTCTATCACGTCCATTATATCGTTTTTCATCCTGCAGAGCACTACCTGCGCCTCGGGATCTCCGAATCTGGCGTTGTATTCCAGAACTTTGGGGCCCTCCGGCGTCAGCATCAGTCCGAAGAAGATAACCCCCTTGAACTCCCTTCCCTCCGCCGCCATTGCATCCACGGTAGGCTGATAAATATACTTCCGGCAGAATTCGTCTACCTCCTCAGTATAGAAAGGACTGGGTGAAAAATTGCCCATGCCGCCTGTGTTCAGGCCCTGGTCCCCGTCCTTCGCGCGCTTGTGGTCCTGAGCGGAGGTCATGGGTTTGACGGTCTTCCCGTCCACAAAGGACAATACGGAAACCTCCCGCCCTGTCATAAATTCCTCAATAACCATACGGTTGCCGGCGTTGCCGAAATGCTTATCCGTCATGATCTCCCTGACGCCTGCCTGCGCTTCCTCAAGCGTTTCGCAGATCAGCACGCCCTTGCCCAGGGCAAGACCGTCCGCCTTTAACACAATGGGCATTTTCGCCGTCTGCAGATATTCCAAAGCACTGTGGGGATCGTCAAAGGTTTCATAGGCAGCCGTGGGAATATGGTATTTTTTCATCAAATCCTTGGAAAATACCTTGCTCCCCTCCAGAATCGCCGCATCGGACCGGGGACCGAAGGTACGGAAGCCCTCCGCCTCCATTCTGTCCACCAGGCCGGCCACCAGCGGGTCATCCGGCGCCACAAACACCAGATCGATCTCCTTTTCCCTTGCGTAAGCCACGAGCCTGTCAAATTCCATGACGCCGATGGAAGGCTCACACTCCGCAATCTGTGCAATTCCCGCGTTTCCGGGCACACAATAAAGCTTCTCCACCCTGCTGCTTTTCTTCATACTGACCGCAATCGCATGTTCGCGTCCGCCGCCGCCTACAATCAATACTTTCATGCCGTTTCTCACTCCTATGCCTCTCTGTCCGCTTTGCCGGACATCTATTTCACATTTGAAGCCTCGCGCACCGAAAAACCTCAGACCCTGCTTTCCCTGTGCCTTACATGCCCGTCCACGATCTCCAGCCTCCCGTTGGCAATGTCGTCAATCGCCTGGGGAAGCAGCACCCATTCCGCCTGCTCCATGACACGGCGCTGCAAAAGCTCCGGCGTGTCGTTTTCCTCTATATATACCGCCTTCTGCGCTATAATCGGGCCCTCGTCCATCCCCTCATTGACGAAATGCACCGTTGCTCCCGTGACCTTTACTCCCCGTTCCAGCACCTTCTCGTGAACCTTAAGCCCGTAATAGCCTACCCCGCAGAAGGAGGGAATCAGGGACGGGTGAATATTGATGATGCGGTCCGGAAATCTCTGCACCATCTGGGGCGGAATCCGCACCAGAAAGCCCGCGAGCACGATCAGATCCGGGTTCAGACCGGCCATTTGGGCAGTAAACGCCTCGTTATAGGCCTCCCTGTCCGAATACTCCTTAGGAGACATCAAAATCCCCGGAATATGATGGTCCCGGGCGCGCTGAAGCGCCTTTGCCCCGGCGCTGTTGCTGATTACCGCAGCCACCTGGGCATTGGTAATTTTTCCCGCGTCGATGGCATCCAGAACAGCCTGCAGGTTGGTTCCCCCGCCGGACACACACACTACGATTCTCAACATATGGTAACTCCCTTTTCTCCGGCCTCGCATCTTCCCACAATATAAGAAGCCTCTCCTGCCCCCCGCAGCGCAGCCACCGTCTTATCCGCGTCCTCCGCCGCCACGGCAAGCACCATGCCAAGCCCCATATTATAGGTATTGTACATCATCCTCTCCTCAATGCCGCCTTTTTTCTGCAAAAGCCTGAAAATGGCGGGAACCTCATAGCTGTCCTTCTCTACCAATGCCCTTATGCCTTCCGGAAGCATCCTGGGAATGTTCTCATAGAAGCCGCCTCCCGTAATATGGCTGCAGCCCTTTACGGTCACACCTGCATCCTTTACCGCCCTCAATGCCTTCACATAGATCCGGGTAGGCGTAAGCAAGGTCTCTCCAAGAGTAGCCCCCAGCTCCTCGTAATAGGTATCCAGGCTCTCCCTGGTCATCTCAAACACCTTGCGCACCAGAGAAAAACCGTTGGAATGCACACCGGAGGAGGCAATCCCCACCAGCACGTCCCCGGGCTTGATATTCTCCCCCGTAATCAGGTCCTTCTCGTCCGCAATGCCTACGGTAAAGCCAGCCAGATCATACTCATCCTCCGGCATCAGCCCCGGGTGCTCCGCGGTCTCGCCTCCGATCAGCGCGGCTCCCGCCTGCCTGCAGCCCTCGGCAACGCCCTTCACAATAGTGGCAATCTTCTCGGGATAATTCCTGCCGCACGCAATATAATCAAGAAAGAACAGCGGCTCGCCGCCCGCACACGCCACATCGTTGACACACATCGCCACGCAGTCGATGCCTATCGTGTCATGCTTATCCAGAATAAAAGCCAGCTTAAGCTTGGTGCCCACGCCGTCCGTACCCGACAAAAGCTTGGGCTTTTCCATATTTTTAAAGCCCTCCATGGAAAATGCCCCGGAAAAGCCTCCGATGCCGCCCAGCACCTCCGGACGCAGAGTCTCCTTTACATACTTTTTCATCAGCTCCACCGACTGATAGCCCGCTTCAATGTCCACTCCAGCCTTTTTGTAATCCATTTTCTCACTCCATTTCTGCGCTGCCTAAAGCAGGCTTATCTGCCCGCGCATAACAAGCATGCTTCAAGTCATTTATGACCGCGCAACGCGCATACCGATGTATTGCTCCGCATATAATTCAAAATATGTATATCTATAGCCAAGCCTGCAGCCTATATTTTTTTCATATCGTCCAGATACGCCTTATAGCCCTGTTCCTTAAGCTTTGCGTCCTTGGCTTCAACCTGCTCCTTTAATCTCCTGCTGTAAGCCTTCAGCCTGGACAACAGCTCCTCGTCGGAGACAGCAAGGATCTTTGCCGCCAAAAGGCCCGCGTTTGCGCCGCCGTTAATCGCCACCGTCGCCACGGGGATGCCTGAAGGCATCTGTACAATGGAATACAGGGAATCACGCCCGCCCAGGGAAGTCGTATGCATGGGAATACCGATCACCGGCATGGGAAATATCGCGGCACACATGCCCGGCAGATGCGCCGCCATGCCCGCTCCCGCAATAATAACCTTATAACCCTTTTCTTCCGCGCTTCCCGCAAATTCAAAAAATACGTCCGGTTCTCTGTGTGCACTGATTATCGTCATCTCATATGAGACGCCCAGCTCCTCCAAAACCTCCGCCGCCTTCGCCATAACCGGCATATCGGAATCGCTTCCCATCACAATGCCAACTAAAGCGGGCATTCCAGCCTTGCCACTTGCCATGATATCCTCCTCGTTATTAACTCCTTCTTACGGAATTCGTTCCGGTCTCCGCCCTCAGGGGCAGAAACCAAAAAGTTAAACTAGATATGCGGGGCGTATTACAGAAAGACCCCACCATATCTAGTTTACTAAAAATACTACTCAACTGCAAGGTTTATTAACAAATTTTTAAAAAATTTCTGGCCTTTCAGTCCTCAAACGCCTTATTTAACTCCTCGCAGCCCGGCAGGACAAACCTTCCGTTCTTAATTATCTCAATTCTGGCGCCGTCCTTTTTCACCGCCGTAAGCTCTCCCAGCTCGTCATAAGGAATGGTAATATCCGTATGGCAGTTAAAATATGCCTCCTCCGGCTTCGTGTGCCGCAGATCCGCCACCGCATTCGACTTCGCCACGATCTCCTTCCCGTCCGGATTATACACGCTTATCTCCTCCGTATGGGAATAACAGGTATCCCCCACCGCAAAGTGCGGCCCCATTTTCTCCGCGATCAGAATGGGAAGCTTCGACTCTACGCCAAGGCGCTTTGCAGCCACATACGCCGTGGTGTTGGTGCCGATGGCAAATTCACCCAGAGGCAGGGTGTCATGACGGTACAGGATATTTTCCCGGACAAAGCTTCTGTTTTCTTCCTCGCTCTCAAAGTTGCCGCAGCCGTAATCCGAAATCATGCCGTCCTTAAAAGCCACCGAGAGATCGCGGTACTCCAGGCCGTCCAGAAAAACCCGGCTTACATGGAGCAGGCCATCCGTTCCCTCAAGCACCGGGGAGGTAAAGACCTCGCCCACGGGAATGTTTACGTCGGCCACGCAGTTTTCAAATATGGTCTCCTTTGCCGGGTCCGCCAGCTTGTGCAGATTGACCCGCAGATTCGTCCTGTTGCCGTTGCAGCCTCTAATCTCACAGTAATCCGCCTGATCCAGCGCGTCTATCAGCTTCTGCTGAATGCTGCGGTACAGCATGTAATCCAGGGTGTTGATGCGGATGGTCTCACGAAACAGTTCCTCAAACACCGTACCGATCTCCGGCACGGGAAACGCGATGATCGTAAAGCTCCTCTCCTCCTCCAGTATATATTCCCTCTGAATCATTCCCATCTGGGTGCGGTACTCCACCCAAAGCTTATTCTGCTCCGGGCTGAAATGCAGCGCCTCCTTCTTGTTGACCGGGTTAAAGTCAGCCTCACCGAAGGTCTCAACCACCGCCGGACCCGCATACCCCCGGGCCTGTGCCTTATACTCCTCGAAAGCCGCGCGCATGGCTTCAAGCTTGCGGTTCACATATTTTTTGTCAAGAAACAGCGCCCTGTCGTCCTTGTGGTCATAGCCAAACTGTCTGTTGGGATTGCTCCCCTCAAAGCTTTGCTGGCCGGCTATGGACTTCAAGCCCAGCTTCTCCAGATTCCTCACGGCCCGCCGCATCATGCGCTCAAAACCCAGATGATAATGTATCCGCGCCGTCTGCTTCCTGGAGAGGTCCTTCCCCGTGACCTCAAAGCCAATGCGGTATCCTTCCGTGTACGTGTCCGCCATAGTGGCTATGGTCTCCTCCGGAAGCCCCGCAAGGAACCGCGCCGTCGCCAGCTCATTCTCCCCCACATATGCGCCGTATGCGTACAGATAACGCACATCCGCCAGGTCACTCTCCATGATCAGCCCTATTCCGAAGCTGTTCTCCGGGCAGACCATGTTTCGGATGCCCTCTCTCGAAAGCAGATCGGCATAATCGCTCATAAACCAGTAAATCATTTCCCGGATCTCCTCTCCCCCGGGCAGAGGTTCCTTTTCCGACACCGCATATACAAACGCGGCATAAATCTCAAGGAACAATTCCATATGGATGACAAGCATTTCAAGCCTGCCCTCGTAGACATCCCCGATCACTCCCCGCACCATCGCATAGAGAGCGGACAGCACCCCGCCGTACTCCTCTCCAAGCTCCCGCACCGCATACGCCGGGTTGGCATAGCTCTTTTCATAGTTCTCCGGCAGGATATCCTCATACAGCCTGCGGTTTCTGTCCGACAGCTCCTCCAGTGGCGCCGTATCCAGACCGCCCCTCCCGATAAAGCTCCTGGTATCGTCCAGCAGCAGCAGAAACGCCGCCGTGGAGACAAAAAAAGCCTGCAGCCTTTCCTGCTCCCGTTTTTCATCCCATGATTTTTCCCTTGCAATTTCCCCGAGCCTCTCCACCGCCAGGGCATAACGTTCTTCCAGGATCTCCGTGTCTGTTTTCCCATCGGAATCCAAATCTGTCGTTAAATCCGTTCTGATATTTGTCTCCATACCTTTATATATCCCTTCACTGTCTTTTTTGCAGCCGTTCGTTTCATTTCCACGCTCCTGCGCACATCACAGGAAAATATCCCGGCGTTTCCCTACACATTGGTCCCTGCATACAGGATCAGACTCACCAATGCCAGCGCCAGAAAATTCAGCAGAATCCCCATCACCGGAAAAAATCTGTAATAATCCCTGTTCTGTATCGTCACAACTCCAAGGATCAGCCCAATCAGCGAAAAAACCGCCGCCAGCAGGCCCGTGAAGCCATAGCTTATCAACGCGCTGCCGTCGTTCAAATAAGAAAGAAACACCACGATCCCCAGTGACGCCAGACTGATGACGCCAAGGATCACTGCCATGACCGCCCGGCTGGACTTTTTCTTGTTGGTGAAAATAAAATTTTTTCTTTTTTTCATAATTTATATTATCCCGGAATTCTAAAAGGCACCCCCAAAAGACCTAAACGCCCCTCAGGAAATGCCTGCTTTTCCTTGCCTTAAAACAAAATTTTAGACTTATTCGCAATCAGTCTTGCGCCTGTCACAATGAGAAGAATTCCAGAAACGATTCCCATAACCAGAGTAATAACCCCCACGGAAATATTTGCCGCTCCAGCGCCCCTCATGACCTTATATACCTTCTGCTCCATAGCCTTGCTCCCTTCCTGTTTCTTTTCTCCCGCCGTCAAAATATCTCTTCCTTCATGCACCGTAGGTTTCATAGTATTTATCAATCGCCGCCTTTATCGTATCATCAAAGTAAATTTTACCCTTAACGGGTCTGTTATACAGGTATTCAATCACATCCTGCATGGTAACAATGGCATTCGCGTCTATACCATATTTTTCCTTAATCTCGTCAAGGGCGCTCATCACTCCTCCCGGCCCCTTCTCCATCCGGTTCAGGGACACCATGAGACCCTTGATCTCAACCTTCCCCTGCGCCATAATAATCGGATAGACCTCCTCGATGGATTTGCCCGAGGTAGTGACATCCTCGATAATAACCACCCGGTCTCCCTCGCTGAGACTGCTGCCCAGCAAAATTCCCACGTCGCCGTGATCCTTTATCTCCTTGCGGTTGGAACAATAACGGATCTCCCTGCCGTAAAGCTCGCTGTACGCAATTACCGTGGCCACGCTCAGGGGAATGCCCTTATACGCCGGGCCAAACAGCACGTCGAAGTCATCACCGAAATTGTCATGAATTGCCTTCGCGTAATACTCGCCCAGCTTCTTCAGCTGCGCGCCTGTCACATATGCCCCGGCATTCATAAAAAAGGGAGACTTTCTGCCGCTTTTCAGGGTGAACTCCCCAAACTTAAGCACCTGGCTGTCCACCATAAACTCGATAAATTCCTCTTTATATTGTTCCATATATTCCGTTTCTCCTTTACTTAAGCCTGTTTCCGGTTCTGCAAACAAAAATGACAAGCACAAATATATGCATATGCAGTATATCATTAAATTCATTTACTTTCAACTCACAATTCGTAAATTCTGTCCATGTATTTATAAAATCCAAGCCTAAATACCGATACATTATAAAAAATAACCCGCCTCCGGTATTTTCCGGAGACGGGCTGCCGTCATCTGCCGTATATGAATCCGTCACACATCCCGGGGACTTTCAAACGCCCAGGGCATGAAGCGTT
>ERZ808051.552-NODE-552-length-38748-cov-6.672209_pt1 | contig 38748 bp, 28 predicted proteins | sample MGYA00380199_ERZ808051 | MGnify/ENA primary metagenome ERZ808051 (study PRJEB31490, sample SAMN06133391) | mouse gut metagenome | isolation source: J11 | host: mice | place: China: Chengdu | collected 2015-05 ...
GGCACATGGCATGATAGAGATATCAATGCTGCTAAGAACATCCTTGCGGTCGGGCTTGACCGTCTAGCTGTAGGAATTCCCTCGGTTTAGCGAGGGGAGGAAGTCAATTAAACTTTTATATTAATACGTTAAGGATGCGATATGAGTAATGCCGACAATGCAGTTGAGAATCAGCGTTTAGAAACTTTAGCCATTCATGCAGGCTATAGTGTAGAGCCGACAACCAAGGCCGTGGCTGTGCCTATTTACCACACCAGTTCTTATGCGTTTGATGACACTCAACATGGGGCAGATCTATTTGACCTAAAAGTTGCAGGTAACATCTATACCCGCATCATGAACCCTACCAACGCTGTGCTAGAAGAGCGTGTTGCGGCATTAGAAGGCGGTATCGGTGCTTTAGCAGTGGCTTCAGGTATGGCGGCCATTACCTATGCAGTGCAAACCATCTGTGAAGCGGGTGATAATATTATTGCAGCTTCAACGCTATATGGCGGCACGTACAACTTCTTCGCTCACACTTTACCTCGTCAAGGTATCGAAGTTCGTTTCTTTAATCACAAAACCCCTGAAGCCATTCACGACTTAGTTGATGACAAAACCAAAATGGTATTCGCTGAAAGTATCGGTAACCCGCTAGGTAACATTATCGATATTGAAGCAATTTCAGAAGCTGCCCATAAGCATGGGGTGCCGGTTGTGATTGATAACACAGTAGCCACGCCAGCCTTGTGCCGTCCGTTTGACTTTGGTGCGGATATCGTGGTGCATTCTTTAACTAAATATATGAGTGGTACCGGTACGTCAATTGGCGGTGCTATCGTGGACAGCGGTAACTTTAATTGGGGTGATTATCCAGAGCGCTTCCCGCTATTGAACCAGCCTGATATCAGCTATCATGGCGTAAACTTCGTAAAAGACGTGGGTGCAGCCGCTTATATTGCACGTGCTCGTGTGGCACCGCTACGTAATACGGGTGCGGCTTTAAGTCCATTAAATGCCTTTAGTATTCTACAAGGTATCCAAACTTTAAGCCTACGTATGGAGCGCCATGTACAAAACGCTCAAGCAGTTGCTGAGTATCTAAAAGGTCATGACAAAGTGGCTTGGGTTAAGTATGCTGGACTATCAGATCATCCAGACCATGAATTGGCGCAGAAATACATGAAGGGTACGCCTTCTGCTATTTTAACGTTTGGCGTAAAAGGAGGCCGTGAAGCCGGCGCTAAATTTATCGATGCGCTAAACTTAATCACGCGTCTGGTAAATATTGGTGATGCTAAATCATTGGCCAGTCACCCAGCTACTACCACTCACCGTCAGCTTAATGACGAAGAGTTGGCCAAAGCTGGCGTGAGTGAAGATATGATTCGTCTGTCTATTGGTATCGAGCATATTGAAGACATCAAAGCTGACTTAGAGCAGGCGCTAGCCAACGCTTAAGATTATCACTGCTAGACAATAAAAAATCCCAAACTTTTAGTTTGGGATTTTTTTATTTTAAATACTAAAAATACTACCTCTTAAAAGCTAAAAGTTAAAAGCTAAGAGCTGGCATGCTTAAGACAGAACTTGTTTGGCAATGGCTTGGTACTGCTCTACGGTTAGGCGAGGACCAAATTGCTGAACCACTTGACTGGCGACTGTGCCTGCTAGTTGCCCACACTCGGTTAAGCTATGGTTTTGAGATAGAGCATATAAAAAAGCGCCAGAATAGTTGTCGCCGGCACCATTGGTATCAATGACCTTATCTACTTTAGGCGTAGGTACCTTGGTTAAAGTCGTCGTCGCGTCTGCGCCTTTTTCACAAATAACCGTATCTTCAGCACTGTTGGTAACCACAGCCAGCTGACAGTATTGAGTTAAGGCTTGAGCTGCTTCAGTAATGTTGCTAGTTTCGGTAAATAGCATGGCTTCTTCGGCATTACAAAAAATAGTGTTTACCCCATCACCTAAGACCTCAAGTAAGCCTTCTTTGGCGAAGTTAACCACGGCAGGGTCAGCAAAGCTTACAGCAATTTTAATATCGTTGTCTTTGGCTTGTTGACGTAGCTTTTGTAGGGCAGGGCGTAGACTTTCTGACATCGCCAGATAGCCCTCAAAGTATAACCAGCTGCTTTGACTCAATGCTTCAAAGTCTAAGTTGTCTTCGTTAATGTCACTTGAAGTGCCTAAGAAGGTCTGCATGGTGCGCTCACCATCTGGAGTAATCGCTACCACGCATGAGCCAGTCACGCCGCCCGCGGAGACTGATTTTTCAGAGGTAGTGGCCACGCCAGCTTGGTTTAGGTCCGCTAGATAAAACTCACCTGCCTTGTCATCTCCAACACGGCAACCATAAAAAGACTTACCGCCAAGGCTAGCAAAAGCAAACATGGCATTGGCAGCTGAACCACCACCAGTTTGTTTTGACGGCTGTAATTGCTGAGCTTCGAACTCTGCTAGCAACTGGGTTTGCTCCTCTAAGCTGGCTAAAGTCATACTGCCTTTGGCCAAACTGGTTTGAGTAAGTTGTTCATCGTTCAATAGATATTCGTGATCTACTAAAGCGTTTCCTACAGCCATAACGTCGTACATAATATTTCCAACTTTTAGTGTTTGTGGTGTGTTTGATTTCAGTGGGGCTATCATACTGTAATTTAGATTAATTGTGTATGTTGGGGTTACAGCGTGGAACATATCCAAAAAAATTAAGGGTATAAAAAAAATTATAAAAATTTATTGATAAAAATATTGGTCACTTAAGCTGTTGATTTTAAAGAATAAATTATTTGTATAAAAAATAGACAATTTTAGGCTAAGCCTTAAGTAATACGTACTATTTGTTGTCAAGTTGTGAGTTATACACAGACTTATCCACAGCCCTTGGGGGTAACTGATTTACCCTTAGATTTTATAAGGCGTAGCCAAGATAGCAAAAACTCACTGTGGCATCGCAAAAGAGAATTTATTGCCTTCTATGACGCTAACTGACTCAGCAGTCTTCTGATGTTCCACGCTATTTATGGCTTAGCTCTTCTTTAAGACACTATAAACTATGGCAAAATAAGTTTGAATTAATTATCGTCGCTAGTAGACTAAGCCTGTCTTTGTGTGGATTACTGCTGAGTAACCATGTAGGTGAGAGATTATTTTAGGTGAGGGATTATTATTTTTTATGAAGGGCGTAGCATGAAAAAAATATATTTGGTTCGACATGGTCAAAGTACGGCCAATGCCGGTGGGGAAGTACAGCCTAATGCTAAGATTGAGTTGACACAACTGGGCCATAAGCAGGCCGAACAAGCGGCTGACTGGCTGCTACAAACCTTGGGGGAGGATATTAGCTCCATCTGCGTCTCAAGTTATATTCGCACTAAGCAAACCGCGCAGCCTTTAGTGAAGAAGTTAAAGCAGACACCAAGAGTGATTGAAGGCTTACAAGAGTTTGATTTAATTGGCTTTAGTCGTCTAAAAGGCACCACCTTTGAGCAGCGTATGGTGCTTACTGACGCATATTGGCAATCCGCCAATCCAGCTGTTCCCAATGCAGAGGATGCTGAGAGTTTTCAGCAGTTTTATCAGCGTATTCCGCAAGTGCTTGAGCAGTTTGCAGATTTTGAACCAGGCAATCATGTGGTCTATACCCATGGCTATTGGATCAGCATGCTGATTTGGTATTTACTGGGACTACCCGCAGATGAAACGCAGGACGTGGCTAAGTTTCGTCAATTTGAATTATCCATACGTGCCCAAAACGGGGAGGTATTTTGTTTAACGCTACCAAGTAGTGAGTTAAAAGGACAATATGCCCCTACCATCACCAAAGTGCGTCACTGCGCTGATCAAAACTCAGATTTATCTGCCTAAGATCTCAAGGGGGATTTGATTGTAAGTAAAGTTGTTACTATGGCTTTAAAAAACCACAACTACCCCCCATTAACTAATATCAGCATTTTTGAATGATGCCTCCTAAATAGTGGGGCCTTTAAAATAGTAATAGCTAATAAAAATACGATAAATAATATGAGCGAAAATATGAAACAAGATAATGCAGCGCTAGATTTGACCTTACATCCAAGCTTTGAATTGATTCAGCACCGCAAAATTGAAGCGTTGTCCTTAGATGTCCTCATCAGCAAGCACAAGCAAACTGGAGCCATGCACTATCACTTGGCCCATCCAAGTGATGAAAACGCATTCTTGGTAGGCTTTCGTACTCAGCCAATGGACTCAAAGGGTGAAGCGCATATTCTTGAGCATACTGCGCTTTGTGGGTCTGCTAAATATCCAGTGCGTGATCCATTCTTCTCAATGATTAAACGTTCATTAAACACGTTTATGAATGCTATGACTGCGGCTGACTGGACGGCTTATCCCTTCGCAACTCAAAATAAAAACGACTACTTTAACCTGTTGTCGGTATACCTTGATGCCTCATTTTTTCCAAACTTACACCCGCTAGATTTCGCTCAAGAGGGCATTCGTGTTGAGTTGGATGAGAAGGATAAGCCGCAGTTTAAAGGCATTGTGTTTAATGAGATGAAAGGCGCGATGAGTGGTGAGATTGACCAGTTATATCACAGCGTTGCGCATCACTTATTCCCAACCACTACTTATCACTACAACTCAGGCGGTGATCCTGCGGATATTCCAGACTTAACCCATGCTGAGTTGATTAAGTTCCATAAAAGCCATTATCACCCGTCTAATAGTGTGATTATGAGCTTCGGTAATATTCCAGTGCAGCAGACTCAAGCTAAGTTACATGAAGATGCCTTGGCTCAATTTGGGGAAGGCAAAAAGCATGAATCACGCCCTGAAACTCGTTTAAGTGCTCCTGTTCAAGTAACAGAAACCTATACGGTAGATGAGGTAGACAAGGCGCAAACTCACCATGCGATGGCTTGGTTACTGCCTGAGATTACCGATCCAAAACAGCGTTTGGCCCTGCGTTTATTAGAAGGAGTATTAATTGAGCATGCCGGCTCACCTTTGCGTGCGTATTTGGACAGTCATCCGCTAGCGACAGGTCCAAGCCCATTATTAGGCTTAGATGACAGTCACTTTGAAATGGTGTTCTACGCTGGGGTACGCGGTTCAGAAGCTGAGCATGCCGATGCCGTTGAGCAAGGGGTTCTAGACTTATTGCAGCAAGTGGCGGATAGCGAGATTGACCCAGAGGCTATTGAGACCATCTTGCACCAAATCGAGATTGATCAGCGTCATATCGGCGGTGACAGTATCCCTTATGGTCTAAATCTAATGCTAGAAGGCTTTAGTACTGCCATTCATGATGGCAACCCCATTGATATCTGGGAAGTGGATGAGCATTTACAGTGGCTGCGCGAGCAAGTTAAAGATCCAAGCTGGTTACCTGGCTTGCTACAAAAGCACTTGATTGACAATCCACACCGAGTGCGCGTGACCTTAGTACCTGACGCCACTAAGTCTGCGAAGTTGGCAGAAGCTGAGCAAGCCCGTTTGGATGCTATCGAAGCGACGTTAACAGAAGCTGATAAGCAAAAACTCAAAGAGCAAGCCGAGCAGTTAACCGCCCGTCAAGCAGCGGAAGATGACTTAAGCTTACTGCCTAAAGTGGGCTTAGAAGATGTTCCTGACTCTATCAGCTTTATCCATGGCAAGCAGGTAGACATTAAGCTTGCCGGTGATGACAGCGTGCTTTATCAGTATGAAGCGGGTACTAACGGCCTATATTACTATCAGGTGATTATGCCGTTGGCCGGTCAAGATGAATTAATTAACCACCCGCTATTGCCTATTTATTTAGGGCTATTATCGGAGCTGGGAACAGATACTTTATCAGCCCGTGATTTTCAGGCGCTACAAGCGGCGCATTCATCTGGAGTAACGGCGCGCATTAGTCAGCGTACCTTACCACAAAACCCTGATTTATTGAGCAGTTACTTTGTGGTGGCAACTCGTGCCTTAAATCGTAAGCCTGAAGCCATTGACTTGGTGAAGCAAGTATTAGAGCACAGTATCTTTACTGAAAAAGACCGTATCAAAGAGCTGTTGCAACAAAGACGTGCTGGCTGGCAGTCTCGTTTGGCCAGCTCAGGTCATGCGTATGCAATGCAAACGGCAAGTCGTAGTATGAGCCGTCAAGCTGAGCTTGAGTATGTGCGTAGTGGCTTACCTGCTTTAAATGCCCTAAAAGAGTTCTTAGGCAATGCGACTGAAGATGAGTCTAAGTGGGATGAGTTATCTAGCGCGCTAGTTGTGCTACACAAGCGCTTGGCTAGCCTTCCTAAGCAAGCTGTGATTGTGTGTGAGCCGGAGCAAACAGAAAACTTTAAGCAGTTAATTGAACAAAACTGGGCGCAGTCGCTGTATACCAACAAGGTAGAGCAAGATAGTCAGGCTTTGGCTAACAGTATTCCTGCTGAATACACTCAGCTGCAGCTTGAGCGAGGCAGTGCTGTGCCACAAGAAGCGGCTAGTCTAGACCGTCAAGCGGATGACATGGCTTGGTTAGTGGCCACCAATGTGTATCACAATGCCGCTGCTTATCCTGTAGTTCCCGCAGATCATCCAGATACTGCAGCCTTGATGGTACTGGCTCCTTACTTACGCAATGGCTATTTGCATGGAGCTATCCGCGAACGTGGCGGCGCTTATGGCGGCGGTGCAGGCTATGATGCCAACGCCTGTGCCTTTAAGTTCTTTAGCTATCGAGACCCACATTGTGCGGAGACTTTCGAGCACTTTGAGCAAAGTGTGAACTGGCTACTGAATGAGCCACAAAAGCCTGAACAGTTGGAAGAGGCTATTTTAGGTATCATTTCAGGTATGGATAAGCCAGGGTCGCCGGCAGGAGAGGCAGTGAAATCTTGCTTCGCTGATTTACATAATCGTGGTGAGGCTTGGCAGCAAAAAATGCGCGGCAATATTCTAGCGGTTACCTTAGAAGACTTGCAGCGTGTGGCGACCACTTATCTAAAAGATAAGCCAAGTAGCAAAGCAGTATTGGCCCCTCATGATAAAGAAGAGGTGGTTCAACAGCTTGGTTTTAAAGTGGCTAAAGTTGCTAGCTAAGCAGATCTTAGCTTTGTTGAGTAAGCGTGTCACAATGACATCATAAAAAAGAGGTGGGCCTTGAGCTCACCTCTTTTTTTATGGGTTATAGCTCTATAAATCAAAGCAAAAAATAGCAATTTGTGGTTAGATAGCAGGCTAAATCTGATAACTATTTTGAGAATAAGAGAAAACAATGCAAGATGAGTACCACAAGCCCAATCAGGACAGCGCTATTCCAGATCCTGTGGCGATGACTAAGACCGAGCAAACCAAAAGCTATCGCTATTTATCACGCTTTGCGCTGATGTATACCTTGCTCTATGTTTTCTTACCCTCAAGCTTGTCTCAACTAGGTCTGCCTATTTCTGGGATAGGGTTATCGGCTCTGGTGGTTTTGGGGTTAAACATTGCAGTAATTGCTTTATTTAACAGGATTGAAGCGCGCAGCTTAGAGAAAATAGAGTGTCACCGTATTGGCTTATTAACAGCGGTATTTACCCTGGTGGTGACCTCTGCTTTGATGATTTATTCTTTATACGACCTATCAGCGGCAGAGCTGACGCTCACCGCTTTAAAAGAAAACGGGGTCATCCCTATGCTGGTTATTAGCGGGGCCATTGGCTTTGCCATTAATTATGTGGTCATCACTTATGGGCTGTGGCTACTACAAAGCTTGAAATCACGATTAAATAAATCGGCCTAGCCGGTTATGGATCTGGCTGTTTATAGACTAAGTAAGGTTACAAAACTCTTCAAGCTTGGACAACTCTGTGTCTAACCAATCGGGTAGGGACTCAAGATTTGGCAGCGTCTTATCGCAGCCGATAATACCAAAGTGCAGCTGATCTAAGTAGCTGGTAAAAGTGATGTTTAACGCCTGACCATTGAACACCACAGAAGCCGGGTATAAAGCGGTGAGTGCGGCGCCATTCCAATATAAAGGCTCTTTGGGCCCTGGGACATTAGAGATTAAGATATTAAAGGCTTGTTTTTTGGGGTAAGCATTGGTCAACAGATTCACGCCTTCCCAAGCATAGCTTATAGCGCTGTAATTAATGACTTGGGCTTGCTCCATTCGCTCAAACTTATCTTTGCCTAGGGTCATGCTGTCATGGATGGCCTTAATTCGCTCAACAGGGTCGGTAACGTCTGTGGCTAAGTTACATAGCACCAAGGAGGCTTGATTGCCTGATGCGCTGTCATCTTTGCGTAAAGACACAGGAACAAAAGCAATCAGTGGATCTTTTGGCAGCTGCTGAAGTTGTAGCAGATAGCTGCGTAACGCCCCAGAGCAGATGGCCAGAGCCACATCATTGATACTCACTTGTAAGCTTTGGGCTATTTTTTTAAATCTAGGCAAGTTATAAGTGATTGCAAAAAAGGCTCGGCTGTTTGAGATACGTTGATTTAACAGGCTAGTCGGGGCTTGTAGAGTCGAGACAAATCCTGGCTCATTTCGCTCTTTAAGCTCATTTTTCAGCTCACCAAAAACCGGCTTGATGGTGCCAAGCTGTTCTTTTACCACGCCGCCAAACGTGCGTTTATTAGGCGCTACGTTTTCTAGATTTTTTTCATCCCGTCTTAGTAGCGCCCAAGGCGGCAAAGTCATGACCTCATTTGGAGAGTTAGATAAAGACTTCTCCACAATGCGCATGGCTGCCACGCCATCTACCAGTGAGTGATGAATCTTAAAATATAATGCAAAACGCTTAGGATTTACCGCATCGATACCCTCAATAATATGGCATTCCCATAAGGGATAGTTTTTATCGAGCATATTGGCATGGACATCAGACACGTAGGAAAGTAGAGCCTGGGCAGAGTGGGGCTTAGATAAAACGGTATGATGGAAATGATAGTGCAGATCGAAGGTATCTGTGGTTTTCCAAAAAGTTAAGTTGTGCAGCACCTGATTAAAAGGGAAGGTAGGCGGAGTCTTGCCTTTGCGCAGTTGACGAACCAAGTTGGCCACAAAGTCAGGCCCTGCAGAGGCAGGAATATCAAACAAAAACAGCCCACCTACATGCATGGGCTGTTTGTGCTTCTCAATTAAAAAAAACAGCTGTTCTACCAAAGAGACTACGCGCATATGACCTCTTGCTGTTTTAGTTTGTTTTACAACCAAAGTTATTCACGAATACCCAATCTTCTTTCGTTGCAAATCTGCTCTAGATTGGCTAATTCACTTTCTAATAACTTCAATAGATTTTGAGTTTTTGGTAGGGTTTTACTACAAGCGACGATACCAAATTCAATTTTATCCAAATAACTGGCCAAGGTTATGTTCATGGCTTGACCATTGAATAAAATAGAGGCCGGATATAGCGCTCTTAACTCTGCGCCATTCCAGTACAGCTTTTTCTTAGAGCCCGGTACGTTTGAAATGATTAGGTTAAAAGCCTGCTTTTTAGGATAAGCACTGGTCAATACGTTAACCAGCTCCCAGCTATAAGCCAGCAAGCTGTAGTTAATGACCTCTGGCTGAGTCATACGACCAAAGCGGCTCTTACCATCATTCATACTGTCATGAACCAGCTTCAAGCGGTTAAGCGGGTTTTCTAAATGAGTGCCAAGGTTACATAAGATAAAGGCAAATTGGTTGCCCGAAGCACTCTCATCTTTACGCATAGAGTAAGGAACCCAAGCGATTAAAGGATCTTCAGGTAGCTCGTTAATTGAAATCAGATAGTTGCGTAACGCACCAGAGCAAACGGTAAGTACCACGTCATTGATACTGACTCCTAAATTTTGGGCCACGTTTTTGAATCTTTCAAGCTCATAAGAGTCTGCAATAAAGCGTCTTGAGCTAGAAATACTCTGGTTCAATATGCTGGCTGGCGCTTGAGTGGTTCTAACAAAGCTTGAGTCTTTGCTTTGATTTAGGGTTTGAGCGATTTCCTGTAGGACAGGTTTCGCCGTTTTTAACTGATCTTTGAAGATACTCAAAGCAGAGTGATCTTTGTTTGGCAGAACCGTCTCAATCTCATAGCGATGACGCATCATTAACGCCCATAAAGGCAGGGTCAAGGTCTCATTTGGAGACTGAGACAAGGACTTTTGTACCAAGCGCATGGCAGCAATACCGTCCACCAATGAGTGGTGAATCTTAAAGTATAGGCCAAAGCGTTTTGGACGTCCTGGCGACTCAGGCTCAATGCCTTCAATAATATGACATTCCCATAAAGGACGTGCGCGGTCTAATAGGCGGCCATGTTCTTTTGAAATATAAGACAGCAGTTCACGCACCCGTGCTGGTTTCGGTAGCGCGATATGATGGAAGTGGTGCTCAACATCGAACTCTTCATCTTTGGCCCAATAGGTTAAGTTGTGAAGCACTTGGTTAAAAGGGAAGGTCGGAGGAGTCTTAGAAGACTGCATTTGTTGTACCAGTGACAGAACGAAATCTTCATCGGCTTCTGCAGGAATTTCGAATAAGAATAAACCGCCAACATGCATGGGTTGTTTACGTTTTTCGACCAGCAAAAACATAAAATCTAGTATTGATAATAAACGCATAGCATTCCTTTGCTCAGATAAATTGGAGGTATAGTGAAAATTGTGACTGTAAAGAAGAGCTTATAATCATTTTAGGTGATGATATCCATATTAATGCAAAACCTATTTGAGTTAAATAGGTAATATTGCTTTTAATCATTGCTTTACATTTAGGGCTTAGTCAGCCCCCAGCCTCAAAAGCAATGACCGTTAATAAGAGGCCGGTTTGTGAGGGGGGTAACTTATAACAAATTACTGAAAAAAGTAGCCAGTCTGTGGAGAGCTGGGCAGAGCCATTCTACGTTTTGGCATACGGCCTGCTAGATAAGAGGCACGTCCCGCCCAAATAGCGTGTTTCATGGCATGGGCCATTAAGACAGGGTTGTCTGCATTGGCGATGGCTGAGTTCATCAATACGCCATCACAACCAAGCTCCATAGCAATAGCTGCATCTGACGCAGTACCTACGCCGGCATCTACTAGTACTGGAATGTTCAGTTCTTGAGTGTTCTCAATGATAATACTTAAGTTGTGCGGGTTTAACAATCCCAAACCAGAACCGATGAGGCTACCTAAAGGCATAATCGCTACACAGCCCATGCTAGCAAGCTCTTTGGCAACGATAGGGTCTTCAGAGGTGTACACCATAACTTCAAACCCATCTTCGATTAATTTTTGGGCGGCTGCAAGCGTTTCAGTCACGTTTGGGTACAAGGTCTTCTCATCGCCTAGGACTTCTAGCTTCACTAGATTATGTCCATCTAGTAACTCACGCGCCAGCTGGCAGGTACGTATCGCAGTATCGGCGTCAAAACAGCCAGCCGTATTGGGTAAGATAGTATATTTTTCAGGAGAAATAACATCTAGTAGGTTTGGCTGATCTCTATGTTGTCCAATGTTAGTGCGGCGGATAGCCACAGTCACAATTTCTGCACCAGAGGCTGCAATGGCATCCCCTGTCTGTTGTAAATCCTTATATTTGCCGGTACCGACCAGTAATCGGGAAGAGAAGGTACGGCTACCCACTGTGAAGCTATCGTTTTTTAAAGGAGTCATAAGAGCGGTGTTTTGAGTGTTGTCTGAAGCTTGCATAGTCATTCCAGTTACCTTGAGGTGAGAGGAGTAGGTGTTATAGAAGCTTAACACGTCACAATCACCGCTCCTCGGGAGATGTTTTTTTATTATAACAAATAAGCTAGGCCCACTGGTTTTAATATAGAACAGCAGGGTTCATTAGTGTTATTTACTGTTTAATCGATTGATATTGTTAGTTATTTAGGGTCATGCACTGAGTTTACCAAACTAAGCAAGCTTGACTACACTTGATAGCAGACATCCCTTGAGTAATCCTTTATAATCCATAAATAAATATTACTTATTAACAGTCTAGTTGAATCAAACTGTTTAAGCATGAAAGATAACAAGGGGTTGGATATGGATTCATCACGACAATTACTATTGGGTACAACCGTATTCATTGGAGGCGGCATATTGCTGTTGTCTTTGGTGAAACAAATGGATGCCCCAAAAGATGCTGACATTGATAATGCCATAAAAGTTGAGCAAGTAAGTACGGCTGTCAAAACGGATCAGGACCCTTTAACCGCTGATCTTGAGACAGAAGAGCGTATCTTGGCGCAAAAGCGACTTGAGCGTGAAAAGAAGATGGCACAGTTGGATCAAAAAACACGTGAGTTTTTGACTGAGCAAGAAAAAGCAGAAGCTTTGGCCATGCAAAAAGCACGTCTAGAAAATGAGCAGTATCGCAGTGGAGCCGCTGAACCTGTTGTCGATGAAATGCCAGAATCAGAAGAAACTTCTAAGGCCGCTACGCCGGTAACGCGCCCGGTAGTCACTGCAAGACCGGTAGAGCAGACGGTAACACCGGTGAGTAGCACGCAGCAGATGCAAGCCCGCAATGAGACTCAGACGCAGGCGACACAATCAAAGCCTGAGCCGAAGCCACAAGCTGAAGTAGCTTCTTCAAAGGCACCTACCAGCACCCAAAAGCACACGGTTCAACGTGGTGAAGGGTTAATTAAGTTGTCTCGTCAATATAATGTGCCTGTCGAAGCGATTTCTCAGGCCAACAAATTGTCGAAAAGCTCTACCATACGCGTAGGACAAGAGATCACTATTCCTTCGCAAAGCCAGATAGATCGTTTGGTGCGTGACTATAATGCCAGCAATGCCAGTCAGTCTAAACCACAACAAACCAAAGCGGCAGAAACCAAGCCTGCTGCGTCTACCAATAAAGCGCCTACTAGCCAGCAAGGTTATGAAGTAAAACCAGGCGATGGTTTAATCAAGCTGGCACGTCAATATAACGTACCAGTAGAAGCCTTGGCTCAAGCCAACAATATGAGCACTAATTCATCGTTAAGAGTGGGGCAAAACATTACCATTCCTTCTCGTAAGCAAGTAGAAAGATTACAGCGAGAAGCGGAGCAAAAGAGAGCTGCTGAGCAAAATAAGCGAGAAGCACAGCAGCGCTTAGCAGAAGCCCGTCGTAAGGCGGCCAGTGGTGAAGCCAAAGGCACCTTCGGAGTACAGGTGGCACTTGCAGATAGCCAACAAAAAGCCGATGATATTGTCAAAGAGCTTCGAGCCGCCGGTTATCCTGCTTCGACCAGTAATACCAGTAAAGGGGTTCGAGTCATTGTGGGGCCTGAAAAAGGCAAAGAAGCTGCTTTGGCTTTAAAAGATAAAATCAATGCGGATCCTAAGGCCAATGTGAACAATGCTTGGGTGCTATATTGGCGCTAAGCTGTCCGTATTTTAACTTGATTTAACAAAAGAGCTGCTTTGCAATCAAACACGACACTAGCTGTCGTGTTTTTTATGAGTAGCCTTAAAGTATAGGCCAGTATCGCTTAGAAATGCGATAATACAAATGAATATAAGGGTTTGTTTTTAAAGGTATTTAAAATAAGAACAAGTATTCAATGATTTTAAAATTTAGCGGTAACAAAGGATTATAGATAAATTCTTTATTACTTGATGTGGTAAGTAGTTTTTGAGTTAAGGCGGTAAGATTTAGTGGACTTTATGATGTTAGGGGTCATGGTGTTGGTCGCACTCATTATTATGATGAGTATTGTTGCTCAGCGTCGCCATGACAATAAAAAAGAGAAACCGGTAAAAGGAGATGATCTAGCAATTTGGCCTTTTGAGCCGATGCCGATAATGACCGATACAGAAGTGTTGTTTTTTGCCAAATTGCAACAAGCGGTACCAGAGTATTATGTTTTTAGTCAGGTGCAGCTCTCACGCATTATTGCACCCAGTGAAGATGCTGGAAGTGACAAAAACTTTTGGTTTAATCGAATCTGCCGTCAAAGCGTGGATTATGTATTGGTGGATAGAGATGCTCAAACTACCTTGCTTGCCATTGAGCTTGATGACTGGACGCATGACAGTGTCGCCAGACAAAAAGCAGACGATAAGAAGGATAAGGCTTTGGCCAGTGCTGGCATCCCTATCTTAAGATTTCATGCTGAGCGTATGCCCAGTGTGTCTGTGATACGCCATGATATTGAAGCAGTGATTAGTAAATATTTTCACAATTAAATCAATGGTTTAATCTAAATATATCCTTGAGTAAAGTTTGAGTGAGTTAAACAGAAAAGCTTCTTAACGCTGCGTATACATATCTAACTAAACCTAAACAGGTATTCTGGCTATTTTGTTTAATATGTAGATTGGCTAGATAAGTAGTTAGATAAAAAAAGCTAGCATTTTTAGACTAGAAGAATTGTGAAATAACTCACTCAGCAAGCAAGGATGATATAAGAATGAAAGATAATATTAATCATAATGATCCCGCTAAAGATATGAACCCACAAACGGGACAAGGCGGAGAGCCCCAATATCAAGCAGGGCAAGATGTGCCCAACCTAACCACACAGCAAGGTGTGGTCATCTCTGATAACCAAAACTCGCTCAAAGCCGGCCCAAGAGGCCCAGCCTTATTAGAAGATTTCGTTTTAAGAGAAAAAATCACCCACTTTGATCACGAGCGCATTCCTGAGCGTATTGTCCATGCTCGTGGCTCTGGTGCTCATGGTTACTTCGAATTAACGGAATCTTTAGAAGAGTACACCACAGCTAAGATTCTGACAGAGACAGGCAAGCAGACCCCGCTATTCACCCGTTTTTCGACGGTGGCAGGGAATAAAGGCTCAAAAGATACCCCTCGTGATGTGCGTGGGTTCGCGGTGAAGATTTATACTTCTGAGGGCAACTGGGATATCGTTGGCAATAATATGCCCATCTTCTTTATTCAAGATGCGATGAAGTTCCCAGATTTCGTTCACGCTGTTAAGCCTGAACCGGATCGTGGTTTCCCGCAGGCCGCCTCAGCGCATGATACTTTTTGGGACTTTGTTTCCTTAACCCCTGAAACCATGCATAACCTAATTTGGTTAATGAGTGACCGCGCCATTCCCCGTAGCTTACGCATGATGGAAGGCTTTGGTATTCACTCTTATCGCCTTATCAACAAAGAGGGCAAGAGTACTTTCGTTCGTTTCCACTGGAAGCCAAAATTAGGGGTACAAGGTTTAACCTGGGATGAAGCGGTTAAGATTTCAGGTGCTGATCCTGACTATAACCGTCGTGATCTATTTGAATCTATTGAAGCCGGCGACTATCCTGAATGGGAGTTTGGCGTTCAGTTATTCACTGAAGAAGAAGCAGAAAAATTCCCATTTGACCATTTAGATGCCACCAAGCTTATTCCAGAAGAATTGGTGCCGGTTAAGATTGTTGGTAAGATGGTGTTAAACCGTTATCCAGATAACTTCTTTGCAGAGACTGAGCAGGTTGCCTTCTGTCCCTCGCACTTACCACCAGGCATCGACTTTAGTAATGACCCGTTATTGCAAGGCCGTCTGTTTAGCTACCTAGATACTCAGCTTTCTCGCTTAGGATCACCAAACTTTGCGCAAATTCCAATTAATGCGCCAAAATGCCCGTTTGCTCATAACCAACAAGATGGCCATATGCAAATGCAGGTACCAAAGGGCAGAACGCTATATGAGCCTCAAAGTTTAGAGCCGAATAAGCCTCGTGCTAACTACAAGCAAGGCTTTAAGTCTTATGATGAGCAGTTGGATGATGGTGTGAAAGGACGAGTGCGCGCTGAAAGCTTTGCAGATCATTATAGCCAGCCTCGTATGTTCTATCGCAGTCAGACGCCAACGGAGCAAGCACACATTGCTTCTGCCTTCGCGTTTGAATTGGGTAAGGTGGACACCGCTCACGTTCGTACCCGTATGCTAGGTCACCTCATCAACATTGATCAAGAGTTGGCAGAACGTGTAGCCAAGGCATTAGGCATGGAGTTACCAGAAGCACCTAAACCAAGTGCTCCCATTCAAGACTTGCCTACATCGCCAGCAGTACAAACCATTGGGCTGTCACCAAAAACGTTAAAGGGTCGTCAAATTGGTATCTTGATTGGTGAGGGCTCAAGCCGTGAACAAATTGAGAAGTTTGAAAAGGCAGCGAAAGCAGCAGGCGCAAGTGTTAAGATTGTGGCCCCAAGCAAAGAAGCTGTATTAGATGAAGGCACGAGAGTACAAGCTGATGAGCGAATCGCTGGTGCCCCTTCTGTGCTGTTTGATGCTGTGGTTAGTATCATTATGCCAGATGTGGCGAAGAAGCTTGCTAACGATAGCTCAGCGCTAGATTGGTTCAATGATGCCTTTAACCATTGTAAGGCAATTGCTTATTGTCCGGCGACAGAAAAACACATCTTAAGTAAACTACCAATAGAAAAAGATGAGTTTGTAACACCGCTTGATGCAGTAGATGAATTTATCGAAAATGCTAAGACTCGTTTATGGGAGCGTGAGCCTAAGGTGCGTGACTTGGCATAAGCTTTTTAGCTTACGACCTTAACTTTTTATTAAATAAAAACCAGCCTTTTAGGGCTGGTTTTTTTACATCTATATCTTTGTATTCTGCGAGTAAAATACACAGTAAAACTTATCGGTCAACATGGAGGCTTAAACTATCTATACACTCGGTTTACTATGATTCGATTGTTTTTTGAGCAGGGATTAGGAAAATTATGAGTTTAGTAGAAATAGTGGGTATCGAAGGCTATATTCAGACCACCTACCTTGCGGTATATCCCGATAAGTTATTGTTATTGGATTCGGGCTGTTATAGTGATGTAGAGACCATACTAACTTACATCACCAAGACGCTAAAACGCCCTGTGGAGCAGTTAAGAGCTGTGGTAGTGTCTCACATGCACCCAGATCATGCAGGAGGTGCTGAACTGCTACGGAAGAAGACGGGCTGTCAGATTGTGGCAAGTGGCAAAGCACAATCCTGGTATCAGGGCGTATCAGGACGTATTAGTCATATTAATGATTTAGGTTTAACCTATTACGTTGCCAACCGCCGAAAACAGAAGGTTAAATATCAATGGTACTCTCCATCGATAAAGCCAGATGTGGTGGTAAAAGAAGGGGAGGCCATTCCTAATTTTGAAGATTGGGTAGTATTTGAGACGCCAGGACATACCAACTGCGACTTGTCTTTATGGCACCCACAAACTAAGCAAGCTTATACAGCTGACCTGATTTTAAAAATTAAAAATAAGTTTGTGTCCCCGTACTTGATAACCTACCCAGAGGATTACATAGCTTCTTTAAGGAAGGTTAAAGATCTACAGCCGTCTTTATTATTGTTAGCACATGGTGAGAAGTCGACCATTAACAATGAAGATTTTCAGAGCTTGATTGATAAGGCGCCCACGGCCCCTCGTAAACTAGGATTATTAGAAGCGTTACAGTCAATGGGCAGCAAAAAATAGGCCAAACGATAAGCAAAGAAAAACCCCAATTAAACTTAGTTTAATTGGGGTTTTAGTATTTGGTGGGCCGACCGCGACTCGAACGCGGGACCAATAGATTAAAAGTCTACTGCTCTACCAACTGAGCTATCGGCCCTAAATATTACCTTAAAGGGTTTGCTGTATCCCCTTAACGTGAGAGCACATTATACGCCTCAAAAATGAGAATGCAACCCTAAATATAAATTTTTTCGCTTTTTTTCGAGATTAATCCGTTTTTTATATTTCACGCCTTAATTTATGGTTATTTCAAGCCCAGTACCGGCGTGCAGAATAGATTAGTCTCTAGATAAAGCTTCCACTGGATTAAGCTTGGCTGCGTTACGGGCAGGCAGGAAACCAAAAATAATCCCGATTAAAGTAGAGCAAATAAAAGCGGCGATAATAGAAGTGGGGGAGTAGATAACACTAAAGCCGTCAGAGCCTAAGCTATTAATCCCTTCTCCAATCATAAAGGCCAGCAATATCCCCAAGCCACCGCCTAAAATACAAACCAGGACAGCTTCTATCAAAAACTGCTGCATAATGTCACTTTGACGCGCGCCCACCGCCATACGCACCCCAATTTCATTGGTACGTTCGGTTACTGAGACTAGCATAATGTTCATCACCCCGATACCGCCCACCACTAAAGAGATAATCGCAATGGAGGAGATGAGTAGCGTCATGGTGTTGGTGGTAGACTCAATGGTTTGACGGATTGAGTCAGAGTTACGGGTTCTAAAGTCATCAGCGCCATGTCGACCTTCGATCAGCTCTGAAATGGCGGATTCAGCGGCACTGGTTGAGATTTGGTTATCAATCAGCACCACAAAGCGGTCAATGGTATCCCCTCCCACAATACGCGACATCATGGTGGTGTAAGGCATATAAATTGTGGGGCTATCACTAGAGCTTCCAAAGCCATTGTCGTTGGGCTCTAAAACCCCAATAACACGGCCTGGAACATTACCAATTAGTAAGACTTCTCCAATTGGATTTTCTAATTCAGGGAAGAAAGTGGTTTTGGCATTATCATCAATAATGACATCTTGCATACGCAGAGAGATGCTTTGCTCATCGAATCCTTGGCCCGTTGCCAACTTTTCTCCAGTGACTTCTAGGTAATCAGAGCCCACACCACTGATGCTAGAAGACTCTTGGACATTGCGATAGCGGACGCTGGCACTGGTATCTAGCTGCGGGCTGACACTGACCACATAAGGCTGATCGGCCACAGCTCTGGCATCATCGGGAGTCAGGTTGTCATCATTGTATCGCCGTCTGGGGTCACCATAAGGATAGCCGTCAATAACGGTAATGGTGTTGGTGCCTAGTGAGCTGATATTGGACAAGATTTGCTGTTGTGACCCTTGACCTAAGCCCACCACAGAGACTACTGAGGCGATACCAATGATGATACCTAACATGGTCAATAAGGTGCGCATCTTATGAGCACGCATCGCCAATACGGACATTCTAAAGGCTTCAGATAAGCGGTCAATTAATGAGCCCAGACGACTTTTTTGTTTGTGGTGTAGAGTTCTTGAAGGACTAGGCAAGTCAGCTTGTGTGGTCTCTTTAGAAGCGGAGGTTTCAGTATTCTCTTCAGCTCTAAAATTATCATTACGATAGTCGGCAATAATGTGCCCATCTTTAAGTTCAATGACCCGCTCTGCTTGCTCGGCAATGCTCGGGTCATGAGTGACCATAATTACCGTATGACCTTGTTTGTTTAAGTTATTTAAAATCTGTAAGACATCTTTGCCTGATTTACTGTCCAAAGCTCCTGTGGGCTCATCGGCCAAGATGACATCGCCGCCATTCATCAAGGCTCGGGCGACTGATACGCGCTGCTGTTGTCCGCCAGACAATTGGCTTGGTCGGTTATGAACCTTATCACCCAACCCTAAGTCCGTAAGAAGCTGCTCGGCACGCTGGGCGCGAACCTTGTTGTCCATTCCCGCATAGACGGCTGGTACAGCAACGTTATCGCGAGCGTCAATATCGCCAAGTAGATGATACCTTTGGAAAATAAAGCCAAAATGTTCACGACGTAGCTTAGCTAACTCATCAGCGTCTAGCTGTTTGACTGATTTACCGAAGATTAAGTAATCACCCGCAGTGGCTTTATCTAAGCAGCCCAAGATATTCATCAAGGTTGACTTACCAGAGCCAGATTGACCAATGATGGCTACCATCTCACCTTGATAAATAGTCAAATCAATACCATGCAAAATACGAATGGTTTGTTCACCCGCGGGAAACTCGCGGATAATGCCCTTAAGCTGCATAATCGGCTCTGCCCCTGATTTTGGCGATGAGGCGTTCCTGTGTGGCACTAGGTCGGGTGCAGTAGGGTTACCTATTGGTGGCTGAGGTGTGGTCATAGCAAAATCTTCAGTTCAGGCAAAGGTAATAAAAAACTGGCCTAAGTCTAAGTTAATTTCAAAGTTAAAGTCAGTAAGTAACAGGTTAGGGGTACTAAGCATTACATGCCAGGCGGACGACGGCGACGGCTTTGCTCCTGACCGGATTTGCCTGAGTTCTCGCCAATAATGACTGCTTCGCCTGCTTTAAGCCCGCTTAAAATCTGGGCATTAACTCTATTATCAATACCGACTTTGACAGGACGATCTTCGACACTATCATCAGCTTTTAGGACTCGGACATAAGTACCGTTAGGACTAGAGTCAGAGCCGCCACCTTTTCTAATTGCTGCAGAAGGTACTATTAAGGTATTGCTTGCCTTGTCGATGATCACATAAACTTGCGCAGTCATATCAATACGAAAGCGGCGTTCAGGGTTCGGGACTTCGACGTACCCAATATAATAAATAGCAGAGTCGGTCGAGCTGGTGGTACTGATTTGCTCTGGCGCTGGCTCAATAGCCGTTAACACAGCATCGTATTTTTGATCAGGGTTACCAATAGTATTGAAATATACAGGCATTCCGGCTTTGACGTTGATGACATCTGCTTCAGAGATTTGGGCATTGATGCGCACCGTTGATAAGTCGGCTAAAGTCACAATGGTCGGTGCGGCTTGATTGGCGTTAACGGTAGTCCCTTGCTCAGTGACCACGGCCACCACAGTGCCGTCAATAGGGGCGCGAATGGTGGTGTAGCCTAAGTCGGTACTGGCCGTACTTAAGTTGGTCTCAGCTTTGCGAATGTCTGCCTCGTTACTGGCAATGTTAGCTTGAGCGGTTACTACAGCAGCTTGGGCTGTTTTAATGGCGGCTTTCGCTGCAGCCACACTGGCCCTAGCTTTATCCACATTGGTTTTTGCAGTTTGAACTTCTTGCTGGCTAATCGCATCTTGCGCCAAAAGGGGTTTTAAGCGGTCATAATCAGAGATGGCCTGCTTTAAGTCCGCTTCACGGCTGGCGAGATCGGCTTGGGCGCTTTCTAATCCAGCTTTGCGGCTAAAGTATTCAGCTTGAGCGCTTTGTAGACCAGCTCGACCTTGTTCTAAAGTGGCTTGCTGGTTGGAGAGGGTGTTTTTTTGGGTCACTTGATCAATTTGGGCGATCAGATCGCCTTTTTTGACTTCATCTCCGACATCCACGTAGAGTCTTGTGACCTCCCCTGAGACTTGAGCCCCGACATCGACTGTGTTTAGGGCCTTTACTTTCCCTGAAGCCATCACATTACGTTCAATGTCTCCTGTTTTAGCAGGCGTGGTAATGTAGTTTGGCGCTTCTTCTTTGGGTTTGAATTTGTTATACAGCAGTATGCCTAAAGCCAAAATAACTAAGCCTATGATGCTCCATTTTATAAGAGACTTTCGGGTTTTCTGATTAGAGATAAAAGCCATGTCACAGTCCGGAACCTAATTTTAAATAAACTTATGATACCGCAGTAGTATAAAAAGACCATGGTATTAAGTTTAAGAAAGGTTACAACAGTCTGTTAATACTGAATAAAAGATTGGAGAGAAGTGGTTGGTAGGAGATAGGAAAATAAAAATTGAGGTGGGCCAAGCTGTTATTTTGAGTAATAACAAAGATGATTAGGTGCAATAAGCTGAATTGGGCTTAATAAAACAGTCGATGTCCGGTGACTCTTAAGGCGGCTTGCAACATAAGCTCCCAAGCCGGTTGGCGTACGATGCCTTTTACTGCTTTGTCACATTGATAAAGAATGTCTGGCCAATCGGCAATGCTTTGCGGGGTCTGACGTCGGCAAGCACTTTGATACAAGGATTGCTTGCTACTCCAAATACCTATGCTTTGTGGATTTTCACCTGCCATAAGCTGCATAATCAGGCGCATGTCTTTACTAATGGCCCAAAGTATCAAAGGGGTAGGCTCTTCTGTGGCTTTTAATTGCTCGATAATTTTAACCACTTGAGCGGCATTACCGGCCAGCATGGCATCGGACAAATCAAATACACTGTATTGTGCATCACTGACCAAAGCGTTTTTCAAGGCCTCAACATCGATTGTGGTAGCAGTGTTCGCAGCAGGGTCTAGCTCACTTGTATCAATGGCTGACTCATTTGGAGAGATGGTCTGTGGTGAATATAAATAAGATAAGCGCCATAAGGCTTGATAGGCACTGAGCAAATGATGCTCGGTCTGTACCATCAAAAACTGCCAAGCTTCGGGCAATAGGTTTAGCCCAAATTTTTGTGCTTGGAAGGTTAGAAGCTGTTGGCGCTGATTTTCATTGTATAGATTACAGTCAATGACATGCCCTTGTTGAGCAAAGGGCACGTACCATTTACTGCTTTTTGAACGGTTATCTACTTTGCCTGTTAGCCATAGCATACAGTTTTGGTTGTCACCGCTATTGGCCATACTGGCAAAGCTCTCAAGCTCCTGTAGCATGGCTTTATCAGGCTTATGGTTGCCAGTGACGATAACTGCTGTGGCATCGTCAAATAAAGATAAGCTGTTAAGCTCACCCATGACTTCTTGCCAGGTTTTACTAGACACCAATTCTACACGCTTGATGGCCAGATTTTGTGCCCGCCAAGAGCTACGCATGGCATCGATGAGCCACTGTTGTAATAGAGGCTCATCGCCATGGGCCAACCACAATCCTGTTAAGTTAAGAGGGTTGTTAGTGTCAGCAGCACTGAGCTTTGGGTAGACATTTAAAAAAGTATCTTCCATAGCTTAGGGCGTAGACTCTGTATCAGCTGAGGCTGAGTCGGTAGGGACCAAGACGGCAATCTTAGAGTCATCAGGCTTAGCTTCTGGAGCAACACGAGGTAAATTTAGTGCAACGTATTGATCGGTAATACGCTGGGCTAAGTTTCTATACAGCCACTCTTCAATCTGCTTACCTTGCTTATCGTCCGTACTGACCGAAGCTTCATCAAATTGATAAGTACGCTCTACTTGTACCTGGTTTTTTACCGTCATAGGCTCATTAGGCTGGCCTTGAGTGTTATTTAGCGTTTCGTAAAACACATCGGCCGACAATACTAAGCGAACCTCAGTCAAGACCCCGACCAATTCGTAGCGTTTAAGCCTTATATTTTCTACACGAATAGTAGAAGTATACTGCTTATCACTGCTATTAATTTGACGGCCAATGTCATCAACCACATTGATCCCAACCGCATTCAAGCGCTGTGTGAGTGGCTGTTTTAAGCGAAAGCTGGTGGGATCATTGTCATTAAGACTCAGTCGAGTGCTTTGTACTGCATAAGTCATAGGACTATCATAGCCACGCAAATGAAAACCACAGCTGCTCAACATAAGCGGAGCTCCAACTAGAGCTGCCGTTAATAGCGCAGTGCATAGAGCACCACGCTTATTTGTAGCAACAGAACGAGTCTCAGTTTGGGCTGATAGATGAGTCATGATTTATCCTACCACTACAATGTTAACCAGCTTGTTAGGCACAACGATTTCTTTTTTAATTTCACCAGTTAGGTACTTAGCGACAGTCTCGATTTGTTTAGCCTGTGCTTTAAGATCTTCAGGGTCGCTATTAGGGGCCACTTCCATCTTGCCACGTACCTTACCATTAACCTGAACTACCATAGTGATGGTGTCTTGAACCAATGCAGACTCATCTGCAGTAGGATAGGTTAAGTTCAGGGTATCTACGTCTAACTCTTCAAGTAGATGCTCTGCAATGTGCGGTGCATAAACCGATAAGATAGTCAGTAACGTGGTGATGGCTTCATGCTGCACGGCTAACGTTGTGACGTTAACTTGTTTGTTTTTGGCAATGAAAGTACCGATCTCGTTGGCCAATTCCATTAAGCTTGAGACGGGTGTATTCAGTGATAAACGATCGCCTAAGTCATTGTCAATCTTGGCAATAACTTCATGAGTTTTACGTCGTAAGTTTTTTGCTAAGCTGTCAAGCTCACTGCTATCGATGGTAGAAATAGCAGGCAAGTCAGTAACCGCAACCCCTTGTTCTTGTAAAGACTCAATGTGGGTTTGTACTTCACGCCACACTTTTTTCAAGAAGTTATAAGGGCCTTTTAGTGAGTCATCTGACCACTCTAAGGTTTGATCAGCAGGTGCGGCAAACAGGGTGTACAAACGAACCGTATCTGCTCCATACTGATCAATAGTGGTTTGCGGGTCTACGCCGTTGTTCTTCGACTTCGACATCTTCTCGATCTTACCGATAGTGACAGGTTGGCCATCTGCTTTTAACGTCGCATTGATAGGCTGACCACGGTCATCATAATTGATGTCTACATCTTCGGCGAAGTAGTAGGTTTTACTGCCGTCTTCATTGCTACGATATAAAGTGCCGGCCAATACCATACCTTGAGTCAGTAGGTTCTTAAATGGCTCATCACCTGATACCAAGCCTTCATCACGCATTAGCTTGTGATAGAAGCGGGCATACAATAGGTGCATTACCGCGTGCTCAACACCGCCCACATACTGATCGACAGGAAGCCAAGTGTCGGCAGCTGATTTATCGACCATTTGAGTATCATCATTGGGGCTAGCAAAACGCGCATAGTACCAGCTTGATTCCATGAAGGTATCAAAAGTATCGGTCTCACGCTCAGCTGGGCCACCACATTTAGGACAAGTGGTGTTTACAAAATCAGGGATATTCTTCAGTGGGTTACCGCGGCCATCAGGTACGACATCTGTTGGTAGCTTGATAGGTAAGTCGGCTTCATCAACAGGAACGTTACCACAGTACTCACAGTTAATCATTGGGATTGGGCAGCCCCAATAACGCTGGCGTGATACACCCCAGTCGCGTAGACGATATTGAATCTTACGTGAAGCTAGGTTTTGAGATTCAAGTTTGGCTAACATGGCTTCAAATGAGCCGTCAAAGTCTAAGCCGTCAAACTCACCTGAGTTAACTAATTTACCACGCTCAGTGTAAGCGCCTTCATGGCCTTCTGGCGTCTCGATGACTGTTTTGATTGGCAGGTTGTATTTGCTAGCAAATTCGAAGTCACGCTCATCGTGAGCAGGAACCGCCATCACAGCGCCAGAGCCGTAGCTCATTAGCACATAGTTGGCTACCCAAACAGGCACTTCTTCGCCAGTTAATGGATGGGTAACGGTTAGGCCTGTATCCATACCAATTTTTTCAGCTTTGGCAAGGTCAGCTTCCGCCACAGAGCCTTTTTTGCATAGTTCGCAGAATTCAGCGATTTTTGGGTTTTGTTCAGCGGCTAACTTGGCCAAACGGTGTTCAGCAGCCACAGCCACGTAAGTCACGCCCATTAAGGTGTCAGGGCGGGTAGTGAAGACGTCTAAAGTGCTGATGTCATCGCTGTTTTTGTACGGGAAATGAACTTCCATACCTTGGCTGCGACCAATCCAGTTGCGCTGCATGGTGATAACGTCGCTTGGCCACTGTCCTTCTAATTGATCTAAATCATCTAACAGCTCATCGGCGTAATCTGTGATTTTGAAGTAGTACATAGGGATGTCGCGTTTTTCGACAGGAGCCCCACTGCGCCAACCTTTACCATCAATGACTTGTTCGTTAGCCAATACTGTATTGTCTACTGGGTCCCAGTTTACGGTGGCAAGTTTTTTATAAACCAAGCCTTTTTTGTAAAGCTGTAAGAAGAACCATTGCTCCCAGCGATAATATTCAGGCGTACAAGTCGCAAACTCACGTGACCAGTCGATAGATAGACCCAAAGTCTTTAACTGGGTGCGCATATTGTCAATGTTTGAGAAGGTCCATTTTGCAGGAGCAACTTGGTTGGCAATGGCCGCGTTTTCGGCAGGCATACCAAACGCATCCCAACCCATAGGCTGTAAAACCTGGTCACCTTTTAAACGATAATAACGGCTGAGCACATCTGAAATAGTGTAGTTACGAACGTGTCCCATATGCAGCTTGCCACTTGGATATGGGAACATAGACAGCATATAACGCGTTTTTTCATCTTTGCTGATATCATTGCTTACTTCAAAGCGCTTATCCGCTTCCCATTTAGCTTGTTGTTCAGCTTCGATTTGTTTTGGGTGATAATGATTTGAATTTGTCTGTTCAGTTGCTGTGGTGCTCATAATAGGCTCTAAGTTAGATGTTTTTTAAAGGTTTGAATAAAAAAAGGGTAATAAATAATAGGGAAATTCAGATACGATAGAATAGCTTAAATTGACTAAAATTGCGATGGTAAGCACCAATTTTAACCCGATATTGGCGGTCACTGGATTTATAAGGCGCTAACTATTAAGCTTGTTAAAACTTTTTTGCAATATAACGGCTATAAAAACACTAGGAGATATCCATGGCGATAACCATTTATGGTATTAAATCTTGCAGCACTATGAAAAAAGCCTTCACCAAATTAGAAGAGCTTGGTGTTGACTATCAGTTTCATGATTATAAGAAGCAAGGCATCGATAAGCAAAGTGTGCAGCGCTGGGTTGATGAGTTAGGCATTGAAAAAGTGCTCAATAAACGAGGCACCACTTGGCGCAAGCTTACCGATGAGCAAAAAGCAGCGGCCGATGCTAATGTTGACACAGCGATTGAGCTGTTGGTTGAAAATACAAGTATGATTAAACGTCCTATCGTAGAAGGTGAGGCTCAAGGAGGTAGCGTCCTACTTTGTGGCTTTAATGAGTCAGAATTTGAGCAAGCCTTCACTGCCTAAACCGTGAGTTAAAGCTTTGATAAAATAGTAACTTTAATAAAAAGCAAAAGGGCACGGCCATTACGGGTGCCCTTTTGTTTTTTTAAATTGTTTACTAATCTAATGGTTTACTAAATGCTTTGTTAAAAACCAACCCCTAAGTTTAAGGGGCTAATCAGCTTAGAGCAGAGTCTAAATCACGACTAATCAGGGTACCCACTCCTTCATTGGTGAAGATTTCAAGTAGGGTTGCGTTAGGCACACGGCCATCAACGATAACCGCACTTTTTACGCCGCCCAGTACTGCATCTAACGCACACTGTATTTTTGGAATCATGCCCCCTGAAATGGTGCCATCTTCAATCATTTCGGCGACTTTTTTCGGAGTTAGCCCAGTGACTACGTTGCCTTCTTTGTTCATAACGCCTTTGATGTTGGTCAGTAGCATTAGTTTTTCAGCATGTAGAAACTCCGCCACTTTACCAGCCACTAAGTCAGCATTGATATTGTAACTGTTGCCTTCGTTATCCACACCAATTGGGGCAATAACCGGAATAAAGTTGGATCTAATAAGCATCATGATAACGTCTTTATTAACGCTCACCACTTCACCCACAAAACCTAAATCGATGTCACTGCTATTGCCTTGCTCGTCAGTCTTAGTCATAAGCAGTTTTTTGGCACGAATTAAGTTGGCATCTTTACCGGTTAATCCAATAGCACGGCCCCCATGCTTATTAATCAGGCTGACAATAGACTTGTTGACGCTACCGCCTAATACCATCTCCACCACGTCCATAGTGGATTTGGTGGTAACTCGCATGCCGTCAATTCGATCTGACTCACGACCTAGCTCTTTTAGTAAATTATCTACTTGAGGGCCACCGCCATGAACCACAACAGGGTGCAGACCTACTGTTTTTAGCAGAACCACATCACGCGCAAAAGAGCTTTCAAGCTCTGGGTCAGTCATGGCATTGCCACCGTATTTCACCACAATGATCTTGTCTTCAAAGCGCTGAATGTAAGGTAGGGCAGTGGTTAATACTTGAGCAGTGGTTTTGGCTTGGGCTAGATTTAAGGACATGAGGGACTCTTTTTTTTGTGATATGAAAGTCGGGTATTTAAAAAATAGTTTACATACGTTTTATTATTCTACTGATTTACCTGGATATTGGCTACCTGATTGGCCAAATCTTGACTGATTGACTGGCAAAGGCTGACAAAATAGCCCTGTATTTGAGTTAAGTCGGATAGGGAGTCACCGGCAAAGCGTACCGTCAAACTGTTGCTGGTGTTTGAGGAGCGAATGATGCCAAATCCGTTGGAGAAATCCAAACGTAAGCCGTCAATGCAGGTGAGTCTAGCGTCTGATGGCAATGAGACGGGCAAATCTTTTATGTTGCTTTGAAGCTTCTGACACAGAGCAGACAGCTTATCTAATATGGGCTGAGAGCTCTGCTGATCTTCAGAGAGAGTCGTATCTTGTGACACGCTATATGAGTAGTCGGCCAAAGGCAGATAGACGTCTGGGGTGCTAACCATCTCTGGCAAAGTATCGATGATTTCAGATAACGTTGATGGCTGATGATGTAGCCAGTTTAACAGGCGCAATCCAGCATACATGGCATCGTCGTGCAATAAAAAGTAGCCATCGTTAAAGATAAAATGCCCTGAAAGCTCGCCGGCAAATAAGATATGAGACTCTGTGCCATCTTTTTTGGCTTGTAAGGCGCGGCGTAAGATGCTGCTGCCGGTTTTACTCATTTGAGCCTGAGCCCCAGCTTGTTGTATCAAAGTGGGCAAGTGATGTGAGCATTTCACATCGAAGATAACGGTCGGAGAGCCCGCGTCAGAGTCGTTACAAGCGGCAGATTCAAAATGGTCTTCTATGGCTACCCGAGACAACAGGTACAACAAGTGATCAGCTACCAAGGGCTGGCCGCTACTATCAACCACCATCAATCGGTCGCCATCGCCATCGAAGCTTAATCCTAGATCAGCTTTATGATTTACTACGGCTGCTGAAAGCTCATGTAGGCGATTGTATTCCATTGGGTCGGGGTTGCCCTTTGGGAAATCACCATCAGTATTGGCATTAAGCAGAATAACTTCTGAGCATAAACAAGGGTGTGCTGTGTAAAAAGCTTCAGCAAACAGCCCAGTAGAGCCATTTAAACAATCAATGACAATCTTAAAGGCAGAAGTTTCAGGCTCGATATTAGGCTGGCAGGCGGGGAGGGTTGCCTTGAGACGTGATTGATTGATACGGGTAATAGCTTCGACAGCTTTATTGATATAAAGATTTAAAATATCTTTTTGCGGCAAGAGGGTTTGCTGAGGGGTTGGGTTAGGCAGCGCAGTACCTGGCTTAGAATTGACCTTAGCACTATTCTTGTCTGCAATTCTCTCGGTATCACTAGAGTAGTCAAACAACTGCTGATACACCTCTTGGATCTGCTCACTGCTTGGAGACTGACTATTTATCAGCCACTTTATGCCGTTGATATGCGGCTCAGAGTGACTGGCAGTAGCAATAACCCCATGGCCTTGATATTGATTGGCCCAAAACGCCATCAGTGGTGTGGTCACTAAGCCTAACCAGATAACTTCAAAGCCATAAGCTTGAAAGCTAGAGGCCATCTGCTTAGCAAGCGTCTCGCTATAATGACGGGCATCAAAGCCAATGACGACCTGGCTGACATTAGCATGATGAACAAATTGACGAGCAAGCGCATCACTTAATGCTGCCGTGAACTGCGCCGTGAATAAGGCGCGCTCACCACGGATATCATAAGCTTTGAACAGGGCGCGTTGGTCGCTAAAGGCAGTCAAGGACAAAGCGAAGCTCCAAAATATAAGAAACCATCATTATAACTTTATAAACCTATAATAATAGCACTTTTAAGCCTAGACGCTATCTTCTAAAAAAATCCCGTCTTGATACTCTGAAGGTAAGCGCTCTACTGACGGCCTGAGTGTCCGAAGCCGCCAGCACCGCGAGCGCTTAGTTCATTAAATTCTTCGACAATCTCAAAGCTTGGGCGTACAACAGGCACCACCATATACTGCGCCATACGCTCAGCAGGGTTTAGTACAAAATCTGTCTCGCTGCGGTTCCAAACACTCACCATCAGCTCACCTTGGTAATCGGCATCAATTAGGCCAACCAAGTTACCCAGTACGATACCATGCTTATGACCTAAGCCTGAGCGTGGCAGGATAATGCCAGCGTAGTTTGGGTCAGCAATATAAATGGCCATACCGGTACCAATTAATTTAGTTTCACCGGCTTTAATAGTCATAGGCTCATCGATGCAAGCGCGCAAATCAATCCCGGCTGAGCCATCGGTAGCCCGTGTTGGCATAGGGAAGTTAGGGTCAGTACCAATTTTTGGGTTTAAAATTTTAACTTGTACAGAATTCATAATTTATCCGTTGTTTCGTGTTTCGTTGTTTTAATAGTAGTTTAAAGGGTTAGACTAAAGTTGATTGAGATAAATAACGTCAAAATAGAAATTTAAGCGCGCCCAGTCTAATGTATCTGCTTATAAAATCAATCGCTATTCAACCAATAACCTTTAAATCAATCAGCGTTAAATCAAAAGTTATAGAATTAACCAACTGGCCAAACCTAAGAAGGACATAAAGCCGACAATATCCGTGACTGTGGTCAGAATAACGGAAGCGGATAGAGCAGGGTCAATATCTAGACGCTTTAAAAATAGTGGAATGCCAATACCAGCTACGTTAGCGGCGGTCATATTAATGGCAATCGCACAGCCAATGACCAAGCTAATCTTGGGGTCATGGAACCATAGCTGAGCAATACCAGCCATAATCACTGCCCAAATAACGCCGTTAATGGCACCAACCCACAGCTCTTTGTTCATCAGCCACAAACGGTTGGACCCCCCGATTTGACCCATGGCCAAACCGCGGATAACCACAGTTAAGGTTTGACTACCGGAGATACCGCCCATACTGGCCACCACCGGCATTAATACTGCTAAAGCCACCACATGAGCGAGCACTTCTTCAAATTGACCAATGACAGAGGCAGCGAGTAGGGCGGTTAATAGGTTGATACCGAGCCAGACACTACGGCTTTTGGCACTGCGTAAAATAGGCGCAAACAGCTCTTCGTCATCACTCACACCGGCTAAGTGCTTCATGGTGCTGTCCACATCATCTTGGATAATTTCCATGATGTCCTCAGCGTTTAGTTGACCAACCAACTCGCCAAAGCTATTTACCACTGGCGCATAGCGGATGTCAGAGGAGCGAAATACCGCGGCCGCATCTTGAATGTCCATTCTATCGTTGATGGTAATGGCAGGGTCAATCCATTGCTCAACCAAAGATTGCTGTGGATACTTAATCAGATCCACCAAGCTTAATAGCCCCAGTAGCTGATGGCTAGCATCGACCACGATAAGCTCTTGAGTTTCATCATCTAGTAGGTCTTCATCTTGGCGCAGCCAGTTTTGGACTTCCTCTAAGGTAATATTACCTTGAATCTGAATGGTATCTGGATCCATATAGTCACCCACTTCATACTCTTCATAAGTATTCAGTTGGCTGACCTGCTGACGAATATCCTCATCAAGGTTAGACATGACCTCCGAGCGCACCTTGTCATCAACGGTGTCTAGAATCTCAGCAATGTCTTGAGCATCTAGGTCTTCAGCAAGCGTTTCAATCTCTTCTGCTTGCATATTTTCCATCAAGGAAGGGCGAATGTCATCGACTACTTCAGCCAGTACTTGACCTTTTAAGTCGACAGGTACTTGCTCCCAAATTAGCTGGCGGGAGTCGTGAGGGAAGGATTCTAATAGGCTAGCAATTTCATACTCAGACTGCTCATTTAAGAACTCAGCCATCGTAGCCAGATCTCTGTCTGCTACTAGCGTTTGTAGATAAATAAGCTTGTCTTCAGCGCGATCATAGCTTTCTGAGAGGGGTTCTGGTTTGACTTTATGCTCAGTTTGAGTAGACATAGGCGCCCTTAGATTGCTTGATGGTTGGATGAGGTAGATAATAAAGAGGGCTATTAACCCCTAAAAACAAAAATGACAGGAATGCATCCTGCCATTATTATTTTATTTTACAATATTTTTAGCCTTTTTAGGGGCAATCTGCTATTTGGCTAGCCCAAACTTTTGGCTTACTGATTTTTCTTTTTCAGTAGGGCTTTAATATTAGACATATACTCATTGGCGACCACAGTAGGGTCACGCTCAGCCTTTTTCTTTTTGGCGTTAGCAGGCCAGTCTAAATGCTCTTCTGGCAACTCCTCTAAGAAACGACTTTGAGTAGTGGTACGCATCTGACCACCGCCACGGCGCTGAGCAGCTAAAGTTAGCGTTAGCTCACGACGGGCACGGGTAATGCCCACATACATTAAGCGGCGCTCTTCTTCAATGGTCTCAGCGATGATGGAGTTACGGTGTGGTAGTAACTCCTCTTCTAAGCCCATGATATACACAAAGTCGAACTCCAAGCCTTTAGCAGCGTGCAAGGTCATCAAGTTCACTTTATTGGTGTTCTCTTCTTCTTGCTGCTGCTCAAGCATATCAAGCAGTACCAGCTTACGAATCACCGCATCAATGGTCTTATCGTCATCATCCTCGGCGCGATTGATTAAGGCTTGAATACTGCTATAAAGCACTTCGATGTTATCTAGGCGCCCTTTTTCTTGCTGCGGCGTTTTTGAGTCGCTACGCACAAAGTCGATATAGCCCGTTTCATCAATCATTTGACGTACTAAAGGCACTGGGTCTGGGTGCTGATCCAGCTCGCGAGTATAGTGCTCGATGAAGTCGCCAAACTCTTTTAAGGTGCTATAAGCTTTGGTTGGCAACACATGTGGCAAACCGCCGTGGGTACAAGAGGCCAGTAGAGAGATACTGTGCTCTTGAGAGAATAGCCCCAATTTTTCTAGTGTTGCAGGTCCTAATCCACGTTTAGGGGTATTCACGATCCGTAAAAAAGCACTGTCATCTTCAGGGTTTAAAATAAGGCGCAGGTAGCCCATGACGTCTTTAATTTCACTACGAGCAAAGAAGGATTGACCGCCAGAGAGTTTGTAGGGCACTTGGAACTGTCTCAGCTGAGCTTCAAGCATACGGGCTTGGAAGTTACTGCGATATAGCACCGCATATTGCTCCCACTCATTCCCATTGCGCAGCTTGTGCGCCACAATCTCTTTGGCCACGCGCTCTGCTTCATCATCATCATTGCGGCAATTAATAATGCGAATTTTCTCGCCCTGACCTTTATCTGACCATAGTGCTTTTTCAAATAAGTGCTCGTTATTCATAATCACGGTGTTGGCCGCATTCAAAATACGGTTGGTCGAGCGGTAGTTTTGTTCAAGCTTAATGACTTTTAGCTTTGGGAAGTCTTCCTTGAGCAGCGCCATGTTCTCTGGACGGGCGCCACGCCAAGCATAAATAGATTGGTCATCATCACCTACGACGGTGAACTTACCGGTTGGCCCCACAATCAATTTAATCAGCTCGTACTGAGCGGTGTTGGTGTCTTGATACTCGTCGACCAATAAGTAGCGAATACGGTTTTGCCACTTATCACGTAGCTGTTGGTTTTCGCGTAATATTTTGGCTGGCAGGACAATCAGGTCATCAAAGTCAACGGCGTTATAAGCACGCAAGTTGCGCTCATACAAAGCATAAAGGTTAGCAAAAAGCATGTCTTCTGGGTCATCAAGCGTTTCCATCGCTTTGTCAGGTTCAATAAGATCGTTTTTCCAATCAGAAATAAACTTAATGGCCTTGCCGACAAGCTCACGGCTTTCAGCGCCTGATAAGTTGTCACGCATCATCAGCTCCATCAACAGACGCTTACTGTCATCAGCATCCATAATAGAGAAGTTGCCTTTTAAAGGGGTATGTAGCAGCTCATAACGCAAAAACTGTAGTCCAAACTGGTGGAAAGTCGACACAGTCAGACCGCGGGTCTTTTCTTTGGGCATGAGAGAGGTGACACGGGCCTTCATTTCACGGGCCGCTTTGTTGGTAAAGGTCACCGCCGTAATGCGCTCGGCAGGGATATTGCACTGCTCAATAAGATAAGCAATTTTTTGGGTAATAACTGAAGTTTTACCTGAGCCTGCACCCGCTAAAACGAGGAGGGGACCAGACACATAAGTCATGGCCTCTTGTTGTTTGGGGTTAAGCTTACTCATGGCACACCTTTTTTTATATGACTAACAATAAAGATTGGACAACGGGATAAATTAGGGGGTTGTTGAAACGATGAATAGGGGGTCGAAATTAGCTTTGGAATTGCAAAATTATCGAGTGGTTATTATAGGGGTTCACTTTAAAATCACAACCAAATCTATGCAAACTTATTGAGCAGTTACAAACTCGACTATAAAGTCGTTTTTTTTACAACTAAGACCTTACTCTATGTATGGCTTTATAATATAATACAACTAAGGAGTTAGATAAGCGTAAAATTCTAACGCTTTAATATCGATGAGTAGACGCATTGATTTTTTAGATAAATTTAGCATTTTTACCCAGTACTTAAACAACTAAGTTGAGGATATTATGATTAAACGTCAAGCATTGTTAGTAGCCGCTATCGCTGCTGGTCTAAGCATGACTGCAATGGCAGAAACTGCAGGCACTTGGACTGTGGGCGTGGGTGTTTCTCACGTAGAGCCAGACAGTAAAAATGGTAACATTGGCATTGACCACATTGATCCTGACGTACGTCCATCGATTACTGCTGAGTACTTCGTAGCAGATAACGTGGGTGTTGAGCTATTAGCCGCTCTACCATTCCATCATGACATCATTTTGGATGTACCAGGTGAAGGTCTGAAAGAAGCGAAAACTCAGCTTTTACCACCAACCCTATCACTACAGTATCACTTCGATAATGTGCATGCGAATGTGAAACCATTTATCGGTGTTGGTGCTAACTACACTGCGTTCTTTAAAGAGCGTTCAGGTATGGAAGATGTTGATTTAAAAATTAAAGACAGCTGGGGCGTTGCTGGTCACGCAGGCGTTGACTTCAAAATCAATGAAACTGACGCAGTTCGTTTAGACGCTCGTTATATCGACCTTGAGCCAGATGTAAAACTAAATGGTGAAAAAGTGGGTAAAGCAGAGATCAACCCATGGGTATATGGTATCTCTTACGTACAACGCTTCTAATCTAGCTTGTTAAAAAAGTCGGCTTCGATTTACATGATTAAATAAGTTGACTGAAATAAAAACCCCCGTATCCAATCAGATACGGGGGTTTTTTACATCAAGTCAAAAATACTTATTTTAAAGCGTTTAGCTTTTTGGCGGCTTCTAAGGCAAAGTAAGTTAAGATGCCATCAGCGCCAGCACGTCTAAAGCCCAGCAGTGACTCAAGAATAACATCTTCAGTTAACCAGCCGTTTTGGATAGCGGCCATGTGCATGGCATACTCACCAGAAACTTGATAAGCAAAAGTTGGCACACCGAAGGTGTCTTTTACTTCACGGATAAGGTCTAGATAAGGCTGTCCTGGCTTAATCATAACCATGTCAGCGCCTTCGTTAATATCCATAGCGACTTCATGCAGCGCTTCTGCACGGTTACCGAAGTCCATCTGATATTGTTTTTTGTGTCCACCTTTTAGGTTACCAGCACTGCCTACCGCATCACGGAAAGGACCGTAGTAAGCAGAGGCATATTTGGCAGAGTAGGCCATCAGAGCGGTGTTAACAAAGCCTTCTTCTTCTAAGGCTTCACGCATGGCAAGGATACGACCATCCATCATGTCACTTGGAGAGATGATGTCTGCACCAGCGCGAGCGTGTGCTAGGGTTTGTTCAACCAAGACCTCAACCGTTTCATCGTTAATCACATAGCCGGTCTCATCTAGCAGACCATCTTGACCATGAGAGGTGTAAGGGTCTAGAGCAACGTCTGTCATGACCACCATCTCTGGCACTTCTTTTTTCAGCGCACGAACCGCACGGCAAGCCAAGCCATCTGGGTTAGCAGCTTCTCGGCCGTCTTCCGTCTTAAGACTTGGGTCAATAACCGGGAAGATATCAACGGTAGTTACCCCTTCTGCTAATAACTCTTTGGCATATTCAACCAATAGGTCAATAGATAAGCGCTCAACACCAGGCATACTGGCCACTGCTTCACGCTTATTTTCACCCTCAAGCACGAATACAGGTGCAATCAAGTGTTTTGGGTGCAGCTCTACCTCACGTACCATAGCTCGAACGTTGTCATGAACACGTAGACGGCGTAAACGAGTGTGAGGGTAAGTGCGATTAAATGTATAACTCATAATAAGTCCTAATAACTTCAACAAATTAAGGAATGTAAGAGGAGTAGGGCAGTCAGGGTGACTGCTCAATATAGTTGTTAAGGGATGAAAAGCAGAATAAGGTATTTATAGATCTTTTTATTATTCTTAAGTTAGCTATCCCAGTCCCTATTATAACGCAGAGCTTAGTATGTTTTGGGTTCAAGAAATGATACAAGTTATAACTAAAGCTTTAACCCAATAAACAAACGATATTTAGAAGTGCAGACCGTCATTATCGCAGACTGGGGCGATAAGCCAAGTTGATAAAAGCTATCATCGCAATGAGTTTAGCGAATATAGGCAGTGGTGATAGACGGGTTGGCTATCTATGGGGGAGTTATATACAATTCGATTCGAGATATCATTGAAGCGTAAATGACTAGAGTATAATAAACCAAGCCAAAACGGATAAATGAGCAAACAAGAGACGGTTATGAGTGAAGAAGAGATTCTACAAAGCTTTAAAGAACAAGGGGTAGATATTAAGTCACAGTCTGCTCCCTTAAATAGAAGACGGTTTTTAGAGCTGACCACCTTAGGGATAGGAGGGTTGGGGCTGCTTTATCATTCCAATAGTGCTTTGGCAGCCAATAGCTTGATGGGCACAGCTGAAGACACTACCAGTCTTGGCGACTCTATAAAAAACTTGAGTCAGTGCAAATCACCGACTATTCCCACTCGCATATTCGCCAGTTCAAATACTGGGGTAGACGACAGCCGTAATGTCTTAGGATTGCAGCGTCTAGCTTGTGCCGGGTTTGATATTAAAAACCCAGAGATTACCCGCCGTCAGTACTTACGCTTTGGCGGAACGGATCAGCAGCGGGCTAGCGATTTACAAAACATGGCCACAGGCGCTATTGAAGCACCCAAGTTATTGCTCGCTGCCAGAGGCGGTTATGGCGCCATTCGGATCTTAGAGTCTGTCGACTGGAAAAGCTTGGGCAGGCTTATGAAAGATAAGGGCAGTATCTTGGCAGGATTTAGCGATATTACTGCTTTACAGTGCGCTCTATTGGCACAAGGTAACATGAGTAGCCTAGCTGCGCCCATGTTATACACAGAGTTTGGTAAAAAGAAGCCAGATATCGTCAGCTGCCAAGGTTTTGTAGAAGCGATTACCAACCCCAATCTTAAAATCAACTTACCTCAGCAAACCAATACAACCTTATCCACTCCGCTTAGTGGGGTGCTATGGGGCGGTAACTTAAGTGTGGTCTCTGCGCTGGCAGGCAGTGCTTATCTGCCCAATCCCAAAGGGGGCATCGTATTTTTAGAAGAGGTGGGTGAGCAGCCGTATCAAGTAGAGCGTATGCTGTATAGCTTATATCTATCAGGAGCTTTCAAAAATCAGCAGGCCATTGTGCTAGGGGCATTTAGCGGGGCAGGAGAAGACAGTTATGATGCCCGTTATAACCTGGCCGCAGTTATTGACCATTTGAGCAAAGTCACAGGTTTGCCGATATATACGGGATTACCTTTTGGGCATGTGGCTCGTAAGCAGAGCTTTCCTCTAGGGGCGATGTGTCGTTTAACAACGACAGATTCTGGCATTACTCTTGAGTTTGAGGGCTATCCTACTATCGATAGGGAGCTTATATATCCTGAAGGGTTGTGGAGTTAATCTAACAACAAGAAATCTTAACGTATCAGGCATAATACTTTACATTAAAGCACCAACCTCAGGGGCGTACTGGGTTACTATGAAGGATGAAGAATTATTAAAAATAAGGATAATGAATCATGTCAAACCAATCTAGTAATCCTAAAAACACTGCTGATAATAATGAAAGTATAGATAAGGCTCTAGAGTCTCTTGAGAATACAACGAAGCCCACTACCAACAATGAATCGGTAGATGTGGAAGTAGTTAAAGGCGATACAGTTATCTATGAAGATGGCGACTTTGAAGAGTTTAATTCTGAAAATGAGCTAGACTCGGATGCGGATGAGGCCAATTCTAATAAAGAAGCCTCTAAGCAAGAAGAGTCTAAACAGGACGAAGCCAAATCAAAGCAAGACTCTGACAAAGAAAAAGAGTCTGAAGAAAAAAACTCTGAAGAAGAAGACTCAGAGTCTGATAAACATGAATCAGCCAAAGAGCTATATAGCACAGCGATAGCTAATATCTATCAATGGGCAGCTAAGCTTAAAGACGAATTCATGTCAGACAAAGAGAAGAAGTCTGATTCAGAACAAGCCTCTGATGAAGAAAAAACAGATTCTGATAAAAAAGAAGAAGCGTCTGAGAAAGAGGGCAAAGAAGATAAGCATAGCGCCTCGATCGCTAATTTGTATAAATGGGCGGCTAAGCTAAAAGAAGACTTTGCTTCTGAAGCGGCCAATATGACTCATGATGTGCCAGAAAAAGCCCTGGCAATTATGCTTAATAAGCTACTTAGCGGTGCAGAAGCAGAGCTGAAAGCTTTTGATAAAAAAGTTGAGCAGTCAGAAGAGCCGATGGAGAATGCTGAAGAAGAACGCAGCAAGCTTGAAGCCAAAAAAGATAAATACCAAGGTATGATTGACTTGCTACAAGGTGAGTAATAAGCTGCGTAGCTGGCTTACTTTAACCGCTGTGATTAATCTTAATAACATATTTTAAGCGTAAAGCGGTGAAGCTCAAGGTGACCTTTTTAGGTCGCCTTGGGCTTTTTCTATTTTATGCTTATCAATCAATAACTCTAGCATAGTAGATTTACATAGGACGATATTATGACTATGACAAATGCTCAATCTATAACTAATGGGCCTTCCTCCGGAGACCTAAACCCCAAGTCGAGTAGTAGCTTAGCTTTAGCGCCTCCGCAAAAAGGCCTAATAGCAGGCGCAGCTATAGTGAGTTTGGTGCTATTCGTATATTTGCTCGTTACCCAGCCTGTGGCTCAGCCGATGCTACTTATCATTGGTTTGCTACTGGGTTATCACCAGTCGCCGTAAAACCACCCACTTCAGGGGGTGGATATAAGGCGACACACACTGTCGTAAGAAGTCGTTA
>ERZ808051.553-NODE-553-length-38706-cov-26.832199_pt1 | contig 38706 bp, 35 predicted proteins | sample MGYA00380199_ERZ808051 | MGnify/ENA primary metagenome ERZ808051 (study PRJEB31490, sample SAMN06133391) | mouse gut metagenome | isolation source: J11 | host: mice | place: China: Chengdu | collected 2015-05 ...
TTCAGCTTTTCCTGAATCTTTTCGGGGATGGTCTCCGGATGCTGCATCTGGGCGATGGTGGGGATGAGGATGTTCTGCTCCCGGGCCTTTTTCAGGTTGTGCTCCAGACCCTGCTTGTTAATGGTGAGATCAATCATGATTGCTTGCCCTCCTGTTGTTTCATATCAATATAGGAATATAGGGTGTATTTGGAAATGCCGAAGTATTTGGCGACCTTGTCGCCGGACTTGGTAATCAGGAACGCGCCGTTCTGGTTCAGGAACTGGATGGCCCGCACCTTGTCGTCCTTGTTCATCAGGGCGGCGGGCTTGCCCACCAGGGCTACGGACTGCTGAATGAGTCCCTCCAGCAAATCGCTGACGTTGGTAATCTTCTCCGGCTCGGACTGAACCGGTTCCCCGGTGGAAATCAGGTCCTGCACCGCGGACTCCACCATCAGCAGTTTGGAAATATCGTAGTTGATGGCGAAAATGGCGGAGACCTTTCCCCGGCTGTTCCGGATATAGACCGTGGAGGATTTCAGAATTTTCCCGTCGGGGGTCTTGGTGAGGTAGCAGAGGTGGTCCCTGGGCTCCGGGTCGTTGGTGCGCAGCTGCTCCATGACCACGGTGGATGCGCCGTCCCCCACCTTCCGCCCGGTGACATGTCCGTTGAGAATGAAGACGATGGACTGCTCCGGGTCCCGGCTCAGGTCGTGGACCACCACCTCACAGCTGCTGCCCAGCTGGGCGGCAATGCAGTTGGCCACCTGTTTCAATAGCTCCAGTTTACTGTTTTCCGTAGGCAGGCCCCCCTTTTTTCCCGTTTCTTTATGAAAAGCTCCGGTCCTGTATCTTTATCATAGCATAAATTTTAGAGAAATCAACAGGTTTTCAAAAAAATTTTTTGGTTTTCAAATTTTTTGTTTGACAACTGGATTTCTTATGCTATGATAGAGATACAGAGAAGAGGCCACAAGGGACCAGCCGGCGGGAGCCGTACATAAAAATATTTATTTTGATGGAGGACTGTATGATGGACTTTGAAGCGATCAAAACCGCGGCGGAAGGCTACAAGGCGGAGATGTCCCGGTTCCTGCGGGACATGATCTCCCATCCCAGCGAGAGCTGCGAGGAAAAGGAAGTCGTTCTGTGCATCAAGGCCGAGATGGAGAAGCTGGGCTTTGACAAGGTGGAAATCGACGGCCTGGGCAACATCATCGGATGGATGGGCCAGGGAGAGAAAATCATTGCCATTGACTCCCACATTGACACGGTGGGCATCGGAAATCTCAGCAACTGGGAATCCGACCCCTACACCGGCTATGAGACCGAGGACATCATCTACGGCCGGGGCGGCAGCGACCAGGAGGGCGGCATGGCCTCCGCCGTCTACGGGGCCAAAATCATGAAGGACCTGGGACTGATTCCCGAGGGCTATAAAATCATGGTGGTGGGCTCCGTTCAGGAGGAGGACTGCGACGGCATGTGCTGGCAGTACATTGTCAACAAATACTTCAACGGTCCCGAGGACGCCCGGAATCAAATCGAGTTCGTCATCTCCACCGAGCCCACCGACGGCGGCATCTACCGGGGCCACCGGGGCCGGATGGAAATCCGGGTGGACGTGAAGGGCGTTTCCTGCCACGGCAGCGCCCCGGAGCGGGGGGACAACGCCATTTATAAAATGGCCGACATTCTCCAGGACGTCCGGGCCCTGAACGAAAACGGCGACGGCCCCTCCAACACGGTCAAGGGCCTGGTGAAGATGCTCAACGAGGAATTCAACCCCCAGCACGCCGAGGATGCCCGGTTCCTGGGCCGGGGCACCTGCACCGTCAGCCAGATTTTCTACACCTCCCCCAGCCGCTGCGCCGTGGCGGACTCCTGCGCCATTTCCATCGACCGCCGCATGACCGCCGGCGAGACCTGGGACTCCTGCCTGGAGGAGATCCGCCAGCTTCCCAGCGTGAAGAAGTACGGGGACGACGTGAAGGTCAGCATGTACATGTACGACCGTCCCGCCTGGACCGGCACGGTGTATGAAACCGAATGCTTCTTCCCCACCTGGATCAACAAGGCCACCGCCGCCCATGTCCAGGCCCTTGTGGACGCCCACGAGGCCCTCTGGGGCAAGGAACGCACCGGCCACGCCGACGCCGACCCCAGGAAGGACGCTATGCACCTCCGGACGGGCCGCCCCCTCACCGACAAGTGGACCTTCTCCACCAACTGCGTCTCCATTCAGGGCCGCTACGGCATCCCCTGCGTGGGCTTCGGCCCCGGCGCGGAGTCTCAGGCCCACGCCCCCAATGAAATCACCTGGAAGCAGGACCTGGTGACCTGCGCCGCCCTGTACGCCGCCGTCCCCGGCCTCTATAAGCCGGAGAACAAAACCGGCGACGTGACGGAGTTCCGTCAGAGCCTCACCGACAACGACATCCAGTAATTGCCCTGGGGAGGCGCCCCGCCGGCGCGGCCCCGGCCCTGGGAGGAATTTTCTATGAAAGGTTTTCGCCTCTGGATACTTTTCTCTTGGGCGGCGGCCCTGTTTGTTGCCGGAAACCTGTTTTTCCACGGCGGACTGTTCCCGGCGAGTCTCAATTATGACCATTTTGAGGAGCTGCGGCTCATCGCCCTGCTGTTCGCCATGCACGCGGTATCTCTGACGCTGGTTTTCTCCGTCCTGAAGGGCCTGGTGAAAGAGCCGCCATCCCCGCCCGCCCCCAAGGCCGAAGACGACCCCTATAACGACCCGAGGCTCTGACGCCTCCGATATTAAAATGAACAAGGAGAGTTTCGATATGTCTAAGACCATTGAGCTGGCCCAGCATCTGGAAAAGCTGCACATCAACAACATGTACAAGTCCGATTTCTATTGGACCTGGGACAAGACCGACGAGGAGCTGGACGCCATTTTCACCGTGGCCGACGCCCTGCGGGATCTGCGGGAGCGGAACAGGTCCACCCGTATCTTCGACTCCGGCCTGGGCATCTCCATCTTCCGGGACAACTCCACCCGGACCCGCTTCTCCTTCGCCTCCGCCTGCAATCTGCTGGGTCTGGCCGTTCAGGACCTGGACGAGAAGAAGAGCCAGATTGCCCACGGCGAGACCGTCCGGGAGACGGCCAACATGGTGTCCTTCATGGCCGACGTCATCGGCATCCGGGACGACATGTTCATCGGTGAGGGACACAAATATCAAAAGACCTTCATGGACGCCGTGAAGGAGGGCTACCGGGACGGCATTCTGGAGCAGCAGCCCACCCTGGTGAACCTCCAGTGCGACGTGGACCACCCCACCCAGTGCATGGCCGACATGCTCCACATCATCCACCAGTTCGGAGGCGTGGAGAACCTCAAGGGCAAGAAAATCGCCATGACCTGGGCCTACTCCCCCAGCTACGGCAAGCCCCTTTCCGTGCCCCAGGGCGTCATCGGCCTGATGACCCGCTTCGGCATGGACGTGGTGCTGGCCCATCCCGAGGGCTATGACGTGATGCCCGAGGTGGAGGAAATCGCCCGGAAGAACGCCCAGGCCACCGGCGGCAGCTACAGAAAGGTTGCCACCATGGAAGAGGCCTTCCAGGACGCCGACATCGTCTATCCCAAGAGCTGGGCTCCCTTCGCCGCCATGGAGGAGCGGACAAAGCTCTATCAGGCGGGCGACCAGGCGGGCATCGACGCCCTGGAGCAGCGCCTGCTGGCCCAGAACGCCCAGCACAAGGACTGGACCTGCTCCGAGGAGATGATGAAGAAGACCCGGAACGGCAGCGCCCTGTATCTCCACTGCCTGCCCGCGGACATCACCGGACTCAGCTGCCCCGAGGGCGAGGTGGACAACTCCGTGTTCGACCGCTACCTGGTGCCCCTGTACAAGGAAGCCAGCTACAAGCCCTATGTCATCGCCGCCATGATTATGATGAGCAAGGTCAAGGACCCCGTATCCGCCCTGATGGCCATGGACGGCGGGGATCAGAGAAAGCGGTTCTAAGGCTTATACAAAATCAGGAATGAGGAATGGGGAATTATTTCATCATTCCGGCCATTCCCAATTCATACGGGGGATTGAACAAACATGTCTGAGCGTATCGTCATCGCCCTGGGCGGCAACGCCCTGGGGAAAAACCTTCCTGAGCAGATGGCCGCCGTGAAGCAGACGGCCAGGGCCATTGTGGACCTGATTGAAAGCGGCCGGGAGGTGGTGGTCTCCCACGGCAACGGCCCCCAGGTGGGCATGATTAACATTGCCATGACCACCCTCTCCCGGGAGGACCCCACCCATCCCATGGCCCCCATGTCCGTCTGCACGGCCATGAGCCAGGGATACATCGGCTACGACCTCCAGAATTCCCTGCGGGAAGAAATGCTGGACCGGGGGATTCTCAAGCCTGTGTCCACCATTCTGACCCAGGTGGAGGTGGACCCGGAGGACCCCGCTTTCCAGAATCCCACCAAGCCCATCGGCGCCTTTATGACCGAGGCGGAGGCGGAGGAGATGCGCCGCCGCGGCAACGCCGTCATGGAGGACGCGGGCCGGGGCTGGCGGCGCTGCGTGGCGTCCCCCCTGCCCAAGTCCATCATTGAGATTGAAACCATCCGGGCGCTGACGGAGGCGGGACAGGTGGTGGTGGCCGCCGGAGGCGGCGGCATCCCTGTGTATAAAACTGCGGGCCATCATCTGAAAGGCGCCGGCGCGGTGATTGACAAGGATTTCGCCTCAGAGCTTCTGGCAGAGGAGCTGGACGCCGACGTTCTCATCATCCTCACCGCCGTGGAAAAGGTGGCTGTGAACTTCGGCAGGCCGGACCAGAAATGGCTGGACCACATGACCCCGGAGGAGGCCCGGCGCTATGCCGCCGAAGGCCAGTTCGCCCCCGGCTCCATGCTGCCCAAGGTCCAGGCGGCCCTGAAATTTGCCGAGTCCCGGCCCGGCCGCCGGGCCCTCATCACCCTGCTGGAAAAGGCGGAGGCCGGCGTGGCCGGGAAGACCGGCACCGTGATTTCTCAATAAGCACCGCGGAGGGGCTGAGAGGTTTTTCCGCGCTGCGGGCGGCTGGGAACCGGCGGCGCGGCGCCGCAATCGCGGCGTCAACGCGACAGCGCCGCTTGCCAAATTCCCCGGCCGCCCTAGCTGAATAAGGAGACCGGCGTGAACTTCACGCCGGTCTCCTTATTTTTTGCCGGGCCCTATATCCAGTCCAAATAGTCATCGGTCTGAAACGGCCTGCGCCAGAATACGTCGTTCTCCTGCGCTTTCAGCACCAGTGCCCGCCGTTCCCTCAGCACGTCCCTATCCAGCCGGCGGATAAACCAGGCGGCGCCAATCTGGCAGTCGGACCCGTCGCAGTCCTCGTTCAGCAAAAACTCAAACAGAAGGTCCGCCAGCGCGCCGTCTTTCCGGAATTGCGCAAAATAAAGCTCGATCTGCTGCCGGAATCTCTGACCGCACGACTGAATCAGGTATTCTTTCAGCTTGTCCCTGTCCCATTTTCCGCCGCAAAACGGCGCTTTCCGACTTAGATCGCTCCAGGAATCAAATCGCACGGATGGCCTCCTTCCAGGCGCGGCACAGAATCAGGAAAAACGTGCCCCGCTTCCGCCTTTTTCCAGCCGCGTGGGACCGGTTCCTTCAAACACCCGGCCCCAGGCGCGGCGCGGAATCAGGAAAAACGGGGCCCGCTTCCGCCTTTTTCCAGCCGCGTGGGACCGGTTCCTTCAAGCACCCAATTTCAGGCGCGGCGCGGAATCAGGAAGACGGCGGCCCGCTTTTGCCTTTTTCCGACCGCATGGGACCGGTTCCTTCAAACACCCGGCCCCAGGCGCGGCGCGGAATCAGGAAGACGGCGGCCCGCTTTTGCCTTTTTCCGACCGCATGGGACCGGTTCCTTCAAGCACCCGGCCCCAGGCGCGGCGCTAAAAAGATTTTTGCATGATGTGGATGGCGAAGCCGCCGAATTCCCCGGCCAGATAGACGTTTTTAATCCGGCCCTCCTCATCATAGGCGGCGGTGTCCATGTTGAAGCCGAAGCCCCTGGCCTTCAGCTCCTCCATGGCGGCGGCAAGGTCCGGGGTCCGCATGGCGATGTGCCCGTTCGTTCCCAGGAAGGGGGCCTTCATGCACTCAAAATAAGGTCCGGCAAACTCAGACTTCTGGCCGTGGCGGGGCTCCAGGTTAAACAGCCCGCTGAGGAGCTCCGCCAGCTTCAGGGCCTCGTCGGGGGAGGCGGTATTGACGCCGATATGCTCCAGCTCAAACTTGCAGCTCATAAGACGTCCCCCTTATTTCATCTGGGCGGCGGTGGGATTGTACAGGCCCACGGTCTCCCGCTTGGCGCCCATGACGTCCGCCTCGGTAAAGCTGACATACTTAATGGCCTTCCGGGTGAAGGCGGCATAGGTCAGGTGGATTCGTCCGTCGGCGCTCTGCATGATATGGGGGTATTCATATTGCTTGTTATTGGTTTTGTTTTCGTCTCCAATGAAGCCCTCGCCCCGCTCCATCCATCGAATCATGGGGAAGGTCAGGCCGCCGTCCTCACTGAGGGCCACCGCCACCGGGCACCGCAGACCGGGCCAGGCCGCCTTGCCGGGGCTGGGAACCGGGGTGCAGGTGGGATTATAGGCCACAGCAATGCGTCCGCTCTGGAGGCGGATGGCGCTGATACTGGAGTTGTTATTGGGCAGGGGGGTGGGTTTGGGCTCAGACCAGGTCTCGCCCCAGTCCAGGGACTCGCTGCGGTAGATGTTGGCAGCTTCCCGGTCCCGCATAAAGGCCACCAGATGGCCGTTCTCCAGCTCCACCACGTTGGCGTGGACCCGGCCATGGCTGTTGGGCATATCCACCTGCCGCCAGGTCTTCCCCTGATCCTCGGAAATCTGGAAGGCGGTGGGGTCCCCGGAGAGGCCGTCCACAGAGTCGGTGCACAGCCAGTTTGCGAAAATCCAGCGGCCATTGGACAGCACCTGAATGGCCTGACGGCAGAAGGTGCCTTCTCTGGGGAACATGGTTTCATAGGGGCCCCAGGTCAGTCCGCCGTCGGTGCTCTTCTGCACCCGGACCTGAGAGGTGAACTGCATGTTGTCCTTGCCGGCCTCCCGGTCCTTTTGGGCGGTGTACATAGCCCAGATGGCCTCATCGGGCCCGTAGAACAGAGAGGGGTTCTGCTCGCTGCGGGCGGGGTCGCCGGAGATGTCCACAGGCTCCGTCCAGCGGTCCGCCCCCTTGGGCAGGCGGGCGCAGACGATATGGACGTCGGCGCTGCCCTCATAGGTGCCGGCGAACCAGCAGCACACCAGGTCCCCGTTGGGCAGCTCCAGGGTGGCGGGGGAGTGGCAGGTGGGATGAACGCCGGGGGGGATGACCGCCTCCACGGTGCCCATCTCCAGATTCTGATAGAGAACGCCGTCATACGTCAGGCCGGGGAGAACAGGATAATCCATGATACATGTTCCTTTCTATGGAAATTTTCCTCACAGCCGGAGCGGAGAAGCTCCGACCGGGGCGGCGGCAAAAAGGCGGAACGGCCCGCTGGGCCGTTCCGCCCGCCGGTTTCGCAGGGGATGCGGTTGCTGCAATGTATCGGAACGCTCAGGCCGCCTTGGCGGTCTTTTTCTTCCGGGCGGTGTTCAGGAACAGCACCGCGACGCCCAGGACCACGCCCACGACGGAGGTAATGGTCTCCGGCGTAATGAGGCAGATGGCCGCCGCGAACAGCAGCGCCCGTTCCAACACGTTCATCTCCGTGCTGAAATAGCCGGAGACCACAGTGGCCAGGAAGAAGGTGCCCACCAGCAGCATGGCCGCGCCGATGGCGATTTCCACCGCGGTGCCCTGAAGCAGAATGGCGGGATTGTATACGAAGACAAAAGGCACCATAAAGCCCACCATGGAGAAGAGGAAGCCCTTCACGCCGGTCTTCATGGCGTTGCCGTCGGCAATGCCCGCCGCCGTATAGGAGGCCACGCACACAGGCGGGGTAATCTGAGCCATGATGCCGTAGTAGAACACGAACATGTTGGCGCAGAGGTTGGCGGTGGCGTCCGCCATGCCGCTGGCAATCAGGATGGGACGGATGCAGGGCACAAACAGGATGACGCCCACCAGATACGCAGCCACCGTGGGCAGGGCCATGCCCAGCAGCATGCAGCCCACCATGGCAATCAGCATGGCGATGAAGAGCTTGTCGGTGCCAAGACCCGAGATGACGCCGGAGAGGTTGGTGGCAAGAGCCGTCTGGCCCGTCACCACATTGATGATGATGCCGCAGGCCGCGGTGGGAATGGCAATCTCAGCCGCCTGCTTCGCGCCGTCCATGCAGCAGCTCCAGATTCCCTTCAGGTCCACAAAGTCCTTTTTATCGTTGATAAAATAGCTGATGACGTCGCAGACCAGGCAGGAGAAGATGCCCATGGTGCCGGCCCGCATCAGGGACGCGCCCCGGACGATGAAGACCACCAGGATAATGGCGGGCAGCAGCAGGTACAGACGGGGGATAATTTTCCGTTCCACCTTGATGGTGGTGTCCACCTTGCCGTCCAGACGGCTGGAGCGCTTGGCAGCCAGCCGGTCCACCAGGACGAAGACGGCGAAGTAATACGCCACGGCGGGGATAATGGCGGAGGCGGCAACCTTGCCGTAGGAGATGCCCAGCATCTCCGCCATGATGAAGGCGCCCACGCCCATGATGGGGGGCATGACCTGGCCGCCGGTGGAGGCCACAGCCTCTATGGCGGCGGCTTCCTCGGGCTCATAGCCCACCTTCTTCATCATGGGGATGGTCATGACGCCGGTGGTGGCCACATTGGCCACGGCGGAGCCGGAGATCATGCCCATGAGGCCGGAGGAGATAACGGCGGCTTTCGCCGGGCCGCCGGAGCCCTTGTTGGAGGCCTTCATGCCGATATCAATCAGCAGCTGGCCGCCGCCGAAGGCGGAGAAGAACGCGCCGAAGACAATGAAGTAAAACAGGCTGTTGGCCGACGTTTGCAGCGGGGAGCCGAAGACGCCGGAGGTGCCCATGGTCATGCCCTCGGTGAACTGCTTGAGCATCTGAGCCGCGGCCTTGCCCCGGGTATAGAGGATGCCGGGCAGATAAGGAGAGGCCCAGGCGTAAATGATGAACACCAGGATGAAGCCGAACAGAATGCCGCCCAGGGTCCGGCGCACCGCCTCCAGCAGGAGGACCACGGTGACGACCATGAATGCGATATCAATTCCGTCCACCGGGCTGATGAACATGACGTGGTTGATGAGATACTCATACCGGCTCAGTACGTACCAGAGCTGGAAGATGATGCAGGCATAGAAGATAATGTCAATCCAGCGGGTCCAGGCGAACTTGTTCAGCTCCGCCGGAGCGGCGGCGTCGCCCTTTTCCTTTTGAATCTTTTTCCGGTATTTCTTGTCCGGGGGATTATAGAGGTAGACCAGGGTCAGAGCGAACAACAGATGAATGGGGGCCTGGAGCATTGTGGCGAACTGCTTGACCAGCGCAAGGTATGCCTGGAAAATCACCATTGCCACCGTCAGCACAATTGCCGCCCATTTGCGCCAATCGAAATTCTTTCCCATTGAGACAACCCCTCCTTCGTTCAGTGATGTATATGGATGTGGGAGAGAGAAAGGAAGCGGGGGACGCTGGGAGAGCGCGTCCCCCGCTTCCATGCTTCCGCGCATTGCGCGGCAGTGCGTTGATTAGGGCTTTTCCTGCCGCCCCGCCGGTTCCCCGCAGGGCGTGCTCATCGCTTTTTTAGCTTTTTTTGCTTTTTGCTCTATTGGCTTCGCTTGCTTTGACAGACCGGGTTTTACCCGCTGTGAGCAGGTTTTTGCGCAATGGGTGAAAGCGCCGGAAAATCAGCCGTGGGGATAGCCGGCGTCCTCATAGTAGGCGGCGGCGCCGGGATGCAGGGGCACGCCGGTGAGGGTCATGGTGCCGGCGGTCTGGGGATCGAGATAGCTCATGGCGGACACGGCGCTGGCCAGGTCGTCCTTGTTCTCGCACACGGCCTTGGCCATGTGATAGGCAACGGCATAGTCCAGGTCGGCACGGACCAGAATCACCTGCTGAGAGCCCACGGTCTTGATCTCCTCGGTCTGGCCGTTCCAGGTGTTGGCCTCCACGGTCACATAATCATAGCCCATTTCCACCATCTTGGCCATGGTCTCCTCGCCCAGCTGGACATCATACATGTCGTGGGTCAGGCAGAGCTCGGTGGTGTTGGCCTGGCCCGCGCCGATGTGGTCGATGGTCATATCATACAGGTCGTCCTGAAGTCCGCTCTTGATGGCGTCGCCGCCGGTTTTCTCAACCACGCCGCCCCAGGAAACCACGTCTTCCAGAGTGACGCCCAGCGCCTCGAAAACGCGCTCGGCGGCCATTTCACCGAAGGTGCCGTCGGTCTTGCAGACCAGCTTCACGGGGTACTTCTGGGCCACCAGGTCCTCCATGGTGGTGATGCCGGTGGCGTCCACGAACTTCTGGGTGAACATGACGTTCACGAAGTCATGGCCCAGGCCGCCGGCGATGGCAGCGATGTCGGGGGTGGGGCCGTTGCCCAGGATGCCCTCTTCATAGCTCCACTTGGCGGGGGCGGAGTTGGACATAACCACGTCGCACTGTGCGCCGCCGTTGACAATGATGGGCGCGCCCACGCCGCCGGGGGAGGTGGTGGTGATGCTGACGTTGGCGCCGGGCATCTCCTTGACCAGAACGGTCTGGATGGCCGCAGCGTAGTTGTAGGCGGCGGTGCCGACTTCCTGAGCCGCAAAGGTCAGGTCCACCTTGTCGGGGACGTCGGTGCTCTGCTCGCCGGAGGGCTCGGTCTGCTGGGCGTCACCGCCGGAGGGCTGGGTCTGCTGGGCGTCGCCGCCGGAGGTCTGGCTGTCGCCGCCCTTGTCGCCGCCGCAGGCGGCCAGGCTCAGCACCATTGCCAGAGCAAGGATCATAGCAAATACCTTTTTCATGTTGTTTCTTCCTTTCGATTTTTTGTGGATGCCTCATATTCTTCACCGGCTGACGCCGGATAAAGACGGTTTGCTTCTCCGCTGTCCGCGCTTTTCCACCCGGAAGCGGGCCGGGGCGTTCACCCTGGCGGGTTTGGTCCTTACCGCTCCGCCTTGGCGTTGGCCATGCGGATGCCGTAATCCATGGCGTTGACCAGGCTCAGCTCGTTGGCGTGGCCGTCTCCGGCGTGGCCGAAGCCGGTGCCGTGGTCCACGGACGCCCGGATGATGGGCAGACCCAGGGTGACGTTGACCCCGGCCACGGCGTCCCAGTGGCCCTCGGCCTTGTTGTAGACAAAGCCCTTGACCTTCAGGGGGATGTGGCCCTGGTCGTGGTACATGACCACAACGATGTCATACCAGCCGCCCAGCGCCTTGGAGAACACGGTGTCCGGCGGGGTGGGCTTCTTTTCGGGAATGATGATGCCCTCAGCCATGGCGGCGTCAATGGCGGGCTGGATCTCTTCGATCTCCTCGGTGCCGAACATGCCGTTCTCGCCGCAGTGGGGGTTCAGGCCTGCCACGGCAATCTTGGGCTCCTTGATGCCGATGGCCTTGCAGCCCTCATTGGCAATGCGGATAACGTCCAGCACCCGGTCCTTCTTCACCCGGTCGCAGGCCTCCCGCAGGGAGACGTGGGTGGAGACGTGGACCACCCGGAGCTCCTCGTGGGCCAGCATCATGGTGTATTTGCTGGTATGGGTGTAATCGGCATAGATTTCCGTATGTCCCGAATAGTGGTGGTCCGCCATGTTGATGGCTTCCTTGCTCAGGGCATTGGTAATGGTGGCGTCCACTTCACCGGCCATGGCCAGTTCAATGACCTTCTTGACATACTGGAAGGCCGCTTCGCCGCCCAGCTTGGTGGCGCCCAGGCCGAAGGGCTTGGGATTCTCGGGGTCGTTGGGGATATCTCCGGCCTTGACAATGCCCATATCATAGACGTCGATGACGCCGTACTCATAGCGGGCCTCACTGACGGCCTGGATGCCCCGGATTTTCATGTCGATGCCGGAAACCTTTTTGGCAACCCTGGCGGCGTACTCCATTGCCGCCACGTCGCCAATCACCAGGGGACGGCAGCGGTCATACACACTCTTGTCCGCCAGAGCCTTGACGGTGATCTCCGGTCCGTTGCCGAAGGGGTCGCCCATGGTGATGCCCAGAATAGGCTTGTTCATATGAATTCCTCCTTATTTTATTGTCAGCCAAGATTTTTGGTCTCTTCCAGTACCTTTTTCAGCTCCTCAACGCCCTCGTCACAGAGGTAGTTGAAGGGCCTGCGGCAGTCGCCCACGGGATAGCCCATCATCGCCACGGCCTTCTTGATGATGGTGTTGGGGTTGCCGAACTTGAACACTCTCTGAAGCGCCACAATGGCGTCCTGGGCCTCCTGGGCCTTCTCCAGGTCTCCGGCCACGAAGTGGTCATAGATGGAGGCAATGGTCCTGGGCCAGATATTGGCCCGGCCCGCCACGCCGCCTGCGCCGCCGGCCTTCAGGCAGGGGAGGATGTTGCCGTCGTTGCCTGCCAGAACGGCAAAGTCCTTGCCCACGTCCCGGGTAAGGGTGATGTAGGCCTTCAGATTTTCCAGGTCGCCGCTGGAGTCCTTGGCGCCCATGATGACGTCCACGTCCTTTGCCAGCCTGGCAACGGTCTCGGGCAGCAGCTTGTTGCCGGTGCGGGCGGGGATGTTGTAGAGGACGATGGGGATGTTCACGTGCTTGGCCACCTCACAGTAGTGGTCGTAAAGCTCCTTCTGGCTGGCGGCGGCAAAGCTGGGAGTAATGATGGACAGCGCATCCGCGCCCAGGGCCTCGGCCCGCTTGCTGAGATACACGGTGTCCCGGGTGGAGATGCAGCCGGTGCCGGCGTAGACGGGGATGCGGCCCTTCACCTGGTCCACGGTGACCTCCAGGATCTCCTCCTTCTCCTTCATGTCCAGGATGTAGGCTTCGCCATTGGTTCCGAAGGGGAAGATGCCGTGGACGCCGGCGGTAATCTGCCGCTCAATCTGGTTGCGGAGCTCGGGGATGTTGACGCTTTCGTCCTCCGGGTTCATGGGAGTGACCACCGGGGGAATGATGCCCTTGATTTCAAGCTGCTTCATGTTGCACTCTCCTTATTAAGATTCCTTTACAGGACTTCCTGATAAATCTTCCGGGCGTCGTCGGGGGTGACCTGGCGCATGTTGTTCACCAGCAGGCGGGTGACCTCCATGCCGGCGGCCACCAGACCCTCCAGGTCCTCCTTGGGCACGCCGAACTCCGTGAGGCTGGTGGGGATATCCAGGTGCTTGACAATGCCCTCCAGCTTGGAGATGACGGCGGCGCTCTTCTCCTCTTCGGTTTTGGCGTCTCCCTGGAGGCAGCGGTCATAGGCCTTGGCCAGCAGGGGGCGGATGGCGGGCTCGTTAAACCGCATGACGGGAGCCAGCAGAATGGCGTTGGACACGCCGTGGGCAATGTGGTACTTGCCGCCCAGAGGATAGCTCAGGGCATGGACGGCGGTGGTGCCGGAGGCGGTGATGGCCACGCCGGCGTAGAAGCTGGCCAGAAGCATGGTATTCTTGGCGTCCATGGCCTCGGGGTCGTCACAGGCCCGCTCGATGTTGTTCAGAATCATATCCAGGGCCTGGAGGGCGAAAAGATCGCTGAAGGGGTTGGCCTTGTTGCTGGTAAAGCACTCAATGGCATGGGCCAGGGCGTCCACGCCGGTGGCGGCGGCAATCTTCCGGGGCAGCTTTTTAATCATCACCGCGTCCAGAATCACATAGTCCGCAATCATCTCCGTGTTGACGATGCCCACCTTCAGCTGCTTTTCCGGCACCGCCACAATGGCGTTGGGCGTGGCCTCGGAGCCGGTGCCCGCGGTGGTGGGAATCATCAGGGTCTTCATGCACTTTTTGGCCCGGGTGGGCTCATCCAGCAGCTCCTTGATGCCGTATTCGTCGGTCATCAGAATGCTGGCCAGCTTGGCGGTGTCCATGACGCTGCCGCCGCCCACGGCCATGATGAAGTCCGCGCCGCAGGCCTTGCACTGGTCCACCAGCTTCTGCGCCTCCATATAGGTGGGTTCCGCCGGCAGATCGTCCAGGACGATGGTCTCCACGCCGGTCTGCCTGACCTGGGCCATGGGGAACTCCAGAAGACCCGCGCCCTCGATGCCCTTGTCGGTGAAGACCACCAGACGCCTGACGCCGTTGGCGGCGAAAATCTCGGGAATCCGGCCCAAAGCGTTCTCGCCGCTGTAAACGGCATGGGGCATTTTCAGTTCGTACTTTGTCAGCATGTTCCGTCCTCCTCGTTGTCCTCCCCGGCGCCCAGGGAGCGGGCCAGCCTGACGAACAGGTCCGGCTCTCCAAAGCCGCCGGATTTTGAGATGATATGATAGGTTTTCCCGTGATACGCAAAATCAGTCAGAACCGCGCCGGTATCCAGCTCGCAGACCGGGCGCAGCTCCGCCACGCCCACCGCCCGCATCAGGGCCAGCAGCGTGTCCCCGCCGGTGCAGAGAATCGTGGCGTCCAGGCCGCCGTCCAGCATCCGCTGCACCAGCTGTCCCAGCTGCCGGGAAATGCGCCGCCGCAGGTCCTCGGTGGTCAGCCCCCGGGCCCGGGCATAGGGGGTGGTGTCGTCATGCCCCGCCGGGTCGTTGACGTCCAGAATGAAGCGTTTCTTTGCCGCAGCCTCCGCCAGCCAGCCCTCTACCGCCTCGACGCACGGAGCGCTGTCTATCCAGAAGGGCTCCAGCTTCTGCACCGGGTTCAGGTGAACATGGGGGAATCCCGCCGCCGCCGCCTCGGCCATCTGCCGGAGGGTCACCTGGTTCACGCTGCCGCAGGCCACAAACAGGGCGTGGGGCAGAGGCGGAACCCTGGGCTTTTCTCCGCTGAGGCCCAGACTGTCCGCCAGCACCGCGCCGAAGCCCGCGCATCCGGCGGAAATCCGCAGCCCGTCCCTGCCCAGCCTCCGGGCCGTCCGGCGAAGGTCGGTCTCGTCCTCCGCGTCGTAAACCTGAATCCCCGGCGCGTCCATGTCCTCTCCGGGCCTCCGGACGCGGACCGGCGTATCGGTCTGCTCCCCGATGATTTCCGCCACGGCGGAGCGCCGCACCGGCTCAAAGGGGTCCTGGCCAAACACGCTGTCGGCCACCGGCACGCCGTCTATGTAGTGCACGCCTCCCCGGGTCAGCCGCCGCAGCTTGGGAAAGGCGGGAAGGAATGGCATCCGGTCCGCCCCGGCGGCGTCCAGCACCGCCCTGAGCTCCGCGCCCACGTTGCCCCGGAGGGCGGAGTCCGTTTTCTTGTAAACGCGGGTAAACCCCGCGTCCAGCGCCGCCCGCACCGCCTGGAACACCACCCGATAGGCCTCTTCCGGCGGCAGGTGCCGCGTCTCGGCGTCCAGCACCAGAATCTCCGCCTCCGACCGGGAAAAATCATAGGCCGGGTCTGTCACCACACAGGTCCGGGCTCCCCGGGCGGCGAACTGGACGCCGGAGTCCAACGCCCCGGTAAAGTCATCCGCAATCATCAAGAGTCTGCCCATGCGCGCCTCCTTGTGTGTTCATTTTTGAAACGCCAAAATCAGCAGATGTTTCGTTTCGGCGGTTCGCTTAAAAACTCAACGGTCCGCCGCTGTTCTTTGGCATTATTTTATAAAGAACCGTCTGGGAGTGCAATCATTTTTTCGGCTTTTGGCGTTTACATTTGAAACGCCTTGAAAAAACCTTGCAATTTTTTTGTTGGTTTGTTATAATACGTTTAAAATTGAAACGCTTTTGGAGGGCCTATGGACAATCCGATCCGCGTTCTGGGCATTGCGCCCTATGAGGGCATGAAGACTCTCATGTCCAATCTGGCGGCGGAATATCCCCGAATGGACCTGACGCTGTTTGTGGGAGACCGGGAATTGGGCCTGGAAATCGCCCGGGCCAATTTTCACGGCAATTACGACGTGGTCATCTCCCGGGGGGACACCGCCAGCATGCTGCGCCGGAACCTCTCTCTGCCGGTGGTGGAGATTGAGATTTCCATGTATGACATCCTGTATGCCCTGAAGCTGACCAACGGACTGGAGGGGAAGACCGCCATCGTCGTCGCCGCCAGCATTGCGGAGAAGGTCCGGGACCTGTGCGGCCTGATTGACTATCACATCGAGATTCTCTCCTATGATTCCGAGGACGGCATCAACCCCATTCTGCGGCGGCTTCGGAGGGAACACTGTCAGACCGTCCTCTGCGACACGGTGGCCCACGCCGTCGCCAAGCGCCTGGATATGGATTCCTTCCTGATTACCTCCTCCCGGGAGAGCATCCGCCAGGCCTTTGACCAGGCCATTCTGCTGAGCTGGAGCCAGCAGCGCCTGCGGGACGAAAACCTCTTTTTCCGGGAGCTGATTCACGGCCAGATTGGTCAGACGGTGGTGTTTGACGAAAGCGGCACCCTGTACTTCTCCACACTGGACGACCTGACCACGGAGCTGCTGGAGCTGCTGCGCCGGGAGCTGCCGGAGTCCTGGAAGGTTCCGGAGCGCCGGGCGGCCCGGACCCTGGGGGGCATGCTGTACTCCATCCGCAGCCGGCAGATTCACTCCGGCAGCCTCTCCTGCGTGGCCTTCTTCGTGGCGGCCCGGCGGACCACCCTCTCCCCCAACCAGGTGGGCATCCGCTTCTCCAGCCGCCAGGAGTCCGAGGCCTCTTTTTACGGCAGCATTTTCAGCCTCTTCCAGACCATTGACGATTTGCAGGAGCAGATTGAGCGGATTAACCAGAGCCGGGCCCCGGTGCTGGTCTCCGGCGAGGACGGCACCGGCAAGGAGTCCATCGTACAGGCCCTGTATCTCCGCAGCTCTCTCCAGAACCATCCCCTGATTTCCATCAATTGCAGCCTCCTCAACGACAAAAGCTGGGCCTTTCTGCTGGAGCACCACAATTCCCCCCTGACGGACAAGGAAAATACGCTGTATTTCGCCAGCATCGACGTGCTCTCCGAGGAGCGGATGCGCCAGCTTCTGGCGGCGCTGATGGAGATGGACGTCTGCCGGCAGAACCGGGTCCTCTTCTCCTGCGTCTGCCAGCCGGACGAGTGCATCTCCGCCGCCGGGTCCCTGTTTCTGGACAAACTCCGCTGCCTGACCCTGTACCTGCCGCCTCTGCGGTCGGCTCCCCAGCGGATTCCCGCCCTGGTCAATCTCTCCATCGCCCACTTCAGCGCCAACGTGCCCCTTCAGATTCTGGGGGCGGAGCCAGAGGCCGTGGACCTGCTCCAGCGCTTCCCCTGGCCCCACAATTACACCCAGTTTCAGCGGGTGATGAAAATGCTGGCCGTCACCGCCTCCGGCCAGACCATTACGGCGGCAGCCGTGTCGGAGGTGCTGAAAACAGAACGGCACATGGGCGCCTTCTCCCCCAGGGCGGAAAATGCCGCCGCCCCTCTGGACTTGAGCCGGACCCTCAGCGAAATTGACCAGGACGTAGTTCAGCGGGTGGTGGAGGAAACCGGAGGCAACCAGACCGCCGCCGCCAAACGCCTGGGCATCAGCCGGACCACCCTGTGGCGTCTGCTTCAGAAGGGGTAACCGGCTTTGGCGGACCGGGCAAAAAAACAGACGAAGAACCGCCTGCGCTTTCCCAAAAGCGCAGGCGGTCCTTCCGTTCCAATTATTGATGTTTCTGCCGGAGCCCCGCGAGTCCCGGCGGCCTGTCCGCCTCTCCCTCCGCCGGACGGAGGGCCTCTGTCTTCCCGCCACAGGCAGCACGGCCCCCTTCTGTTCCCGGCGCTTCCGCAGCCCGCTGTCAGGGCGGGCCGCTCCGGGCAAAGGGAGGGAAGCCCGCTTATCTGTATAGTCAGCACAGTTGAAAATCGGCAGATATCGATTTTCAACCAGCGGCGGAGCCGCTGACGGGTAAGGTACCCCCCCCTTGTGCTGACTATGAAGTCCACCGCAAGGCCGTTTTGCGGCCTGTGCGGCGAAGCATCGCCGCACTTGTTGAAAAGATGCAAAGGCTTCTTTTCAACTGCGGTGACTATAAAACTCGGAGATATAGGCCAGCACATCGTCCCGGCTTCCCTGGAAGGGGCCGGGCGTCTCCATTTTCAGAGAGACCAGGGCGGTGCAGTACAGCAGTGCGTCCTCAATGCCGGCCCGCTGCCGCTCTGTGATATACCCGGCGAAGGTGGTATCTCCCCGCCCGGTCCGGCCGGAGAGATTCCGGGCCTTGATGGGGCAGGTGTAAATCTCCCTGCCGTCATAGGCCAGCACCTCGGTATTGTGGGTAATCAGAACCTCCTTGGCTCCCCAGCTGTGGAGAAGCCTGGCCGCCTCGGCCCGGTCGGTGAGACCGGTGAGAATCTCCGCCTCGGCGGCGTCGGTTTTCAGGTAGTCGATGCAGGGCAGGTATTCCTTTTTCTCCGCCCAGTCGTGGAAGGCCATGGTCTTGTCCGGCTCCACGTGACGCAGCAGGCACTGGACGTCCACCGCCACTTTGCCGTGCTTCGCCGCCTCCGCGAAGAGGGCCCCGTCAAAATCCCCGTAAACCAGCCCGGCGAAGTGGTAGATGGCGGCGTCCACGTCCGGCAGCTCCTCGAAGCGGAAGGGGTCGCAGACCCCCATGGAGGTGCAGGAGCGCTTCTCCTTGTCGGCGGTGAAATACTGATTGCGGATGGAGCAGGTGGCCGCCGAAGGGCGCCAATACACATCCGCCCCGGAGCCCGCGAAACGCGCCTCCACGTCGGCGTCCGCCGGATTCAGCTTGGTAAACAGGGCGGTTTTATTCCCGCTCTTCGCCGCCGCGAAGCCGGAGGCCACCACCGCGCCCCCTACTTCCTTCCGCTGGTTTCCCTGGTAGTCGATGTTGTGGTCCAGGGAGACCGGCCCAATCACCAGGACGTCATACTGTTTTTTCATATACATTCCTCTCCATTCTGCCCCCAGGCGTCTGGGGGACATTGTCTGACGGTTTGATCGCCGCCGGGGTTCTGCGGCGGCCATGGGGCGGGCTTCACAGGCGGCACACCGCACAGCTCACGTGCCGGCAGGCGATCCCCTTTCTGAAAACCGCATGCCGGTTTTTCAGGTATGCCGGTTCTATTATACCGTCTTTTTCCCCTTCTGACAAGCGGAGCCGCTCCTCCGGGCATGTCCGCATTTTATCACCGATGAGGGGGCGGGCCTCCGCACCCGTCCATTCGCCCAATAATACCGGGCTTGGAGGAAACGGGCCGGGCTCTGTCCCGGTCCGTCTGCCTTCCAAAAAACGGGCCGGAACGGAGACCGGCCCCTGCATAAAATCTCCCAATGGGACGTTTTCTGCTTCTCCGGACGCGCCCGCCCGTTTGATTCAGAGACAGCGGGCTCTTCGGACAGCCTTCCCGCCGGGCGCGCCCTGTTCCCTCCGGCTCCGCACAGCGGCACAGCCCCCAAAGGGCCGTGCCTTCAGGTCCTGATCCTCAGTATGCCCCTTCCGGCCCGGGGCGGCCGGGCGGTCTGCGGAAATTCCATGTCCACGCTGTCCGGCGGGCCCGGAGAAATTCGCCGTTTTTTACAAGAGTCCGGACAGTCTCGCTCCTATTTTCATCATATTATCCAGAAAAACCGGATGAATCATTTTTCCAGTTGCGCTTTGCCGGGCGGATATGTATAATAATCAAAAAAACAAGGACCCCAACTTTTACAGAATGGCCGCCGTCAAGGCGGCGGAGGCTTCATGAACATGCTGACCGCTCTGAACAGCATCCTGGCCCTGTACATTATTCTGGTACTGGTAGTTCTGGTACGGAAACAGAATAGTGCGTTTGGTCATGCGCGGAGCGTGGAAGCGATGTAAGCGGCGAAGCCGCCTCAGATTCAGCGGTTTCAAAACGTCCGTGGCCCAACGCAGGGTCACGGGCGTTTTTGTTTCCCTCCGGGGCGGCGCAGACTGCCGGAAGCGAAAAAGGAGAGTTCACTATGGAAATGACAGGCGCTCAAATTTTAACGGAGGCCCTTCTGCGGGAAGGGGTGGAAATGGTCTTTGGCTATGCCGGGGCCACCATCTGCCCCATTGCCGACGCTCTGCTGGCCGCGCCGGGACTGGGATATACCCTGGTCCGCACGGAGCAGAACGCCGGGCATATGGCCTCGGGCTATGCCCGGGTCACCGGGAAGACCGGGGTCTGCATCGTCACCTCCGGCCCCGGAGCCACCAATCTCATCACCGGCATCGCCACCGCCTATATGGATTCCATTCCCCTGGTGGCCGTCACCGGACAGGTGCCCTCCATTCAGCTGGGCCGGGACATCTTCCAGGAGGTGGACATCACCGGAGCGGTTCTGCCCTTCACCAAGCACAGCTACCTGGTCAAGGACGCCGCCCAGCTGCCCCGCATCATGAAGGAGGCCTTTCAGATTGCCTCCACCGGCCGGCCCGGCCCGGTGCTGATTGACATTCCCATAGACGTGCAGGAGCAGCCGGTTCAGGGCGTGGAATTTCCCGAGACCGTTCAGATTCGGGGCTACAATCCCAGCGTCCGGGGCAACGACAAGCAGATCATCCATGTGGCGGCGGCCATCTCCTCCGCCCAGCGGCCTGTGATCTGCGCCGGGGGCGGCGTGTTCCTGGCCCGGGCAGAGGAGGAATTGAGGGACTTCGCCGCCCGGACCGGCATTCCGGTGGTCACCACCATGATGGGCCTCTCCCTCTTCCCCACGGAGCATCCCCTGAACATGGGCATGATCGGCACCCACGGCAATGCCGCCGCCAACAAGGCCCTGGCGAAGTCCGACCTGCTCATCATGATTGGCACCCGTGTGGCCGACCGGGCCATTTTCTCCCCCGACGAGATTCAGAAGCGGATGTCCAACATCCACATCGACGTGGACCCGGCGGAGATTGGGAAAAACATGCAGTCCACCATTCCCCTGGTGGGCAGCGCCAAGGTCATTTTGCAGCAACTGATGGAGCGGAGCCTGCACGTGGACTGCGGGGAATGGCTCAGCCAGCTCCAGGCCCTCCGCCGGGAGGAGCTGAACCGGACCTATCCGGAACAGGATGGCTTCGTCTTCCCCGGCCGGCTGCTGAAGCTCCTGGGGGAGCGCCTCCGGGAGGACGCCGCCGTCTGCGTGGACGTGGGGCAGAATCAAATCTGGAGCTGCAAGCATCTGCGCCTCAAGGGGGGACGCTTCCTCACCAGCGGAGGCCTGGGCACCATGGGCTATGCCATCCCCGCCTCCATCGGCGTGAAAACCGCCCAGCGGGACCGGCAGGTGGTGGCCGTCTGCGGAGACGGCTCCTTCCAGATGTCCATGAACGAGCTGGCGGCCATCCGGGCCAGGGGCCTGGACAACAAAATCCTGCTGCTGCGCAACGGCGTGCTGGGCCTGGTCCACCAGTCCCAGACCAGGCCCCCCTATCACGGCCCCTTCGGCGTTCACCTGGAGGGGGACCCGGACTTTGCCGCCATCGCCGCCGCGTACGGCATCCCCAGCCTCCGCCTGAACCGGGAGGCGGACGTGGAATCCACCCTGGACGCCTTCCTGGCGGAGCCGGGCCCCTGCCTGCTGATTGCCGAGGTGGACCCGGCGTGGCGGACCACAGACTGACTTTTTCTTAACTGACTTTTTCTTGAAAGAAAAAGTCAGCAAAAAGAACCCTTAGCGCTGCGGCAGTCCGGCAGTTGAAGAGCCCTCAGACCGAGACTGCGGCTGTCACGGTAAGAGAACTATAGCAAGCGTCAAAATTCCCGACAAACGGGTCAGCCAGGGGGCCGACCCCTACAGAGGTGCGTAGGGGCCGCCGCCCTCGGCGGCCCGCTGGCAGCAATTATGAAGGTTGCTATAGTTTCCGCGCTGCGTGCGGCTTTCACCGGAAGGACAGGCAGAAGAGCACTTATTTCCGCGCCGTGCACGGTCTTCTGCAGAACGGCATAAAAAATAAGGAAAACTAACTTTTCCTGAAAGAAAAGCCTGCAAAAAACTTTGGCGCTGCGGCGGTCCGGCAGTTGAGGAACCCTCAGACCGAGACTGCGGCTGTCACGGTAAGAGAACTAAAAACTGAAAGGAAGTTTTTCCGTGAAACAGACCATTTCCGTACTGGTGGAAAACCAGGCCGGCGTTTTGAACCGCATCACCAGCCTGTTTTCCCGCCGGGCCTTTAATATCGACTCTCTGGCGGTGGGCGTCACCGACGACCCCTCCCTCTCCCGCATCACCATCATTGTAGACAGCGGCAACAGTGTGGTGGAGCAGGTGGAAAAACAGCTGAACAAGCTGGTGGAGGTCATCAAGGTCCGCCGTCTGGACGAAAGCGCCCTGGTGGGCCGGGAGCTGATGATTATTAAAGTCAGCGCCAACAAAAACAACCGGGAACACATCCTGACCATCTGCAATATCTGCGGAGCCAAGGCGGCGGACATCTCCCCCACCTCCATGACCCTGGAGATCTCTGACACGCCGGACCGGGTCCGGACCTTCGAGGACATGATGCGGCCCTTCAATATTCTGGAGGTGGCCCGGACGGGGGTCATCGCCCTGCAAAAGGGCGGCGGAAAAATCTGACCCCGTGAGGGCGGTTATGAAACGCTGGTGGAAGCGGCCCCGGAAGCTGGTGCTTGGGAACACAGTCTATCTCTGGTCTCTGCTGGACCGCCCCCAATACCGGGAGCTGCGGGTCTTCCGGGAGGGGGAGAAACAGCCGGTCTTCCGCCTCTGGCTGACTTACCCGGAGTGCTGGGCCATCGACCTGTTCCGGCCCGGAGCCGCCGCCTGTATCATCGGCTGGCACGAGGGCAGTGAGCGCGGCGGACCCGGAAAGCCTGTCATCCTGCAAGAGGAGCCCGCCCTGCTTCAGCGTCTGCTGGACCTCTCCTTTTCCCCGGAGGAGCAGGCGGAGCGGGCGCGGTTTCTGGAGCGGACCAGGAGCCTGGGGGCGGTCAGCAGGAAAGACCTTTCAGGAGCCCCCTGCTGTTCACGCCCCGTTGGCGGAGGCCCGGCAGCCCGGCAAAATGGATTGGCAAACAGAAAGCAAAAAAGCAATAAAACAAGAAGACAGGAAAAAAGGAGAACGAACAGCATGGACAAAGCACAGAAAAAAGCCCTGACGGATGCGTGGAAAAACCGCCGTCCGGAGATGGGCGTCATCTCCCTGCGGTGCAGGGAAACCGGAGAGGCCTTCCTGGGAACCGCCAAAGACACCAATGCGGCGTTCAACAGCGTCCGGGCCAAGCTCTCCGGCGGCATTCACCCCAACAAACGGCTGATGGAGCTGTGGAGACAGTACGGCGAGGAGGGCTTCGAGTTCTCCGTGGCCGCCGTGCTGGACTATGAGGACCCCCAGGAGGACCACACGGAGGAGCTGGAGACCCTGCGGGAGATATGCCTGGCGGAGGACCCCCAGGCGGTGAAGCTGTGGAAATAAACCGGGAGCACGCCCTGCCGGACCTGTCTTTCTCTCCAGAGGAACAGGCGGTTTTTGGAACGGCTCCAAGCGGACGGCCCGCCGCCCTGTAAGTAGGAATACCGATTTTAAACGAGGAGGACCTCGCTGTGAGTGAAAAGCGATATCAAATTTCCCCCATTGAGCTGGTTCAGTGGGCTGAGCCGTTGTTTGGAGAGGAGGAACAGCCCGCCCGGGGCGTATCTCAGGAGCTGGTCGCCTCCTATGAGGCGGCGGCAGGGTTCCGAATCCCCGCCGCTCTGCGGGACTATCTGCTGGCCTGCGGCAAGGCCAGCCTGAATGAGATGCTCCATCCCATCCTGACCCCGGATCAGGACGCCAAGCCCTTTGGCGGACATCTGAGTTTCTCTCATGATTATATCGAAGACGCCATGCTGGATTTTAGAAGGCACAACGAGACTGGCAGCGAGGAGCAGGAACGGCTGTGGGCGCTGCCCAAGGAGCGCTGGGAGGAACAGATGGGCAACTATCTGCTGTTCTGGCGGGAGAATCAGGGCTGCTGGTACGCGGGCATCCGGAAGCGGGACCTGGACCAGCCCGACCCGGCGGTGTACTTCAATGACCAGGACACCATGTACCACTGGGCTCCCTTCTCCGATTCTATTCAGTCCTTCCTCCTGGACATCCTGCTTCTGAACCTGGAGCCAAAGGCCCAGCCGGACGAGATTGAGGACCCCGCCGAGATTCAAACGGTTTTGTCCGAGGGTGGCGTAGACTTCCAGCGCCTCCAGGAGCCCTATCCCTTCCCCGGCGGGCGCTTCTGCCACACCTGCCTGGATACCGAGACCAATACTCTGTATGTCTATGGTGAGGAAGCGGAGGGCCGTCCCGCCTATTTGAAAATATTCAAATCTGAGGACGAAGAGTAAAGGAGGTATTTCGATGAGCTGTCTGGGTGGCTTTCGGGCCATTACAAAGGAAACGCTGGACAAGCTGCGGTCCGTGCCCCGGGAGGACCGGGTCCCCGACTATCTGGACGAGATGGAGACGGCGGACATTTTTGATGTGGATAAGGCCTGGGACGCCATGCACCGGGCGCTGTGCGGGAGCAGGCTGGAATTTGGAGATACGCCCGCCCCCGGCTGCTGGGTGGTCCTGGGGGGCGAGGTCCTCCGGGGCGACCGGGATGAGGAAGAGGACTATCTCGTCGTCTGCAAGTCCCCGGAACAGGTCCGGCAGGTGGACCTCTTTCTCCAGGGGATGACGGAGCAGGCGTTCCGGAAGCTCTATTTCGCCATAGACCCCAAGGAATACAACTATCCGATGGATGAAGAGGATTTCGGGTATACCTGGGAGTATCTGTCGGGTTCCCGCCCCTTCTGGCACAACGCGGCGGAAAAGGGGCTCTGGGTCCTCTTCGACGTGGACCAGTGAGGGGCAGCCGCTTTCCCGGTCCCGAACTCAGGGGACTTGCATTTCCCGCCGCCCTTCTATATAATGAATAGCTTAAACCGAAAAGGTATGCCTGAATTCAAATCTTGGGGTGATGTTTCATGAAGATCCGCGCCACCGCCGCCATTATGGAATGTCTGCTGGAACAGGAAGTGGACACCGTCTTTGGCTATCCCGGCGGGACGATTCTCAATGTGTACGACGAGCTGTATAACTATCAGGGCAAAATCCGCCATATCCTCACCGCCCACGAGCAGGGGGCGGCCCACGCGGCGGACGGCTATGCCCGGTCCACGGGAAAAGTGGGCGTCTGCTTCGCCACCTCCGGCCCCGGGGCCACCAATCTGACCACCGGCATCGCCACCGCCTATCTGGATTCCTCCCCGGTGGTGTTCCTCACCTGCAACGTCACGGAGGCCACCCTGGGCAAGGACGCCTTCCAGGAGGTGGACATCACCGGCATCGCCATGCCCATCACCAAGGCCACCTTTCTGGTCCGGGACGCCGCCTCCATTCCCGCCGTCATGCGCCAGGCCTTCGCCGTGGCGGCCAGCGGCCGGCCCGGCCCGGTGCTGATTGACTTTTTGAAGGACGTGACGTTTCCCAGCGTGGAAATCGACTATGAATTTGTCCCCTGGCGGGAAAACCGGGGCTGCTCCGGCATGCGGGAGCTGAACCGGGACCAGCAGCTGAAAAAGCCGGAGCCCAACCAGCAGGACGTGGACATTCTGCTGGAGATGATTGCCGAGGCGAAAAAGCCCTTTGTCATCTGCGGCGGCGGCGTGGTGCTGGGCCGGGCGGACAAGGAATTCAAGGAATTTGCCGAGAAGCTGGACGCCCCGGTGGCTATCAGCCTCATGGGCGGCGGCGGCTTCTCCGGAAGCCACCCCCTCACCACCGGCATGATCGGCATGCACGGGTCCAGGGCGTCCAACACCGCCTGTGACGAGTGCGACCTGCTGATTGCCGTGGGCTGCCGCTTCTCCGACCGGGTGGCCCTGAACCCCGCCACCTTTGCCAGTCAGGCCAAAATTGTCCACATCGACGTGGACCGGGCGGAGATTGACAAAAACGTGCTGACGGACCACCACATCATCGGGTCCGCCCGGCGGGTGCTGGCTATGCTGAACGCCAAGCTGCCCCAGTACAGCCACAGTGAGTGGAAGGCCCATATCCTGCCTCTGCGGACCCCCTCCCAGGCGGAGGAGAGCGACCACCTGACCCCCCAGCAGGTGCTGGAGACCATCCGGGTCCAGATGCCGCCGGACGCCGTTGTGGCAACCGACGTGGGACAGCACCAGATGTGGGCCATCAAGTATCTTCATTTCCAGTACCCCGGCCAGATGCTCACCTCCGGCGGCTTCGGCACCATGGGCTTCGGCCTGGGGGCCGCCATCGGGGCCCAGATGGGAAACCCGGACAAGCGGGTCTTCCACATCACGGGAGACGGCTGCTTCCGCATGAACTGCCACGAGCTGGCTACGGTGCAGTATTACAACCTGCCCATTATCACGGTGCTGTTCAACAACGGCACCCTGGGCATGGTCCGGCAGTGGCAGAGCCTGATTTACAAAAAGCGCTATTCCCAGACCACCCTGGACCGGGGTCCGGACTTTGTGAAGCTGGCGGAGGCCTATGGCATCCAGGGCTTCCGGGTCCGGAGCCGGAAGGAGATGGAGGAGGCCCTCTCCCGGGCCCTGTCCAGCGGAAAGGCCGCCGTCATCGACTGCGCGCTGGACATCGACGAGATGGTCAGCCCCATGGTGGCCGCCGGGTCCGCCATCACGGATTTTCTGCTCAGCTGAGCGGAGAGGAGGAAACAGGTCATGAGAAAGCAATGGGACACCGCCCGCAAGCTCTACACGCTCTGCATCCTGACGGAGGACACCCCCGGCATCCTCAGCCAGGTGGCCCGGCTCTTCTCCCGGAAGGGCTATAACATCGAGTCCATCGTCTCCGGGGCCACGGACCGGCCCCACACCGCCCGCATCTCCATTGAGCTGCTGGCGGACGAGCTGGTGGCGAACCAGCTGGCCACCCAGTGCCGGAGGATTCTGGGCGTTCAGGCGGTGAAGATTCTGGACGAGAACAGCTGCATTCGCCGGGAGATTGCCCTGATTAAGGTCCGGGCCGCGGACCACGGCACCCGGGACGAGATCATTCAGCTGGCCAACATCTTCCGGGGCCACATCATGGACGTGGACCGGGAATCCCTGACGGTCTGGGTCTTCGGCGCCCAGAGCAAAAACGCGGCGCTGATTCAGATGCTGGAGGATTTCGGCATCCTGGAAATCGCCACCACCGGTACTATCGCCATCGAAAGAGGGCGTAGCACGATATACGACGCCAGCAAATTGAAGGAGGAATACGACTATGGCAAAAATGTATTATGAGAAGGACTGCGATCTCGGCAGACTGGACGGAAAGAAAATCGGCATCATCGGATACGGCTCCCAGGGCCACGCCCACGCCCTGAACCTGAAGGAATCCGGCTGCAACGTGCGGGTGGGCCTGCGGCCCGGCAGCAAAAACCAGGCCGTTGCCGAACAGGACGGCCTGACGGTCATGAGCGTCCCCGAAACCGCGAAATGGGCCGATATTGTGATGATTCTCATCAACGACGAGGTCCAGGCCGATGTATATAAGCGGGACATCGCCCCCAATCTGGAGGCGGGCAACCTGCTGATGTTCGCCCACGGCTTCAACATCCACTTCAAGCAGATCGTCCCCCCCGCCGGCGTGGACGTGGCCATGATCGCCCCCAAGGGCCCGGGCCATACCGTCCGTTCCACCTATGTGTCGGGCAAGGGCGTGCCCTGCCTGGTGGCCGTGGAGCAGAACGCCACCGGCAAGGCCCTGGATCTGGCCCTGGCCTATGCCGCCGGCATCGGCGGTGCCCGGGGCGGCGTGATGGAAACCACCTTCCAGGACGAGACCGAGACCGACCTCTTCGGTGAGCAGGCCGTCCTCTGCGGCGGCGTGGTGGAGCTGATGAAGCTGGGCTTCGAGACCCTGGTGGAAGCCGGCTACGCCCCCGAAAACGCCTATTTTGAGTGCATCCACGAAATGAAGCTCATCATCGACCTGGTGAACAAGGGCGGCGTTGCCATGATGAACTACTCCATTTCCGACACCGCCGAATACGGCGAATATGTCTCCGGACCCCGGATTCTGCCCTATGAGGAGACCAAGCGGAACATGAAGGCGGTCCTGACCGACATCCAGGACGGCGTGTTCGCAGGCAAGTGGATTGCCGAAAACAAAAACGGCCGCACCTTCTTCAACGCCAAGCGGGCCCAGCTGGCCAAACACCCCATGGAGACCGTAGGCGCGGAGCTGCGGCGCAACATGCTCTGGGGCGATGATACCAATCCCGATACCGCTTCCAACTAAATAAGGAATCAGAAGTCAGGAATCAGGAATTTCCGGCTCCCCGATTCCGTGCTTCCGGCCAGGGAGTCAGGAATGTCCCGCCTCTGCGGCTTATTTTCGCAGGAAGGGCCATTCCTGACTCCCCGTTCCTAATTCCTCATTCCTAATCCCTCATTCCTAATTACAAAAAGGGGTGACACCATGAATCACATCCTTTCCCGCCTGATTCTCTACAGCGACCTGGGGCACGACAGCATCCTCCGCCGTCTGGCGGACCTCTTTCACGACTGGGAGCGGCAGAGGAGCCAGGAACGGGGCTGGACCATCGACAAGGACGTTCTGGTCCAGAAGATTCACCAGCAGGTCAAGCGCCTTCTGGACCTGGCCACGGACTGCGGCTTTGACAAAAACCTCTGGCAGTGCTATCTCACCTGGGTGCTGATGACCAACGAAAATTCCTTCACCCGGACCTGTGAGCGGACGGGGGCCGGCGATGGCAGCGTGAACCATTTTGCCAGACAGGACTTTGACCTGTTCCGGCGGCTGTTCCACTACGATTTTTCCGCCATTGAGGCGGATCTGGACATCGACTGCTTCTCGACGCTCTGCTGTTATCAGGCCGTTCCCAAGCGGGAACGAACCTATAACCGGGACGTCAGCGCCCAGGTGCGGGCTCTGCGGAGGCAGCTGGACCGGGCCCGGGACGGACGGGAGATATTCACCATTATGACGGACTATTACAGGCAGTACGGCTACGGCGTATTCGCCATGAACCGGGCGTTCCGGCTTCAGGACCCTGGCAGGAAGCCGCGGCTTCTGCCCATCAGCAATCTGGACGACACGCGTCTGGAGGACCTTCTAGGCTACGAGCTTCAGAAGACGGAGCTCCGGCGGAACACCGAGGCCTTCCTGGCGGGGCGGCGGGCCAACAACGTCCTGCTCTACGGAGACGCGGGCACCGGAAAGTCCACCAGCGTCAAGGCCCTCATCAACGAATACTACACCCGGGGCCTGCGGATGATTGAGCTGTACAAGCACCAGTTCGGGGAGCTCTCCCGGCTGCTGGGAGACATCAAAAACCGGAATTACCGCTTCATCATCTTCATCGATGACCTGTCCTTTGAGGAGAACGAAGTGGAGTACAAATTCCTCAAGGCCGTCATCGAGGGCGGCGTGGAAACCCGGCCTGAAAACGTGCTGATTTACGCCACTTCCAACCGCCGCCACCTGATCCGGGAAACCTGGAACGACCGGCAGGACATGGAGCACCACGGGGATATCCACCGGTCCGACACCATGGAGGAAAAACTCTCCCTGGCGGCGCGGTTCGGCGTGTGCATCAACTACAGCGCCCCCACCCCCAGGGAGTACCACGCCATTGTCCGCCGCCTGGCGGAGCGGCAGGGCGTCGAGATGGACGAACAGGAGCTGATGGTGCAGGCCAACGCCTGGGAGGTCCGCCACGGCGGCTTCTCCGGCCGGACGGCCCAGCAGTTCGTCGACTATCTGGAGGGCCGGGGCCAATGAAGGTTCTGGTCAGCGCCTGCCTCCTGGGGGAGAACTGCAAGTACAGCGGCGGGAACAACCTGTGCCCCCGTCTGCTGGACTGGCTGGCCCGGGAGGGCCACGAGGCCGTCCCTGTCTGCCCGGAGGTGCTGGGAGGCCTGCCCACGCCCCGGATGCCGGCGGAGCTTGTGGACGGCGTGGTCCGGACAAGGGACGGCAGAAGCGTCCATGAGGCCTTCCGCCGGGGAGCGGAGGCCGCCCTGCGCACCGCCCGGGAGGCGGGCGTCACCCTGGCGGTCCTCCAGCCCCGAAGCCCCAGCTGCGGGACATGGCAGGTCTACGACGGGACCTTCTCCGGGCGGAAGGTTCCGGGCAGGGGCGTCTTCGCCGGGCTGCTGGCGGAGAACGGCATCCGGACCCTGGAGCCGGAGGACCTGCCGTAAAAATTTCCGCCCTCCAGGGATTGCGGAGCCCTGGCGGGTTATGCTACAATGGGCTTGTCAATTCCCCGCCTGGCGGCGGGAGCACGGGAAAGAAGGTCGTTTCGCAATGATGGACCAGCAGTGGCTTCAAACCTATCAGCGGGAAATTGGAGAGTTTTCCGAAAAAATCAGCACCTTTGCCCAGGGCGGCATGGACAAAAAGGATTACAAGGGCTGTTCCGGCGGCATGGGCAGCTATGCCCAGCGGGACCCGGCAAAGCACATGCTGCGCCTGCGCCTGCCCGCCGGGCGGCTGACTCTGGAGCGGCTTTCATTCCTGGCGGACACCGTGAAGGCATACGGCATTCAGCGGGTGAAGCTCACCACCTGCGAGACGGTGCAGCTCCATGACCTGGCGGCGGACCAGGTTCCCGCCATTCTGGAGCAGGCCGCCAAGGCCGGCATCATCTGCCGGGGCGGCGGCGGGGACAACCCCCGGAACGTCATGTGCAGTCCCCTGTCCGGCGTGCAGCAGGGGGAGGTCTTTGACCCCACGCCCTACGCCGAGGCGGCCACGGAGTATCTCCTTTCCATCTGCCGGGATATCCACATGCCCCGGAAGCTGAAAATCGCCTTCTCCAACGGCGCGGACGACTCCGTTCACAGCGCCTTCCGGGATATGGGCTTCCAGGCCCAGGCGGACGGGACCTTTTCCCTCCGCATCGCCGGAGGCCTGGGGGCGGCCCGGCCCTCCATGGGCGTGCTGGCGGACGGGGCGGTTCAGCCCAGGGACGTCCTCTATTATATCAAGGCCATGGTGGACACCTTCTGCCGGCACGGCAACTATGAGAACCGGGCCAAGGCCCGGACCCGCTTCATGCAGGAGACCCTGGGCCCCGAGGGGCTGAAGGAGGCATTCCTGAAAAACGTGGAGGCCGCCAGAGCCGCCGGAGGGCTGGACCTGCCCCGGCTGGAGTCGCCGGCGGATATCTGCGGAGGGGAGGAGACGGTGGACCACCCCCGGGCCATCCCCCAGAAGCAGCCGGGGCTGTACGCGGTGAAGTACCACCCCGTCGGCGGCTTGCTGCCGCCGGAAAAGCCGGCGGAGCTGTACGCCCTGCTCAGGGACATCCCCGGCGCGGAGTGCCGCGTGGGGCCGGACGAGACCCTATATATTGTGAACCTTCCCGCCGCCGGGGCGGAACAGGTTCTGGCCGCCACAGAGGACGGGGCAAAAACGGAATTCGAGTACAGCGTGGCCTGCATCGGCGCCGCGGTGTGCCAGCAGGGCGTCCGGGACAGCCAGAGCCTCCTCCAGACCGCCGTCCGGGCGGTGCGGGAGGCGGGCATCCCCGACGGGGCCCTGCCCCGCATCTGCGTCTCCGGCTGTCCCTCCAGCTGCGCCGCCCACCAGGCGGGGGCCATCGGTCTCCAGGGCTGCGTCAAGCCCGTGGACGGCAAGGCTCAGCCCGCCTTCAAGCTCTTCCTGGGCGGCAGCGGCGCAGTGGGAGCGGCCCGCTTCGGCGAGCCCGCCGGGGTCATTCTGGAACAGGACGTTCCCGCCCTGCTGGTGGAGCTGGGCCGGGCGGCGGCAGGCGAGGGCTGGGAATCCTGGTCCCGGAGCCACGCCCCGGAGCGGGACGCCATCATCGCCCGCTATGTGTAAATACACCGTACTGTCAGGGGCGGCGGGCGCGGCGGCGTCCGCCGCCTCTGCCGCCTGCGGGGCGGTTGGTGCCTCTGTGAAACGCCTATGGATTCTGGCGGCGGCTCTGCTGCTTTTGTCCGCCTGCGGGGGAACGGCCCCCGGGGAAGCGCCGCCGCCCGCCGGGCAGGAAACGGTCTCCTTTACCGACGACCTGGGCCAGTCCTTCTCCATTGCCCCGCCCCGGCGGACAGCGGCCCTCATCGGCAGCTTTGCCGACGTGTGGTGCCTGGCAGGGGGCCGGGACAGCCTGATTGCCGCCGCCGGGGACGCCTGGACCTCCTTTGACCTGGGCCTGCACGAATCCACGGCAAATCTGGGGGCCGTCAAGGAACCCCATCTGGAAATCCTGCTGGCGGCGGAGCCGGACCTGATTCTGGCCAGCTGCAACACCGCCGCCGACCTGGAGCTGCGGGAGACCTTCGCCCAGGCGGGCATTCCCGCCGCCTATTTCGACGTGCAGACCTTTGACGATTACCTGCGGATGCTGGAAATCTGCGCCCGGCTCACGGGACAGCCGGAGCGCTATGAGCAGCACGGCGCATCGGTCCGGGCGCAGGTGGACGCCGCCATTGCCCGGCAGGACGGAACCGCCCCCTCGGTCCTCTGCCTCCGGGCCACGGGAAACGGCTGCAAAAGCAAGGGCAGCACGGACAACGTGCTGGGGGAGATGCTGGCGGACCTGGGCTGCGTCAACGTGGCCGACGGCGGCTCTCTGCTGGAGACCCTGAGCATGGAGGCCATCATCGCCGCCGACCCGGACTATATTTTCGCGGTGCTCCAGGGGGCCGACGCCTCCGGCGCTCAGGCGGCCCTGGAAGCCGCCCTGCTCTCCAACCCCGCCTGGAGCCGTCTTCGGGCGGTGGAGGAGGGGCGTTTTTTCACCCTGGACCACCGGCTCTACAACCTGAAGCCCAACGCCCGATGGGGGGAGGCCTATGAACAGCTTGCGAATCTTCTGTACCCGGAGGCATAAAACGGGCCTGGCGGCGCTGGGCCTGCTGGCGGCGCTGGCCGGCCTGCTGAGCCTGTGCCTGGGACCGGTGCCGGTGGCTCCGGGAGAGGTGCTGTCCGCCCTGCTGGGGAAGGGCGGCGGCACGGCGGCGCAGATCATTCTCTACGCCCGCCTGCCCCGGACCTTCGGCTGTCTTCTGGCGGGCTCCGCCCTGGCCCTCTCCGGGGCGGTGATTCAGGGGGTGCTGGGAAACCCTCTGGCGGCCCCCAACATCATCGGAGTCAACGCCGGGGCGGGCTTTTTCACGGCCCTGTGCTGCGCCCTCTGGCCCGCCCGGACGGCGGCGGTTCCTCTGGCGGCCTTTCTGGGGGCCCTGACGGGGGTGCTGCTGGTGCTGTTCATTGCCGAGAGGGCCGGGGCCTCCAGAATGACCCTGGTGCTGGCGGGGGCGGCGGTGTCCGGCATGTTCAGCGCCGGCATCGACGCCGTGGTGACCTTTTTCCCCGACGCTCTCAACGGCTACACGGACTTCCGGGTGGGCGGGGCCTCCAGCCTCTCCCTGAGCCGCATTCTGCCGGCCTTCTGGCTGATTCTGGCGGCGGCGGCGCTGCTGTTCCTGCTCTCCGGGGCCCTGGATGTGCTTTTGCTGGGCGTGGAAACTGCCCGGAGCCTGGGCCTGCCCGCCCGGCCCCTGCGGCTGGTTCTGCTGGCCCTGGCGGCGGCGCTGGCGGGGGCCGCCGTCAGCTTCATGGGTCTGCTGGGCTTCGTGGGGCTGATCGTCCCCCACATGGCCCGGCGGCTCTTCGGGGAGGACCGTTCCGCCGTGGTTCTGGCGGCCTCCGCCATGGGAGGCGGGCTGCTGCTGACGCTCTGCGACCTGCTGGCCCGGTGCCTGTTCGCGCCCTACATCCTGCCGGTGGGGGTGGTGCTGGCCCTGCTGGGGGGTCCCTTCTTTCTCTGGCTGCTCCTCTCCGGCCGCCGGGGAGGGAGGCGGCGGGGCCCGCAACGCCGGCACTCCTGAAAAGCTGTCCGGATTTCCCCGCATGCCGGCTATGAAGTCCGCCGCCCCTCTATCCTCCTGACGCCCAGCCAAAAAGCGTCCGCCGTCTGAAGACGGCGGACGCTTTTTGCCGGGCCGCTCCCGAAAAGAGCGGAACCCGTTACATCATCGTGTAGAGAATCTTGGCCATCTGGCCCCGGGTGATGGGGTTGTTGGGCCGGAAGGTCCCGTCGGCATAGCCGCTGAGGATGCCCTGAGAGACCATGGTCCGGATGTAGAACCCGGCGTAATTGGGAATGGATGCGGCGTCGGTAAAGCTCAGCTCCGGCGCGGCGTAGCCCTTTTCCAGGGCCCGGCCGATCATGGCCGAGGCCTGGGCCCGGGTCAGACCGTTCTGGGGATTGAAATACAGCTGGCCGTCCTTACCCACGGTACCGGCCACAATCCCCAGCTGATACAGGGCCCGGACCGCCGGAAGGGCGCTCTCCGGAATAGAGGCCAGGTCCGCAAAGGTCAGGGACACATCGGCGTAGGCCGCCGGGTCCAGCCGGAGGGCATTGTACAGCATTTCCGCGAACTGGAGCCGGGTGAGCTTCTCGTCGGGCCGGAAGGTCCCGTCCTCAAAGCCCGCTGTGATGTGGTTGTCATACAGGAAGGCGCAGTAGTCCGCTCCCCAGTAGTCCGCCGTATCGGTGAAGGGCTGGCCCCCGCCGGCGGCGGGAATATCCACCGAGGCCCGGCCGATATTGCCGGAGGCGTCCCGGGCCGTCACGGTCACACGGGCAATGGAGGTCTGCTCTCCGGGCAGGGAGAGAGAGAAGGTCCCGGCGGCGGCGGCGTAGCAGCCCGGCATCTCCGTGCCGTTATAGGTCACCGTCACGGAGGCGGCAGGCAGCAGGCCGTCCACCGCGTCCTTCACCGCGCCGGAGACGGTCTGGCTCTCCGGATACAGCTGGGCGTCAATGACCGGCGGCGCGTTGTCCGCCTCGGCCCCGGCGGTGGCGGTGATATGGTCCAGATAGACGGTGCCGGTCCGGGGAGAGGAAAGGGGCTGGCCGCTGACGTCCCGCTCCGGCGAGATGTACAGGCCCTGAAGCTCATAGCAGTCCCCCATGGGAATGCTGACCTGCTTCCAGCCGGTGAAGTCCAGCTTGACATTCATCAGCGGCAGGTGACCCTTGGTTCCGTTGTTCCCCCAGGCGTGGAGGACGTTGCCGGAGCCGTCGCCATAGACCCACAGATGGAGGGTGGTATTGGCGGGAACCGGCAGAGAATTCCAGCGGATCTCACCCTGATGGCTGTTCTCGGCGGTCAGCGAATAGTCCAGCCGGAGAGAGGCCCGGCCCATGCGCACGAAGTCGCTGGAGGCATTCCGCCGGCCTGTCAGCCCCACGCCCTGGGTGTAGAACAGGCTCTCCATCCCCTCAAAGGACTCCACCACCGTGGTCCCGGCCCCCTCGGGTATCAGGACCATCTGATCGAGGTAGACCGTGCCGGGTCCGGCCTTGCCGCCGTCCACGGACAGGCCCCGGAGGGTGAGAGGCATTCCCTGGATGGGCTCCGGCAGGTTCATATGAATCTGCTTCCAGCCGGTGAAGTCCAGGGAGGTGATGGGAACGGTCTGGGTTTCCTCCTCGCCATAGCGGTACTGGAGCTGAAGGGTATTGCCGGAGCCGTCGCCATAGACCCAGAGGCTCAGGGCGGTGTAGGGCGCGGCAATGACGGCGGGCTGGGCGGTGGCCTTCCACTGGGCGGAGCCCTCGGTGAGGTCATAGTCCAGCTTTCCGGAGCCTCCGCCGGACTGAACGAAGGCGGCGTCGCGATTCAGGCTGAAATCACAGCGCTCTCCGGAGCCCCGGAAGATGGTGGTCTCTCCCTCGAAGTCCTCCAGAACGGTGGGCACGGGGGTTCCCACGGTGACGGGGATGCTGGCGCTCTGGCCTCCGGCGGAGACGGTGATGGTCCCCTCCCCGGCGCTGGCGGCGGTGAAAAGGCCGGTCTCACTGACGCTTCCAATCTCCCCCTCCACGCTCCAGGTGAAGGCGGCGGGGTCCGCCTTCAGAGGCAGGTGCTTATAGGCGGCGGAGCCGATGAGCTGGGTTTCGCTGCCGGGAATGGCAGACAGTTCGGTGATGATGGTGTTGGAGGCGTCCCGGACGGCCACGGCATCAGGGGTAACAACGGCATGGACCACGGTCTCCCCCTGCTGGCCGCCGCTCCGGGCGGTGACGGTGATGTCCCCGCCTTCCGGGGGGGTGGTGAGGGTGTTCCCCTCCAGCACGCCGGCGGAGGCAGACAGGTCATAGCTCCGGTCCATGGGAATGAAATTGGTGTCCACGGCGGCAGCGGAGATGTTCACTGCGCTGCCCGCCAGGACATAGGCATGGTCGGCGCTGACATGGAAGTGGCTGAGCTCCCCGGTGGGCTGAGCGCTGGCCACCAGGAAAATCTGGTTGGACACCGCCCGGGCTCCGCCGTCGGAGGGGACATTGACCACTTTGGCGCTGGTGGCGGTGGGCTGGGTGACGGCCAGGGTTGTGGACCCGCCGCCGTCCAGGCCCAGGCCGGTGACACAGCCCAGCTCGATGAGCCGCTGGGCCACCTGGCTCATGGACGCGCCTACGGAGTGGCCGGCCTTCCGTCCGTCAATGGTGTAGAAGACCAGACTGCCGTCGGCCCGCTGGCCCACGGCGGTGCGGGGGGCCGCGCCTGAAGGCAGGCCGGAGGCCTCACGGCCGTTTTCCACCAGGGAGTACAGGGCTCCCACGGCAAACCGGACGTCGTTCCAGGCGGGGTCGGCAGGCGTCAGGGAGAGCTCCAGAACCGTGCCCGCCGGGATGGACCGGAGGGCGTTCAGGGTCTCCTCCCCGGCCTTGGCGTTGGCGCTGAGAACCGCCTGGGCGGGGCCCAGGGCTGTGGCGGTCTTTTCCGTCTCCGCCACCCGCTCCACCGTCAGGCGGGTGGTGCTCCCCAGGGACAGAGCGGCGCCCTCGCCGGGCTCGATGGTGCAGATCACGTCTACGCCGGGCTGGGTGCTGCCGGTGGTGTGGGACGCATTGAAGTCGTAGGTATAGAGGTAAACCCCCGCATCCGTCCGGGCCTTGTTGACGGCGGCGAGCCGCAGGGTCTTGTCCACCAGCTGGCCGGTGCCGTCCATGATGGGCGCGCCCAGCTCGTCGAAGAGGGGTTCTCCCTCCTCGGTGAACTGCTGGAGGCCGGTGCCGTCCTGAACCGTATAGCGGAGGGAGGCGGCGATGCCGGGACGGCCCAGAATGGCAGTGCCGTCGGAGCGGAAGCCGATGGCGTGGTAGCCGCCGTCGCTGGAGCGAAGCTGCCCTTCGGTAATCACCACGCCGATGGGCAGGCCGTTGCCCACGTTATAGAAGTCGGCGTTGATGCCGGCCACCACCCGGTAGCCCTGGGACTCCAGATAGGCCGCCGTGTTGGGGACGGAGCTCCGGTCCGTCAGCACGCCGCCGTAGGTGACAATGGGCGTGACGGAGGCGTTGGGGCTGTATGTAATCAGGTTTTCCGTGCGGTAATCGCTGTACGCTGTGGACCAGAAGACATTGGTGCTGAGCTGGGTCTGCTGGTTCAGCAGGGTGTCCGTCATGGTCAGGTCGTCCCCCAGGGCGGGGGAGGCCGAGGCCACAGGGGCGGAGAGGGCCGCCAGCAGGCTCAGAACCAGCAGGACGGCCAGGAACCGGGGCGGGTGAATTCGTTTCATAGGGTCCTCCATTCGTAAAAGCGGATGTTGACATAACAGAGTCCACAATAGCACAAAGCGGCGTCGAAGTAAAGAACAAACTATGAACAAATTCCCTCAGATTTACATCATTTTTCCATATAACAGCAGCGGGGCGGGGAAGCTCCCCCGCCTCGATTCGGTTCTTTCAGTCGGCTGTCTGAACCTCCGTGACCAAGTCGACCGTTTTTTCCAGTGCGCGGATGAGCTCGGAGGACGGAGGCTCCGGGCCACCGCCTGGGAAGAAAACGGAGAATATCCGGCTCAGAAGCTTTGTAGCACTGTCGTATGTCGGGCCGTATTTCATGTGGTACGCCGTCCCGTATGCTTGTTTGAACCGCTCCCAGAGATGACTGTACCTGGGCATGGCGGTTCGGACCATCGAAAGCGCAGTCTGCTCCGCCTCCCATTCCTGCTGCGAAACAGGGTACCATGCTCGGTCCATAAAATCCTGCCAGGATATCTGTCCGGGATTCATATTTTGAATGAGCTTCTGGATTTTTGCTGTTGTCAACATAGTGTCAATCCTCCTTCAAAATAGCGGCGACACGGGCCAGCTTCTGTTCCGCCTCCGGGGACGGGTCCGCCAGGAGCCGGGCTAAACGAAGGTTTAGGTCCAGGCGGTCCACCGCCGGGGCCTCCGGCGGAGGTTCCGGAACGGCGTTGAGATGGACCAGATACGCCAGCAGGACGGTCCTGAGGAAAAACTCGGTCTTGACGCGGCTGATCTGGAAGGTCTCTCGAAACCGCTTCAAAAGTCTGCTGTGCAGCTCCGGGTCTTCCACCCTGATTTTCAGGAAAGCAGGACTGCCCGCTCCGGGGAACGGCGGCGGCAGCTCCGCCTGCGCTGCCTGGAGCAGCGCGCCGGATGCGGTTTCCCTGTTGAGCAGGACCAGATACGCCTCCGCACGGCACAGGATGCTGCTGCGGCTGTTATCCTGGAATGGCTCCGCCGCCGAGATGTGTTCAAACATCCCTAGCAGCTCCGGTTTAGGACTATTCACGACGGAATACTGTGGTTGTGTTGACATAAGACGCCTCCTTTCTTGTGAGAACATTCTTGCATATTCTGCCGCGAATGTCAAGGGCTCTGAAAGATTTTTCTGTGGGACATGAAAATAGGAACCCCCCGGCAAAGCCGGGGGTTCTTCATAGACGGGCAAAGCCCTATGTTACCAGCGAGCGCGTCCCGT
>ERZ808051.555-NODE-555-length-38692-cov-8.545306_pt1 | contig 38692 bp, 36 predicted proteins | sample MGYA00380199_ERZ808051 | MGnify/ENA primary metagenome ERZ808051 (study PRJEB31490, sample SAMN06133391) | mouse gut metagenome | isolation source: J11 | host: mice | place: China: Chengdu | collected 2015-05 ...
AATACCTGTGATAGAAATATAGTCTATTGTCACATATTTTGCCTCCATAGTCGAGGTACGCACTATCTACCGTTTACCTTTGTTCTTTCACTTGATAGTATAGATTGTTCAACTTTTTCTGTCCACACTTATATACTAATACCAAGCTAGAAATCTTAAGGCATACGGAAAACTTCATCATGGCAGTAGAAATTTCACTATGGAGATTGGGGAGTATGGTTATAGGAAGTAGGCTGTGGCAAAGATAGTGTTCCCTTTGATGATAGTTATCACATGGTGTTAGCACCATGTAAATTAAAGCGGATAAGGGAAATGATAACATTGCAGTTTGCAGCTATATGTGGATTGCAAAATTTTTGTGGAAAAATGGACGTTTCTGTGGTAATATATAAGGGCAAAGATAAAAACATAACGCAAGAGAATCTTATAGAACTGGAATGTAGTCTTGCTACACCAATTTGGTGTAAGTAGTCCTCCCTCCTTAGGGTTGTCCGTTCTTTGTCCATTTCAATCATTTTAAGTAGTATTTGTCATGGACAAAGTATCGGGAGAATTGACAGTATTTTTGAAGAGCCCTTTTGGGTGTGAGTTTGTTCTGAAGAATTAATAAGCTGCAATCTAGTCCGACTGTGACAACTGATGTAAAAGAAATTGGTTGCAATCCTAAACGGGTACAGTAGGAAGTACGGAAATAGGTGCAAAATACTGGGAGGAACAAAATTACATTAGGCTTTGAAATTGTAGCAGGAGCAGTTGAAAACTGAACGCAAGACTGTGAGCCGGGAACAGCGGGAAGCAGAAAAACAACGGCAGTTTTAATTGAAACAGCAGAAAAGGAAAGAGAAATATGGGGGGGAAGGTAAAAGCGTAGTGCTTTTTTGTGAAGCTAGTTGTATATTTAAAAGATAAAGGGGGAATCATGATTAATTTACCAAGTAGATTAAAGATTAAATTACAAAAAGCTGATATATGGTATTCTAATATAAATATGGTAATTAAGAATGTAGAGGATTTATATATAACAACACCTTATTTTTTTGAAGAGTATACAAATCATGGAATCAAGCATATAAACACTATTCTTGATATTCTTGATAAGTTAATATCTGATAGTTCTTTAGAGAATATAACAGAAAAAGAATTAGGTATATGTATCATTTCTTTGATTTTGCATGATATCGGCATGTTTGTGTCTTATAATGGTTTTAAACAATTACTTGAAGATGAGTGTTTTTATGCAGATATAGAAAAAAAGAAAAATTTTAAGGAAAAATGGCAGGATTATTTATTTGATTTAAAGTATTATTCTGAAAAACAATTAATAAGTAAATTTGGAACAACAGATATTTATTTTATTGAATTGAAAGATGAAGTAGAATTAGAAAATAAGGAAAGGATGGTAATAGGTGAATTTTTAAGGCAAAACCATCATCATATTGCACATTATATAATCGTAAATGGAATTGAAAATATAGATTTTCTTAGCGGAATAATGATAGATAACGAAACAAGAGATTTAATAGGATTAATAACCCGGAGTCATGGAATGGAAATAAGGGATACTGAAATGTATTTGAAAAACAAATATAGCGTTATCAGTAAACCAAAGAATATAAGTGTTTTCTATATTATGGCTTTATTAAGAATTGCGGATTATTTAGATGTAGGCGAGGAAAGAGCATCCCATATTGTTTGTGTTTTCTTTGTAAAAAAATCTAAGAATTCTAGACAAGAGTTTTCTTGGAATCAATGTATTAAATATGAGGATTTTGTTTGGAATTATAATCGGGAATGCCTTTCTGTTGATGCGGCTCCTAAAAATGCGGAACAATTCATAAACACAAAGAAATGGATTAAGGGAGTTCAATATGAACTTGATATGTGTTGGGCAATTATAGGAGAGCATTATGATACAAATAAGTATAAAATGACAATTAGACGTTTGGAATCCAATATTCTAAAGAAAGAGGTTGTTTCAGAATATGAAAAAATTTTTTATACTCAAGAAGCATATTTAGATGCCAATGCAGATATTTTAAAGTTACTTATAGCTCCCTTGTATGGCGATGAGCCTAGTTATGGGGTTAGAGAAATTTTACAGAATTCGGTTGATGCATGTAGAGAAAGAGAGAAGATAGAAAAGGATAGAGAAGGAAATTACAAAGGGGAAGTAGTGGTCTCGTTAGATACAGAACAAAAAACGATGGTTTTTATTGACAATGGGATAGGAATGAATATTGATATAATAAAAAGATACTATCTTATAGCAGGAGCATCATATAGACGTAGTGAAGCATGGAGTAAAGAATTTGTCGGTTTAGATGGAAATGCCAAAGTATTAAGAAATGGTAAATTTGGAATAGGGGTGTTAGCAACTTTTTTGCTAGGAGAAAAGGCAGAAGTTATTACTCGAAGCTATAAGGAAAAAAAGGGATGGAAATTTTCTATTCAATTAGATCAAGATAATATTGATATAGAAAGAATAGATACAGAAATAGGAACTAAAATATCAATTAGTGTAACGGATAAAACAATCAATAAACTGGAAAAAGACCATTCATGGAAGTGCTGTAACTGGAAAGAGTGGTACGAAGGGAATAATCCGTCTGTAATATATAAGGTAGATGGAAAGATAAACAATAGTACTAGATTTAATTTTAGCACAACATATTATGAATTGATGCAAAATGAATACAGCCAATATCTGTGGACGTATCATAAATTTTATAAGCAAAAAGATGTTTGTTGTAATGGTATTGTGATTCCAGAAGCACATAATTTTTCTGGTGATACTAGATATCGTTTTAGGGTATCTGTGCCATATCTGGAGATAGAAGATTTAAAAGGATGTTTACCTGTTAATTTGGCTCGCTCAGAGTTGCTTTCTGTACCATGTGAAGAAGCACTATATACAGAATGTTGTAAATATGTCTTGGCGAAATTTCTTACTTTAGGGGTAAAAGATCGTGGTGATAGAAGTAAATTTACATGGAATTCTGGATGGGGAAAAGACGGGGAGTATATTATTTTCTCTAAAAGTGGATATACGTTACTAGATCCAGCTTTTATAAAAATGGCAGGAATTCATTTTGTTAATTTTATGGCTATTGGAAATGAAGTAAAGAATGATAGAGTAACTATTATTGATACCGATTTTCCTATTATATTTCACAATTTAAGCAGAAGAGGAGTAACCAAAGCACTCTTTGAAAGCATAATTTCGCAATGGATATTGGGTAGCGACATGGTGTTGCGTTTGTGTTTTCTACATCTTAACAAAAAGACATATAAGTATATTCGTGATGAACTGCAGAAGGACAAATGGGAATATCTTATGGTGGAAGAAAGAGAAGATAAATTCACTATTTCACCAGAGAATTTAAATCACTTAGAAACAATAAAATTTAATATTGAAGAGTTTCCTTTAGTTGCCGAGTTTGATATAAAAGCTAAGGATGTACAAAAAGATGATATTATGTTTAATTTGTTACAAAAATATTTGAAGCCTAATTGCTTTATTCCGTATGATTTAAACGAAAGAAAGAAAATGTTTCCTATTGCTTTTGAGGAATTAGAAAAGTATATGTAATTTATGGATCTATTTTGACTCTAAAAATTTTGATTGGCATAAAAACGATAGCAATTTTTGAAGAATATGGATAATAAACGCTTGTAGAATGAGGAAAAAACAGCCAGTTCAAGCTATCCGCCGAGGAGTTCGAATAGGGGACATTTTGGCCGGAAGCCTGATAAAAGAATGGTTTCCGGCACTTTTGCTTTCTCCGTGACACTAATATGACACTCGGAAATCAGATTTGAGCTTTTATTATCCGCCAAAAAGGCGCTGTTGAAATCCCTGCTGTATTATGGCAGAATCCATAAATGGAACCCATGATAGGGGTGGTAGCCTCCCGAGCCAATGACCGGCTTGCCGGAATACATAGGAAGGAAGGTGGCGCCAATGACAACTGCGGATATCATTTTGATATTTGTAGGGATAATCGGTTTGCTGATTGCCTTCGGTAGTTTTGTGGCCTTTGGCGTTTTTGGCTCCAGAAATAATTCATTCCCATTTACTTTTGCATAGTTTTTATTGATATCAATTCGTTTTGAAGTGAGGATGCCTATAGGAGTAAGGGCCAGCAGTTCCCCAGATCACATCCTGATATAAAACAGCATATCAACAGCCGGTTTTACAGAAGGCTTTTGTATGGCGGCAGAAAACGGTTTATACTGCGCCTGCGTCCATATGTTCATTTCCTCGGGCAGGCTTTTCTCCATGCTGTCGGCAGTCTGGCATGAATTGGCAGAGAGCCGATAGTGGGTCATGGCATAATTCATGATAGCGGACAGTTGAGATGTAATGTATAAAGGGTGGTTTCACCACTGAATACATTACATGGCTGGCGGTTCATTTGTGGCAGAATGACATAGGCTGGAAAGGAGGTGATCGACCAGCAGGAGGAAACCGAAGCGGGAGCGTCTAGGGATGATCTGGGCGCTCCATTCTCTTTGTCGGCCCTCTGTGAAGAGAGCACTTACTCACCACCGCCGCTGGCTGGCGGTGGTATGGCCTGCGGCCATCGTGCGCCCTCTGGGGTGGCTCCGCCGGGGGCCTTCCCTGCTGGTATACCAGCAGACGCCAACGGCGGCTTGTGCATCGGACGAAGCTGTGCCGATCACCGGGGACTTGGGGGCCTTCGGCCACCAACAAGCGGCATAGGGTATACACCTATGCATTGCTTGCCACTACTATCGGCCCCTATAAATGAGGGTTGTAAGTTGCTAGTATTGTTGGTATACTTTGCTCATATCAATTGACAAATCATAAAAAAGCAGGTGTTGATGTGGTTATATATAATGTGGGAAATAGAGTAATGAATACTTATATTTATCATGCTCCCGAAGGCTACGTGATGATTGATACGGGATATGAGCACAGCCTGAAAAATGTTGAGAGAAGATCGTATAGGCACGGCATAGTATTGTCTGATATTAAATATGTTTTTCTAACTCATGCACATGATGACCATGCGGGATTCCTAAATGAATTACTGTGGAAATACCCAGATATAAAAGTTATCATACATAGTCGTGCTATGCCCACACTTCTAAGAGGGCAAAATTCATTTATCGGTGGCTGTAGCAGTTTGATCGCATTGGCTTTTTGTAAGTTTATGGGACTGATCGGCAAAGGGAAGCATCTTTTTCCCGCAATCGAACAGCAAAATATTGGCAAATTTGTTGAAATATCGCCCCAAAACTTATTGTCTTTAGAAGCTATATTGCAGGGGAAGATTCTGCTTACATCAGGACATACTTCAGACTCTATTTCCCTCAAAATAGACAATAAAATCTTTTGTGGTGATGCCGCAATGAACGGCATACCGAGTATCAAAAGAGTTACCATATGGATAGAAGATAAAAACGCCTATCAAAATTCGTGGAATATATTGATTAATGAAAAAGCTGATTGGATTTATCCTGCACATGGAAAACCCTTTAAGAGAGAGAATTTGGAAAAGTATATAAATTGTATTCCTAAGATCAGACTTTACGAATTAAAATAATCTGTGCAAATTTTGACTTATCGGGGGAACTTCCTCTTTTGGGTAAAATCCCCCTTGACAAATGTTCTCTTGATTATTAATTGTCTTGAGATATGTCTGGGAAATCGGGTTCCCGGCTTCATCCTGATAGGATATCAATTTATTTTGCTATTTTCGGACCTTGATGGTGTCAATATCGCATACCTTCAGATTAAAAAATAATTGATGTACAAATGAATTCTGATGATAATATGAAAGAACTGCAATGGTGGAATAAGGGTATATGTGAAAGAAGAGGGATAAGTGGAAATGACAAATAGCCCCATATTGATGATGTTAAAGTTAAATAATCCGTTCTTTTATGTAAATGGATATACAAATATTTGGCTTGTCAGTAATGCAAAGGAAAAGTGAGAAAATATATGGATAAGTTGCTGATAGTTGATGGCAGTAATTTGCTTTTTCAAATGTTTTTTGGTATGCCGGCGAGAATTGTTAATGGTGAGGGCAAAGCGATACAAGGGACGCTTGGATTTGTAGGAGCATTGTTAAAGATAATACGAAAGGTTGAACCCACACATATTCTTGCTATATTTGATGGACAATATGAAAATAGCCGTTGCGAAATAGACGCAGATTATAAGGCGAACAGAATGGATTACAGCATGGTCAATGAAACAGAAAATCCGTTCTTGCAGTTGCCGGATGTTTATAAAGCGTTGGATTATATGGGGATAAACTATATAGAAACAACCGATTGTGAAGCCGATGATCTGATTGCGGGCTATGCACTGTGGTTTTGCGATAGCGCCAATATTGTTATATGCTCTTTTGACAGTGATTTCTTTCAGTTAATTAGTGAACGCATTTCAGTATTGAGGTATCGTGGGGAAAAAACGACGGTATGCTCATCTGATTATATTATAGAAAAATATGACATTTTCCCCAATCAGTACGCGTATTTTAAGTCTTTAGTAGGCGATGCTGCGGACAATATAAAGGGAGCGGAGAATATTGGCATTAAAACGGCAGCTTCTCTTTTGAGGACCTTTGGAACGCTGGAAAATATCATTCGTAATGCCCAAGCCATAGAGAAGCCCTCTGTAAAAAAATCAATTATAGAGAATACAGACAGAATTAGAAGAAATTACGAATTGATACGGTTAGAAAAAAATCAGCTATTGCAATATGATAAATGTGATTTGGAATTCATCGATGTAAGGAAAACAACAACAGAAGTCCTGAAAGGAATAGGAATCAAATGAGCTTTATGGGAATTGTTATTTGTGGATTAAATGGTGCTGGAAAGAGCACACTTGGGAAAACTCTTGCAGAGAAGACGGATTTTCATTTTATAGATATTGAAAATTTGTATTTCCCTAAAACAAATCCTGATTATGCATATGCTTCTCCGCGTACCCGTGAAGATGTAGCGGAGCGTTTGTTCTATGAGATACAGACACATAAAAATTTTATTCTCGCTTCTGTGAAGGGAGATTATGGGGAAGACCTGTATTCGTTTTTTCAATATGCCATATTGATTGAAGTTCCTCGGGATATTAGACTACAGCGCGTTAAAGCGCGTTCTTTTCAGAAGTTTGGCAGCAGAATGTTATCAGGCGGGGATTTGTTTGAGCAGGAAGAAAAATTTTTCCGCTTAGTTGAATCCAGAAATGAGGACACCGTTGAAGAATGGGTAAAGTCTTTGAAATGCCCGATTATACGGATTGATGGAACTAAGCCCATTGATGAGAATGCTGACTTTATTGCAGAACTTATACAGAATAAAAATTCGCTATATAAGCAGGCTCAATAGACGCCCGGTAGGATGAATACCGATTGGGCAGAAGCCGTTGGGAGGAAGCGAGATGGAGATAACAGTATTTGTTCAAGGGAAATAGCTAAGCAGCGAGGTGAAAAGAATGAGCACATTTTATGTTTCGGATTTAGATGGAACATTATTGAGAAGCAATGAAAAAACATCGGAATATACAAATAATGTAATAAATCATTTGACGGACAAGGGGATGATTTTTTCTTATGCCACGGCCCGTTCGTTGATAACCGCTAAAAAAGCAACAAGCGGAATAAATGCAAAGATTCCCTTGATCGTCTACAATGGCGCTTTTGTGATAGACAATCTTACAGAGGATATTTTGATTGCAAATTATTTTGACGGCGGGATAGATTTTCTGCTGGATGATTTGTTTGCAAACAAAATATATCCGATTGTTTATGCGCACATAGACGATAAAGAGAAGTTTTCGTTTGTGCCCCCATTATGTTCGGCTGGAATGAATAAGTTTCTTGACAGCAGAAAGGGAGATATTCGCACCAATGCAGTGAGAACTATAAATGATTTGAAGAAAGGAAATATTTTCTATATCACTTGTATAGATGAGGCGGAAAAGCTGGAACCGTTGTACGAGAAATACAAGGACTCCTATCACTGTGTTTATCAGAGGGATATTTATACAAAGGAACAGTGGCTCGAAATTATGCCTTTAAATGCTTCCAAAGCAAAGGCAATAGAGCGGCTGCAATCACTTTTGAAATGTGAGAAGCTGGTTGTGTTTGGCGACGGAAAAAACGATACGGATATGTTTGAATTGGCGGATGAAAGCTATGCCGTCCAAAATGCTCATGAAGATCTCAAAAGGATTGCAACCGCGGTTATCTCCTCAAATGATGAGGATGGAGTAGCAAGATGGCTGGAGAAAAATTTTGCTATGCCATAATATCGAAACACAAAGGGCGTGTTTCGACTACTGATTCCATGTGCGCCAGGGCGCACGAAATTATGGTATAATATCGAAACAAAAGGACATTGTTCCGACTACTGATTCCATGTGCGTGCACATGCGTATGAACGGCTACGGAAGGTTCCGGAATGGGTGGTATGAAGATGGGTGAAGAGCAAAGGGGCGCTGCACTGGAAAAAGACCTGAAGCTGTTTGCCGGAGAGACAGAACTGAAGATTGGCAGGCTGTCGCAGCTTACCGGCGTGAAAGCAGGAACCATTCGCTTTTATGAGAAATGCGGTTTTCTGGAGCCTGCGAAACGTCTGCCCAACGGTTACCGGATATTTGGCAGAAGGCATATTTATCAGATTCGGGTGTGCAGGCTTGTGTTTGGCGGTTTTGTAAACAAGCGGCTTAGAAGGATAAGCAGGGATATTTTGCAGGCATCGAGAGATTGGAAGCCGGAAGCCTACCGTCAGGCGGCGGATGGATATCTGCAGGCAGTGGAAGAGGATATCGGGAGAACGAAAATAGCCGTGGATTTTGTGATGGATATGCTGCAGGAAATAAGGGAGGAAAGGGAGGAACCCTTGACTTATACGAAAAAGGAGGCGGCCAGACTGGTGGGTGTGACCGCCGAGACCATACGGAACTGGGAGCGCAGCGGCTTGTTCAGACAGCGGGCGCGGTATGAAAAGCGGCGTTATTCGCGGCAGGAGCTGAGACGCATGTATGTGATAAGGCTGCTGCTGGACATCGGTTACAGCATGATGGCGGTACGGAGCTTTTTTAGGGAATATGACGCAGGAGATAGGGCACAGGCCCTGCGGGGGCTTGTAAAGCCGGAAGAAAACCAAGATCTGATTTACCGGGCGGATCGATATATGGAAACATTGGTTCATACAAAAGAAAAGGCCAGACAGCTTTGCGCTATGGCGGATGAAATGAAGGAGGTCTAAACCTTCTATTTGCACACCACTTTTCAGAAAAATGTTATGCTTTCTGCACAAGCCGTTTTTTGCGGGATGTGAAGGGCGGCACAGCATTGGGAAAGGTGGTATTTTTATGAGATATTTTCAGGTTAATGTACGAAGGGAGCCTACGGAATACGGTTTTATGCCCACCATGGAGCTGTATCTGCTGGAAGAAGGAGAAAAGAAAAGACCCATGGTATTGATTGTTCCCGGGGGAGGATATACCAAGGTGTGTGTCGTGGCCGACGGGGAAAAAACGGCTATGCAGTATAATGCAGCCGGTTTTCATGGGGCAGTGCTCCGTTACTCTGTGGAGCCGCATTATTTTCCGGAGCCCCAGCGGGATCTGATGTCAGCTATCCGCATATTGAGAGAAAACGGGGACAGCTGGGGGATTCATAAGGAACAGATCGCGGTGATTGGATTTTCTGCAGGAGGACATTTGTGTGCCAGCGTAAGTACTCTATGGTATCTGGCCAAGGAGGACGCGGCGCTGTACAAGCCCAATGCGGCGATCTTGTGCTATGCCATACTTACTGCCCGGCTGAACCATTGCCGCGACTTTCTGTACGGCCATGTGGGGAAGGATGAAGGGAAGCTGAAGCTGGCGTCTTGTGATGAGCAAGTAAGCGGATATACCCCTCCTACCTTTTTGTACGGCACCTTTGAGGATGCTCTGGCCAATCCGGAAAATATAATTTACTATGCGGAAAAGCTCTGCAAACACGGCATACCCTTTGAGTGCCATATACTGCCAAAGGGCGGTCACGGAGCGCCCTGGTGCGACGGTACAATCTGGGCAAAGCCTGCCGGGGCAAGGGATTACAATTATATCCGCTTGTCGGTGGAATGGATGAGGGAATTGTTTGGATTGCTGTAGCCTTTTGGATTGGATTGCTGTAACTGTTTGGATTTTTTGGAAAATGGAGCGTGTCTGACCTGAAATTCCGACAGCATTGCAGCAGTAAGGGCATGGATAGAAGTAAGCTAGGAGGCAGGAATATGAATTTGGATTATGCGGAGACATACCTGAAAGAGAATGAAAAAAAGCTTCTTGCAGGAGGAAAAAGCGGGGCTTGTGTGTATGATATCCAAGGGGAGTATGTTCTGAAGCAAATATATAGGGCGGAGCTTGGGGATGACGTGCTGTATGAGGCTTATCGAAAGGAAGTATGGTGGTACGCCTCCGGAGGGGCAGGCCTTGACTGTCTGCCGGAGGTGCTTGACCTGCGAAGCACCCAAGATGAAATTTCAATTCTGATGAAACGGTATGATAGGCTTTCAAGACAAGAGATCAATACGGAATTGCTGGGCAAAATCATGAGGAGCCTTGCGTCTGTACATGGGGCGGAGGTGCCGCCGCTATTGAAGAAAAAACGCTGTGGGGCGCAGCCTCTGTTGGAGGAGCAGATCCGTGCCTCTGTGGAGGGCTGGCGCACGGTGCTGGATGAACATCCCGGTGTTTTTGACCATGAGCCTCTGGAGCGCATTGCAAAAGAGATTAATAGGATCATTTTCTGGCATAATTCCGAGGAGACCGTGCTGACTCATGGCGATTTTCATTGGGATAATCTGCTTATGGACAATCAGGGCAGGATTATAATCTGTGACTGGCAGGGTGTCGGAACCGGAGCGATATCGGGAGATCTGAGTTTTTTCCTTGGGAGGCTCCGGGGGGATGGGATTCGGGTGAATGAGCGGGAGTTGGTTGAAGCCTACGGGCGGGAGACAGAGCGGCTTTTTGGAAAAAAGGTTACATGGGAGGAGATTGACGGACATATCCGGGCGGCAAATGTGATTATTTCTTTCAGATTCTGGCACGAATATCTCCATGGGAGCAGCGAGGGAAGAGTCAGGGACATTTATGGAAAAATGGTAATGGACAGCATAAGTAATGTAAACTTAGATTTAATGGACAGTTACCCATAATGGGTAATTGTCCATTTCGTCATTTTGACGATAGAAGAATTGATAGGCATTTATCAACACGAAAGGCAAAAAGGATTGTTTGTTCATATGTCGCTTATGCATTTTGTTTTTTATGTTGCTTTTGTCTAAAACCTATGGTATGCTAAAATAGTTCTATTTAGAAAAATTCCAAATAGATTTGAGGTGGTGGCTTGGAGACAAAGGGTGGATTTTATATCACACAAATAAAGCAGCTGCAGGATAGAATTTTTGAAAGACTGTTACTGGAAAATGGCATTGAAATAAGCGGCGGGCAGGGAAGGATTTTATATATTTTGTGGAAGACAGACAATCTTACGATCAGCGAAATCAGTGAGAAGGCTTCTCTTGCCAAGAATACGGTATCCATTGTAATAAACGGTATGGTAAACAAAGGGATTGTGGAAAGGAATATCAACCACAAAAATCGTCGCCAGACCATTATATCCCTTACTGCCTATGCAAAATCTTTGCAGGCAAAATATGAAGCCGTATCCCGGCAGATGAACGAGCTGTTTTATGACGGCTTTTCGGAGAAGGAGCAGAGGCAGTTTGAACAGTATCTTGCCCGGATACTGGAAACGTTGACAGAAAAAATGCATATGCGCAAATAAAGGGAAAACGAGGCCGCAGCTTATTTCGGGCCGGTATAACAGCAGGAGGTTTTTGTGAAAAAGAGAGAATATATCATTGAATTTATCAAGAGGCAAAAAACGGTTTTTGTAGGTTCGGTGGATGAAGACGGTTTTCCGAATATTAAAGCAATGTTTACGCCCCGCAAAATAGCCGGAAATTGTTTTTATTTTTCTACCAATACATCATCTATGCGTTCCCGGCATTTTATGAAGAATCCCAAGGCAAGTATCTATTTTTATAAGAGAGGTCGTTTTAAATATGAAGGCATTATGCTCATAGGTACAATGGAAGTGCTGCAGGATGATGATATCAGGAGGGAGATCTGGTCCATAGGGGATACCATGTATTATAAGGAAGGGGTGGCGGACCCGGATTATTGTGTATTGAAATTTACTGCCGTAAAGGGCAGGTATTATTGCAACTTAAAAACAGAAAGCTTTAATATGGAAGATTTAGAGTGACGTAAAACGCAAAGAGGTTTTCTGACCTAGCTGCCCTGCTGTCCGCAATGGTCCAACACAAAGGAAACGGAAATTTTTCTTGCGGCGTTGCTGTGGGTGCCGTCAAATCCATGTCCTGCATCAGGGATCGCAATCAGCTTGGCGTCCGCATAGGAGGAGGCCGCCATTTCGGAATAACGGATGGGAACCAAGTTGTCCGCTGTTCCGTGGATGATCAGCACCGGTCTGGGGTATGCCTGAATTTCTTTGGACACATGGATATTTGCAGCCTCGGCGTCAAAGGCTTCGTTCATTGTGACGCCGAAAACCTCCCGTTTTCCCTTTTCCAGCCGTATCCGGGCGTCCTCCGGAATGCAGAAGGCGGGATACCAGAGAATCAGGGCGCGGATATCCTTGGTATATTTTGCGGCCGTCAGGGCGGAAACCAGACCGCCCATGCTCTCTCCCTGAAGAAAAATTTTTTCCGGATCAACATAATCCAATTCTTTTACACATGATAAAACAGTCTGCAAATCTTCGCATTCGGAGCGGAGGGTCATTTCCGGCATGACTCCGTCGCTGAGAGACTGGAGGCCTCCGCCGCAGAAATCAAAAAACAGGCAGCAGATACCGGATTTGGCATAGCCCTCTCCGTGATGCATCAGCTCACGAAAATTGCTCCCGAATCCATGGCTGAAGATTACAGCCGGCAATTTTTCTTCTCTTTTTTCGGGCAAATACATCAACCCTTGTATTTTCATGCCGTTTTTCTTGATGAAGGTCATTTCTTGTTTCATTTTTCGTCCCTTCCGGTTTTAAATAGGCCAGTGCCTTTTTGGAAAAGGAGAGTGGTTCTCCAAGTATGATTGCAGCATCTGCAATAGGTCACGGCATTATTCTATCAAATGATTTTTCCTTTTGCAAGCTTTGGCAAGGGGCGCTGAAGGCCGTATGGCAGAGACAAAGGCCTTGGCCGCAACAGCGCTGTATTCAGATCATGGGCCTGAGGATCCTTGGCCGCATTTTTTGCACGGATTATGTTGCGGATCCTTGCCAAACATTAAAGGTATAGGATATAATGTTTGTTGGTTTGTTGGCATGTAAAGCCCATAGCCGCCGCCTTGTATCAAATGTCCGTTTCTTGGGGCAAGTTCATGGCAGCAGGCAGGGGAGCCAAGGGCATATGGAAGGAAACAAGGCAGGGAAAAGGAAACGAGACCAAAGAGCCCCTGAGATATCAGAGAGACAAAGCGGAGAAGGACATGGAAAATAATAGAGACGACCTTGCATGGGAAGAGGTGGAAGTGGAACATATCGTTCAGGATGAATGGATAGATTTCAGACGCTCGGCATACCGTCTGCCCGACGGGGCGGTGTTTGAGCCGTATTACAGCTATAGCCGCAGGGACTATGTGGTGATAGTGGCGTCGGATTGTGAAGGGAATTATCTGTGTGTGAGACAGTTCCGGCAGGGGATCAGGGAGGTCACCGCCGAGTTTCCTGCAGGGGGCGTGGAGCGGTCTGACGGAAAGGAATACGGTGCCGGCGGCCAGAGAGGGGTGGCCGAGGAGGAGCTTGCAGCGGCGCAGAGAGAATTGCTGGAGGAGACGGGATATTCCTCTCGGGAGTGGGCGCATCTGCTCACCATTCCCTCCAACGCTACCATAGCCGACAACTATGCCCATATTTTTGTGGCAAAGAACTGCCGCAGGGTGGGCGGGCAGAATCTGGATGAGACTGAGTTTCTGAATGTAGAGCTTCACACGGCGCAGGAGATCGAGGAGCTGATCAGAACCGGAGGGTTCCAGCAGGCGGTTCATGTGATGGCGTGGCTGCTGGCGAAGGAAAATAATTCCTTGTAGGTTCCGGGCATTTCTGCTACATGCTGCTGTCCTCCGGGTCCGAGGGCTTCGAGGGAGAGGTGTCCGTGGGGTTTGCGTCTTTGTGGTATTGGCATTTGGGAAACGGAATCTCCCTGCTCGGGCTGGCGGTGGTTCCGGCGCAGGCATTGAGACGGCGTCTGCGCAGGCGTGAATCGGCCTGAAATCTTGAGGGATCCGGCGGATGAAAGGATGGCTTTCGTCCGCCGGATCTTGTGCGGGCAGAGGGAAAGACAGACAGCCGATCAGAGAAATTTGAAGTCTTTTTTAAGGAAAAATACATTGCAAATACATGGGGACTATGATAGACTAAAAATATGTCCATGACAAAAAAATAACAATCAACCATAAAATCATTGGAGGTAAGACAAATGGCAAAGAAAGTAGTTTTAGCCGGTGCCTGCCGTACTGCCATCGGCACTATGGGCGGCACACTGAGCAGCACTCCTGCCGTAGAGCTGGGAGCAATCGTTATCAAGGAGGCTCTGAACAGGGCGGGAGTTAAGCCTGAGGATGTGGATCAGGTGTACATGGGATGCGTCATTCAGGCAGGTCAGGGACAGAACGTGGCCCGTCAGGCATCCATCAAGGCAGGGCTTCCCATAGAGGTGCCTGCAGTCACCATGAACGTGGTGTGCGGCTCCGGTCTGAACTGTGTCAATCAGGCGGCTCAGATGATCATGGCAGGAGATGCGGATATCGTCGTAGCCGGCGGAACCGAGAATATGTCCATGGCCCCCTATGCCATTCCTCAGGCCCGCTACGGCTATAGGATGAACAACGGCACTCTGGTGGACACCATGATCAAGGACGCATTGTGGGATGCCTTCAATGATTATCATATGATCACGACTGCGGACAATATCTGCAGAGAGTGGGGCCTGACTAGAGAAGAGCTGGACCAGTTCGCCTTAAAGAGCCAGCAGAAGGCGGAGGCGGCCCAGAAGGCCGGCGCTTTCGACGCGGAGATCGTGCCCGTTATGGTAAAGAAAAAGAAGGAGATGATCGAGTTCAAGGTGGATGAGGGTCCTCGTGCAGGCTCCACCATCGAAGGGCTTGCAAAGCTTCGCTCCATCAATCCCGACGGCTTTGTGACTGCAGGAAATGCCTCCGGTATCAATGACGGCGCGGCGGCAATCGTGGTTATGAGCGAGGAGAAGGCCAAGGAGCTTGGAGTAAAGCCTATGGCCACTTTCGTGGCAGGCGCTTTGGCCGGCGTTCGCCCCGAGGTGATGGGCATCGGCCCTGTGGCTTCCACCAAGAAGGTGCTGGCCAAGACCGGCATGAAGATAGAGGACTTTGACATCATCGAGGCCAACGAGGCATTTGCGGCGCAGTCCGTTGCGGTCGGAAAGGATCTGGGCATCGATGTGGATAAGCAGCTGAATCCCAACGGCGGAGCCATTGCTCTGGGCCATCCCGTAGGGGCTTCCGGATGCCGTATTCTGGTGACTCTGCTGCACGAGATGCAGGCCAAGGGTGCCAAGACCGGACTTGCTACGCTGTGTATCGGCGGAGGCATGGGCTGCTCTACCATAGTTAAGATCGAGGACTAATACAGTATACGGCTGCTGCAGGCTGCCTGCAGCGGTCAACATAAGGAGAGAGACAATGGAATTTATAGTGTATGAGCAGAAGGGGGCCTATGCCGTTATCACCATCAGCCGTGAGAAGGCGCTGAACGCCCTGAATTCCGCCGTGCTTGAGGAGCTGGACAAGACCATCGATGCAGTGGATCTGCAGACCGTCCGCTGCCTGATCGTCACCGGCGCAGGAGCAAAATCTTTTGTGGCCGGTGCTGACATCGGGGAGATGAGCACCCTTTCCAAGGCGGAGGGAGAGGCCTTCGGCAAGAAGGGCAACGATGTATTCCGCAAGCTGGAGACTTTGCCGATTCCCGTGATCGCTGCAGTGAACGGCTTTGCTCTGGGGGGAGGCTGCGAGCTTTCCATGAGCTGCGACATCAGGATCTGCTCCGACAATGCCGTATTCGGCCAGCCCGAGGTGGGACTGGGAATCACCCCCGGCTTCGGCGGAACCCAGAGGCTTGCCCGTCTGGTGGGCCCCGGAATGGCGAAGCAGATGATCTATACCGCCCGGAACATCAAGGCTGACGAGGCGTATAGGATCGGTCTTGTCAATGGGGTGTATCCTCAGGAGGAACTGCTTCCCGCCGCGGAGAAGATGGCTGCGGGAATTGCCAAGAACGCCCCCATCGCCGTGCGCAACTGCAAGCGTGCCATCAACAACGGTCTGGACGTGGACATGGACGAAGCGCTTATCATCGAGGAGAAGCTCTTCGGAAATTGCTTCGAGACTGAGGATCAGAAGTATGGAATGGCGTTCTTCCTTGACAAGAACAAGGAGAAGGTGAAGGAGCCGTTCAAAAATTGCTAGAAAGGTAGCCTATGGACAAAAAGAAAAGGATATTCTGCCTGATAGCAGGGATTCTCTGCTTTGTGGGAGCCGCAGTCGTATTCAAGATCGCAAACGAGACGGGAATTATGGATCTTTCATTAAAAATCTGCATCGGCTGTATTTTGGCAGGCGGATTGGCGATGTTGTGGGCGGGCATAAAGAAGAAGGAAAAATAATAGAGACATGTTATAAGGAGGACTGACGAATGAAAGTAGGAATTATCGGTGCGGGCACCATGGGAGCCGGAATCGCTCAGGCATTTGCCATGACGGACGGCTATGAGGTATGCTTGTGCGACATCAAGCAGGAGTTCGCTGACGGAGGCAAGGCAAGGATACTGAAAAATCTGAACTTTCTGGTAGGCAAGGAAAAGCTTACGCAGGAGCAGGCCGACGCCATATCCGCCAAGATCGCCACCGGCCTCAAGGATATCTGCACGGACTGCGATCTGGTGATTGAGGTTGCGCCCGAAAATATGCAGATCAAGAAGACCACCTTCAAGGAGCTTCAGGAGATCGTGAAGCCCGAGTGCATCTTTGCTACCAACACCTCCTCCCTTTCCATCACTGAGATCGGAGCAGGGCTTGACAGACCTATGATCGGCATGCACTTCTTCAATCCTGCGGACAGGATGAAGCTGGTGGAGGTGATCGCAGGCGCAAACACCCCCGACGAGCTGGTGGAGAAGATCAAGGGCATTTCCGTGGAGATCGGCAAGACTCCCGTGGAAGTGAAGGAGGCTCCCGGATTCGTGGTGAACAGGATTCTGATTCCCATGATCAACGAGGCCATCGGCATCTATGCGGAGGGCATCGCCAGCGTAGAGGATATCGATACCGCTATGAAGCTGGGCGCATCCCATCCTATGGGGCCTCTGGCTCTGGGCGACCTTGTGGGTCTGGACATCGTGCTGGCCATTATGGAAGTGCTTCAGAACGAGACGGGAGATCCCAAGTACCGTCCTCATCCCCTGCTTCGCAAGATGGTGCGGGCAGGCAAGCTGGGCAAGAAGACCGGCATCGGCTTCTACGATTACAGCAAGAAATAAGACAAGAATTAGGCGGAATTGCCGTCTCGGGTTCGGGGCGGCGGTTTCGCTCATTGTGTGAGTCGGAAGTATTGTTTGGCAGGCTTGCCTGCCGGAATTCAAGATAAATAGATGGAGGAATGTAAATCATGGATTTTACGTTGCGCAAAGAACATGAAATGGCGCGTGCTCTTTTCAAGGAGTTTGCCGAAAAAGAAGTAAAGCCTCTGGCACAGGAGGTTGACGAGACGGAAGAGTTCCCCAGAGAGACTGCCCGCAAGATGGCGAAGAACGGTTTTCTGGGCATCCCCGTTCCCAAGGAGTACGGCGGACAGGGCTGCGATCCCTTGACTTATGTGATGTGCGTGGAGGAGCTTTCCAAGGTCTGCGGCACCACGGGCGTTATCGTTTCCGCACATACATCCTTGTGCTGTGATCCCATCATGACCTTCGGAACGGAGGAGCAGAAGGCAAAATATCTGGTTCCCCTTGCGAAGGGCGAGAAGCTGGGAGCCTTCGGCCTTACCGAGCCCGGTGCAGGAACAGACGCTCAGGGCCAGCAGACCAAGGCTGTTCTGGACGGAGATGAATATGTGGTAAACGGATCCAAGATCTTCATCACCAACGGCAAGGAGGCAGATATCTACGTTATCTTCGCCGTCACCGGCATGATCGAGAAGAAGGGACGCAAGATCAAGGAGATTTCCGCCTTCATCGTAGAGAAGGGAACGCCGGGCTTTGGCTTCGGCACCAAGGAGAAGAAGATGGGTATCCGGGGCTCTTCTACATATGAGCTGATCTTCACGGACTGCCGCATCCCCAAGGAGAATCTGCTGGGCAAGATCGGGCAGGGCTTCAAGATCGCAATGCATACCCTTGACGGCGGACGTATCGGTATCGCCGCACAGGCTCTGGGCATCGCTGAGGGCGCTCTGGAGAGGACCATCGCCTATACCAAGGAGAGAAAGCAGTTCGGCAAGTCCATCGCCGCACAGCAGAACACCCAGTTCCAGCTGGCTGACATGGCCACCAAGGTGCAGGCTGCACAGCTTCTGGTGTACAAGGCGGCTATGGCCAAGGCTACTCAGAAGGAGTACGGCTTCGAGGCGGCTCAGGCAAAGCTGTATGCCGCAGAGGTTGCTATGGAAGTTACCACCAAGGCGGTTCAGCTCCACGGCGGTTACGGCTATACCAGAGAGTATGATGTGGAGCGCATGATGCGCGATGCCAAGATCACTGAGATCTACGAGGGAACCAGCGAGGTTCAGCGTATGGTTATCAGTGCGGCACTGTTGAAGTAGTATGCTGTCGATTCACAATTCATCCACTGAAAATAGAAAATAAGGAGTGAAAATACAATGAAAGTTGTTGTTTGTATCAAGCAGGTTCCTGATACCAAGGGCGGCGTGAAGTTCAATCCCGATGGTACATTGGACAGAGCTGCAATGATGACCATTATGAATCCCGATGACAAGGCAGGTCTGGAAGCAGCGCTTCGGCTGAAGGATCAGTACGGCGCAGAGGTCACAGTTCTCACCATGGGTCTTCCCAAGGCGGAGGATGTGCTTCGCGAGGCTATTGCCATGGGTGCTGACAAGGGCGTTCTGGTCACAGACAGAGTGCTGGGCGGCGCAGATACCTGGGCTACCTCTCAGACGCTGGCAGGCGCGCTGCGCAATATGGACTACGACCTGATCATTACGGGCCGTCAGGCCATCGACGGCGACACCGCTCAGGTTGGCCCCCAGATTTCCGAGCATTTGAACATTCCCGTGATCTCCTACGCGCAGAACCTGAAGATTGACGGGGACAGCGTGATTGTGGAACGCCAGTATGACGATAGGTATCATGTGCTGAAGGCTAAGATGCCCTGCCTGATCACGGCTTTGGCGGAGCTCAACGAGCCCAGATACATGACCCCCGGCGGCATCTTCGATGCCTGCAAGGCGGAGATCACCGTATGGGGAAGAGCGGATCTGAAGGATGTGGAAGATTCCAACTTAGGTCTGAAGGGATCTCCTACCCAGATTGCCAAGGCCTCCGACAAGGTGAGGAAGGGCGCAGGCGAGAAGGTGGTTCTTGACCCCTCCGAGGCTGTTGATTACATTGTTGACAAGCTGAAAGTGAGACATGTGATATAAGAAACCATGTGGAGCCCGGCAAGGGCTGCATAAAGATATGCATTTCTTCAAGAATGAAATATAATATGGAGGAAGAACAATGAATTTAGAGGAATATAAGGGCGTATTTGTCTTTGCCCAGCAGGTGGACAATACCATCAACAGCATAGCCTTCGAGCTGATCGGCAAGGGCAAGGATCTGGCTGACGATCTGGGCACGGAGGTTACCGCAGTGCTGGTGGGCAGCGGCGTAAAGAGTCTGGCAGACGAACTGGCCGAGTATGGCGCTGACAGGGTTATCGTGGTGGACGATCCCGAACTGAAGGAATATAGGACAGAGCCTTACGCTCATGCGCTGGCTTGTGTCATCAACGAGTTCAAGCCGGAGATCTTTCTGGTGGGCGCAACCGCTATCGGCCGGGATCTTGGCCCCAGAGTTTCCGCAAGGATCCACACCGGCCTTACCGCAGACTGCACTCAGCTGGATATCGGAGATTTCCCTTTGAATCCCGTGCCCGGCAAGGAGCAGAAGCACAATCAGCTGCTGATGACCCGTCCTGCATTCGGCGGAAACACCATTGCTACCATCGCATGTCCTGATTTCCGTCCCCAGATGGCCACAGTTCGTCCCGGCGTTATGCAGAAGAGGGAGAAGAAGGCAGGCGTGAAGGCAAATGTGGTTGAGTTCAATCCCGGATTCACCCCCAACCAGAACTATGTGGAGATTCTTGAGGTGGTGAAGGCAGTTTCCGATACCGTGGACATTATGGATGCAAAGATTCTGGTATCCGGCGGCCGCGGAATGGGAAGCTCTGAGAACTTCAAGATGCTGGAGGAGCTGGCAGAGGTTCTGGGCGGCACCGTAAGCTGCTCCCGCGCGGTTGTGGATGCAGGCTGGAAGCCCAAGGATCTGCAGGTGGGTCAGACCGGCAAAACCGTTCGTCCCAACGTTTACTTTGCAGTCGGTATTTCCGGCGCCATCCAGCACTTGGCAGGCATGGAGGAGTCCGACATTATCATCGCCATCAACAAGGATGACACCGCTCCTATCTTTGATGTGGCAGATTATGGCCTGGTAGGAGATCTGAACAAGATCGTTCCTGCGCTGACCGAGAAGCTGCGCGCAGAGATGGCTGCCAAGAACTGATGAAGTTCTTGAGAGGCCGATGAAAGCCTGATATCTGCATATAAGATCTGCGTCAGGGCAGTATATGAAAACCCCATGGATCCAAGAAGCCTCAGGGCGGGATCTGTGGGGTTTTGTGATGGCTTGCGGTTTATGGGCTTTGTGTATGTTGGTATTGAGCCTGACGGTATTTTGTGGTATGATATTAACATAGAAGTTTGCCGTGTCGCCTTCTTCTGCCCGGAAGCAGAAAACATGGCGGCCGCAGAGTGAAACCCGTCAGCGGCCATGGGAGCAAAAATGCACGGCCGGCAAGGCGAAGGGCCGCATATACGGAGTACAGCGGCCGGGAAAGGGAAGAACATATGTCATATAAAGGATATCTTTTTGCGCATTTTATCGGGGAAAAGAAGGATGGGGAGCAGGTCTATTTCTCCGTGAGCCGCGACGGACTGCACTGGAGGGAGCTGAATGGAGGAGAGCCGGTTCTGCGCAGCGAAATCGGTGAGATGGGCGCCAGAGATCCCTTTCTCATACGTTCTCCTTGGGAAGGGAAGGACGGAAACGGGAAGTTCTATCTGATCGCAACGGATCTGCGCATTGAGGCAGGCAAGGGGTGGGAGGCAGCGCAGTATTCCGGCAGCCGGGACATACTGGTCTGGGAGTCTCAGGACTTGGTCTCGTGGAGAGGCCCCAAGGCCCATACCGTAGGAATTCCGGGGGCAGGCTGTGTCTGGGCGCCCGAGGCGGTATATGATGAGGAACAAGATGCCATATTGGTGTTCTGGGCGTCTATGGTAGATAAAAAGCAGAGAATCTATGCCTCGTACACCAGAGACTTCAAGAGCTTTTCCCAGCCATTCTTGTTTCTGGAGAAAGAGAACCATGTGATCGACAGCACCATCATCCGCACGGAGGAGGGGTACTATCGTTATACAAAGGATGAGACGGTAAAAACCATCTGCATCGATTTCAGCGAAAATCTCCATCCGGAGGATTTCCGCGAGGTGAAGTCCGAAACCTTGGGCCGCCTTTACGGGGTGGAGGGCCCGGAGATATTCCGGCTGGATCAAGGCCAATGGTGCCTGATCGTGGATCGGTTTGCCGCCGGAAAGGGATATCTGCCTCTGGTGACGGACAGGCTGGAGAGCGGCGAGTTCCGGATTCTGGATGACAGTGAATTTGACATGGGTGTCTCTGTAAAAAGGCATGGGGGAGTCATCCCTATTACGGCGGAAGAGTATGATAGGCTCTGTGCCGCCTTCGGATGCAGTCAGGAGCAAAAAGCCTGAGAGATAGCTGTGAGATTGGCGCGCGCCAAAGCGCGCAAAAGAGGTATAAGCATGAAGCGCAATGTCAGTCTTGATGAGATTTCCGACGGACGTCTCTACGGTGAGAATGATATGGTGAAGGCAGACTGCCATGGCTGCAGAGGATGCTCTCTCTGCTGCAGAGGCATGGGGAATTCGGTGATATTGGATCCCTATGATGTTTATAGGCTGCAGGCCGGATTGGGGAAGACATTGTCCTGCCTATTGGAAGAGGGGGCTGTGGAGCTGAATGTGGTTGACGGGATTATCCTTCCGAATCTGAGGATGTGCGGGGAAGAGGAGCGGTGTTATTTTTTGGACGGAGAGGGTAGATGCGGCATCCACCCCAGCCGCCCCGGCGTATGCCGCTTGTTTCCGCTGGGCCGGTTTTATGAGAAGGGCGATTTCAAGTATTTTCTCCAGACCGGGGAATGTGATTCTGGCTGCCGCTCCAAGGTAAAGGTGGCAAAATGGATCGATACGCCGAATCCGGGCCAAAACCATAGGTTTGTATGTGATTGGCATTATCTGCTGAAGGATTTGGAGGAGAGGACGGCTGGGGCAGAGGATCTGGAAGAATCCAAAAGACTGAATCTGGCGCTGCTTGGGACATTCTTTCTGCAGCCCTATGATGCAGGACATGATTTTTATGAGCAGTTTCAGGCACGCAGGAAGAGTTTTTGTGATGTGGGGGCGGAGCGCCCCTGAGAGCGAGAAAAAGAGAAAGAGGGCGCAACGGAGGGTCTGGGGATTTGGGCCGGCGTCCGCATAGGTTTTGGGATGATACAGAAGGAAAAGCTGGCACAGTTTTATTTTATCCAATATCGGGAATGTGCGAAAAGGACCAAAAAGAAGAGCAACAGCGGGAGAAAGACCTACTTCGAGAAGATGAGCCGGCTGTTGGAAGAGCTGGCACGGGCGAGGACGGGAAGGGTGAGTCAGGCCCATTTGGAAGAATACCATAGACAGATCAAGAATGTGGCCTATTATGCTTTCAAGGAGAACAATCAGGTCGCCATCATGAAAATTCGGGACATTATGATGGAGGAGCTGGTGCGCTTGGACATAGGCAGTCTGAAGAATGATGAGCGGGAGCTGGTCACGGCCAAGTTTTTGGGCTTTCTCAGGGAGGAGGACACCTTCGAGATCTGCCAGAAGAGTCTGCGTTCCATACTGAAGCAGTATATGAACGTGGAGCTGAGGGGGCAGATCATCGATATGGTACCTACCAGACCGGAGACGGAGTTTCCCCGGGCGCTGGAGATGTCCCGGCATTTTATCCTCCATATCGGCCCCACCAACTGCGGGAAGACCTATCAGGCGTTAGAGAAGCTGAGGCAGGCGGAGAACGGGGTCTATCTGGGCCCCTTGAGGCTGCTGGCGCTGGAAGTTTACGAAAAGATGAAGGATTTCGGGATTCCCTGCACCATGCTGACAGGGGAGGAGTGCATCTACGAGGAGGGGAGCAGAATCGTATCTTCTACGGTGGAGATGCTGGATCTGGATCAGGAGTACGATGTGGCTGTCATTGACGAGGCCCAGATGATTGCGGATTCCGATAGGGGGCATTCTTGGACAAGGGCTGTTCTGGGAGTCCGGGCAGGGGAGATTCATGTCTGCATGAGCCCTGCTGCGGAGGAGGTTATCTGCCACCTGATATCCCTATGCGGGGACACCGTGGAGGTGCATCGATACGAGAGGAAGACCCGCCTGCTCTGTGAGGATGAGCCATTCTCCTTCCCGGAGGACGTGCGGGAAGGGGATGCCCTGATCGTGTTCACCAAGAGGATGGTGCTGGATATCGCAGGACGTTTAGAGCGCAGCGGCAAGAGGGTCAGCGTGATCTACGGGAGTCTCCCTCCGGAGATCCGCCGCAGGCAGATCCGTATCTTCTCGGAGGGAGAGACCCACATCGTGGTCTCCACGGACGCCATCGGCATGGGGCTCAACCTGCCTGTGCGGAGAATCGTGTTCATCCAGACGGAGAAGTTCGACGGAAAGAGCACCCGCCCTCTGAAGACCGCGGAAATCCTGCAGATCGCCGGGCGCGCGGGAAGGTACGGCATCTATGATACGGGCTATGTGAACGCAGTAGGACGGGAAGGGCTGGACTATATCAGGGAGCGCTTCCATGAGAAGGAACCCAAGGTGGAGCATGTGAGTCTGGGTTTTCCGCAGGTGCTTTTAGACATGGATGATCCGTTGGACGCGGTAATGACGATATGGAAGTCGGTAGAGATAGAGCCGCCCTTCGAGAAGATCAGTATCGAGGAGGTCTTGTTCCTATATGAAAGAGCATACAAAGAAAGGAAGGAGATCGACGGCTTTGAGGACAAGCACATGCTGTACCGGATGCTGACCTGCTCCATCGATACCAGAAACCGTGATGTGGTGGCGCTTTGGCTGTATTACTGCAAGACCTATTCGGCGGATGTGAGTCTGCACTTTCCGGCGCTGATGATGTGTTCGGACGCAGGCCTCCTGCGCTACGAGACCTTCTATAAGCTGCTGGATCTCTATTACCAGTTTTCGGTGCGGATGGGCAAGGAGATTGATTTCAAGCGGCTGGAGAAGGAGCGGGAGAAGACGGAAGACACCATCATGCGCTTTTTGGTGAAGGACAAGAAGAATTATATCCGCAAATGTCAGTACTGCGGGGGGCCCCTGCCCTTTGATTCGGCATTCGGGGTGTGTGAGAGCTGTTTTGCCGCACGGAGAGAAGGCAAGGAAATCCCCGGCGCAAGACGGAGGCGGAACCGCAGATAAGGGAAAAGAAGGGCGTTGCCTTTCCGGAAAGCGGCCGGATCCATATAAATCCGGCCGCTCTTTGGAAGGGGTCAGAAGCCCTTTATGCTTTCCTTGAAGGCGAGGCCGGTGGGGGTGGCTGCAAGGCCGCCCTTTCCGGTCTCTTTTATTTCCTCCGGCAGGGCCTTTCCGATGCTCCTCATGGCGTCGAAGACCTGATCGGGCGGGATCTTGCTGCGGACTCCCGCATTGGCCAGATCCGCCGAGGTCAGGGCGTTGACTGCCCCGATGACATTTCTCTTCACGCAGGGAACCTCTACCAGACCGGCTACGGGATCGCAGGCAAGGCCCAGCAGGTTCTTCATGGCCAGCGCTGCAGCGTGGGCGATGGTCTCGCCGTCGCAGCCCAGCAAAAAGGCCGCTCCTCCGGCTGCCATGGCGGAGGCGGCGCCGATCTCGGCCTGACAGCCCCCGGCGGCGCCGGAGATGGATGCTCTCTGGGCGATGATGCCCCCGATGCCTGCACTGACATATAGGGCCTTCACCATCTGCTCCGTAGAATAGCCCTTTTCCTCTTCCAGAGAGAGGAAGACTGCCGGAACCACTCCGCAGGAGCCGGCGGTGGGAGCGGCTACGATGCGCTTCATGCAGGCGTTTGACTCGCCCATCTTCACGGCCTTCTCCATGACCAGCCCCAGAAAGGAGCCGCAGAGGAGGTTTCCGGCCCTGCGGGCAACGGCGATCCGCTCGCCGTCTCCTCCCACCAGACCGCTGGCGGAGGAAAGAGAGGCGTCATAGGAGGCGTCCGCGCTTTTCATGGCTTCATACATTGCCTGCATCCGCAGGAAGGCCTCCTCCTTGGTGAGATCCATTTCCGTGCAGTCATTGTCCCGGACGATCTCCCAGAAAAGGCTGCCGGTGCTTTTTTCCTTGTCGATGATTTCTTGAAAGGATTGGTACATAATGGGTTCCTCCATATTCTGTGGATAGTTTCGCCGCAGCGGCGCTTGGATCTGTGACGGGCAGGGGCACACGGCTGTTCTTGGGCTATGCATTGTCCCCGTCGCTGAGTCCCAGATAAGTCACCTTCAGGATGCCCTCCAGACGGGAGAGCCAGCGCACGGCGTCTGCCGGCACCTCCTGATCGCATTCCAGCACGATGACGGCCTTTCCTCCCTTTGAGGAGCGGTACAGCTGCATGGTGGCTATGTTGATGGATTTGTGGCCCAGCATGGAAGAGATTTCCGTCACATGTCCGGGCTGGTCCAGATTGTTCACCACAAGGGTGGGATAGTCGCCGGAAAAGTTGGCGGGCAGGCCGTCCAGCTCCGTGATCCGTATGGCGCCGCCGCCCACGGAGGCCGCCACCACCTCTATGTGCCGGTCGTCGTCCCCGTATAGAAGGAGCTTTACGGAGTTGGGGTGGACGTCTCCCAGATCGATTCCGGACAGACGGTATTCCATTCCGGCTTCATCGGCATAGCGGAAGCTGTCCGGAATTCTCTGGTCGTCAACGGAAAATCCCAGCAGCCCTGCCACCAGAGCCTTGTCGGTTCCATGGCCCTTGCCGGTGGCCAGAAAGGAGCCGTGGAAGAAGACGTGGGCCTTCCGCACGGGGGAGCCCAACAGCTTTCTGGAGATAATTCCGATTTTCACAGCTCCTGCGGTATGGGAGCTGGAGGGTCCCACCATCACGGGACCGATAATGTCGAATGAGTTCATATTCTTATCCCTTCGTTTGTAATATGGAATGATAGGCATGGCAGGATTCGGGAAAATAGGAAGGAATCCTCTTAAGAAAAGCTTACAATAAATTGCGGAAGAATACAACATATTTTCTTGTCCGATTGCAATTCTGTCCGGGCTGTGTTAAGATTTGCTGAGAAAGGAAGGTGGAGCAGAAAATGGGAAAGACGGAATTGGCAATCAGCACGGAGTTTGCAGGAGTGCATATGGAGCTGGAGCATACGGAGGAATTGTTCCGCAGAATCGCGGGGGCGGGGTTTACCCATGTCCACTGGTGCCATGAATGGGACGGCGACTATACATACTCCGTCTACGAGATGCAGCAGGCCAGAGAATGGATGGAGAAATACGGGCTGAGGGCGAAGGCCCTTCATGCCTCCAGAGGATCCTCCAAGGACATTCGCCTATATAGGGAGCATTATAGAAAGGACTACACCTCCGACTGGGAGTACAACCGCAGGGCGGGAGTGGAGCTGATCCAAAACCGCGTGGACTTCGCCCATATTCTGGGGGCATCCGAGATCGTGCTCCATTTGTATGTGCCCCATATCACGCTTCGGGAGGAGCCTGAAAAGAAGGAAATCTTTTACGGAAACGTGTACAGGTCCCTTGACGAGCTGATGCCCTATTGTCTGGAGAAGGGGGTGCGGATCTGCGTGGAGGATCTGTACGATATAACGGAGGAGTGTATGCTGGAGGCCTGGGAGAGGCTGCTGGGGAAGTACCCTCCTGAGTTTCTGGGAATATGCTATGACACCGGCCATGCCAATATGCTCTGGAGGGATAGGGCGCCGCAGGTGGTGGACAAGTATAAAGACAGGATGTACGCGGTGCATCTCCATGACAATTTCGGCGCCACGGACGCGCATCTGATTCCCTGGGAGGCCCAGATCGACTGGGAGCAGGTGATCAAGGTCATCGGCAAGTCCGCCTATGAGGGACCTCTTATACTGGAGGTGGGATGCCACGATAAAGATATGGACGTATTTTTGGGGAGGGCCTATGAAGCGGGCTGCCGTCTGGACGAAATGCTCAGGAAGGTAAGGGAAGCATAGGAAACCTGGAAAGCATAGAAGGCGGCTATGGGGGGCATAGGGAGAGGGAAATGCTCTGGGGATCATAAATTGCGCAGCTCCACAAAGAATGTATTGATGCCGTTTTTGCTCTCCGCCCATATTTTTCCCCTATGGAGCTTTACGATGGATTCTGCGATGGAGAGTCCGAGACCGAAGCTGCCGGTGCGGCTTCTTGCCTGATCGGCGCGGTAGAATCTTTTAAAAAGGTTGTTCAGATCCTGAAGGGGGATCCCTTCGCCCTCGTTGGCCACTGTGAGCAGACAGTGGCCTTTGCCGTGTCTCTGCAAAGCGACCCATGCGGCGGCGTTTTCACCGGAATATTTCTGCGCGTTGTCCAGCAGGATATCCAGAACCTGCTGCAGCTGGGCGGGATTGCCGCTGATAAGGATATTCTCGGCAATGTTTGTGTACAGCGTAAGGCCTTTCTCAAAGAATACGGGTTCAAAGGGCAAAGTGGCATCCGACACAAGACGGCTAAGATCAAAGGAAGAAAAAGCAGCGTCAGACTGTACGCTGTCGGTTCTGGCCAGCTCCAGCATCTGTTCCACCAGTTCACGCATCTGTCTGGCCATGACAAGGATGCTGGAGGAGAATGCAGAATGGCTGATCTCATCGTAATCCGCATTCTGCAGCAGCTCTGCATTTGTCATAATCACCGTCAGAGGGGTTTTCAGCTCATGGGACGCATCGGCAATGAACTGGCGCTGCTGCCGCCATGCCTTGTCTACCGGCTTTACCACCCATCCTGCCAGCAGATAGCTGATGCCCAGAAAGGCGAGGAAGCAGGCAACGCCGATGAAGATACAGTTTCTCAGCAAATTGCTCAAAGCTGTGAGTTCGCTGGAAATATCGGAATAAACGATGATCTCATTGCCGGCGGCGTTTTTGCGGAAAAACCGGAGGTTGTATTGAGCTATGACGCCAACGGGGGCGTCGGCAGAAAAGGTGGCGTCAATGAGATTTTTCAGAAAGTCTTCGTCGGAAAGATCATAATATCCGCCTCCCGTTGCAATGAGATTCCCTCTCATGCCCAACTGGAGGGTAAAGTAAGGGAGACGCATATCCCCCTGCATTTCGTTGGGAAGATGGGGCAGGAAGGGACGATCTGCAATGTTCTTCATCATATTGACGCTGTCGCTTTCCAGATTCTTTTTTGTAAAAATGTAGAGCATGGACATAATGATGCAGAGCATGATTGTCACGATGCTCATGATAATCACAATGAATTTGGCGCGGAGCTTTCTGGTCATGAATTGTCTACCTCCAAATGATATCCCATTCTGCGGATGGCCTCAATGCGGATGTTGGAACCGATGCTGGACAGCTTCTTTCGCAGAAAGCCCACATAGACCTCCACGTGATTCTCTACCGCGTCGGAATCATAGCCCCATACCCTTGCAAGAATGATTTCCTTGGAAAGGTTTCGGCTTCCGGATTGGAGCAGGAAGCGCATAATGTCAAATTCTCTGGCAGATAAACGGATGGAATTTGTTCCGCACACCAGCATACCGGAAGACAGATCCAAGGAGGTATTGCCGTAAACCACTTCATTTACCTGAGCGCCCTGACGGCGAAGCAGAGCGTTGATGCAGGCCAGGAGCTCTCTGGTGTCAAAAGGCTTGGCGAGATAATAGTCGGCGCCGGCATTTAACCCTGCAATACGGTCTTCCAATCCTGATTTTGCCGTCAGCATTAAAATGGGAGTTCCGCATTTTCTAGCCCGTACTTTTTTTGCTACTTCGTAGCCGTTCAGCTTGGGCATCATCACATCCAGAATCAGAAGGTCATAGATTCCTAATTCCGCATATTCTGCGCCGGTCTCTCCGTCATAGGCCACTTCGACCTCAAAGCCCTTTTTTGACAATAAAGCATCGATGGAGTCTGCCAGCAGTTTTTCGTCTTCGATCACAAGTATTTTCATGATGTTCTCTCCCATTCCCTTTTTTATTATAGTACAATTCAAAGCTGAAATGTAGCTGAAAAACAAATATATCCGCAATTTGTGAAGTCGGTATTTGAAAATATTGCGGGGAAGGTTTTGGGGGACAAAGAAAGAGGACACAGAATGTTCATGATTTGGCCCGGCATTTTCAGTTGTGTTTCAGGGGGGACAATTACAATGGTCTTAAATAGGATAAGGAGGGATGAAATGATAATAGTAGAACATTTAACCAAACGCTATGGTGATTTTACTGCCGTTAGCGATCTGTCCTTTCAGATTGAAGAAGGGCATGTCTATGGCTTTTTAGGGCCCAATGGAGCGGGTAAATCCACCACCATGAATATAATGACCGGATGCTTGTCCGCTACCATGGGGCATGTGAGAATCAACGGATATGATATCTTTGAAGAGCCGGATCAGGCAAAAAGGCTCATAGGATATCTCCCGGAACAGCCGCCGCTTTATATGAATGAGACACCCTTGGAATATTTGAAATTCGTGGGGGAGGCAAAGGGGCTAAGGGGAAGGAAGCTGGCCGCGCAGATTGCATCTGTAGTTGAACAGACCAAGCTGGGGGAGGTGGGAAACCGCCTGATATCAAAGCTTTCCAAAGGGTATCGGCAGAGGGTAGGAATTGCGCAGGCGCTGCTGGGCAATCCCGGAGTCATCATTCTTGACGAACCTACAGTGGGGCTCGATCCGCTCCAGATTATAGAAATTCGTGATTTGATCAGACAGCTTGGGCGAGAGCATACCGTGATTCTGAGCTCCCATATCTTGTCGGAAGTACAGGCCATCTGTGAGAAGGTGCTGATCATTGCAAAGGGAAGGATGGTGGCCTTTGACAAGCCTGAAAATCTTGAAAAGCTGCTGGTGCCTTCCAACACGGTTTCCTTTGTGGCCGAGGCGGAAAAAAAGGAAATCGATGAAATTCTGGGAGAAATAGAGGCAGCTGTTGACTGGCAGCTGAAGAAGGCTGGAGAAGGCAGCGTCCATGTGGATGTGAAGATTGAATTTGGAGAACCCACGGACGTCTGCCGCTCCATTTTTACTGCCTTTGCGGAAAGGAAAAAGGCTCTTTTGGAACTGACATCCAAAAAGGCAAATCTGGAAGACGTATTCATTGAATTGACGGAAACCGCGTTTGCGGGGGAGGCGCCGGCGGTAAATGTGGAAGAAGGAGAAAAGACTCCGGAAGACGAGATGGAGGAGAACGGAATAAAAGAAAGCGAGATACATGAAAGAAAGATTCAAGAAAGGGAGGGAACGGATAGATGATTGCCGTGCTGAAACATGAATTAGCGAATTATTTCCATTCCTTGACAGCTTATGTCTTTGGAGCGTTTTTGCTGGTTTTCGTAGGGATAGGCGCCATGATCTACAATATACAGCAGGCGGTGGCAAATTTTGAGTATGTCTTAAGCTTTGTGGGGCTTGTGTTTGTGGTGATCATTCCGATACTGACAATGCGCGTGATCGCAGAGGAGCGGAAGCAGAAAACGGATCAGCTGCTGTATTCGCTGCCCATCACTACTACGGATGTGGTGATCGGAAAATATCTGGCTCTATTGGTGGTTTATTTGATCCCGCTGTGCATTGTCTCCGTATATCCGTCTATTTTTGCCCGGTACGGAGAGGTATATCTGCCCACCTCCTATGGCTCCATCGCGGCTTTCTTTATCATGGGGGCGGCGCTGATCGCTGTGGGCATATTTATATCATCTCTTACGGAGAATCAGGGATTTGCGGCAGGGATAGCGATACCGGTGATTTTGCTGAATTACTACAGTGTCAGCTTGGCGGAGCATGTTTCTGCCACGGCCTTTGGATCGGCGGCAGCCCTATGTGTTTTCTGCGCCTTGCTGGGCTTGGTGATCCGTATACTTACCAAAGACAAAAAGATGGCGTATGCAGTTGCCGTTGTTCTGGCGGCTGCAGTGTGGGCTGCCTATATCCTGAACAGTGAGGCATTTGAAGGGCTTCTGCCCAATATCATGAAAAAAATCTCTCTTTTTGAGAGGTTTTATACCTTTGTGTCCGGTGTTTTTGACTTGACAGCCATTATTTATTATATAACGGTAATTGTGTTTTTCTTATTTTTATCCGTGCAGTCTCTGGAGAAAAGGAGGTATAACTGATGAAGGAGAAGCCGTTTCAAAACCGTATTGCCTTTCGGGGCGGGACGTATTCCCTGACAGTCACGGTTATTGTGCTTGCAATTCTCATAGCAGTGAATGCTTTTGCGTCCGCAATGCCTGCCACGCTGACTCAGTATGATATCAGCTCTGCCAAACTATATTCCGTCACAAGCAATACAAAGGCGGTGGTGAACGCCCTGAACAAAGATGTGACCGTCTACTGGATTGTGCAGGCCGATATGGAGGATGACATTTTGGAGAATCTGTTAGGCAAATATGAGAGTTTATCCGACCATATTGAAATAGTGAAAAAGAATCCGGATATTTATCCCACATTTGCACAGCAGTATACATCGGAAACCGTACAGAATAACAGTCTGGTGGTGGAGTGCGGGGAGCGCAGCCGTTTTATCAGCTATAGTGATATTTATGTTTACGAAACAAATTTGAGTTCCTATTCATATGATGTTTTCTTTGACGGGGAAGGAGCGGTCACATCGGCCATCGATTATGTGGTAAGCGAGGATCTGCCTCAAATATATGTGCTGGAGGGGCATGGGGAGGCGGAGCTTTCGGCGGCGTTTAAGGAACAGCTGGAAAAGGAAAACATAGAAATAAGCACGCTTTCTCTGCTGACGGCGGATTCCATACCGGAAGATGCCGACGGCATTCTGATTTATGCACCGTCCAGTGACATATCGGAGGAGGAGAAGGGTCTTCTGGCAGGATATGTATCCGAAGGGGGACAGCTGATGGTGATGGCGGGCCCTACGGAGGAGGGAACACTGTCTGGACTTTACGGCATATTGGCAGATTACGGTGTGGAGGCCGTGGAAGGGATTGTCGTTGACACAGACAGGGAGTATTTTGCTTTTCAGGCCCCCTATGTGCTGCTGCCGGATATGGCCAGCAGCGAGATTACGGATCCGCTGATTCAGGAACACTATTATGCCATCATGCCCATTGCTCAGGGACTTGCGGTGAAAGGGGATGCCGGCACGGCGGAAGTGACAAAGCTGCTCACGACATCGGAGGCTTCTTTCAGCAAGACCGCCGGATATGCGTTGTCTTCCTATGAGAAGGAGGAGGGGGATATTGACGGCCCCTTTGCCGTGGCTGTTTCGGTAGAAACCCCAAACGGGGGGAAGATTATGTGGTTTGCCTCATCGCTGTTTCTGGATGATATGTATAATGCCTATTCTTCAGGTGCCAATCTGGATCTGGCAATGAATGCCATGTCTTCTATCATAGGAGAAAATGAAGCGGTAGCGATACGGAGCAAGTCGTTGAATTATAGCTATCTTACTATCAGTGATTCTGTTTCTTCTCTCTTGAAAACGATCATGATCGCCGTATTTCCTCTGCTGTATCTGGGAATCGGCATCTGTATGACAGTGGGAAGGAGGATTCGGAATGAAGCGAGGTAAAAAGATCGGTATATTGTCGGGCCTGCTCTGCTGCGTCAGTCTGGCGGCTTTTGGGGTCAGCAGGTATGAAGAACATAAGGAAGTCATTAAAAACAGTGATGAGATCATAATGGACATAACGGGCGAAGAAGTAAAAGCGCTTTCGTGGGAATGCAGCACGGGTTCTTTTTCGTTCCATAGGGATGAAGACGGAGTGTGGATATATGACGCAGACGAAGGGTTTCCGGTGAATGAAAGTAAAATAGAGAATCTGCTGGATCAGTTCCGGGAGTTCGGGGCCGCCTTTGTCATAGAAGAGGTGGAAGACTGGGAGCAGTACGGACTGAAGGATCCCGTCTGTTCGATCCATATGGAAACGGAAGGAGGGGCATATGAAATCTTGTTGGGAAATTATAGCGCTATGGATTCCCAGCGGTATGTGTCCATGGGGGATGGAAATGCCTATCTGGTAAAAACCGATCCTCTGGAATCGTTTGAACTCCAGATCAGTGATCTCATCAGACATGATGAGATTCCGGCGCTTGAGAATGTGGCGCAGTTGCAGCTTTCGGGAGAGAAATCGGAGCGTATTTTTTATGAAGAAGGCAGTACATCTACATACTATGACGGAGACATCTACTTTATGGAACAAGGGGAAGAGCATAAGCCCCTTGATACAGACAGAGTAAACGATTATCTGAACATCGTAAGGAACCTCGGTCTGAAGGACTATGTGGACTATGACGCAGGCCAGGAGGAGCTGGCGCAATATGGGCTGGATATGCCGGCGCTTTCTCTCTTAGTCGAATATGCCTCTGCTCAGGATGGGGCGGAGGAAAGCTTTGTTCTGAATATCGGTCTGGACCCGGCAGAGCAGGAAGAAAAAGAGACGCAGGGGGCTGACGGGGATGTGACGGCTTACGCAAGGATAGGTGAATCAAAAATGATATATCGCATTGCATCGGAAGAATACGAGAAGCTTATGGATATATCTTTTGATTCCCTGCGCCATCAGGAACTATTCTGGGCAGATTTTTCGGATATGTATCAGCTTGATATTTTGCTGGAGGGTGAAACTTACACCATCACCTCCGGGATGGAGGAGGAAAAAAGGACCTATTATTATCAGGAAGAGGAGCTGGAAATGGCAGGGATCAGAAACGCCGTGAGGAAATTGAAGGCAAAAACCTTTACGGATGAGGAGCCGAATCAGAAGGAGGAGATTGGTCTGACCATATATCTGGACAAAGAGAATTATTCGGAAGTCAGGATACAATTGTACCGCTATGACGGAAAGGATTGTATTGCCGTGGTTGACGGAGTGCCTACTGCGGTGGTGGAAAGAAGCAGCGTAGTGGATCTGATGGAGGCTGTCAACAGCGTTGTTTTGGACTAAACGCATTTCAAGGTGTGATGGTGGGAATGGGAGCGGCCGATTGCATTTAATCCATTGACACATATATCAGGCTGATATATATTGATGAATATCAGCCTGATGTATAGGCGGCGTGAAAAAACAACGAAAAACAGAGGGTAAGCAAATGTTGGGACACTTTGGATTTTCCTATATCGGACTGCTGTTTCTGCTCTTGCTGTTCATTCCCAATGTGATCTGGACAAGAAAAAAGCCTCAGGGCTATATGCCGGGGAAAGAAAACAAGGTGCTTGTTTTCTTTGAAAGAATCGGAGAAGGATTCACCGTGACCTGTGTGCTGGTGTTTGATGATTTCAATCTGCAGGGTTGGTCAAACCGGTGCTGGTGGCTTATTGGGGCTTTTATAGCAATGGCAATGTATGAATTATGGTGGACACGTTATTTTCGGAGTGAACGAAAAGGTTCCGATTTTTACAGCAGCTTTTTGGGAATTCCCCTTGCGGGAGCCACTTTGCCTGTAATATCTTTTTTCCTGCTTGGCATATATGGCAGGGTTGTTTGGCTCTTGGCCGCTGCAGGCATCTTGGGAGTGGGGCACATAGGGATACATCTGCAGCATAGCAAAGAGCTAAATCAGGAGGAGCCGCAAGGACTCTCCTGACAGATTGTTATCTTCTTTTCTGTTTTGTGCGGTACATGGACATCCCGCCGCCGGATGTTTCATTGGGGCGTTTTTGAAAGCCTAGCTTTTCATAAAAAGGCTCCTTGTTTTTTGCGGCTCCCAAAATAAACATAATCCATTCGCCTTCATGGGCGGAATCCATTGTTCTGTCAATCAGATTTTCCACAATTCGTTTTCCGATGCCCTGCCCCTGATATTCCGGGCGGACAATGACGTCTCCCAGATATGCTGTATACCCGAAATCGAAGAGCATCCTGCCCATGGCGACGATTTTGCCGCCATCCCTTACCGCCGTTAAGAAAGTGGTATGTTCCAGACCTCTCTGTGCCTGCCCTTCTGTAATGGAATGAAATCCCACACTCAGCCGAAGCTCATTATATTCGTCCCCGGTCATATGATCCGTATATTGTAAAGCCATAATCTCTCCCTTTTCCCGACGTAAATCGTCAACCTATTTGCTCCTAAGCGGCAAGAAGCCTGACATTTCATATAGTACTAAAAAATGTCGAAACTTGTCAAGCCATGTCAGGATTATATAATATTTTTATTTTGTAAAAATAGAAAACCTTGACAAAAGATGTCAAGATATGTGTGCTATACTGAAGACCGTAACAATACAGCTGTATAGAAGCTTGAAACACTTTAAACACATTGGAAAGGAAGAGGCAGAAAATGAGTGAGATGAATCAGAAGTTTTGTCAGTGCTGTGGTATGCCCATGGGGGATACGGAGGAGCTGTACGGTACAAATGCCGATGGCAGTAAAAACGAGGAATATTGTCAGTATTGTTTTCAGGGCGGCCAGTTTACTTTTCATGGCACGATGGAAGAAATGATTGAGATATGCGTACCGAATATGGTTGCCGCCAACCCCCGCATGAGTGAAGAAGAGGCAAGAAAAAGCATGCTGGAGTGGTTTCCGACACTGAAACGCTGGAAAAACTGACCGCCGGGGCCTAAGAACTGCAGAATATTTGGGTGGAACTGTCAGGGCGGCAGGCGGGTGCAGGAAGCCGCGGACAAGGTTACCGGAAGAGGATTAGACTATAAAAGAACCGGCGGGAAATCGAATATGAATACCAGACACTTAGGTGTCTGGTATTTTTTGTGTATATTATTAAAATTCGGTTTTGCTGTGCAGGTATTTGCCTTCTCTTTCAGCTTCCTTTCAGTGAAAGATTATATAATCAGCTACAAGCGTATCCAAAAACAAGCGGAGGATAATCAAATGAAGATCAAAAAATTGGTTAAATCCCTACAGCTGCAAGAGATTTCTAAGAAACCTAAAAAAAGAAGGGCTGTTATTTTTTGTGTTATATTGCTGGCAATCCTATTGGCAGTTGTGGCGGGAAGGATCTTTTTGAAGGGCGGAGGAGAAAAGACGGACTTTCCCTTTGGAGACATGCAAAGGCAAAACGGAAACGTGCAGTTTACCATGTCGGAAGGTATGGTAATGGCAAGCGGCGTAACCAGCGTAGGAGTCACCGAGGAAGTGTTTGAAGTTGAAAACCTGACCGCTGAATTGGAAATAGAAGAAGTGTATGTCAATTCTGAAGATATCGTTGGGAAAGGGACTAAGGTTTTGAAGCTTTCGGAATCCAGTGTGGCGGAAGCGAGGAAGGAACTGGAGCAGGCATTGAAGGAAGCCGACTTGGCTTATAGATCCGGTCTGATAGAATACGAACAGAGTAAGATCACTGCAAAATATGACTTGGACAGCAAGGTATTGAGCGGCGAGCAGGCGAAAGAAGTCTATGATGAAGCCGTGTCAAGGCTGCAGGATTCTGTGGATCAGGCCAGAGAGGAGCTGACCAAGGCGCAGGAGGAAATTGCTGAGTATCGGTCTTATGTAGACAATGACGCCTACAAGAGCTATTTCAAGGTGGACGAATATCAGGAAATATATGATGAGACACTTGAAGCATTGAAGGAAAAGATGGATGAGTGGGGTGTTTTCTGGTCTCAGGTAACTGGCCAGAGCGGCATGAACATAGGGGGCGGGCAGGCGCCGGCGTCAGGGGGCGATGTGTCAGGCAGGGCTGTGCCGGACGGTACTGTATCAGGGGGCGATGCATCAGGCACTGCTGTGTCAGGCGGTACTGTATCAGGGGGCGATGCGTCAAATGGTATTGTGTCAGACGGCACTGCATCAGACAGCGATGCCGTTCAGAGTACAAGTCCCAGCCGGGATCAGATTGAGGTGCTTGCTACTCTTTACAATGTGCTTGAAATGCAGCTGAAAAAATTAGAGCAGGCGGAAACGGACTATGAAAGCGCGCTGGTCAATGGGGCCTTTGAGCTGCAGACTCTGGAATTGAAGCTTCCGGAGCTGGAAAAGGCGCTGGAGGAGGCGGAAAAAAATTATCAGACTCAGATATTACAAGCGAAATTGACCTACGAAAAGACAATGTCAAATGCGGACAGTGCCCAAGGGGATTATGAGACGGCAATTCAGCAGGCGCAGACTACCTATGAAGCGCTGGAAAAAAATCGAAAAGATGCAGAGGAAAATCTGGAATTGTTTGAAAGCAGTGTGGGGGACGGATATTTCTATGCTTCCGGAGAGGGAACCGTGCTGCGGACCATGGTAAGAGCCGGGAGGAATCTGACTGCTGAAAGCACTGTATTTATGTACAGCAATCCGGAAGAAATGACCGTTACGGTATCGGTGGGGCAGGAAGACATTGGGGGCATAGCTCTGGAGGACAAGGTGTACATTCTGTCCAATGAATATGGGGAATTTGAAGGTATTGTTGCAAAGGTTGATCCCATATCTGATTCTGACAGCCGTACAAATGTAACTGAATGTCCATTAAGCCCCCAGCAGAGCTGGGGAGAACGGAGTAAGCAGTAGCGATCCCCAGAGTACCAAAAATAAAACCTCCATGTTATCATAGATTTGGGTCTAGGCAACCTAATCTACAATAACAGGAGGTATCCATAATGGATAATCAGATTTTAGCACATACCAAATATAAATGCACGTATCATATTGTTTTTATTCCGAAATATCGCCGGAAAGTGATGTATGGGAAGATTGGCAAAGAAGTAGGAGAGATATTGTCCACAGTATGCAAAATCATAGGAGTAGAATTGATAAAAGGTGGAGTATGTCCAAATCATGTGCATCTGTATGTGTCAATACCGCCAAAGATGAGTATATCAGAAGTGATGTCAAAACTGAAAGGAAAGAGTGCGCTGATGATATTTGATCGCCATCCGGAATATAGGGACAAGTATGGCAGGCATTTTTGGGCAAGAGGATACTATGCAGAAACGATTGGGCAGGTGAACGAGGAAACAATCAAAAAGTACATCGAAGAGCAGGAAGAGTGCAGCAGGATAGAAGGATAAAGAGCCTCTTTTAAGAGGCAGCCAAGTATCAGAGATTAATAAGATACTGCCTATAGGCAGC
>ERZ808051.558-NODE-558-length-38376-cov-6.948693_pt1 | contig 38376 bp, 31 predicted proteins | sample MGYA00380199_ERZ808051 | MGnify/ENA primary metagenome ERZ808051 (study PRJEB31490, sample SAMN06133391) | mouse gut metagenome | isolation source: J11 | host: mice | place: China: Chengdu | collected 2015-05 ...
GGATGTGTGGAGGCTCCGGGAGGGGGCGCCCAAGCCCCTGGGCTCCCTGTTTCAGGGGGAGAAGGGCTGGAAAAACCGCCTGTGGCAGGCCATCCTGCGCCAGGGGGAGGAGCGCCGCCAGGCGGGGGACTGCTTTCTGGACGGCGACTGGCCCCGGAAGGCCAAAAAGGCCCGGCCCCTCCAGGGCTGGTGCCTCACTGGGGAGGGGGTGGAGGTAAGCATCCCCCAGTGCGCCGCCTCCCCGGCGGCGGAGGGCTGCCCGGTGTTTACCATTCCGCTGGAAAAATGAGGCGTTAGCGGACCGTTACCAAGTTTTGGCAACGGTCCGCATTTTTACACCCTTTTCCAGTTCGCGCCGCCGGGCACGTCGGTAACCTCGATGCCCTGGGCCTTGAGCTCATCCCGGATGCGGTCGGCCTCAGCAAAGTTCTTGGCCTTCTTGGCCTCAAACCGGGCCATGACCTGGGCGTCCACGGCGGGGTCACCCTCGCCGGTGATGGTATAGCCCCCCTGAGAGGCGGTCTTCTGCTTCTTCTGCTCCTCCCGGACGGCTGCCGCCTTGTCCAGCAGGGACAGGGACAGCACCTGGTCGAAGCTGTCCAGAATAGCCAGCCGGGTGGCGCCGTTGGTCTTGGCCTTGAGGGCGTCGTACAGGGCGGTGACGCCCAGGGCGGTGTTCAGGTCGTTACCCACCTGATTGCGGAATTTTTCCCTGTACTCCGCCGCGGCCTCCTCGTCAACGGGGCCGTCGGCCGGGTCCAGGGCGGCGATTTTGGCAATCAGCTTCTGGAAGGCCACCGTGGCGTTGTCCAGATTCTCCCAGGAGAACACCAACCCCTTGCGGTAGTGGCTCTGGAGACAGAAGAAGCGGTAGACAAGGGGGTCGTAGCCCTTCTCCTCCAGCAGGGAGACGGTGAGGAACTCCCCTTTGGATTTGGACATCTTGCCGCTGTTTGTGTTCAGGTGGTGGACATGGAACCACTGCCTGCACCAGGGGTGGCCGATATAGGCCTCGGACTGGGCGATCTCGTTGGTGTGGTGGGGGAAGGCGTTGTCGATGCCGCCGCAGTGGAGGTCCAGATATTCGCCGTTGTACTTCAGGGAGATGCCGGAGCACTCGATATGCCAGCCGGGGTAGCCCACTCCCCAGGGGGAATCCCATTTCAGGGCCTGGTCCTCAAATTTGGACTTGGTGAACCAGAGGACGAAGTCGTTCTTGTTCCGCTTGTTCTCGTCCTCCTCCACGCCCTCCCGGACGCCCACCGCCAGGTCCTCCTCGTCGTGGGAGTTGAAAATATAGTACCGCTCCAGTTTGGAGGTGTCGAAGTACACATTGCCCCCGGCCACGTAGGCATAGCCCTTGTCCAGCAGGCCCTCCACCAGCTTGATGAACTCGTCGATGAGCCCGGTGGCGGGCTGGACCACGTCGGGGGTCTTGATGTTCAGCTTGCGGCAGTCGTCAAAGAAGGCGTCGGTGTAGTACTGGGCAATCTCCATGACGGTTTTGTGCTCCCGCTTGGCCCCCTTGAGCATCTTGTCCTCGCCGGTGTCGGCGTCGGAGCTGAGGTGGCCCACGTCGGTGATGTTCATGACCCGGTTCACGTCGTAGCCGTCGTAGCGCAGGAACTTTTCCAGCACGTCCTCCATGATATAGGACCGCAGATTGCCGATGTGGGCGAAGTGGTACACCGTGGGTCCACAGGTGTACATCTCCACATGGCCGGGAGTGTGGGTGGTAAATTCTTCCTTCTTGTGGGTGGCACTGTTGTATAATTGCATGGCTTTTTCCTCCATTTTTTATTTTTCTTCTGATCGTCCCGCCAAATAGTCCAAGGAAACACCGTAAAAATCAGCAATTTTGGCGGCAACAGAAAGTGTTGGTTCCCGCGTCCCGGTTTCGTAATATTGATAAGCTCGATTTGAAATTCCAATTTCTTTTGAAAAGACTTGCTGAGAAATATGCTTTTGCCTCCTCAAAAAGGATAACCGCTCCGAAAAAACAGACAAAATAAATTCACCCCTTGACAAAGTACGTATGTGCGGATATAATATGCTTGTATGACGTACGTATGTGCGGAATCAGACAAACAGGAGAGATATTATGGAAAGTCTGATAGATGCCCTTACTCTATATGCCGCTGAAAACCTTATCCCCCATTTTCAGAAAGAAACTGCCGCACAGACTCGAGCTGCTTGGTATGAGGCGGACAAACTGACCAGCCAACTAAAAACCTTAGGCCCGGAAGCGGAGAACTGGATAGACGAATTAAAGGCAGAACTGCTGAAAATCGACATTAACCAGGAACGTGCTGTCCTTCTCGCGGGTATCTCCATTGGCCTGGAGCTGGGGCGGTTATAGTTGGGGTGCGCGTTTGGGTTTCCTCCCCTCTTTTTGCTCCAGATATTTTTCATCCAGCAGCTTTTCCACCAGCTCCAGCCGGGCGGAGATGGCGGCCAGCTTCTCCAGGGTGGGGTTGTTGACGCTGGTCTGGTCCACGTCGTCGGCGTAGTGGGTGGCCCGGCCTGCGATACGGACAATCTGGGCGGGGATGCCCACGGCGGTGGCGTTCTCCGGGACCTCGGAGAGGACCACGGCGTTGGCGGCAATGCGGGCGTTGTCCCCCACCTTGAAGGGGCCCAGCACCTTGGCCCCGCAGGAGATCAGCACGTTGTTGCCAATGGTGGGGTGGCGCTTGCCCTGGTCCTTACCGGTGCCCCCCAGGGTGACGCCGTGGTAGATCAGCACGTCATCCCCCACTTCGGCGGTCTCTCCGATGACGATGCCCATGCCGTGGTCGATGACGAACCGGCGGCCGATTCTGGCCCCGGGGTGAATCTCGATGCCTGTCCAGAACCGGGACCACTGGGAGATCACCCGGGCCAGGAACTTCCATTTGTGGCAGTACAGCCAGTGGGCCAGCCGGTGGTACAGGGTGGCGTGGACCCCCTGGTACAGCAGGAAAATCTCCAGTTTGGACCGGGCCGCCGGGTCCCGGCGCTGGTAGGCCTCCAGGGTCTCGTTTAAGGCTTTGAACATAGGATACCCCCTTGGGTGGAAACAAAAAACCTCCTACGCCCGAAGGCATAAGAGGCGATCATCTCGCGGTTCCACTCTTAGTTTCACTCGACTGGCCGCTATCGGGGCCAAACCGGGCGGCATTACCCGCCGCGCTCCCGGACGCACTTCACATCCTCCCGCCGCGGGCCCCCTTTCAGCCGGTGAAGGGCCCTCTCTGTCCTTTGGGTGGGACGCTACTTTTCCGTTCTCTGCGCTGTTATAGTACAATATATTAACATCCCGCCGGATATGTGTCAAGCGAAATCCTCTTATTTCGGGCACGATTTTTCTCTTGCCTTTCCGGGAAAAAACGGTTATACTGGTAGCCAAGAGAGCGGGGCCGGGTATCCGGCCATTTCCGCCGGAGGGTCCGGCAAAAATATCCCTCTTTTCGCGCTCCGCCCGTTTGGGCGGGAAGGGGGAAATCATCTTTTAGGAGGAAACAGTTATGAAAGTAGCGATTTTCGGCGCCGGCACCATGGGCAGCGGCATTGCCCAGGTCTTTGCGGCCAAGGGCCACACCGCCCTGATGTACGCCAGCAGCGTGGCCTCCGCCCAGCGGCACAAGGACAATCTGGACAAGTCCCTCCAGAAGCGGGTGGACAAGGGCAAGATGGATCAGGCCGCCAAGGACGCCCTGATGGCCAACGTGCTGGTGGAGGAGAAGTCCGCCGCTGCCGACGCCGACCTGATTATCGAGTGCGTCAAGGAGGACATGGCCACCAAGAAGGAGCTGCTGGGCGAGCTGGACGCCATGTGCAAGGAGGGCACCATCTTCGCCTCCAATACATCCTCCCTGTCCATCACCGAGATGGCCCTGGGCCTGAAGCACCCTGTCATCGGCATGCACTTCTTCAACCCCGTGCCCAACATGAAGCTGGTTGAGGTCATCCGGGGCGCCAACACCTCCCAGGAGACCTTCGACTTCATCTTCAACCTGTCCAAGGAGATTGGCAAGGAGCCCGTCGAGGTGGCTGAGGCCCCCGGGTTTGTGGTCAACAAGATTCTCATTCCCATGATCAACGAAGCCGCCGACCTGCTGTACACCGGCGTGGCTTCCGCCGAGGGCATCGACACCGCCATGAAACTGGGTGCCAACCACCCCATGGGCCCCCTGGCCCTGGGCGACCTGGTGGGCCTGGATGTCTGCCTGGCCATCATGGACACCCTGTACAATGAGACCGGCGACCCCAAGTACCGCGCCTCCCTGCTGCTGCGGAAGATGGTCCGGGGCGGCCTGCTGGGCCGCAAGACCGGCAAGGGCTTCTACGACTACAGCAAATAAACAGAATTTTGAATCCCGCCCCTTCCGGGGGCGGGATTTGTTATGTGGAAATGGAGCGGCCACCCCTTTCCGGGGCGGGCTCTTTTTGTCAAAGCCCGCAGGGCAGGGCGAAGGTAAACCAGAAGCAGAACACAGCCAGCAGACCGGCCACCACCACCCCGGGTTTTGTCTCCTCCCGATCCCAAAAGGACTTGTCCCGGGTACTGCCGTCCAGATAGAGCTCATTGTCCCGCTTCCAGAAATAGAAGTACTTGTCCAGAAGCGAACTGGCCTCATCTCCAAATCTCCAGGCCCATACCACAAAGAAACTGATTCCGTGGACATATCCCGCCGTCGAGTCACCTAATACTCCGTACATCGCGGCCAGGATATAGAACGCGAACGAGATCATCACCTGAAGGGTGCGGCCGGCTGCCTCTCTCAGGGTGAGGAAGCTGCCGTCTTCATGCAGGAGCCTCATGCCCAGCAGCTTTTTCCCCAGGGTGGCCCCGGTGAAGTGAAGCAGCAGCGTCTCAGACACGGCCATCAGCCCGAAGGACAGGAAGGCGGCGGTCAAATGGGTGTCCTCCGGCAAAGGGACGCCCAGGCGCTCTCCAGCCGTCAGCGCCAGACTTGCCAGGGTGATCCAGATCAGCCAGTCCAGCATACGGGCACAGTACCGGCGAAGATGAAAAGGCCTTCTGGGGAACCGGTCCTCTTTTAGAGCCGCCGGGGGATTTTCCTGCTCCAGCCGGTCCAGATAGCGCCGGGGGTCCAGAGTGGCGAAGTCGGCCCTCTCCTCCCGCAGCTCCCGGCACAGCCGGGCGGCCCGGTCCAGGGCGAGCTGTTCCCGGTCCAGCCCCTCCTCCCGGCGGAGCAGGGCGGTCTCCAGCCGCTGGTCCCCTCGCTGAAGGTCGTGGATGTCCTCCAGAGAGAAGCCCAGCTGACGGAACAGCTTTACCTTTAACAGGGTCTCCACATTCTCCCCCGAATAGTTCCGATAGCCGTTCTCCCCCCGGGCGGCGGAGAAAAAGCCCTGGTCCTCATAGTAGCGGATATTGGCCCGGGCCAGCCCAGTGCGGGTCTCCACTTCCTTGATGGTCATAATCAACCCCTCTTTCTCTTGAATTTAAGGCGAGTATACACTATCAAGGCCCTTTACAGTCAATACCCCGCCGAAAAAATGACGAACGCCATTTCCCACTGTCCACCCCCTTTCCCCCGCACTGAATGGCAATTCTATGCAGGTTCTCCAATGGTTTTTGCCGGTATCGACGAAGTTTTATTTTTTACACAAATTTCGAGAGAAAAAACTGTATAAATTGCCAGGGCTGTCCCACTTGCTTTACACTCGAAAACCCGATATAATTTCAATGGTTAAGACACTACATAATGCCAGACCTGATAAGTCCGCAACGCCGGGATCGGCCCGTGTTGCTCTTTTTTCGCCTTATCTTTGTTAAAAATCTAACAAAGATGGACGGAAGGGTTTGGCGCGTCTTATGTATCGTTTTGCCCCTCCGTCCCCAGTCTGAGAGAGGTGGGGGGACGGCCGGGGCGCTCACGATAGTGTCAAGTAATTTAAACTAGGAGGACTGCAAAATGGATTTTCACCTGTCTAAAGAGCAAGAGATGGTCCGCAAGATGTACCGCGAGTTCGCCGAGACCGAGGTCAAGCCTTTGGCTGAGGAGATCGACGAGGAGGAGCGCTTCCCCATGGAGACCGTGGAGAAGATGGCCAAGCTGGGCATGATGGGCATTTACTTCCCCAAGGAGTACGGCGGCGCCGGCGGCGACGTGCTGTCCTACGCCATGTGTGTGGAGGAGCTGGCCAAGGTGTGCGGCACCACCGCCGTCATCGTGTCCGCCCACACCTCCCTGTGCTGCGCCCCCATCTTTGAGCACGGCACCGAGGAGCAGAAGAAGAAGTACCTGCCCGACCTGCTCTCCGGCAAGAAGATCGGCGCCTTCGGCCTGACCGAGCCCAACGCCGGCACCGACGCCTCCGGCCAGCAGACCACCGCCGTGCTGGAGGGCGACCACTACGTCCTCAACGGCTCCAAGTGCTTCATCACCAACGGCACCGTGGCCGAGACCTTCGTGGTCTTCGCCATGACCGACAAGAAGCTGGGCAACCACGGCATCTCCGCCTTCATCGTGGAGAAGAGCTTCCCCGGCTTCTCCGTGGGCAAGCACGAGAAGAAGATGGGCATCCGCGGCTCCTCCACCTGCGACCTGATCTTTGAGGACTGCATCGTCCCCAAGGAGAACCTGCTGGGCCAGGAGGGCAAGGGCTTCAAGATCGCCATGATGACCCTGGACGGCGGCCGTATCGGCATCGCGGCTCAGGCCCTGGGCCTGGGCGAGGGCGCCATCAACGAGGCCGTGAAGTACACCCAGGAGCGTGTGCAGTTCAAGCGCCGCCTGAGCCAGTTCCAGAACACCCAGTTCCAGCTGGCCGATATGCACACCCGTATGCAGGCCGCCCAGTACCTGGTGTACGCCGCCGCCATGAAGAAGCAGAACCACGAGCCCTACTCCATGGACGCCGCTATGGCCAAGCTTTTCGCCGCCGAGTCCGCCTCCGACGTGACCCGCCGCGCCGTCCAGCTGTTCGGCGGTTACGGCTACACCCGTGAGTACCCCGTGGAGCGCATGATGCGCGACGCCAAGATCACCGAGATCTACGAGGGCACTTCCGAGGTTCAGCGCATGGTTATCTCCAGCCACCTGGGCGTGAAATAAGATAGGAGGCAGATTGAAATGAAAATCATTGTTTGTGTCAAGCAGGTCCCCGATACCTCCGGTAAGGTGGCCGTCAACCCCGATGGTACCCTGAACCGGGCCTCCATGGCCGCCATCACCAACCCCGACGACCTGAACGCCGTCGAGGCCGCTCTGGTCCTGAAGGAGCAGACCGGCGCCGAGGTGATTGTGGTCTCCATGGGCCCCCCGCCCGCCGAGGGTATGCTCCGCGAGGTCATGGCCCGGGGCGTGGACCGCGCCATTCTGGTGTCCGCCCGTGAGTTCGGCGGCTCCGATACTTACGCCACCTCTCAGATCCTGGCCGCCGCCATCGACAAGATCGGCGTGGACAAGGACGACATCGTGATGTGCGGCCGCCAGGCCATCGACGGCGACACCGCCCAGGTGGGCCCCCAGATCGCTGAGAAGCTGGGCCTGCCCCAAGTGTCCTACGCCGCCGAGATCACCAAGGAGGGCGACACCATCACCGTCAAGCGGATGCTGGAGGACGGCTACATGACCATCAAGGTCAAGACCCCCTGCCTGATCACCTGCATCAAGGAGCTGAACACCCCCCGCTACATGAGCGTGGGCGGCATCTATGAGTGCTACTCCAAGCCCTATGAGATCTTCGACTACAACACCCTGAAGGATCATCCCTTCATCGACAAGGACACCATCGGCCTGAGCGGCTCCCCCACCAACATCCTGACCTCCTTCACTCCTCCCCAGAAGGGCGCCGGCATGATGCTGGAGGGCGCCGACAAGGCCACCTGCGACAAGCTGGCCGGCATCCTGGCCGCCAAGCATATGATCTGAGAAGGGAGATAGAAGAATATGTCTACTTTTAATAGTTCCGATGTCGCTGCCTTCAAGGGCGGAGTCTGGGTATTCTGCGAGCAGCGCCAGGGCAGCATGATGCCCACCTCCTACGAGCTCATCTCCGAGGGCCGCAAGCTGGCCGACGAGCTGGGCACCAAGCTGTACGGCATCCTGCTGGGCGAGGGCATTGAGGGCATCGCCAAGGAGCTGGGCGGCTACGGCGCCGACGGCGTCTATGTCTGCGACCACCCCATGCTGAAGGACTACACCACTGACGGCTACACCAAGGTCATCTGCGACGTGATCGAGGAGTACAAGCCCGAGATCATGCTCATCGGCGCCACCAACATCGGCCGCGACCTGGGCCCCCGGTGCGCCGCCCGGCTGCACACCGGCCTGTGCGCCGACTGCACCCACCTGGACGTGGACATGGGCATCTACAAGGACTTCCTGAAGGAGAACTCCACCCTGGCCCCCGAGCGCATCGACGCCACCAGCCACGCCATGGTGCTGGGCCAGAAGCATGATGTGTCCCGCGACCTGAAGATGACCCGTCCCGCCTTCGGCGGCCACCTGATGGCCTCCATCATCTGCCCCCGGTTCCGTCCCGCCATGGCCACTGTCCGCCCCGGCGTGATGAAGAAGGCCGCCTTCGACCAGGCCAAGGCCGACGCCTGCGAGATCATCAAGCCCGAGTTCACCCTCACTGCTGACGACATGCAGACCGAGGTGGTGGAGGTTGTCAAGGCCGCAAAGAAGCTGGTGGACCTGATCGGCGCCGACGTGGTCGTCTCCGTGGGCCGCGGCATCTCCAAGGACGTGGAGGGCGGCATCAAGCTGGCCGAGGAGCTGGCTGAGGTTCTCGGCGGCGTCGTGGGCGGCTCCCGTGCCACCATCGACTCCGGCTGGCTGTCCGCCGACCATCAGGTGGGCCAGACCGGCAAGACCGTCCACCCCAAGATTTACGTCGCTCTGGGCATCTCCGGCGCCATCCAGCACAAGGCCGGCATGCAGGACTCCGAGTGCATCATCGCCGTCAACAAGAACGACACCGCCCCCATCTTCGAGATCGCCGACTACGGCATCTGCGGCGACCTGTTCAAGGTCACCCCGCTGCTGATCGAGGCCATCAAGGCCGCCAAGGCTGCGAAGTAAGGGATTTTCTCAAGTTCAAGAGCGCCTGTCCGGTTGGACAGGCGCTCTTTTTTTGTCTGTCTACTTTTTTATTGCCCAAAAGTGTGCTATAATAGCAGTAAATTAGGAGGTGTGAATGATGGCGCTGCCAGCGGAAGAAATGCGTTATACCTTTGCGGACTATCTCACCTGGGATGAAGACGACCATATCGAGCTGATTTACGGTTATCCCTATATGATGTCGCCACCGCTTAGAATTCACCAAAAAGTCAGCGGCGCACTGTTTCGCCAGCTGGCAAACTATCTGGACGGTAAGAAATGCGAAGTTTATTCTGCGCCCTTTGGCGTCCGACTTTTCGAGGAGGAGGGCGACAGGCCCGAGGATGTCAACACCATCGTGGAGCCGGACCTGGCCGTGGTTTGCGACCGCAACAAGCTGGATGACTACGGCTGCAAGGGTGCGCCCGATCTGGTAATTGAGATTCTTTCCCCCTCCTCCCGGCGGCACGACCGGATCGTCAAGCTGGACCTGTATCAGCGGGCCGGTGTCCGGGAGTACTGGGTGGTCAACCCGGAGGACCGGACCGTACAGGTCATGCTCCTGAAAGACAGCTACCTGCTTCCCGTGGAGGACTACGGCCGGGAGGACATGGCGAAGGTCAACATCCTGGAGGACTGCACCATTGACCTCAGCAAGGTATTTTCTGAATAAACCACACAAAGGCCGGGGCTTTCGCCCCGGCCTTTTGCACCTCCGCCCGCCCGCCGCCATACAATGAATTAGAAACCTGCCGCCGCTCTAACGGCGGTTTTGGAGGTATTCTATGAAGCACGAATTAAACATCTGGGTGGTGGGCGGCGACCTGCGGCAGGAAAAGCTGGCCCAGCTGCTGGCCGAAGACGGCCACACCGTCCATACCTACGCCCTGGGCCAGCCCCAGGAGGCCGTCTCCGGCCTTACCGCCGAGGCCGCCCTGCGCCAGGCAGACAAGGCGGACTGCGTCATTCTCCCCCTCACAATTACCGCCGGGAATGGGCTGCTCAACGCCCCTCTCTCCCTGTCGGAGCACCCCCTGCCCCCCATTTTAGACCAGCTCTCCCCCCGGCAGTTCCTCTGCGGCGGACGGGTGGACCGGGAGACGGAGGAGCTGGCCCGGGAGCGCGGCCTCACCATTCACGACTACTTTGCCCGGGAGGAGCTGGCGGTGGCCAACGCCGTCCCCACGGCGGAGGGGGCCGTTCAGCTGGCCATGGAGCACCTGCCCATCACCATCCACGGCTCCCGGGTGCTTGTAATAGGCTTCGGCCGGGTGGGACGGCTCACCGCCCAGCGCTTCCAGGCCCTGGGCGCTCGGGTAAGCGTGGCTGCCCGGAAGTATGAACAGCTGGCCTGGGCCCAAGCTCTGGGCTTCGGCGGGGAGCATCTGGCCCATCTCAAAGGCTGGCTGTGCGGCTACGACCTCATTGTCAACACCGTCCCCGCCCAGGTGCTTGGCCAGGAGGAGCTGGAGGACGTCAAGCCTGACTGCCTCATTCTGGACCTGGCCTCCAAGCCGGGAGGGGTGGACCTGGTCGCGGCCGGCGCGCTGGGTCTCACGGTGGTCTGGGCCCTGTCCCTCCCCGGTAAGGTGGCCCCGGTGACGGCGGGGGCCGCCATCCGGGACACCATCTATAACATGCTGCGGGAAATTGGAATGTAACACGCTGCGGGGGCAGCCCTTGTCCGCCTGGAGCTCCCGCCCCTGCCCGTTTAATATCGAAAGGAAGATTCTCATTGGAAAATAAAACCGTAGGATTTGCCATGTGCGGGTCCTTCTGTACACACGCCAAGGCAATGGAGGCGCTGGAGCAGGTAAAGGCCCGGTTTGAGCGGGTGGTGCCCATTGTCTCCCAGGTGGTGGCGGACACCGACACCCGTTTCGGCAAAGCTCACGACCTGATGCGGGAAATGGAGCGCATCTGCGACCACCGGGTCATCACCACTATCAAAGGGGCGGAGCCCATCGGGCCCCAGAAGCTTCTCGACCTGCTCATCATCGCCCCCTGCACCGGGAACACCCTGGGCAAGCTGGCGGCGGGGGTGACCGACTCCAGCGTCACCATGGCGGCCAAGGCCCACCTGCGCAACGAGCGCCCGGTCCTTATCGCCCCCTCCACCAATGACGGGCTGTCCGCCTCTGCAGCCAGCATCGGCGCCTTGCTGCCCCGGAAATACATCTATTTCGTCCCCTTCGGTCAGGACGACTTTGAGAAAAAACCCACCTCTCTGGTGGCCAACTTCTCTCTGGTGGCCGACGCCGCCCAGGCGGCCCTGAACGGAACGCAGCTTCAGCCGCTCCTGCTGCGGAGCTGATCCCCGCCGCAACTGGCAGGGCCCCCGGCGAAAACCGGGGGCCCTGCCAGAAAAGAGAGGGTACAATTGACTATATAAACCGTCCGCAGACGGGGATTTTTGGTCTGCCGCACCGGAGCAGCTGCCCGCAGGGCGGCAGTGGGGCGCGTACCCCGCGCCGTAGGGTGTTGCCAAATATGTCCGGTCTTCTGCGCAGTCTGCCGGACCGTGGGACCGCTTTTGCCGTCCCGGGAGGAAATCAGATCAGTTCCTTGATCTGCCCATAGGATACCACCTCCGGCCCTGTAATTCTTCACCAGAGTTGGAACTTTTTGTGAAAAATATGTGAAGATAACCGGGACGGCTTCCGCCGCCCCGGTCATTTTACATATCGTGTCCTTCCCGCTTCATCCGCATCTCCAGAGGATCGGCCATAGGGTCCTGGGCGTTTGTGGCGGTGTCGGTGCGGTTCTGGCCGGCAATGGGGGCGGAGCCCCGCAGGTCCCGGCCGGTACGGGGATCCCGGACCGGCTGCTTTTTGGGTTTGCTCATGGTAAGACCTCCTTGTTTTGGATAGTCCTAGTATGTCCCAAGGCCCGGAAAAAATCCAAACTTATGCCGCCTTTGTGCTGATAACGCCTGAAAGCCGTTCCCTCGGATTTCCGGCAGCAGAATACCGGCGAGCGGGACACACGCTGGAAGAAACGCATCAGATATTCAAGGTGTCCCGCATTTCCTTGGGTACAATGACATTGACAGACGGCCGCCATTGGATTATTATGTATGCTGTATAAATGCAGCGATATTCCTGCCAATCTGTCGAAACGCGGTCCAAGCGCGGACCGCTGGGAGGTTTTTACCCTATGACCCACTCCTTTTTCGGCGGGGTGTACCCCGCCACGCGGAAAGACATGACCCGGCGCAAGCCCCTGTCCCGGCTGTCCCGGACGCCCAAGGAAATTGTAATCCCCCTGATTATGTGCGCCGACGGCCCCTCCACCCCCATGGTGCGCCCCGGCGACCCCGTTACCATCGGCCAGCCCATCGCCCGGCGGGGCCAGACGGGGGCGGCGGCCTTTGCCAGCGTCTCCGGACGGGTGGCCGCCGTTGAGGACCGGCCCCACCCCTGGGGCGGCCGCTCTCCCGCCATCGTCATCCAGAACGACGAGCGCAACGAGCACTACGAGGGCCGCCCCGCCCCCCTGGATCCCCGGCAGCTCACCCTGGAGCAGCTGGTGGAGCGGGTGGAGTGGGCCGGCGTAGTGGGCATGGGCGGAGGGGCCTTCCCCACCTGGGAAAAGATTACCGCCGCCTTCGGCAAGGTGGACACCCTGATTGTCAACGTGGCCGAGTGCGAGCCCTATGTCACCGCCGACTACCGGCTGCTGCTGGAGCGCAGCGAGCACATCCTCCGGGGAGCTCAGGCCCTCGCCCGCTGCCTGCGCAGCGAGCGGGTGGTGGTGGTCACCGAGGGGGACAAGCTCAACGCCGTGGAGGCGGTGGAGCGCCGGCTGCGCCGGTCGGGCAACGGGCGGGTGCAGATTATCCCGGTGCGCACCTGCTACCCCCTGGGGGCGGAGAAGCAGATCATTCAGACCGTTACCGGCCGGGAGGTGCCCCCCGGCAAGGGGCCCATCGACGTACACTGCGCTGTGTTCAACGTGGCCACCGTCTTCGCCATTCAGGACGCCCTGTTCCAGGGCCGCCCCCTCACCCACCGGGCGGTGACCGTCACCGGCGGAGCGGTTACCCGGCCCCGGAACCTGTGGGTGCCCATCGGCACCCCCCTGCGCCACCTGCTGGAGACCTGCGGCGGGCTGAAGGAGGCGGCGGACCTCACCCTCACCGGCGGGCCCATGATGGGGGTGGCCCTCCAGAGCCTGGACGCCCCGGTGATGAAGGACACCAACAGTCTGGTGTGCCTCACCGGCTGGGAGCACAAGCCCGACACCCCCGCCGGGGTGTGCATCCGCTGCGGCAAGTGCGTGGGGGCCTGCCCCATGCACCTGGCCCCCACCATCATCCGCCGGGCCCTGGAGGACCAGGACCTGGAAAAGCTGGCAAGATTCCACCTGGAGGACTGCAACGCCTGCGGCTGCTGCTCCTTTATCTGTCCCGCCCAGATTCCCCTGGTGGAGACGGTGGCCCAGGCCGCCAACCTTGTTAAGAGAGGGGGGAGCGCCCAATGAGCGCCAGCTTTGCACCCAAGCGCCTGTCTCCCCAGCTGCGCCAGCCCTCCACCACCCGGGCTATGATGCTGGACGTGATGGTGGCCCTCACTCCCGCCCTGGGCATGGCCGTTTTCTTCTTCGGGCTCCGGGCGCTGGCACTCGCCGCCGTGTCGGTGGGCTCCTGCGTCCTGTTTGAGGCCCTGTACCGGCTGCTCACCCGGCAGCGGCAGTCGGTGGGCGACCTGTCCGCCTGCGTCACCGGCCTGCTGCTGGCCCTCAGCCTGCCCGCCAGCACCCCCTACTGGGTGCCCGTGATGGGGGCCGCCTTCGGCATCATTGTGGTTAAGCAGTTCTACGGCGGACTGGGCCGGAACTTTATGAATCCCGCCCTGGCCGGGCGGATGCTGGCCGGCACCCTGCCCATGCTGATGACCACCTGGCCCCAGCCTATGCAGAAGCTGTCCCTCACCGCAGTGGACGCGGTGTCCGCCCCCACTCCCATGGCCTACCTCCACGAGGGCTCCCTGCCCCCCCAGGGGCTGGACCTGATGTTTTTGGGCAACCGGGGCGGGTGCATGGGGGAGGTCTCCGCCTTCATGCTGCTGCTGGGGCTGGTCTACCTGCTGCTGCGGCGGATCATCTCCCCCCGCATCCCCCTGTCCTATCTGGGCACGGTGGCGGTGATTGCCCTGCTCTCCTCTCCCAACGGAGTGTCCCCCCTGATCTGGACCGCCTACCAGCTGATGGGCGGCGGCCTGCTGATGGGCGCCATCTTCTTTGCCACCGACCCGGCCACCTCGCCGGTAACCCCCCGGGGGCACATCATGTTCGGTGTGGGCTGCGGCCTGCTCACTGTGTTGCTGCGCTCCTCCAGCCCCTACCCCGAGGGGGTGGGCTGGGCCATCCTCACCATGAACTGCATGGTGTGGCTGCTGGACCGGCTGGGCCTGCCCCGGCGGTTCGGCATCGGCAACTTCGCCGCCACCCGGGCGGTTCTGGCCCAGTCCTGGGCCAGCCTGGCTGAGATCAAATTCGTCATGCCCAGGCTGGACCTTCAGCGCTACCGGCCCAAAGAGGGCCAGGCCCCCGGCGAGGCCTGGCTGGACCTGCTGCGCTCCGCCCTGAAAACCGTCGGACCCTTCGCCGGCGTCTTTGCCGTTACCTGCGGGGTTATCTTCGGCGTTCACCGCTTTACCGACCTGAACACCGCCCGGGCGGAGATTCAGGTCCAGCGGGAGATTCTGGCCCAGGCCATGCCCCAGGCCGTGGTGGGGGCCGAGACCCCCTACCACGCCGCCGGCGCGCTGTCCATCACCGCCGGCTACGGCGAGGAGGGCCACCTGCTGGGCTACTGCGTGGAGGTGCAGAGCCAGGGCTTCGGCGGCCCCGTCACCATGACGGTGGGGGTGGACCTGAACGGCACCGTTACCGGCGTGGCCATTGAGAGCCACAGCGAGACCAACCGGGTGGGCACCGCCGCCATGACCCCCGCCGCCCTGGCCCGGTATGTGGGCCGGTCGGGCACCATCCGCTCCTCCGGCAGCAACTCGGTGGACGTCGTCACCGGCGCCACCGCCACCTCCAAGGCCATCACTGCCGGGGTCAACCGGGCGCTGAACATTGTGGCCAATTTGGATACCACGGAGAATATCGACTATGAGGACACCCAGTGAGAGGAGGGACAGACTGTGAATACCGCGCTTGAATTGACCGGGGTGGCCCTGGCCGCCCTGCTGTCAGAAAACCTGGTGCTGGTGTCCTGCATGGGCATCGGCACCCACCGGGAGTCCTTCCAGGACCCCCGGGAGGCCATCCGCACCGGCCTGTGCCTCACGCTGGTGATGGTGCTGGGGGTGCTGGGGGGCTGGCTGCTCAACTTCCTGGTCCTCCTCCGCTTCGGGCTGACCCACTTCCAGGTGCTGGCCTTCGCCCTGCTTATTCCCGGGCTGGTGGCCGGGCTGCGGAGCTTCTTCCGGGCCTGCGTGCCGGAGCTGTCCCGCCGGGCGGACGAAAATCTGGCCTCCATCTCCACCAACTGCGCCGCCCTGGGCTCTGCCCTGCTGGTGGCCCAGCGCAGCTACAGCCTGGGCTCCGCCCTGATCTTTGCCCTGTGCGGCGGCATCGGGGCCACCCTGGCCCTGGCCAGCTTTGCCAGCCTGCAAAAGGAAGTGGACCTGAACCGCTGCCCCAGGGCCTTCCGGGGAGTGCCCATCCAGCTGATCACCGCCGGACTGATGGCGATGGCCCTGGTGGGGTACTATGGACTGTACTTTGGGGAGTGACCACCCCTCCCACAGCATAAAAAATGGCTCCGCCTGACAGCGGAGCCATTTTTTTGCCCTTATTTCGCGCCCAGCTTGAAGGAGGCGCACTCGGTGCCCTCGCACTTGGTGGGGGCGCAGTCGCAGCAGCCCACCTTGATGGAGTTCAGGGAGCAGCAGTTTTGGGCCCCGGAATGGTAGGCGCAGGTGTCTACGGAACACTTGATGCTGGGATTACAGGTCTTCTTGTCGTTCATGATACTAAACCCTCCTTGTTTCGGATGGCCTTAGTATGCGGCGGCCCGGGCCGGTCTATTCTTTGGGCGGCGGGGATTTTTTGCCTTTTTTGAAAATTTTCGGCTGGCGGGGGTCGATGTCCTCAGGCTGGACCTCCACCACCTGGGGGATGAACCGGCTGGCGAATTTGCCCTGGCCCCGGGTCTTTACATAGAAGTAGCCGATTATCGAGAAGACCACCGCCCCGATGAAGTTGACAAACAGGTCTTTCATGGTGTCCAGGATGCCCACGTCCAGATAGCCGCCCAGGCCCAGGGAAATCTGCTGGCCGTCCGCCGTTACCACAATGGTGTCCACAATGTTCTCGATGAGCACCCGGTTGTTCCCCCCGGAGGGGTCCAGCATGACGGAGGAGATGGAGTGGACCACCGTGTCCTTCTGCATGTCCAGCATCATCAGCTGGTCCATGCCGCACTCGAAGAACTCCCACAGCACCCCGATGGTCATGGAGAAGCAGAAGGCCACTATGGACATGAACACCGGCGACAGGGACAGGGAAAATTTTTCCGTGCGGTTGAGCATGTCCACCAGGGCAAAGCCGATGGCGGCGCAGAGAAAGCCGTTGAGAGTGTGCAGGATGGTGTCCCAGCTCTTGAAGGTGGTGTAGAAGGAACTGATCTCCCCCAATATCTCGGCGGCGAAGATAAAGAGCATGATGATGATTTCCATGGTGTTGGGCAGGTCGATCATCAGCGCCCGCTCGAAGACGGTGGGCAGCAGGAACAGCACCAGGGTCAGGGCGCACAGAAAGACGCTCTCAAAGTCGCCGTTGAAAAACTGGGCCACCATGACGGCAATGACCAGAAAACGCAGCGTGAAATAGACCACCGCCACCGTCCGCTTGCGCCGCAGGGCGTCGTGAGCCGATGCAAAAACGGCCCGCATCCCTTTTTTGTGGTTTGACACGGAAAACGCTCCTCTCTTTATCCTCTTAATGTAATCTTAACAAGGGCAGTATAGCCCTTTTGGAGCGGAAAGTCAAGGAATGAAGCTTGTGCCGATACGCCTGTCTCATAAATTGGGAAGGCCCCGGGAAATGCTGTCCTGTGCGTTATGTAGGGCAGGGGTTCTACCCCTGCCTATCCCCGTGAGGGGATAAAGCGGGACAGGATAGGCAAGGGCAGAGCCCTTGCCCTACATGCGGCAGTTTCCTGAATTTATGAGACAAGCGCGCCCCTGTCAAGGCTTCCCCGGCTGGCGCATAGTCTGTTCTGGAGGTGATTTACATGGATTTACGCAACAAACGCATCACGGTAGGCGAACTGCTGGATAATCCCAGGTCGAAGGCCGTCTTCCAGCGCCGCTTTGGGCGGTTTATGAACCACCCGATGGTGAGCGCCGCGCGCACCCTCTCGCTGGATCAGCTGGAGGAGATGGCTTCCGTCTATCTCCCTAAAAAAACCATTCAGGAGACGCTGAAGGAGCTGGAACAGCTGTAGGGGGCGGGGTTCCGGTTCCCCATCTGCCACGGCGGGGCGGCCCGGAGGCCGCCCCCTACTGGCAGTTTGCCCCGCTTCTTCGGGAAAAATATAGTCCATTTCTCCTTTGTTATGGGTTGCTATCTGACAGATTTTAGGCTAAAATAGAACATCATAGCTGCAACGGAGGATGGATCATGGAGATTGTCAAGCAAGAGGTGGAGGGCGTCCAATTCTACGCCTGTACCGACCCGGCCTGGGCCGGCGCGCGGCACGGCTTTTCCACCCGGCTGGGGGGCGTGTCTCCCGCTCCCTGGGACAGCCTCAATCTGGGCGCCAACCGGGGGGACGACCCGGAAAATGTCCGGCGGAATTTTAACTGGTTTTGCTCGGTGATTTGGACGGATGACGAGGCGATAGTGAAAAACCACCAGATCCACAGCGACATCATCCGCCCGGTGACCAGGGCGGATATCCTGCCCGACCCCGCCCAGCCCGGGACCTATGAAGCGGATGGGCTGATTACCGACGAGCCGGAGGTGTGTCTCACCATCTTCTCCGGGGACTGTATCCCCATCCTGCTCTACGACCCGGTCCGCCGCTGCATCGCCGCCGCCCATGCCGGCTGGCGGGGCACCGCCTTGGGTATTGCCGCCCGGGCGGTGGAGGCCATGGTCCGGGACTACGGCAGTCAGGCGGGCAATATCCTGGCCGCCATCGGGCCGGGCGTCGGCCCCTGCTGCTTCGAGACCCACGGCGACGTCCCCGACGGCCTGCGCTCCGGCCTGGGGGAGGACGCCGCGCCCTTTATTCGCCCGCTCTCCAAGCCGGGAAAGTTCTCCGTAGACCTGAAGGGGGCCAATGCCCGCTGGCTGGAGCGGACAGGCCTTCGCCCGGAGCACATCGCAATTTGCCCCGCCTGCACCGCCTGCAATCTGGACGAGTTCTGGTCCCACCGGGTCCAGGGGAACCAGCGGGGGAGCATGGCGGCCATGATACAGCTGGCTTGATTTAGGAAAAAGCCTCCCTCTCAGAGGGAGGTGGCGCGGCGAAGCCGTGACGGAGGGAGTTCAGCAATCATAGACTCCCTCAGTCAGCCCTGCGGGCTGACAGCTCCCTCTTTGAGGGAGCCTTGCCCAACATCACATTTGACAAAGGAACCGATATGAAACGATGCCGAATCACCGCGCTTTTTCTAGCCCTTCTCCTCACCCTCACCGCCTGCGGCGGGGGGACTGTCCCCGACGGCTCCGGCTCCGCCTCCTCGGCGGATGTGAGCCAAACAGAGGTCCCGCCCCCCAGGTCGGTCCCCTTTACCCTGGCCTTCTATCCCGAATACAGCCTGCACCCCGTTCTGGCGGGCAACCGGGCCAACCTCACTCTGGCCCCCCTCCTCTACGAGAGCCTGTTCACGGTGGACGCCTCCTTTCAGGCCCAGCCCCTGTTGTGCGGCAGCTATGCTGTCAGTGAGGACAAGCTGGTGTGGACCCTCAGCCTCCGCTCCGGCATCACCTTCTCCGACGGCACGCCCCTCACCGGACAGGTGGCCGCCGACGCCCTGAATCTGGCCCGGTCGGGCCGGAGCCGCTACCAGGAGCGGCTGGCCGACGTGACCGCCATCACCGTCCCGGAGGAGAGCCCCAATCAGCTGGTCATCACCCTCCGGCGGCCCAACGGCTCCCTGCCCCTGCTGCTGGACATCCCCATCGCCCTGGGGGAGGGAGACCGGCCCGCCGGCACCGGACCCTATGTGCTGGCGGAGGACGGCCAATCCCTGGCCCTCCGGGCCGGCTGGTGGCAGGCGGACAAGGCCCTGCCCGTCCAGTCCATCCTTCTGCACACCGTCTCCAAGAGCGACGAGCTGCTCTACGCCTTTGACGGCGGGGAGGTTTCCCTGGTGGACGTGGACCGGATGGCCACCAACGCCACCGGCTACGGGGGCAACTACCAGACCTGGGACTACCCCACCACCGACTTCCTCTACCTGGGCTTTAACACCCAGAAGGGGGTCTTCCGCTCGGCCAACGCCCGCCGGGCCGCCTGGCTGGCGGTGGACCGGGACACGGTGGCCACCACCATCTACGCCAATCACGCCATCTCCACCCTGCTCCCCGTCCACCCGGCCAGCGGGCTGTATCAGCCGGGGGAGGCCCCCCTCACCTATGACCCGGAGGGGCTGGCCGCCCAGGTGGAGGGGCTGCGGCTGACAGGCAGCCAGCTGGTGTTTCTGGTGAACAGCGAAAACGTGGCCAAGACCTCCGCCGCCCAGCTTATCGCCTATCAGCTGGAGGCCGCCGGCTTTTCGGTGGAGCTGAAGCAGCTCCCCTTTGAGGAGTTCGCCGCCGCCCTGGCCTGGGGGGAGTTCGACCTGTACCTGGGGGAGACCGCCCTCACCGCTGGCTTCGACCTGGCCCCCCTGCTGGGCTCCGCCGGCGCCCTCAACTACGGCGGCTGGTGGGCGGAGGGCGTTGACGGCCTTCTGGCCGCTATGCTGTCCGCCGCCCCCGAGGAGCGGGCCGCCCACGCCGGGGCTTTCTTTGCCCTGTTTAACGAACAGGCCCCCATTGTGCCGATTCTGTTTAAAAACGGCTCCGTCCTCACCCAGTGGGGACAGCTGTCGGGACTGTCCCCGGTGCGGGGGAACGTGTTTTACGGATTCGAGAATTGGATCATCTCGTAGGGACGCATCACGATGCGCCCGCCGGGGTTCCGCCCGTCGTTGACGGCGGACGCTTCATGAAGCGTCCCTACACAAAATATACAACAATACACAACATTAAAACAGAGGAGAGAAGACCATGAGTGTTTACCGCTGCTATTCCAAGAAAAAAGAGGGCTTCGACGTGGAGGCACAGGGCCTGTGCAGACAGCTGCGGGAGCAGCTGGGCATTGACGGGCTCCAGTCGGTGGATATCCTGAACCGGTATGACGTGGAGCAGATCGACTACCCCGTCTACCAGCGGGCCAGGGACATTGTCTTCTCTGAGCCCCAGGTGGATGTGGTCTATGACGAGGACTTCCCCATGCCCCGGATGGCGGGGGCCTTCTTCGCCGTGGAGGCCCTGCCGGGGCAGTTCGACCAGCGGGCGGACTCCGCCGCCCAGTGCATCCAGCTGATGGCCGGGGTGGACCGGCCCCTTGTCGCCTACGCCAAGATGTATCTGCTGTGGGGCGGGCTGTCTCAGGAGGACCTGGACAAAATCAAGGCCTTCCTCATTAACCCGGTGGAGAGCCGGGAGGCCTCCCTGGAGAAGCCCGAGACCCTGGTGCGGGAGCACGCCATCCCCGACCACGTGGACACGGTGGCCGGCTTCACCGCTCTGGACGAGGCCGGGCTGGCCGCTCTGCTGGACAGGCTGGGGCTGGCAATGGACATCGACGATCTGAAATTCTTGCAGGCCTACTTCCGGGACGAGGAAAAGCGGGACCCCACCATTACCGAGGTGCGGGTGGTGGACACCTACTGGTCCGACCACTGTCGGCACACCACCTTCTCCACCCATCTGGATGAGATTCAGATTGACGACCCGGAGGTCAAGGCCGCCTATGAGCGGTATCTTGCCGCCCGGGTGGAGGTCTACGGCGAGGAGAAGGCGGCAGCCCGTCCTCAGACCCTCATGGACATTGCCACCATCGGCACAAAAGTGCTGAAAAAGCGGGGGCTGCTCCCTGAGCTGGACGAGAGCGAGGAAATCAACGCCTGTTCCATCCACGTCCCCGCTGAGGTGGACGGTCAGGAACAGGACTGGCTGCTCATGTTCAAGAACGAGACCCACAACCACCCCACCGAGATTGAGCCCTTCGGCGGCGCGGCCACCTGCATCGGCGGCTGCATCCGGGACCCCCTGTCTGGCCGGGTGTATGTCCATCAGGCCATGCGGTTTACCGGCGCGGGGGACCCGCGCACCCCCTTTGACCAGACCCTGGAGGGTAAGCTGCCCCAGCGCAAGCTGTGCCAGACGGCGGCGGCGGGCTACTCCTCCTACGGCAACCAGATCGGTCTGGCCACCGGACACGTGGCCGAGGTCTACCACGAGGGGTACGTCGCCAAGCGGCTGGAGTGCGGCGCTGTCGTGGGCGCGGCTCCGGCGGAGAACGTCCGCCGGGAGCGGCCTGCGCCGGGGGACGTGGTGATTCTGCTGGGCGGCCGCACCGGCCGGGACGGCATCGGCGGGGCCACCGGCTCCTCCAAGAGCCACAACAAGAAGTCCCTGACCACCATGGCCTCCGAGGTCCAGAAGGGCAACGCCCCCGAGGAGCGGAAGATTCAGCGGCTGTTCCGGGACGGGGAGGTCACCCGGCTGATTAAGCGGTGCAACGACTTCGGCGCGGGCGGCGTGTCCGTGGCCATCGGTGAGCTGGCCGACGGGCTGGAGATCGACCTGGACGCGGTGCGCAAGAAGTACGACGGCCTGGACGGCACCGAGCTGGCCATCTCCGAGAGCCAGGAGCGGATGGCTGTTGTGGTGGCCGCCGGGGACGCGGACAGGTTCATTGCCGCCGCCGAGAAGGAAAATCTGGAGGCCTACCGGGTGGCGGTGGTCACCGAAAGCCCCCGGATGGTCATGAATTGGAAGGGGCAGAAGATTGCCGACCTGTCCCGGGCATTTTTGAACACCAACGGCGCGGTGAAGCACGCGGCTGTCTCTGTGGGCAAGAAGGACCGCTCTGCCTTTGGTCAGGAGCCGTTCAAGACCCTGCGGGAAATGGCGGCCAGCCTGAAGTGTGCTTCCCGGCGGGGGCTGGTGGAGCGGTTTGACGGCTCCATCGGGGCCGGTTCCGTCCTCATGCCCTTCGGCGGAAAGACCCAGTCCACCCCCGCCCAAGTTATGGCGGCCCTGCTGCCCGTCCTGCCCGGCCAGGAGACTGACCAGGCCAGTGTGATGGCCTGGGGCTGCGACCCGGACGCTATGTCGCGCAATCCCTTCTGGGGCGCTTATGATGCCGTAATCAGCTCCATTGCCAAGCTGGTGGCTGCTGGAGCAGATTATAAAAAGGCTTATCTCACCTTCCAGGAGTTTTTTGAAAAGCTGCGGGACGACCCCAAGCGTTGGGGAAAACCCTTCCAGGCCCTGCTGGGTGCGCTGCAGGCGCAGCTAAGATTCAACTGCGCCGCCATCGGCGGCAAGGACTCCATGTCTGGTTCCTTCCTGGACAAGGATGTACCTCCCACGCTCATCTCCTTTGCGATTGCTCCCATCAAGGCGGGTGAGATTATCACGCCTGAGTTTAAGGAAGCAGGACATCCGGTCTATCTCTTTCTGGATGAAGACCTTGACATACCATGGTCATCCGCTGTTATTGGCGCTTGGGAACGTCTCGCCAGGCTTCACAAGGAAGGCAAGGTCAAAGCCGCCTGGGCATTGGACCAACAGGGCAGTCCGGCCACAGCGGTGATGAACATGTCCTTTGGCAACCGAATCGGGTTCCAAGCTGTGGAGCACAATTACGCCGTTCCCTGGCATTGTACCGGTCTTCCCGGCGCTATTGTGGTTGAGCTGACCGAGGAAATCAACGAATCCGGCGCTGAACCGCTGGGCTTTACCACTAAGGAGCCCGTTATCACACTTGGGGAAGACTCCGCCCCCATTGACGAGCTGCTCAGTCTCAACGAGGGCGTGCTGGAGGAGGTCTATCCCACCAGGGCGGGTAGCTCTGAGGCGGTCCAGGCCATCTCCTGGGAGGGCCGCTCCCCGGCTGTCTGCAAGCATAAAACCGCCCACCCCAAGGCGGTGATCCCCGTCTTCCCCGGCACCAACTGCGAGTACGACACCGCCAAGGCCTGCGTCCGGGCGGGCATCGACCCGGAGATTGTGGTGGTGCGCAACCTGTCCACCGACCTGCTGGCCCAGTCCGCTCAGGCCCTGGAGGGGGCCATCCGGGGGGCTCAGATGGTGGTCCTCCCCGGCGGCTTCTCCGGCGGCGACGAGCCCGAGGGCTCCGGCAAGTTTATCGCCTCCTTCCTCCGCAACCCCGCCCTCAGCGACGCCATCATGGACCTTCTACAGCACCGGGACGGCCTGATGCTGGGCATCTGCAACGGCTTCCAGGCCCTGGTGAAGCTGGGGCTGGTCCCCTTCGGCGAAATCAGGCCCATGGACGAAAACTGTCCCACCCTGACCTACAACCTGATCGGCCGCCACCAAAGCCGGTATGTCACCACCCGGGTGGCCAGCGTCAACTCCCCCTGGATGCTGAAATGCCAGGTGGGCGACCTGCACACCATCCCCATCTCCCACGGCGAGGGCCGCTTCGTGGCCCCCGCGTCCGTAATTGCCGACCTCGTCGCCCACGGCCAGGCGGGCACCCAGTATGTGGACGCCGGCGGCCGGCCCACCATGGACATCCTGTCCAACCCCAACGGCTCTATGGAGGCCATCGAGGGCATTTTCTCCCCCGACGGCCGGGTCTTCGGCAAGATGGGCCACCTGGAGCGCCGGGGGCCCTTCGTGGCGGTCAACATCCCCGGCGAGAAGCACATGCCCCTGTTCGAGAGCGGCGCGGAGTACTTTAAATAAAACGCCATGGCCGGGAAAAAACATCCCTCCTCCCTGGAGCGGAAAAAGCTCCGGGAGAGGAGGGCGCGGGCCAGCGCATTGTCCAAACAATCCAGCGTCAAGGCGGACAAAAAACAGGCCTGGTGGTGCCTGAAAAAGAAGGGTCTTACCTACAGCGATCTCCCCTCCAGCCAGCGGAAGAAGATGAAGCGGGCGGAACAGGAGAGCGTGGGCGGTTCGATTCAGTCCTCGGGAGTGAAAAGCCAGGCTATCGCCACCGTCATCAGCGGACTGGCGTCATTTTCCATGTTTTTCTACTACCATCAGCAGCTCCACTACTGGTTCCTGGCAGGCCCCGATACCCTCTACCAGCGGTATGGCCTCTCCAGCCTGATCGTTGCCGGCCTTGTGCTCATGCTGGATATCTGCCTTTTCAATACGGTGCTGGACGCGGTGTTTTCCGCGATACGGGACTGGTCTCAGGGAGAAAAGGACTTCCGCAGCATTCGAGCGGAGCTGAAAGGATGTCTGCCCTTTACCATCGCCGCTCTGGTGCTCCTCCATTCCCTGGTGCTGTTCTCCTGCCTCAGCCGGACTGAGGCCACTACCACCGGCGTATCTACTTACGTCCTGGGCATCCGGACCAGCTGGCACTCTTATCAGGAGCTGGAGGAATCGGACCTTTACCGCACCCGAATCAATACTCGCACCGGACATTTGATTCGCTATGCCAGGAACTATGAGCTGCGGTTCCTGGACGGCTATGAGATCAAGCTCACAGACCTGGACAAATACTGTATGGGCCTAAAGCAGTACAATGAGCTCTACCACCTTGTGGCCCCCTTTCTTCTGGACTAAGATTTTCCCCTCCGGGCCTGCGCCTGGAGGGGAAAAAGAAAAAAGGAAAATTTTTAAAAAAACTGTTGACAACTGGAGAGAGATACGCTATACTATTCCTTGCCCTGTTCGAGGGGCGTGACACGGCGGCATAGCTCAGTTGGCTAGAGCACGCGGTTCATACCCGCGGTGTCACTGGTTCAAATCCAGTTGCCGCTACCATTATAAAAAACGGACAGGCGTCCGTTTCCATATAAAACGGCCCGGTGGTCAAGCGGTTAAGACTCCGCCCTTTCACGGCGGCAACACGGGTTCGAGTCCCGTCCGGGTCACCACCTTTTTCAGCCGTTTCCATATGGAGGCATAGCTCAGCCGGTAGAGCGCTCGCCTCACACGCGAGAGGTCACAGATTCGAGTTCTGTTGTCTCCACCAGGAATCACCGTCAAAATCGTCTGGTTATGACGGTGATTTCTTTTGGGAGGAAAGAACCACCAGCTCAGCTGGTGGGCTTCTCCTCGTATGCTTTAGCAAAAAGCTACGAGCGAAGCGAGTTGACAACTTACCAAGTAAGAGTTGCGCAAAAGTCTGAAATGGAAGATGATTTGCCCGTTTACGGGCGGCGGGGCACGAGATGCAGGCGAAAGATATTCGATGCGTCTTGAGACGCCTGCCGGTATCAGGCCCTTCTAGGGCCTACTCAAGCCTCCGGCTTAGCCGGAGGTTTTGACTTTTCTCCAACTTTTTGAACAGCTTTCTTAAAATTTCTAACGCATTTCTAACAGGTGGAACTTTTCTGTTCTCAACACGCTAATAACCCTTATCTTAAAGCCGCATCAATGGAATCCGCCATATCCCGCTTTGCTGAGTATAAAAAGTGGGAATAAATATTGGCGGTAGTGGAAATGTCACTGTGGCCCAGCCATCCCTGAATATCCTGGATGTCCCGTCTAACGCTGTGGAGCAACGTGGCTACGCTGTGCCCTTATGGCATAATGAGGACAAATCGGAAAACCCTTGCGGTGCAACGGGTTGGCGGTTTGTCCTTGTTCTTTTTCCACTAAAAACGGCCCTCAAACGGGGTCTACGGGAGGGGGCGAAAAACCAGGGCTTGCACTTAAAGGACAAATTTTTTCGGACCGAGAAGGAGGGTGAAAATGGGTTCCTGGGGTATTACAGAGCGAGAAAGCGACTACGGTTTAGACCTGCTGGGGACTATCGTAGCTACGCAACTGAAAGCGGTGGACTTTGCCGCCTTCAATGTGGCGGACGCTCTCGAAGTAATCAAGGCGGACATTATGGAGGAAATTAGAAAGGCCAATCGCGGCTGTTCTGCAAAGAAGCTGGTTTTCTATTTCAGCGAGAACTTTCCGCAGAACTTCACCCACGGGGCGCTCCTGATCGCGGAGTGTCTGGCCGACTACTACCGCACCGGGGAGCTGATTGTCACCGAGTACGTTGGTAAGAACTACGACCCGGTAGACCATCATATCAAAGAGTTTATTGTCACCCCGGCTGACCTCAAAATTCTTCTGGACGAACTGCAAAGCGTCCAGAATCCGAAGCATGAGTTGTATCAATGCTGATTCGAGGACAGCGACCGCAAGAAATGGCTGGCGCGTATCCAGTCCGTCCAGCAGACCTTAAAAGAACACACATAGGAAGGAGGCCCGGCATGGCTGATTTACAGGCGGCGCTTGTCGGAGATCAACTCATAGTCTTCGATGTCCATGGCTATATCAAGGGCCCCGGTGAAGGTGGAAGGCTGCTCCACCTCCAGCGCGGCACAATATTTCATGATCTCGCCGTCTGTTTTGAGACTCTGGAGACAGTGCGCTATCTCATTGGCGTCCTCCACACTGATGCAGTCCATGGGAATCAGCTGGCCCAAACAGGATACTGTGTAGTCAATGCCGGCGATCACCGCCTGGGAAAAGTCCTCGATCTCCAGCGCCCTTTTTGCCTGCTCTAGTTGCTCCACAGAGGCAGGAAGGATAAGGGTATCGCTTTGCTCCAAGGACATAAGCGTCAGAACAATGGTCCTTGGCACTTCTTCCTGCACCGGAGCTTCTTCCCGGCGTTTGACAAGGCCATGGGCCGTGTATGCACCCCCAAGAGTGTTCCGCTGCTCCGCACCGATTTTGGCATAGTCCAGGTAGGGCCGAGTTTTCTCGGGAAATGAGAATTTCCCGGTAATGAAAGATGTATCTACAAGAAAATGCCCCAAATCCTCATCTGTTCTGATCTGGGGGAAAAATTCGTACTGCTCCAGGCTGTCTGTGACACGCAGAACGTCATCCAGGTTTGCCGCTCGTTCCAGAGCCAAGGCTCCGCTGAGGAGCTTCAGCTTTTCGTCGCTCATATTGTCTATTACCTCAGCCAGTCGGTTAAGATTCTGAATCCCAGCTTCTGTATTCAGGTCATCGACCTTCACGCGCCCAGTGAGAAGTTGTGCCGGACCCTCTCCGCTGACGCTGCGTACTACACCGTAGCTTTTACCGAACTCCTCCAGACCTCTCATTTCTGTCTGGACTGTCTCTAAGGTCGTTGGGAAAATGATATCCGTTTTCTCGGAGTCGAGGATACCCTTCCGAATTTGAAGCATCATCAGCAAAGCCCTCCCATCTGGTGACCCTGTTCCCGCTGATACTTCTCTGTGGGGTCCTCCGTCATCAATTCCTCCAGACTCATGGTACCATGGTAGGCCACATAGCCGTATTCGTTGAATTGCCCATCTTCCAGCTGGAGCTGCTGTTCACCATACTGCTTGTAGTTATAGAAGCTATCCAGATTTTCGTCAAACTCAAAGCGGCCAGATTCCTGGATCATGTATCTGCCGTATTCCTCTGGGGTTTGAACGCAGGGAACAAAATCGAACTGATCCAGATTCTGCACCAGCGCATAAACCTCATCGATGTCATGGGGGCCTGCCATCAACACCACTGCGTTCAGCTTCTCCATGTCCGTCTCCATCAGCGGCTCTATTACTCGGCACATCCGGTTCAGGGCCGGGAGATCGTCACCGCTCAGATGCTCAATATCCAGTGCCTTATCTACTTTTTCCGGCAGTTCATTGCAGTCGATGCGTATCTGGACATCATGTGGCGAGGTGACACCAATGCGGAGCAGTGTCCGTTCAATTTGGTGTTCCGCGGCAGGGAGGTACAGATACTCCGGATTCTTTCCCTCCGCAAGCCCCCGCTTCGGCGTGACCTCCAGCACCATAAAAAGGCCATCATAAGGATATACGGGGAACTGATGTCCGTTGTAGACCGGCTCCAGCTTCATGCCGTTATCGTAGACCACGCCGAAGGGGGTGACTGTTTCGCCGCCGCCCTGGATGAGCTGGAGGGCATCTTTTCTGCCATCGACGGCTTGGTATTGATCCATGGGCATCGCTCCGCCGTTCATTGTAATGGCGTGATTTTTCCCGATCTGCTCCAGGTCAGAAAAGTCTGTGATAACCGTTGTCCGCTGGCAGCAGTATGTCAGGTTGATAAAGTCCGTAATATCATTCAACCCCAGCTTGTGGGCCATGGCCTGAAACTGACTGACCTCGCCGGAGCAGAAGCCGTCCAGCCGTTTTGCCAGGTAGTCCAGCTGATCTATATTCACCAGTGTACCCTTGATAGAATCCAGCACAAAGTAGCGGCTGTCGATCTCGTCCACTTTGCAGTCCCTATTTACGGAAAAGCCCAGGTCGATTGCCTGGAGCATCTCAATGGTCTTATCATACTGGTCGACGGGAATGGGGAAGGGGATGGTAACCTGACCGCATTCAGGGTGCTGGGTATTGCTTAGAACCGCTTGAATCACATAATTCATAGGCTGCCCTCCTTAATCTCCCACTCACGGGAATTCTGCTTGATGGCCTGGCTCCTGGTCTGTTTCTTCTGGGGTCTCTGTCGCCGGATGTCTGCGTTGCAGATGGTGGCCGTTCTGGATGGGTCCATCATCATCCGCTCCAGCGCCGCCAACCGGGTATCCCTCATAAAATATCGTGCCATATTCTTTTTGTTCTCCTTTTGATAGTTCCAATTCCCCCAAAAAAGAAAAAAGGCGCTGCCCTTTTTTCAGGGAAACGGCCTTTATTGATACAAATCCAGTTGTCTGAGTGTCCTGCCGCAGGATATTTACAGCCTTAACATAACTGACCTCCCATCTGCGGCCCCTGCCAGTTTGATTCTGCGTGAGCGTCCTTTATCAGCTCCTCCAGCGGAATCGTGCCCAGGTATGCTACATAGCCGTACTCATTGAATTGCCCGCCTTCCTGCTGGATTTGCTGCTCGCCATACTGCTTGTAGTCGTAGAACTCCTCCAAATTTTCGTCAATCTCAATGCGGCCGGACAGCTGAATCATGTACCAGCCATATTCCTCTGCGGTCTGGATATCGGGAATAAATTCAAACTGGTCCAGATTCTCTGCCAGTTCACAAATTTCACCAGCGTTGCGGGGACCTGCCATCAAAGCTACCGCATTCAGCTTTTCCATATCCGAATCCAGCAGCGGACCTACTGCCCAGCTCATCCGATTAAGCGCAGGAAGATCACTGCCGCTCAGGTGGTCCAGGTCCAGTGTGTCCGCCACTTTTTCCGGCAGTTCATTCCAGACAACGCACACCTGGGCATCGCACGGTGCGGCAATGCCAATGCGGAGCAGTGTCTGCTCAATCTGGTGCTCCGAAGCGGGAAGATTCAGGTGTTCCGGGTTTTCCCCCTCTGCCAGACCCTGTTTGGGCATGATCTCCAGGACCATCAAAATACCGTCGTAAGGATACAAAGCAAACTGACGCTTGTTGTAGACCTGCTTCAGCACCATACCGTTGTCGTAGACCACACCGTAAGGGGTGACTACTCCTCCGCCTTCAGCAATCAACTGCAAAGCGATTTCGGTACCATCCGCATCCATGGGTTCCAGCCCCTCTGCTCCGGGGATATCTCGATTCAGAGCCATAAAATAGTTGCGCCCTACGGTCTCCAGATCAGAAAAGTCGGTGATGACTGTAGCCTGCTGACAGCAGAATGTCAGGTCGATAAAATCTTTGACATCGCTTAACTTCAGCTTGTGGGCCATAGCTTCAAACTGACTGACCTCGCCGGAGCAGAAACCGTCCAGCCGTTTCGCCAGGTAGTCCAGATTATCCACGTTCACCAGTGTACCCTGGATAGAATTCAACACGCGGTAGCGGCTGTTGATCTCGTCCACCTTGCAGTCCCGGTTCACGGAAAAATCCAGGTCAATTGCCTGGAGCATCTCAATGGTCTTATTGTACTGGCCAACGGGAATGGGGAAGGAGATGGTAACCTGACCGCATTCCGGATGCTGGGTATTGCTCAGCGCCGCTTGGATCACATAATTCATACGCTGTCCTCCTTGTTGTTAGTTGCCGTTCCCCCAAAAAAGAAAAAAGGCGCTGCCCTTTTTCAGGGAAACGGCCTTTACTGGTACAAATATTAGATTTTAGCTGAACTGCATTCCACCGTCTTCCGGAGCTTCGATATTCTGCTCCTGGTCGAGAAGCTCACCTAGATTCGGAATACTGAGCTCGATCTGATCTATGATGGATTGCAGGCATTTCCCCTGCTCATCCGTGATGGAGTATAGGCCTGCCTGCACTTCGACACTGCAATGGTATATCTCTATCAACTGCTTTTGATCAAAAAGGGCACTGCGGGGGATGAGGCCTGAGCGGGTGGCAAAGTCCCGTTTGGCGGCAGTGTAGCTGTCCGCACCTCCGCCGGGACCGTAGTAGTGTCCGCTCCCCAGGGAAGTCCGATCAGATGACCGCTCCCATGTAACGAATTGAACGCCATACCTGGTAGGGTGGCCCGCCAGGACTACGCCGTTGAAATCCGCCAGCAGTCTATAGTCTCCCGTCAGGCTGTTGGTCGTTAATTGAGACGCCACCGCCAGCTGGCTCATATACTCGGCAGTGGCTTTGGTGATGGAGTTCGCTCTGTCAAGAGCGGTGCTCCTGTAGTCATCCGCTACATCCTCTCTCCAGTACCTTACCGTGCCGGTGTCCAATGCGAGGCAGAGACGCTGGCCGTCCAGCTCCACCGGCAGGAGCCCATCATCCGTTTCCGGTTTCACAACGAAGCCCGCATGCTGAAGATTGAGGGTCAGTTCTCTGAAATACTTGCTCATTGCTGCAGTTCCTCCTTGTTTTCTTTGTAAATTGAAAAAGGGCCCTGGTTTTTTGATATAAAATCATTAAACCAAGACCCTGATAACGATATTAGTTTTGAGACGGGGGAGAGTATCTGCCTGATTCTGCTTTTAATAAGATAGTTTGGATCAGATGTCCGCCCCAGTTTCTATAAAATAAGAACTCATATAGTTGTTGGCTATATGAGTTCTTGGTTGTGGTGGAGATAAGCGGGATCGAACCGCTGACCTCCTGAATGCCATTCAGGCGCTCTCCCAGCTGAGCTATACCCCCACGTCATTATTCAGTAAAAATTATAAAAAGCCGCAAAAACGATTTTGCGGCTTTCTGGTGGACCTGATCGGATTCGAACCGACGACCCCCACAATGCGAATGTGATGCGCTCCCAACTGCGCTACAGGCCCAGATTTTTCCAGTCATTCAGTTTTCGGCTTGTTTTCTTTGCTTTTCTGGATTTTAAGGTGGAATTTCAAACTATTTTCAAACATATGAATGAAATGCGAACGAAGGGGGGTGAAAAAAATAGAAGAAGCTGGCGAAATTGGAGTGTGACCATCGGTCACGCCCACAAAATTTTCGACAAGGGACTTGGCGAAAATTTTGGTGGTTTAAGGGCCCGCTTAACGGACCACTCGCTCTCCCAGCTGAGCTACAGGCCCAAATTTCAAGCTCATTCAAAAGACAGCTTCTACATTATAACAGATTTTCCGAAAATGTAAAGGGGCTTTTTTGTCTTTCTTCAGATTCTGGAGGATATCTCCAACCAATTGCACAAATTGCATTGACATAGCGGGAAATTTACACTAAAATAAAGGGAACTTTGGGAGAAAAGGGAGGACTTATTATGGATCTGAAAGAGAGAAAACCCAAGCAGAACCCGGCGGCCTTGCTGCCCATACTGGTATTCCTGGCGCTCTATCTGGGCATGGGTCTGGTTTTTGAGTACGGCTTAGGGGTGGAGATGGCCTTTTACAACATCCCCATCGTGGTGGTGTTCATGGTGGCGCTGCTGGTGGCCTGCCTGCAAAACCGTGCGCTGAAATTTGATGACAAGCTGGCCATTATGGCCCAGGGCGTTGGTGACAAGAACATCATGACCATGATTCTGATTTTCCTGGTGGCCGGCGTATTCGTGGGCGTTACCGGGCGGAGCAGCGCCGAGGCGGTGGCCTATTTCCTGCTGTCCGTCACCCCGGCCTGGGCCTCTGTGGCGGTGCTGTTTGTGGCGGCCTGCTTTGTGTCCACCGCCATGGGCACCTCGGTGGGCACCATTACCCTGATTACCCCCATTGCCGCCGCGGTGTCCAACGTGTCCGGTTTTTCCATGGCCCTGTGCGTGGGTTCTGTGATGGGCGGGGCCATGTTTGGCGACAACCTGTCCTTTATCTCCGACACCACCATCGCCGCCTGCAACACCCAGGGCTGCGAAATGCGGGACAAATTCCGGGCCAACTTCAAAATCGCCCTGCCCGCCGCGGTTGTGACCCTGGTTGTGATTCTGGTACAGTCCCTCAGCGCCGGAGTGGACCAGATCGACATTCCGGAGTACAATCTGCTGCTGCTGATCCCCTACATTCTGGTGCTTTTCGGCGGCATTGTGGGGCTGAACGTGTTTGTGGTGCTGCTGGTGGGCATTTTGGCCGGCGTGGCTATCGTGCTACCCACCGGGACGGTGGACTTCATGAGCCTGCTGGGCAGCATGGGCTCGGGCGCGGCCGGGATGTTTGAGACCATTATGGTAACGGTGCTGGTGTCCGCCATGTGCGCCCTCATTCGGGAGTTCGGCGGCTTCGAGGCCCTGCTGGCCTTTATCCGCCGGATGTTCAAGGGCCGGGTGGGCGGCCGGCTGGGCGTGGGCCTGCTGGTGGGCGCCATGGACATTGCCACCGCCAATAACACAGTGGCCATCGTCATGGCCGGCCCCATTGCCAAAGAGATCAGCGAGGAGTACGGCATCACCCCCAAGGAGTCGGCCTCCCTGCTGGACACCTTCTCCTGCGTGTTCCAGGGCGTGATTCCCTACGGCGCCCAGATGCTGGTGGCCATCTCCGCCTCGGGCGGCGCGGTGTCCGCCTTCCAGATTATGCCCTGCCTCTACTACCCCTATCTGCTGGCCGCCGCCTGCGTGGTCTATATCCTGGTAGGGGCTGGAAAAGGGAAAAAGTAAGCGCACAAGCCCAAAGAACTAAGCGCGAGATAGTTTTACAGCCCCGCCGCAAATGCAAGCGGCGGGGCTGTCCTTTATCCTAACATAGAAAACAAATCCATCTGGCTGGTCTCGGGCAGGTCACCGAAGGCTCCGGCCTCCTTCAGCAGCTGGATGTGGGTCTTGGACACCTTGGGGCAGGCGGCAGACACCTCCTCAATGGAGATAAACTGCTTCCCCTGCCGCTGCTCGGCCAGGGAGATGGCGGCCGTCTCCCCCAGCCCCGCCACCGACACGAAGGGGGGCCGCAGGGTGCCCCGCTCCTCGTCCACCGCGAAGTGGATAGCCTGGGACTGGTAGACATCCATCCGGTCGAACTGGAAGCCCCGGAGGTAGAACTCATAACACACCTCCAGAGTGGTGAGCATGTCCTGCTCCACGGCGGTGGCCTCCTTGTCCTTGGCCACAATCTCCCGCATCTTCTTCTGACACACGTCCATCCCCCGGCACATAAATGCCTCGTCGAAGGCCTTGGCCCGGATGGAGAAGTAGGCGGCGTAGAAGGCCAGGGGGCGGTGGACCTTGAACCAGGCGATGCGGAAGGCCATCATCACGTAGGCCACAGCGTGGGCCTTGGGGAAAAGATAGGCGATCTTCTTGCAGGAGCCGATATACCAGTCGGGCACCCCGGCGGCCTTCATCTCCTCCTCCGCCCCGTCGGGCAGGCCCCGGCCCTTTCGGACGGCCTCCATAATCTTAAACGACCGCTTGGGGTCCATCCCCTTGGAGATAAGAAACAGCATGATATCGTCCCGGCAGCCGATGGCCTGGCCTACGGGAATCCCCTGCTGAATAATCAGGTCCCGGGCGTTGCCCAGCCACACATCGGTGCCGTGGGAAAAGCCAGACAGCCGCACCAGGATGTCGAACTGGTTGGGCTGGGTCTCCTCCAGCATCCCCCGGACGAAGGAGGTGCCGAACTCCGGGATGGCGGTGCCCCCGGTGGGGCCGAGAATCTTGTCGTTCTCATAGCCCAGGGCCTTGGAGGAGGAAAACAGGGACATGGTATCCGGGTCGTCCAGGGGGATCTCCCGGGCGTTCACCCCGGTCAGGTCCTCCAGCATGCGGATCATGGTGGGATCATCGTGGCCCAGCATGTCCAGCTTGAGGAGGTTGGACTCCATGGAGTGGTATTCAAAGTGGGTGGTGATGATATCGCTGTTGGGGTCGTCGGCGGGGTGCTGGACAGGGCAGAAGTCGTATATCTCCTTGTCCTGGGGAATAACCACCATGCCCCCGGGATGCTGGCCGGTGGTGCGCTTCACCCCGGTGCAGCCGATGGCCAGGCGGTTCTCCTCCGCTTTGGAAGCCACCTTCCCCTTCTCCTCCAGGTACTTCTTCACATAGCCGAAGGCGGTCTTCTCCGCCACCGTGCCGATGGTCCCTGCCCGGAAGACGTGGGTCTGGCCGAACAGCTCAAAGGTGTATTTGTGGGCGCTGGACTGGTATTCCCCGGAAAAGTTCAGGTCGATATCGGGCACCTTGTCGCCGCCGAAGCCTAAGAACGTCTCGAAGGGGATGTTGAAGCCGTCCTTGACGTATTTGGTCCCGCAGACGGGACAGACCGCGTCGGGCATGTCCGCCCCGCAGCCGTAGGGGTGTTCCGGGTCCTGGGCGTAGTCGAAGTCGGTGTGCTTGCAGTTGGGACAGCGGTAGTGGGCGGGCAGGGAGTTCACCTCGGTGATGCCCGACATAAAGGCCACCAGGGACGACCCCACCGACCCCCGGGAGCCCACCAGGTAGCCGTGCTCCAGGGAGTTCTGCACCAGCTTCTGGGCAGACATGTAGATCACGTCGTACTTGCAACGGATGATATCCCCCAGTTCGGCCTCGATGCGGTCCACCACGATCTGAGGCGGGTTCTCCCCGTAGAGCTCGTGGGCCTTGCCCCACACAAGGCGCTTCAGCTCCCCGTCGGAGTCCTCCAGCTTGGGGGCAAACAGGCCCTGGGGCAGGGGCTCGATGGGGTCGCACCAGCTGGCAATGAGGTTGGTGTTTTTCACCACCACCTCGTGGGCCTTCTCCTTGCCCAGGTAGGAAAACTCTTTCAACATCTCGTCGGTGGTCTTGAAGTAGATGGGCAGGTCCTCGTCGGCGTCCTCGAAGCCCTTGGATGCCAGCAGGATGTGGCGGTAGACCTCGTCCTGGGGGTCCAGAAAGTGGACGTCCCCGGTGGCGCACACCGGCTTGCCCAGCTCCTCCCCCAGGCGGACAATGTCCCGGTTGAAGTCCCGCAGCTCCTCCTCCGACCGGACCAGCCCCTTGCGGAGCATGAACATGTTGTTGCAGATGGGCTGTATCTCCAGATAGTCATACCAGGAGGCGATGCGCTTCAGCTCCTCCCAGTCCTTGCCTTCGGTGAGGGCCCGGAACAGCTCCCCCGCCTCGCAGGCAGAGCCGATGATAAGCCCCTCCCGGTTCTCGTTAATCAGGGACTTGGGCATGATGGGGTAGCGCTTGAAGTGCTCCAAATGGGCCAGGGACACCAGCTTATAGAGATTCCGCAGGCCGGTCTGGTTCTTGGCCAGCACAATGAGGTGCTTGGGCTGGCGCTTGGCCTTCCCCTTGCCTCGGATGGTGCGCATGTAGGGGTTAATCTCAGACAGGTTGTGGAAACCCAGCCCCTCCAGCTTTCGGAAGAAGTGGGGCAGCATGTAGGCCACGGTGGCCGCGTCGTCGCTGGCCCGGTGGTGGTTGAAGGCGGGCAGGTGCAGGTGCTCGGCCACAATGTCCAGCTTGTACTTGCCCAGCTCGGGCAGCAGGTTCTGGGCCAGAATCAGGCTGTCCACCGAGGGGTTGGCAAAGGGGAGCCCGTACTTCCGGCAGCCGGCGGCGATAAAGCCCATGTCGAAGTCGGCGTTGTGGGCGGCCAGTGGCCGGTCCCCGGCGAAGGCCAGAAAGGCCTCCAGCGCCTCCTTCTGGGACGGGGCCCCCTCCAGCATCTCGTCGGTGATGCCGGTAAGGCGGATAATCTCCGGGGGCAGGATGCGCCCCGGGGCGGCGAAGGTGTTGAAGGTGTCGGTGATCTCCCCGTTTTTCAGCACCACCGCGCCGATCTCAATGATGACCTCGTGCTTCTTGTTCAGGCCGGTGGTCTCGATGTCGAAGCAGACGATTTCGCTGTCAAAGGGGGCGTCCGTCTCCCCGTGGACGGCCACCCGGTCGTCCACGTCGTTGATAAAATAGGCCTCTACCCCATACAAAATCTTGATCTTCTTGGCCGAGTGCCAGGCGTCGGGGAAGGACTGGGCCACCCCGTGGTCGGTGATGGCGATGGCCGGGTGGCCCCAGGCCTCCGCCCGCTTCACCACGTTCCGGTCCGGGCCCAGCTTGGGGCCCACGCTGGTGAGGGCGTCCATGGAGGACATGGTGGTGTGCAGGTGGAGCTCCACCCGCTTCTCCGGGGCGGTGTCCTCCTTCATTTTCTTCTCCGCCGCGGTGACGGCCACCGGCTCCAGCACCATGTCGCCGTAGAACCGGTCCATGTTGAGACGGCCCTGGACCTTAATGTGCATCCCCTTTTTGATGCCGTCCACCAGGGGCTTGCCCTCGTCGCCGGGGAAGAATTTGTTTACCCGGATGGAGCCGGTGTAGTCGGTCATGTCGAAGGCCACCACCCAGGCCCCCCGCTTTTTCAGCTCCCGGTTGTCGATGGCGAAGACGTCCCCCTCCACCACCACCATGCCCATGTCCAGCTCCAGCTCCCCCATGGGGGTGGGGGCCTTGGAAATGGCCTTGCCGAAGATGGCCTTGCCTTTGGGCTTTTTCTCCCCCTTCGCCGGGGCGGCAGGCCGGACGGCGTTTTTCAGGGCCGCCCGGCGCAGGGCTTCAGTGCGGGCGAAGGGGTCCTCGTCATGAGCAGACCTTTCCTCCGACGCGTTCTGTAGGGGCGGACAGTGTCCGCCCGCGGGCGCGCACTGCGCGCCCCTACAACGCTCCCCGTCTGTCTCCGGGGCAGGGGCCGCCTCAATCTTCACGCTGTTCAGGCCGTAGGCCCGGGCCAGGGCCTCCTCCGCCTGGGCCAGGAGGTTGGGCCCCGCTCCGGCGGCCCCCTCCACCGCGATTTTGGCGCTGCGGCTGGCCTTGTCGATGGCGGCGGACACAATCAGCCAGCCCTCCACACCGTTGGACAGCTCGGTCCACTGGCGCAGGGCGGCAAACATCTGTAAAAATGGTATCTTTTGGGACATTTATCTGGTCTCCTTTGTCCAGCGTCTATCTGAAATAAATTCGCGCCTGTAGGGACACATCACGATGCGTCCGTCTTCCACAGCTTGCTTTGGCAGGGTTCTATCCTCTGCGAGGGCGGACGCTTCGTGAAGCGTCCCTACGTCTCCGCCGGCGGCCAGGTCCAGTCATATTGCGGCCGGCCCCCTCTGTGCCAGATCTTGATATCCCGCCGGCCCCAGCCCTTCTCTATGGACTGGGAGGCCAGCATCAGCTCCTCGGAGAAGTAGGTGAAGGCGTTGCGCAGCACCGTCTCGTCGTCCCCCAGGTTCTCCAGGATGGTGACCCCCACGATGTTCTGCACATCATCGTCCCCGTTGGCGTACATGTCCTCCAAAAAGTCCATGTACCGGCGGATTTTTTCCTTCTCCTCGTTGGTTTTCAGCAGGGATTCCAGAACGCCCAGCAGCGTCTCCCCGCCGAAAAATACATGGCCCAGCAGTTCCTCGTAATACTCCAGGTGCTCCTCATAGGCCCCGTGAAACTCAGGAAACTGCTCCCCCAGCTTTTTGGCGAAATACTCCTTGTCCATTGCAGTTCCTCCTTGTCCATTACAGCTCCTCAATCAGGGCGAACAGCTCGTCTACCAGCCGGTCCTGGGGGACCTTCTTCACAATCTCCCCTTTTCGGAACAGCAGGCCCTCGCCCACCCCTCCGGCGATGCCGCAGTCGGCGGCGGAGGCCTCTCCGGGGCCGTTGACGGCGCAGCCCATAACGGCCACGGTGATGGGCTTGTCCACCGTCTTGAGCCGTTCCTCCACCTGGTTGGCCAGGGCGATCAGGTCGATTTTCGTCCGGCCGCAGGTGGGACAGCTCACCAGCTCCGGGCCCTCCTTCCGCACTCCGGCAGCCTTGAGAATCTCCCGGGCGGCGTAGACCTCCTCCACCGGGTCGGCGGACAGGGACACCCGCATGGTGTCACCGATGCCCAGGGCCAGC